>Ga0307942_1002245_pt1 | contig 15644 bp, 25 predicted proteins | sample OrgLakmetagen175_FD_201846 | JGI IMG/M metagenome (GOLD analysis project Ga0307942, IMG submission 201846) | Saline water microbial communities from Organic Lake, Antarctica - #175 | ecosystem: Environmental > Aquatic > Non-marine Saline and Alkaline > Saline | place: Antarctica: Organic Lake...
GGGCATCCTGACGTAACTTAAGGCTTAAGGTGATGTTTCAACTTGGTGAGGAAGTGTGCAGCAAAAGCTGAGCTCCTTTGAAAAAGATCGCGGGACAGAAAATTATGTGGGGCATGACGGGTACGATTGAAAAAACATAAAAGGAAAGAGAAAGGTGGAGGCGTACAACAGAGGGACTCAAAACCTCGATTCCATACAAATAGACAGCTGAGAAAATGGATAAACGGTGGCACTGTATCGCATGCTGTCAGATCTGCTCACCTCCAAAGAATGAAAACGTGGCGTACCTCAGCGGCCAGGACCCTTCAAAACCTGCAGTCACACACACACACACACACACACACATCAATATTGTCCATTTGGGCACTAGCTTTCAGTGGCCCTCCCGTCTGTACTTTTGTGTGTGTATGCTTGTGTGACTATTTTGCTGTGTGGCTGTTTTGTTGTGTACGAGGAATGGTGAGATTTTAATCCTGAGGAAGAGGAGCATTTAGTTCATTTGTTGTGCTTTGCCTTACGTGCAGGATGTGGGGGGCTTTGAGAGCACTTGTTGTGCTGCCTTACCAGCATCCTTAAACCCATCCACTGAACTCGTGAGGCAAAGAAGCATTTGAATTCATTTGGCGTGCTGTGTCTTTTGCGTGCAGGATGTGGGAGCACAATTATTTGGGTTCTGTCGTACCTGCATCTTTAAACCCATCCACCGACCCCTTCAGGTACAGCTCCACAAAGCTCACATATCTGTGCACCGAATTGCGAATTGCAAAGAAATTGTGAGCCCATAGCTATGTGTGTATGTGTGGACGTGTGTTTGTGTGTATGTGTATGTGTATGTGTATGTGTATGTGTATGTGTATGTGTATGTGTATGTGTATGTGTATGTGTATGAGTATGTATGTGTGTGTGTGTGTGCATGCTTGCATGCATGCGTGTGTATGTGTATGTGCATAGACCTATGTGGACAGGTAAAAAGAATGTGTGTGTATGTGAACAGATCTATGTGAGAAAGTAGATGGAAAGTATGGACCGCACACTGCATACATGCACATGCAGGGGGAAATTGCCCTTTCAAGACAAGCGAGGACACTGCACACAAGAAGGAAAGGAGACACTGCACAGAGGAACGCAGACACTGCACACGAAAAGGAACGGAGACACTGCACAGAGGCACGCAGACACTGTGCACGAGAAGGAACGGAGACACTGTACAGAGGAACGCAGACACAGCACACGAGAAGGAACGGAGACACTGTACAGAGGAACGCAGACACTGCACACGAGAAGGAACGGAGACACTGCACAGAGGAAAGCAGACACTGCACACGAGAAGGAAAGGAGTAGCTGCTGCTGCACATGCAGGAATAAATTGCTCTTTCAAAAACAAGCGAGGACACTGCACACGATAAAGAAAGGAAGTAGCTGCTGCTGCTCATGCAGGGAGGAATTGCTCTTTCAAAAACAATCGAGGACACTGCACACAATAAAGTAAGGAAGTAGCTGCTGCTGCTCATGCAGGGAGAAATTGCTCTTTCAAAAACAATCGAGGACACTGCACACGATAAAGAAAGGAAGTAGCTGCTGCTAAACCCACATGATCACGCCTGCTGAAAGGCCTAACATTGCAGCGAGGAGAGCGTGGTTTGCGTGGCTTGTAAAATGGACGATGGATGCACCCAACGAGGTCATGGCTCCTGTTTGTGTGTGCATGTGTGTTTGTTACTTATCCTTTAATTCCAATGTGCTAGGTAAGCTACAGGATACAAAGGCTGAAGGGGTGAACTATCATCAAACTTTGGATCCGTTGCTGTGACTGAAATAGCTGCAATGATGAAGCATATGCAGGGTTGGCCAGAACCATCTAATTATATGCTGTATATACGGTATCATTTGCAGGGATTTCATCAAATATACGGTTGTGATCCGGCGAAAAAATACGGTTCTGGCCATCCCTAAGCATATGATAACAATGCTGCTTAACCTGTGCACGTGTGTGTGTGTGTGCGTGTGGGAGGTGCATGTGATGTGACATTGAAATTGGTGGACTTACGCATAAACAATTGATCGATTACTCACCCGCACCAAGGACGATACCAAACGCCAGCCCCAACCTTTGTGGAGATTGGTGAGGTTCATCCCCAGCGTCGCCCTGGTGTGCAGTGTTTGTTTGTATGTGCGCGCACATATGTGTGTTTGTATGTGTGCGCATGTGTGTGTGCGTGCGTGCTTGCGTACGTGTGTGTGTATGCGTGTATGTGTGCGTGCTTGCGTACGTGTGTGTAGGTGTGTGTGTATGTGTGTGTGTAAGTGTATGCACATGCATGTGCATGTGTGTGCATATGCTTATGCGTGCGCGTATGTGTGTATGTGTTTGTGAGAGAGTGAGAGTGTATGTGTGAGGGTGCGTGAGCGTGAGCGCATGCATGCGTGTATGCGAATGTGTGTGTGTGTGCGTGTGTGTGTGCGTGTGTGTGTGCGTGCATGCATGAATGTGTCTGTGTGTGTGCCTGTGAGCGTGTGTGCACATGCCTGCGCATGCATGTGTGTGCTTATGCATGCGCGCGTACGTGTGTGTGTGTGAGAGTGTGTGTGCGTGTGCGTGTGCGTGTGCGTGTGTGTGTGTGCGCGTGTGTGCGTGCGTGTGTGCGTGCGTGTGCGTGTGCGTGTGTGTGTGTGTGTACGTGTGTGCGTGTATGTGTGTGTGCACGCGTGTGTGTGATCAAATGGAGTGTCACAAAGAACGGGCGCATCCTCAGCCACATGCGTACCATTGCGTCTTTCCCTCCACCAATTAATTTTTAATTTATTAATTTCGTTTTGTTTCTTTTTTCCGCGCGTAAGTCGATCAACCCAAACTCCAAGTATGTCGACGAAAATGGGGAGGTGTTGGTTCCGAGGAGAAGATAAAATGTCAAAGTACCGCTTCTTCAATTGAACAGAGCCCAACAACGGAAGTGCCTGCTAAATTTAGCTTTTATATCTGATTTCAATCTCGCTCTTTATTACACGATTTACAGACTTAGCCAGGCAATTGCCGGTACAGAGTTGAGCCCGCACAGCAAAAGAGCGGACCAGACCATGTTTGATGTTCCAGACCCTCTCGTTGTGCATGTAGCTGCTCCTCACACATGAGTTTTTTATAACAATAGATGTGGAAGATGCCGGCTGCGAGATCTGTGACCCAGGAACACGTGAGGAACACACAGAACAAGGAAATCTACCTACCACGCACCAGATATGTACCAATGCAGCGTATGCAACTGCACCGCTGGTCATGTCTAAAACAGCTCCAATGCTACAAGGAAGAAGACAGAAGTAACATAGATTGAAAGTCTGACTAGTGCTGTCCTGCCTGTCACGATCGACCTCTCCCTAGACGAAACGGAAGCTAGGTCACATGCATCACAACACGAATTGCTTAAGGTAACCCCACCTGGGAGCCAAAATACCTACTGCACTCATGGGCAAGCTTTTGGCAAATGTTTCAAATTAATGAAGTAGCTAAGCAAATTGCACCCCCCCTGGATGAAGGACTTGACAACCTAGATAGGCAAGGTTTTTGCACATCAATAATTAGCAGATGGAAATCCACACAAGGCAAAGAAATAAGGCCTGCTTCAATATGCAACCAACCAATCCACATGTGGACATCACTCCCACGGGGCACTCTGAAGTTTGGATCAGAACGATGGACCTTGTCCGCCTGAAAGATGATATTGCGCAAAACAGATCGCCAATGATAAACGCCACACACAAAGCTTATCTCCCAAAACTGCTGTATGAAGCTAGAGCGGCCTGCATATATAAGCCAGATGGCAAATGCATGGGCATGATGACTCCTGAGCGCTTCCACCTCTTAAGAGAAAGGTTCCATGAAGCTCAGAAAAACGGACTACACAGAGATATGTCTTCTCCTGTTCAATGTCTAGCCTCTGAAATTGCAGGTCTGCTTCAAGACCACCAAGCACGCCTCAAAACCCCTACGGCAAGCCAACTAACACTAGAATTCTACTTCCGTATCCTACCCCAACACATCAGCGCAGCATTACAACAATGCGCCATCAAAATAGAAAATGGCGTCTGCTCTGGACTTTGATCCTGGGAACTCCTCATATTGGAGCGAACATCACCGTGACATTGTTTTTGGTGCCAATTACAACGCCTTTGCCACCAAGTTTACAGGTTTTTCAATCTGCCACCCAGTGCATGATGACACAAAAATGCTCAAGTGTGTGCAACACTCTCTACGATCTGCGATGTGAAGCGAGCTACCAACCGCCACCTTCTTAATTCTACCCAACTGGGAAAACAAGAGCATCAATGCCTACAGAGCATTGGTGCGAGATAACCAGAAATACTGCACAACACTTGGCTTCATCCCCAAGACAAAACTCACATATGCAATGCCAACCTCGTGGAAGGGTGCACAACGTAATTTCTCCAACCACACCTGGAGCATGGATACTATTGCTGTCTGGAACAAAGAAGCAAAACAGCATTTAACTGATACCTCACCAAATTGGTTGCAGACACTGCAAAGGAGTATCCCAGAAGCAGTTTGGGATAAAAATCAGTACCTTGCAAGAGAAGACACAGACCACATCACCAACCATGTTTGCCCCCAGTACTTCAAATCAAAAAGAGAGGACGTCACTGGCCAGGAAAGAGGCCGAAACACTAACGTTCACCTCCAACCATGGGACGATAAGCAGTTTGAATTGAAGTGTCCCAATTGAAAATTATGGGCATACATGGACGGAAGCTGCATAGGCAAGGCCGGAAACTTTATAGGCGCAGGGGTATACTGCCCTCAAACCAAAGCTGAATGTTATGTGGACTCAGGAGGCGTGGGAATGACAAACACCATCAATAGAGCTGAGCTCACAGGGATTGCAGCAGCGCTTACCAATAAGTACACCCAGATTGCAACGGACAGTGCATGCTCCCTAAGCCAAATTAGAAAACAGCTACCCTTCCCTGAAATGCAACGAGACCATATACACTCAAATCTGCTAGAACAAATTGTATCTATGATTTCTGCTTCACCAGAACCTATCTGCTTCTATAAAGTGAAAGCCCATAGTGGCATTGCCGGAAATGAATGTGCAGATGCAATTGCCAAACACTCTGCCTTACATGACGGAGGTCATGACATGCACTTTCAGCCTCCGGCTCCAGACGGTAATGCATAAACACAGCTTTACTGGCTTGCGGCTAAAGACGCCAATGAGAATCCCAACGGAAGAGGGGAAACTACGCCTAGGCTTCGTGCACTTTCTGATTTAAAGGCCAAGCTAAAAACAGAAATGTGCAAATCACACAGACTGGGGAGTGCCAAAACAGACTGTCAGATCAAATTACGGTCACTGCAAAGTATAAGACTCAGCACATCTACTGAAGACATAAAAAAACTCTCAACTGTCAACCAATTTAACTGCTCCGTCACACGATTCGTCGCTGCCGACGATTGGGCGTGACAAGACACAGGGTATTACAACTACTGGAAGGACCTTAGACCTTTGGTCAATAAACAAGCCACAAATGCTTTCTGGAACAATAGTAATATCAAATTCTATGAAAAGCGTAAGGTTATGAGGTACCGCATTGGTACAATTTGTAATCAAATACACGCCTACCGGTACGGTTTCTCTCCCAATGCAAACTGCCCCATCTGCCACTGCACTGAAAGTGCGCTTCACATACTCTCTGGTTGCCAACACACTAATATGATGAATATGAGGAATAAGGCAAGTGTACTGATAGGCCAAGCCCTACAAAAGGGACCATGCGGTGCCAACCAAATTGCATACACTGACATAGGTAGTGCAGATAATCTAGCAAAACAGTGCCTAGAACTAAGAAACACTGCCTTTAAAACAATGCCCTGTTAGTTGCTACCAAACCTTAAAGCACATGCTTTGAACGCCTCTTCCCGTCCCGACGCCATCTTGTTATTATTTAATAATGTGTGCTCTTCTCGGGTAACCACCCGCAACTAAGATTTTCAGCGGATTTCAAAAGACAAGAAACTGAATCCAAACCGTGGAAGGTTCATTTGATCGAGTTTAAATTCAAAAGGACGAGACTTGCAAGTCCGCTCGTAGTTTTAAATATCTTCAATATCCCCCCGCGGATATAAGCGGGTAAAATTTAGGTCCGCGAGTACTAGTTTTGATCGTACTCGTTAATAGCCTCAATTTTAAAAAGCAAGAGCACAGCACAGCGTGCTTATCCCTACACAGACAAGGATATAAGGAAGTCAAGCTCCACGTGATCCACATTGGAGTAATGGGGACTATTTACAAAAACTACATAGGCAAACCTCTGGCAGACCTCAAGCCGGATTGCCATAAGGTTAAAAACATGACACACAAACTGAATGGACACTCCATCGGACATGCATCTACAGTCATATAAACAAGATTTGCACTGCAATACAACTTAAACAACTACACTCAAGGTGTGGGTCTGGGTGCCACGGCACACAACCCCCCTGACCCATACTAATTTTTTCTTTCGTATGTTTCTCGGTGGGGAGTTGCCTGGCTGGTGCGGGCATCTAAACAACCCTTTCCCCTTTCCCTTAATCATGCTGGCTGCCTGTTTCAACACTCCCAACGGAGTCATTTCTTTTTCAACCGTGGTTGATTTCAGCTGTTTCAACCACACTTCAAATGTCTTGACATACTGGGTCCGACTCCCCCAGGTTGGGTTCCACAAGACTTCAATTAACCTCTGAGAACTCTGCAGCAGCATGCAGAGGTACTCAAGTTCTTGGAGGCAAGTGCAACTGAAAGAAAGAACGCAGATAGTGTTAAAACTACTGGCATGGATTATGAAAGGATTTTGTTTTGTACTTTGCGACACCCAATGGATGCAGTGCACACAACATCCCACCTATAGAACACAAATAGGTGAGGCTTTTCAGTGGGAGCCAGGTGGTTGGGAGGCGGAAGCCTGCAACACCACCAGGAGTAGTGCTCAGATAATTTTCAGGATTGTGTGCTGCGGACCTGATCGCTGTCACGCCCAATTGTTGGCAGTGACGATTCGTGAGATTTGGTTAGTTAGATTTTCAGTTGAGGTTGTTTTGCCTAGTCTCGTTCAATAAGCTGGAGAAGCCAGTTTATTGAAGATAGCATTTTCTGGTTTTTATATCAATTAGCTCAGTAAATTACTCAATGCTCAGCCAGATGGTTGAGCAAACTTCCCAGCCCTGGGGAGGAGAGGCGCGGCAGTCAACTAGAGTGTGTGTGGTATAGTATATGTCATGTGTCAAGCAAGTTGGATTTGAGAAACAGCAGAGAAAGAGAGAGAGAATCAGGATGATTGCAGTCTGAAGTGCAGTACCCAGCCTTTGCTCGAAAAAGACTCGACCCCGGCTTTAAACATCTCTTCAATAAACTGCACTGGATAGATTGTTGTGCTGAGTCTTATACTCTGCAGTGACAGTGATTTGCTATGACATCGCATGTAGGCTTGATTTTTTCATGAGGCTGTGGAGTGGGTTCCTTGTGTGGTTGCTGTAGATGGTGCCTGTTGCTCCTAGCAGGATGGTTTTAAGGATTTTGCGGTGTCCAAGTAAGCAAGGCGCTAGCAGCTTATGTTGCTTATTCTCATGCCTTTTCTGCTTGTTGGACAGGGGAAATGTCTACACTGTATTTTATTTTGATCAGATGTTGGTTATTAGTTTCATAGCCAGTGGGAATGGATTGGCAGCGCCGTCTGCTAGCTTACGGGCAACTCCTCTTACGGGCAACTCTTCTTGCATGAATGGCAGACCTAGTTTGACACGCGTTTGTTGGGTTCCTTATGGGGCGAGGTTGCTGGGTCGGAGTAACTGTGATTGCACCCGGCTTGCTAAATCTCCGCCGCTGTTGCGCATTAAGACTGGATCCTCCGGAGGTAAGAGCCAGGTTGGATCATTCCTATCTTTGTTTCCTCTAAAGGGCGTAAAATGTATCATAATGCCTTGTTGTATCATTGTTGTACGACTCCCTACATCTGCTTGTGCTAGCAGGCATGCACCCTGTGTACCTTGTACGGTCGCTTTTATAATCATTTCTCCAGTAACTGTGCCTATTAATAATCATTTTATTTATGGTGGAATGCCTGACAGCATATTGATTTTTACTCAGTGGCAGGCTGCCTACGCAGTTTTTTTTGCTATACAAGCCGTCCAGCCCACTCGCCGATATAGGAAAGCCATTCTATCAATGATAAGTGAAGAATGTTCTCACCATCGGCATGAACAATCAACAATTATTGATAACCTGTAAACTGCTCCTGATGAAGGGTGCCGGTATTCATTAAACATGTAAAGTTTGCAGCAAACTAGTGAAAGAAGGCGTATGGGAATATAGGGTAGCCTTACTGGAAAAAGCACAGTTGACAATAGCATCATTTAAACTTGTTTACACATACGAACAAGAAAGAAGTCACAATATAACTGCTCCCTTACGCATTTGAAGGCCAACGCAACACATACATAAGGAAGTCAGGCAGATAACACACATATTATGTATTCAACACATAAGTTACGTGTGCATGAACCCTACACAGTATTTGCAAGCACGATGTCATAATGCCAATGGGTAGCTGCAAAAAGTCACGTTGTAACCAGTTGGTCGGCAGTTGACATTTTCTATTGGTATCCTTTGATAACAAACGAATGTAGGGGGGAAGGTTCTTCGGAGTGGCAGGGGGCAATTGAAGGAGACTGGGAGCACCTCAGCAGCACCGCCAGCCACTAGTACAGCCACCAACCCCAGACAGCACCGACCTAAAGACCTCAACAAAACTCGGCGCGACATCCACCTCGTCGAGATCAAGTACTGTGAGGACACCAGACCTCAAAACCAGCTGAACGCCGCCAAGGAACAGCACAAAGACCTCTGCAACATTCTCCAAAAGCCTCCGTTACTCTCCACATCATCCTTTTGGGCGTAGGCGGCACCATCTACAACACTCACACTCTGAAGCCTATTAAGGTACTGGATCTCGATTCTCAAAGAGTTAAGAAGCTTGCCTCCAAGCTCCATGTGCACTCTGTGAACTTTGCTGCTAAGCTTATCCATACTAGACGTGCCCTTTCCAGTACTGTTATCAACTCTCATCAGGATCCGGTTTCAGGCCAAGCCTGCAACCCTCCTGATTTTTCCTTTCCTTTTCATGGTGGAGCTTTACGGTACTCGGTACCAAAGTGGCTCCTTTTCCTTAATTAATGTGGGGAGTGGTTCTCACTGCCTGCGTAGTTTTTTTCTTTTAAGCAATGCTTTCTACTCATGCGTGTATCACTGTCTAAATGCATGTCACACACACCTCAACGCTCAATCTTTACTACACACACTCTCTCTCACACACACGCACACATACACACACTAAGACACACATTTCTACTTTTTTCACGGCAGGCGTTGTTTGACCGTGTGTTCCCATTATTTCAGCTAGCCCAGCAGAAGTTGGAACAAACCTTTGCCAACCACCACAGCAGCCAGGAGCAGCAGCAGCAGCAGCAGCAGCAGCAGCAGCACCACCACCACCACCACCACCACTACCACCACCAACAACAGCAGCAGCAGCAGCAGCAGCATTCGACCTCAATTACCGCTAGTTCTAGTGTTTGTGGAGATTCTCAGCAGAGGAATGCTGTCGCGCTCTGTGGGCCCCTGCCCCTTTTTCTGGAGGTCTTAGAGGGGCACGTGTGTGCAGGGAGGCTGGGGGTGCTGGCCCCTGAGGTGGTGCAGGTGTATGCGTTTGTGTGTGTGTTTGCGCGCTTGTGTGCGCGTGCGTGTGTGCGTGCGTGTGTGCGTGCGTGTGCGTGCGTATGTTTGTGCTTGTGTGTCTGCGTCGGGGAGGGCGGGGGGGGGGGGATTTGAGTGTGTGGGTGTGCATGCACGCGTGCAAGTTTGCAAAGAGGCTGGGCGTGCTGGCCCCTATAGTTTTGCAGGTGTGTATGTGTTTGTGTGCGTGTTCTCGTGTGTGTGCATGTGTGCATGCATGTGTGTATGTATTTGTGGGCGTGTGAGTGTGGACATGCATGCCTGTTTTGGATGTGTGCGCTGCATGTAATTGGGTAACACTTACTTATACTCATGTTCACGAACAGGGCAACGCGTAACCATTTAAATTCTACACACTCGCTTACTTCACAGGCCTTGGTTGCACATCTGGCTTTGAGTCTAGGGGCCCCTCACCGTGTGGAGCGTTGTGTGCTGCATCTGGACGTGACCAGCATGGATCTTGACCAGGTTTGTCTTCTCAAAAAAGCCCTGGGAATGTTGGCTTGTAGCCGTGTGGAGCCACTGCTCTTTAGTAGGGTCGGCCAGAACCGTATATATACACCGTATATGACCGTATATTTGGTGCTTTTCCTGCCAAAAATACTGTATATACACCCTATATATATATGGTTCTGGCCAACCCTACTCTTTAGTCGTAACAAGCATTGGCCTTGATCAGGCCGGTTTGTTTAACAAATCCCTGAAACCTGAAAAGGCTGGCTATATAATACTTTTATTGCGTGGAGCGATGCTTTGGACGTGTCTACTTTGGACCAGTGCGGATCAAGTTTGCTTGTGTGCTTTGGAGGTGCAGCTGAGAAGTTCTCCAACATGCGGAGCGGTGCAACATATATTATTATATTACTAGGGTTGGCCAGAACCGTATATATACACCGTATATGACCGTATATTTGGTGATGTCCCTGCCAGAAATACCGTATATACACCGTATATATATGGTTCTGGCCAACCCTATGTATTACACATTGCTCTTTGAGTAGGTATCAATTTTGCTATGTAAATGCTGGCACATGCCCTGTAATTGCACACATGTGCGCACACACACACCCTTGTGCATGTACATACACACACACCAACACGTACTTACGTACACTCTAAGACACACATATTAAAAACACATGTTTCCATAATACAGTTGCTGCGCCTGTGTAAAACCTGCATTCGTCTGTGGCCTGTGCACCCAACTGTCATTTTGTACACACGCATACACACACACACACACACACACACACACACACACGCACACACGCGCGCACACACACACACACTCACACACACACACTCACACACACACACGCACACGCACACACACACACACACGCGCACACACACATACGCACACACACACACTCACACACACACGCATACACACATATGCACACATACACGCACACACACACACACACAAACACAAACACACATCTTGCATTGCACACAGGTGCTGCGCTTGTGTGACACACACGGCCTGCACTCAGCCATGGCCTACGTCCACAACTGCCTTCTGGAATACCGCAAGCCTGTGCTGGACATGCTTTGGACAATTGCAAGCAGCAGCAGCAGCAGCAGCAGCAGCAGTCCAGTTGGGGGCTGTGATGACAGCACGGCCTTGACAACATCAGATGGCACACACGAGGCTCGTGCCGCTTTTTCGGGTGGAGGCTCAGCTGCTGCCGCCGCAGCTGCTACAGCAGACACTGCTGCAAGCTGCGCGTATGCCACGTACCCAGCTGGGGCAGTGCGTGTGGGCTACAAGCTTCTTGTGTATCTGCGCTGCCTGCTGACCGGGCACGCGTTCCCCCCAGGTGGGTTTGGATTGATTGTCAAGTGTGTCAAATCAGGGTGGTGGAGAGTTCCATTGTACCCAGTGTCAAAGTGGATCCTTTTCCTTAATTAATGTGGGGAGGTATATTAAGTTTCAACTGCCTACACAGTTTATTACTGGGTTCTATTGTACCCGGTACCAAAGTAAATATTTTCATTTCTTTCTTTTGTCGATTCGGGCCGGGCCTGCCACCCTGCTTACCCCCATTGCATGTCTTTCTGCTTTTCTGTGGTGGAGGAGTAATAAGGCACTCAGAGCCAAAGCAGCTCCTGATCCGTGACTGGTGTGGGAGTGGTTTGTCACTGCCTGTGCGTAGCTGGTTATCTCTGCCTGTACGTAGCTGGTTATCACTGCCTGTGCCTTATCACTGCCTCTGCGCAGTGGTGTGGGAGTGGCTTATCACTGCTTGTGCGTAGCTGGATATCACTGCCTGTGCGTAACTGGTGTGGGAGTGGCTTATCACTGCCTGTTCCTTATCACTGCCTGTGTGCAGCTGCTCCTCATCTTCTTTTTCAGATGGGCGGTAGAGCATGAGATGCAAAAGCAGCATGCATGTGCACTCTACCTAATAAGCACGGCACATGCACAGGGCGATGTGTGTGCACAATGGGTTCCTACCAATGCTTGCTACGACTATAAATGATCTGATTGTCCAGCAAGGGTGGTGCACGCTGCTGGCCTTTAACATCCACTGCTGCACACTTGTGCAGGACATTTGTTAGAAATGAGAGGCTTGCCTTGAATAAACATGTGTATATTATAACCATATATAAATTAACATGTATAGTAGATAGTATATATATATTGGTAAAGGTACGGTATTCGTAGAAATGAATGTTCAAGATTCAGCAACGTGTATACCTGCATGGATTCTACTTATATGGCTTGATGAGGAATAAGTGCTGTTGCCGTTTGGTCCAACAGAAGGGATCTATTAAATGTGCGGTATAGTGGCCATCCCCTGCATATAAAACGATGCTGTGTATTGATACCATCACTCGAAGCGACATTGAATGTGCGGTATAGTGGCCATCCAATATACAAAACGGTGCTGTGTATTGATACCATCACTCGAAGCAACAACCTCTATATACAAAGCGATGATGTATGTTGATACCATCACTCGAAGCGACATTGAATGTGCGGTATAGTGGCCACCCCCTATATACAAAACGATGCTCTGTATTGATACCAATCGTTGATACCGTATGTTGATACCATATATACAAAACGATGCTGTGTATTGATACCATCACTCGAAGCAACATTAAATGTGCGGTATAGTGGCCATCCCCTATATACAAAACGGTGCCGTGTATTGATACCATCACTCAAATCGACAACCCCTACATACAAAGCGATGATGTATGTTAATACCATCACTCGAAGCGACATTAGATGTGCGGTATAGTGGCCATCCCCCTATATACAAAACGGTGCTGTGTATTGATACCATCACTCGAAGCGACAACCCCTACATACAAAGCGATTATGTATGTTGATACCATCACTCGAAGCGACATTAGATGTGCGGTATAGTGGCCACCCCCCTATATACAAAACGGTGCTGTGTATTGATACCATCACTCGAAGCGACAACCCCTATATACAAAGCGACAATGTATGCTGATACCGTCACTTTAAGCATCTACCTGCTTGTCGACAGGGCTATAGGAAGTGGCAGCTTGGCAGATGGCAGCTTGGCAGATGGGCGAGGCCTTCTCATGAGCTCCCCTGCTTCTTTTCATGCTTTCTCTTTGTCGATACACTTGCCAAAGCACCAACAGCTTCCCTTCATGCCTTTTCTTTGTCAATACACTCACCAAAGCACCAACAGCTTCCCTTCACGCCTTCTCTTTGTCATTACACTCACCAAAACACCAACAGCTTCCATTCATGCCTTCTCTTTGTCAATACACTCACCAAAACACCAACAGCTTCCCTTCACGCCTTCTCTTTGTCAATACACTCACCAAAACACCAACAAAACGTATACAGGAAGTGGCAGCTTGGCAGATGGGCGAGGCCTTCTCATGAACTCCCCTGCCCCTTTTCGTCCGTCCACGGACGAAGTGCGAGCGCAGCTGCTGGGGGTGCTCCTATTCACGGATCTACAAGTAAGTCTGCTAGAGCGCAAACATGGTGGAACTAGGTTATGTGTTAGCTGCACTTAGCATCTGTTTGAATGCACACGTTGTGAAATTATGTTGTGTAAGCAGTCAAAGGGTAAGTTAGGGTAACCGCTGCTGGGGGTGCTCCTTTTCACAGATACACAGGAAGGTCTGCTCGAGTGCAAACTTGGTGGTACTAGGTTTTAAGTAAGCTGCACTCAGTAGGGCTTTTGTGAGTGAGGGCAGCCGCTGATGGGAGTGCTTTGTTTCTCAGACTGAAAGGTGAGTTTGTTTTAGTGCACACACTACCGGTACATATATATATATACGTTAACATTTATATTTGTGCGTGTGTTACACTCACGACTGGCGTTTTGTATGTTTGTGTAGCAGCTGCTGTAAGTGCTCATGTCACAGGCCTGCAGTTTCACCGTTTCAGTGCACATGTGTGACACTGTTTCAGTGCACACGTGTGACACCGTTTCAGTGCACACGTGTGACACTGTTTCAGTGCACATGTGTGACACTGTTTCAGTGCACATGTGTGACACCGTTTCAGTGCACATGTGTGACACTGTTTCAGTGCACACGTGTGACACTGTTTCAGTGCACACGTGTGACACCGTTTCAGTGCACACCGCTTGCTGGGGTGTGCGTCGAAACTTGTTGGTGTTTGGCATGTTTGAGATAACAGCCAATTTATGATACGAGATACGAGATACGAGTGCAAACAGTAGAGCTACTGGCTGTGCGATCATGAAACGGTGGGGTCTCCTCTTTCCGTTTTTGCAGGACCTCAGTCGCGAGTGGCGCAAGCCACTTGCAGCGTTGAAGAGCATGGGTGTGCCAGAGGCATACCCAGCACTCCAGCTACTGTTAAGGGTGGACGCAGCTGCCACAGGTACTTGTGGAAGCGAAAACGCTAGGCTAGGATGTGATTGCACAGGACTATGTGTAGGCATGTGTGTTTGTTAGGAGTTAGTTGCTGACTTCAGCTTCTGTTAAGGGTGGACGCAGCTGCCACAGGTACTTGTGAAAGCGAAAACGCTAGGCTAGGGTGCGATTGCACAGGACTAAGTGTGGGCATGTGTGTTTATTAGGAGTTAGTTGCTGACTTCAGCTTCTGTTAAGGAAGGTAACTAAAAAAAAAGGAAGTGCTGCTAGGCTACGATGTGTTTGCACATGTGTGTGTGTGTGGGCATGTGTGTTTGTTAGGAGTTAATTGCTGACTTCAGCTTCTGTTGAAGGTTGATGCAGTGGACACGGGTAGATATGAAAGAAGATTATGTGTGAGCATGTGTGTTTGTTAGGAGTTAGTTGCTGACCAGCCTTGTGTTGAAGGTTGATGCAGTGGCCACGGGTATGTATGAAAGGAGGCGCTGCTAGGCTACCATGTGTTTGCATGTGTGTAGAGTTGGCCAGATCCGTATATATGCACCCTATATGACCGTATGTTTCTCAATTTCCCTGCCAAAAGTACCGTATATACACTGTATATATATGCTTAAGGCCAATTCTACACATGTGTATGTGTGGGCATGTGTGTGTTTTTTTCCTACAGCTAGTTGCCAACCTCAGCTGCTGTTGAGGGTGGACGCGGCAGGTAGCTATGAAAGCAAATATGCTAGGGTGAATGTTCCATGTGTGTTTTTGCGAGTTGATGTGAGGCCATGTGTGTGTGTGTGTGTGTGTGTGTGTGCCCGTCGTCAGTTACCACCACGAAGTGCGTATGCGCGTGCAAATGTGCTTGTCAAGAGGGAATATAAATAAATACAGCTTGCCTCGGTTGTGTTTTACCACAACTATGTTTATGTGTCGCGCTTCTGTGTGTGGAGATGCCCAGAAACTGAGCTCACTCATGCTACAAACATACATGCCTCGTGCACACACACACACACACACACACACACA
>Ga0307942_1002250_pt1 | contig 15626 bp, 23 predicted proteins | sample OrgLakmetagen175_FD_201846 | JGI IMG/M metagenome (GOLD analysis project Ga0307942, IMG submission 201846) | Saline water microbial communities from Organic Lake, Antarctica - #175 | ecosystem: Environmental > Aquatic > Non-marine Saline and Alkaline > Saline | place: Antarctica: Organic Lake...
CACAACTTGCCAATTGAAACCGTGAGCCAGGGCATGCCTGGCCGCGAAGGGAGCCGGTGCCTAACTCGCCAGGAGCAGGTCGCAAGCTACAGCCGGGCCCTGGTTGTGACTGCTGCCACGGCTACCATGCTGAAGGCTGCCGTGTTGCTCCGCCGTATGAGTCTTAGCCGCTCCCGAGTATGTCCGGGCGTGTGCACGAAGGCACACGAAGGCGTTTTCCAGGGGGCACCACGCGGAGGTGCTCATACATCGCCCCCTTCAAGAGGAAATCTAAGTCTTAATATAAATCTGACGTAGTGTCCTCACATTACCTGATCTTAACGAGGTGAAATTGACGCCAAAAATTTGCTATGCAAATAAATTGCGACCAGAAGACCGGCTTTTCTATAGTCTTCAAGGTCGAATTTGGAGCCGAAAAAAACATCGACATAAATGATATCCGTCGGATTGGTTTATAAACCTCAATGCACAGGAAGAAAAAGCCCGCAAACTATCGTTCACAATCAGCAAAAACCAGCCAGATTTTCACTTATCCTGGCTAACTCTTAGCTTCCCTGGTCTTGAGTGCCTCGCGGTGATTTAGCTAGCCGAGCCCTCGGCCCGTAGCCAAGTCACTTTTCACTAGCCCTGTCTTCCTAAACCTTGTTTTTTTTATGTGGGCACCAAAGTGCGCAGAGTTACCTTCCTTCTTTCTTTCCCGTGCTTGACCTTCCCATATACGTTCTGCCCTTCTTCTCATCAACCTAGTTGCCCTCCCTACTTACCTTTATTTCTTCCAGCCTGCCTCTCTCGCCCCCTTTTTATTTATCAACTTTCAGTTCATTTCAACCTCGTAGTAGGGAGTTTGCTATCTCCCCTTGACCTATGTAATACGCCAACAACAACTGATGAGAAATAAAGAAAAGAAGAAAGTACGCCAGCAGGAAAACCACTCCCTGGTAAAGAGAAAATGAATGTAAATAAAACAGAAACGATTTCAGGTATGCCAGTGAGGGGTAAAGAACAGGTTTCATTTTAGTAATGGGGCTTATAAAGTAAATGCGAGAATTTGGTTGCCACGAAGCCAGATAGTAGTGAGCAAACAATTCCCCCCCCCAACCTTCTCGACATGCTTCTGCAAACTTAAGCAATGCAAATGAAACGCTCACAGCACAGATTTATCAATGTATCCTACAGTGACAGCAAGCAAGGAGGGTGTGGGAGACCATCATTAACATCAGCAGCGCGGCGTTCTCTTGTGCGCACTTCAACATTTGGCCTAAGCTTTTGAGTAGCTCAAAATACGCTCCATCAGCAAAACCAAAAATATACGAAACAGTGCGACAAAAAAGTAACGAAATAGTTATTAGTCAACTGTATAAGTCAGTGCGGACCGAGAAGGGAGTACGAAGCATCAAATGCAGGATTGCATGAAGAAAATGTGCAGGCAGACCAAGGACACCATATCTGTCTCTCTCTCTCTCTCTCTCTCTCTCTCTCTCTCTCTCTTTCCGTTCTCTCTCCCAGAATTATATATGATAAAGCTGATCAGTAATTATATGAAGCCTACATCATGCAACAACTACTTCTTTGCCCACAAGCTCCTCAATTTCTTTGACACCCACGGGCACGTTTGCCGAAAGAACCGTGCACCCGGACTCACTGATAAGAACGTCATCCTCGATGCGAACACCAACACCCCTCAATGCACCAAACTCTGGCTCATCAGGTATGTAAAGTCCCGGTTCAATGGTCAGGCAGACACCGGGTTTCAATGACCTGTGTGTGGCGCCAGTCGGTTGTTGTCATCTTTGTAAAAGCAGTGGGTGTTATACACGTATGTGTACTTGCATTTGTATGTACCACAGCATGATTGGCGACGTATCTTCAAAAACATTCTTGCAACTAATTTGTGCCCTATGTAATACAGGCTATATTTTTACAACAAACCTTCTGCTCCACATCCACCAACCCACCACACACTTGTACCAGCGTACACCTTTTCTAACCCCACCCCCACCCACCTGTCAAACCCCATGCTGGCAACATCATGCGTGTCAAGGCCCAGCATGTGGCCCACTGAGTGCCAGTAGAACTTGTTCAGCAATTTGACTGACACAGCGTCGGTGGACCAATCCTGGAAGTGGGAATCAGCCGAGGGAGCAGCCAACATTGATGAAGTACATCCACATGTTCTTTGCTGTTCTACGGTACTTGGTACCAGCGTGGCTTACATCGATAAGAAAATGGCTACACTGCCTCTCATCTTTTGTTACTTCTTCTGGCATTCAGATCTTGCATATCCACGGTTAAATTTAAGTATGAAGATATGGTTTGCTTTACCTGTGGGGCAAGCTTCAGTTGCTGCAGGGCCTCGCTGGTCAGTTTCACTGACAGCTCGTGCAAAGCGCGTATGCTGCTGCCAGGCTTGCAGGCGGCAAGGCACCTGGAAATTGGGAAGAGCAGCAATATTATTGGTTGACGGATGTCATGTTCGCTTCTTTCACTGCTTGGTGTCTGCTGCAAGTTTCGCTGCATGGTGTCATTACCATATCGGTAAAGTATATATGGGGTGGATGAGGATGTTTGCCCACTGCTGCAGCTTGCATCCACAGCGGGGGAAGGATCACGTCACGGATGCTGCTGGGTGTACGTTATTATGATACATGGTATGCATGAGATCAAGCACGGGAGTGCATGCCATTTGGTCATGGCTGAGAACGTTGAGCAGTACAATTAAAGCGAATTAGGTGTTGATCCGCAAAAAAAGACTGCATATACACGTCATACATGCCATCACCATATTCTACCTGGAATGGACATCAAGCACCGCCTCGTAGACATCCTGCTGTGGGGCAGAGAAACGGCCTGACACCGGCCAAGTGCGTGTCACGTCACTGCAGTAACCGTGCAGCTCACATCCAACATCCTGAGTTTATTGAGAACAGAAATAGTTTGTGTAACAGAAGGGTTGAGCTTGTTGAATTCAGATTTCCAGTGCAAACACTGTGAAAGCATGGCCTGTTGATCCTGAAGCCTTTGGGGATTTGAAGCTAGGAGAAAAGCTACTTACCATGAGCACCAGCTGCCCATGTTTGAGGACCTGCGCACGTCAAATTCACCGGACACCACATGAGTCACATGAGCATTAGTCTGAAAATCTGAGCTCACCAAACAGAGGAATGAGGACAAATCAAATTGCAAGGGTTGTAAATTGTAAAAGAAACCCAAGTCTGAACGCTATTCTGGCCTAAAATGGTGGCACCGTAAAAGTCTTGTGGTCATGGATACTAGGTATTTGCAAGAGAACCAGAAGGCACTCTACCGCTGAAGCCCAGGACGCCAACTGGATTATAAGAAAAGCCGTGACCATGGATGAGGAAAGCGAGAAAGTGTGAGCGCAGAAAGGACGCCACTTGCCAACAGCCAACAGAACATGAGATGCAAATGGCCCTGCTGTGAACGATGCCCTTAAGCTCCACCAAAACCTGCGCTAGTGCATGCAATAACCTTGTCATTGCGCCCGTAATGAATCGTGCAGGCATCGGGCCCGCCAGCGACCACTTGCGGAAAGGCCATCCTGGAGGCGTTCGCAAGCTTGCACGCAAACTCTGCATTCGGGTGTACAGAAAGAGGGCAGTAATATACATAATCGAAAGGGTGTTCACGGAGAAACAAATCAAATGCAATAGATATGATTCCACATGTCTAAATCGTTTGCAGGCAGCTAGGCCCTTTAAAAAGGAAGTCAGCAGTTCTTTTTAACTTAAACTCAGGGTTTAAGGTGGCATGCATTCGTTCTCTCACCAGTTGTCACTTCAGTCCATGAAGGACATACATACTCTCATGACATCAGTTTTGCCCGAGTCTGATCACTTTGCACAGCAGCTATAGGCAACACAACACACAGCATATACATACACAGACGCAGACCTACTTGCACGTGTTACCAAAATGCTTTCACTGCTTACACCACAGACGGCCCGAACACATGCACCGCACGAAATTCGAGAAAACAAGCAGAGCACTGGTACAAGGATTGGTGTCAGACCTTGCGCCGTGACCCACACCTACTAGTCACCAAATGTTCATAGCCCATGCCAGCAGTGCCTCCACTCCCTGCTCTGTTTTCATACCTTTAACTTCTTTTCATACGTCAAACCCTGTCGTTCCTGTCCAGCACCACCCTTTGACCCAGCACACCGCTCACCATAAGTGACGGCTAATGTCTTCTCTGACACGCCCGGTCCTGTCATCCGGATGCAGTCTTTTAGAGCACGTGCTGTCAGGTTTGCTGAAGCAGCCATGAGCTTGATCTCAGATCCTGATTTCTGTGGTGGGATTAGGGGAAATGCAGTTTAATAGTATGTATGTGCATGCATGCGTGTGTGCACATGCGCATACGCATGTGTGTTTGTATGTCTATGCCTATGTCTGTGAGGATGTGTGTGTACACGTGTATGCGTGCATTGGTACGTGCGATGCACCTGTGTGTTTGTGTATCACGTATGGTGTGATTGACTTTGTAAAATCTAGTGTGTGTTTGCGCATGACTACTCAATCATACGGCAGGTTCATGGAACCCAACTACATTTGAAACATGTCAGACAAAGGCAAAGAGGCAAGGAGGCAACCAATAAAGAGCAACTAGATCGCCAGAAGTAGATGTGTTGCAGTTAAAATAGACAAAGATTCTTGCTTTTCAAGCATAGCAACCATTCAATCAAAACCGACCTGCTGTCCAAACCCCTGCCTTGCGTTTCCATCATTCCCATAAACATATTTCTGTTTACTTACACTTCTCTTACAAATGTCACCGCAAAAATTCACGACACAAACGGCACTCACCACCATACGCATTGCGTGCATTAAAGGCGTCAAGGGGAGTAAATTCAACCTCTGCGCAGGCAACGTGGTTCCTCTAAGCTGCTCTATGATGCGTTGGATGTCTGCCCCGTGTGCTGTGGTGCTGCTTTGTGGTGCATTGGCCACCACAGTGGGTGATTGGAGCAGCAGTTGTGGGAGGCGGTGGCGCAGCTGTGTGTGTAATGACCAACTTATACCGTGAATTTGAGGTGAAACAAAGCAAATTGTGAAAAAGGAGTGTGAGAGGGGTGCGGAACTCAGAGACGAGGGGTAGAACACATTCAGATTCACATGTACACCGACTCACACTAGTGTAAAGCCCTTCTTGGACGCCAAGCACAGTGTGAACAGGCAAGCAGCACAAATCCCCAGGTGATTATGCAACTTACCTGGTCGGTGTAGAGCACTTCATGGGCGCCAAACACTGTGCGAGCAGCCTCCGCATTCAGCCCCTGGCCATCCCATCGTGCTTTGTCAAAGTCTGGAGGCTCTAGAAAGAGGGAGAACTTGTGGTTTGAGCCTGTTGTGAGGTTGCAAAGAGGACGAGGACGCAATAGTGATAGTGAGTTTTATATGGGATTTTACAAAAGGATTATCAAGTGGAGATCACCATGTGTGAGTGCGCGTGTGTATGTGTGTTATTGGTGACCACACTTGAAGCGTTCACATAGTTTTGGCGTACTGTATGTGTGTTATTGTATCTGATATATACATATGTATTGTATATGTGTGAAGCGTTCACATAGTTTTGGCGTACTGTATGTGTGTTATTGGTGACCACACTTGAAGCGTTCACATAGTTTTGGCGTACTTACAATCGCATGACATCAAAGCAGCGGGCTTTGAAATAGAGCAGACAGGTGGAGGCATAAAATATCTATGGTGCAAAGCCGTAGCAGTAACACAAGCTGAGTAGTGCACTGCACTTATCCTTCTAGAGATACCTTCGTCCATAAATTATGTTTGACTTTTGCCAGCTCTCACGTGCAGATCTAAAGCCCGCAGGCTTCACGTGTTCGCCAAGCCGTGCAGTCTGCAAGAGTCCTTATCACAGCATCTGAGCACTCTCTTGTTTATGAGGATTGCAAGCTAGCTAGGATTGCAAGCTACATCGTTCGTCAATTGAATGGGATCAAATACACACGTTAGTGGGCACAATTTCTGCTGGGCATCAGTATTGCGAGCGCTCTTAAGCTTGGCTTTACGCAAGTTAGAAAAGCGGCTGAACGACGGCGAGACCACATGCTTTGTAGAGCACCAATGGCAATGTTCTAATATCCACTTACTGAGGAGTAAAATAATGCAAGTTCAATACATATTCCTATCCAGGAAGACTCTTACTTTGTTGGGAATGATTGCATGATTGCCAAGCAAAACGGGCTGTCATGCGTGCACTTGTATAAGTTTTTATAATCAGCACATTTTGTGTTGTGTTACACTGTTGCCTGAGGTTCCTTTCGTTCCTCCACAGAAGTTATAGGTGATGTGTGTGCAGAGGTGAGGAGGGCGCTGTCCTTAAAAATCCTGATTTGGAAATGCAAGCCCAGCTTCATTTTCCACGTACCTCCTTGGGAAGGATCTGTCTGCAGCACGGCCACGGCAACCTGGTTGATACCTGTGAGATAAAAGAAATCTGGGTCCTGTACGTGGGAGGGGCAAGAACATCTGAATGAGGACCAGCCAGATGTCGACGAGAAATTTTGTTGCCGAGGCGTCCTGCCCTTGCAGCCTCATTGCTCCCTCTGCTGCGATCCATTCAATCTTTGCCTGTTTTTCTTTCAATGAGGAAGTTCAACCAAAAGATAGTTATAACGCACACACGTTCTAGTGTGTGAAGACACACACAACTGATGAAAGGAGGGTGAGATCAGTAGCACAAACTCACTTGTCGGTACTTATGTGGGATCAGTAGCACAAACTCACTTAGGTGGGATCAGTAGCACAAACTCACTTGTCTGTACTTATGTGGGATCAATAGCACAAACACACTTGTATGTATTTATGTGTGATCAGTCTGTTCTTATGTGGGATCAGTCTGTACTTATGTGAGATCAGTAGCACAAACTCACTTGTCTGTACTTATGTGGGATGACTCCCGCCATGTATTGAGGTTTGGCGGCCGGAATAATCACCACCGAGCCAGGTGGCAGGACCCTGCAAGATTTTAGAGAGGAAGCGTTGTGGAACATGGCAACTGCATGAGCTGCTTGAGAAGCCAAAAGCTTAAGTGGTGTGCAGTTGCCTGTTTTTTGTAGCGAACCGACATTCATACATTAATTTGCCATGTTGCAGAATGTACCTGCATAATGACTCCCTCCGCAATGCATACTCTGCAGCTTTTACGCCCGGTGTTATTTCGCCCAGGCCTAAGAGCTGTGGTTGTGCGAAAGGAGGGAGAGACAGGATGGCGTTCATGATGCGTTGTGCGTGTGCATTGTGTTCTGTGCTAAAAACATGTTAGTGTATGTGTGTGTATGTGTGTGCATGTGCGCTAACGTGTTTGTATGCGTATGTACATGTGCGTGCGTGCGTGCGTGCGTGGTGCGTGCGTGCGTGCGTGTGTGTGTGTGTGTGTGTGTGTGTGTGTGTGTGTGTGTGTGTGTGACTTTTTTTGTAACGAATGTACAAACACACATGAGGGTGCGTGTCAGGTGTTGGCTGTCCAGCGATGCTACTCCTCATGTTGCTAAAACTGATGTCAGATGAGAAGGAGCGGGGTGCGGGGTGTGCATCTGTTGGCCCAATTGATGGCTGTGTGCATGCTGAGAGGGTGCTGGTTTGGCAGCAAGGTTTCAAAGCTAGAGATCTCAGCCCATAGCGAGAGAACAGGCAGGAAATAGACCTGGGGATCATTTCTCTATAATGTAAAATTCCTACTTCACTGAAACAATAAAAATAATAATAATTTAGCCAAGGAATGATAATAACAGGTTTTCAAAGTTTGTAGGGTTTAATGGAGCAGCTCCAGGATATTTTGAGCATTCCCCAGGTCCAGCTCCAGGATATTCTGAGGCACACACGCTGAGGCACACACGCAGGACGCACGAGCATGCCCACACGCACACGCACACGCACACGCACACTCACACGCACACACATACACACATATACATGCAGGCTCTTGCACGTCAGCTCCTCTCTGATGCTGATGGTGAGCTCTCAAATCCTATAAGAAAAGGAATACCTAGGAGTGTGCTTTGTGTACACCGTATATGCGTGTGTATAATTTGCACAAGATTTAACACGCGCACATATACACACATGCACGGACACACACATACACACACAACACACACGCACACACACACACGCGCACACACACGTACACATACACACACACACACGCACACATACACGCGTACACACACAGATGCGTGCGTGCGTATGTGTACCCATGCCTATTAACGTACACGCCCACAAGCACACACACACAACACGTGTGCATGAACCCATACATGTGCACATGTGCCCTTGCACGTGAATATGAATACGCATACAGGTGTGCACACAACGCACACACGCACACGCACACACACTTGCTACACTGTCCTACATTCCCTCATGCACGTGCAGGTGATATAAATACTGCCGTGGCTCTTCACTTCTCGGCGGGCGGTGAGTGTGATGCAAGTTTGAAGTCCTGACAAACCTTGTGTTGGACGCACCTACCACAGCATTCCTCTTCACATGCTCACAGAGCTGCATGCTGCCTGTAGCGTCTTATGCGTTACTAAGTAACACCGACCATTAGGCTTTGCACGATGTGTGTAGCATCTAATGCGCCACAACGTCAATACTGACAGCGTGTAAAAACTTAGTAACGACTTGGCACAACTGCCATGCGTGCAGCAGCAGCAGTAGCAGCAGCAGCAGTAGCTGCTTGTACCGTCTTAGCCTTCTTGCGCCACATCCTTGCCTGTAGTAACGACTGCCGTCTAGTGCCAACAGCATACACCTAACCACCCTTCCATCTGTCGCCTTGACGCCATTTCAGGAGCTCTTGAACCCGCACCACCATCGCCACCCCAACCCAACATTCTCGAAGCACCACCACCCGCTGCACCAGCAGCAGCAGCAGGAGCAGCAGCAGCAGCAACCACTAGCATCTTTGGAGCACCGCCAGCTGCGGCGCCACCACGGCATCTTATTGGAGCACCTATGCAACCTGCCTTAAGTGCGCGTCCTAGGCACTTGTCGAGGCGCCTCACACGACAGGTAGGTCTTTCTAGAGCAGCCTGCCTTCGAGACTCGTTGCTGGCAGAAGCCTACGCTGCTAGCACAACGTCTGGTGTCCTGTTTTGACGTGGTGTGTGCGGTGTGGAGTGCTGGACGTGATGTGTAGACACTGGAGCCTGGAGAGTGGAGTCTTCCTGTGCTGGTCAGGCTCCACGCATACTGATCTCACTCCTCATAGCATCAGCACCAGCATGTTAAGAGGACCTCCTTTTAAATTAGGAGATAGCCTGCGTGTGCATGCAGGACGTGGATACAGTGCAAAAGGTGTGTGAATGTACAATGGTTACAATGGTTACAATGGGGGGTGACCTTCAGCCAGGTTGTTTGGCTGATCGGCTGCTGACTGGTCTCGGCCAGCCACAAAAAAATCCATAAGCTCAGAAAAAAAAGTCTATTGTTCTGCTCAGAAAGGAAATCATGAACAAGTTGGTTGTTGACCTGTTGCAGCAAAAAGGGTTGGGCTGCTGAAAAGTCCTCAAAAAAAGGTGTAAACAGAAAAGAAAGGTGTTTGTGAATGTACAAACTTTGCGCTTTGACAGCCCGCTTACCCTACGTCAGGAGGTACATGATTGCTGGAAAAGCATGTGTAGGGTTGGCCAGAACCGTACACATAAGAACGCCGTATATGACCCTAAATTTAATAAAAAAAGTTCTGCCAAGAATTACCGTGTATATACCGTTTATATATATGGCTCTGGCCATCCCTAAGCATGTGTAAAATGCCTGTGTGGTGTCTACACTGTTTGCACCAAGACCAAATTAAGCCTGTCTCCAGACCAGCGTTCCCTCTTCCTCCTCCTGAAATCATCACGTAGGCAGGTGGGTGAGGAGGTGCAAGTAGGCTCCCTATTTTCGAAATAAGGCCTGCTGCTCTGTAAATACAATACAGCACATGCTCTATACCTTTTACCCCATAGGCACTAAGACAAATATACACATAAATCCACCCCGTATGCACTGCAACACATACCCTGTATGCATCACAATACATATGCTCTGCATGCACCGCAACATGTGTCCTCCACCCCCGTATTACGTACGGGAGCAGGCCCGCGCAAACAGGCCCTTCGTCATGTCCTCCACCAGCACTGACAGCACAGACACAGACGATGACGACAGCGACAACGAGGATAACAGCAACGAGGACAACGGTGGGATCATGCGACGGATGCTCTCAACCCGAGGGGGGGGCCATACAGGTGGCGGACGTGGCTTTTTTGGCAGCAGACCTCTTGGTGGCGGCGGCGGTAGTGGTGGGGGTTCAGGGCCAGGTTACAGGGGCCTTTTTCCTGGGAGCTTTAGAGCAGCGACTATGCCATTTGGAGTGCCTGGAGGAATGGGGGTGTACGGCAGCGGTTTTGGGGGTGGGATGGGGAATTTCTTTGGGGGTAATCCTTACACGGACAGCGACGATGAGGAGCCGGAGGTGGACGTGAACGTGCAGGACAGGGAGGACGATAGGTGCGTGTGTGATGTGTGTGTGTGTGTGTGTGTGTGCTAGTGTGAGCTAGTGTGTATATGTGATCAAAAGTGTATGCGTGTTTGTGAGCGTGTATGTGTGTGCGTGTGTGTGTATGTGTGTGTTTGTTGAACATGCAGGACAGGGAAAATGATAGGTGCATGTGTTTGCCAGTGTTTGTATGTGAATAAGTGCGTGTTTGTGAGTGAGTGCTTTGGGCATGCAGGACAGGGAGGACGACAGGTGCATGTGTGTGCTCGTGTGTGTGTGTGTTTTTAGTGTGCCTGCATGTGCTCATGTGTGTGTATGTGTCCTAGTGTGCGTGCATGTTTGTATGTGTGTGTGTGTGTGTGTGATGCTTATGTATGCACGTTGCCAAATGTCGGCAAGCTGAGGGTGCATATTTGGGGTGCACATTGCTTGCTGGGCTGGTTGCAGGTGCTGCTTCAAATTGCTCAATTCCTCCCCCATTTGAGGGAGCTATTTGCCTTTGCCTGTGTGTGTGTATGTGTGTGTGTGAATGTCGTGAATGTGTGGTGTGTTTGGGTGGCCTCTTGTGTGACAGGCACACTGATCTGTGTCCTTGCTTTCTGCGTGTGCAGGGATGCACAGGAAGCTGGCAAAAGGGCCGCGCTGCAGGCCAACAGGATCTTCTTTGCACGTGAGTTTTTCACTGAGTATGCTGTTGGTTTGATGCAGGTGTGCAATTATGTGCGTGTGTTTGTACGGGAAGATTAGTACAGGAAACAGGCACACCTCCTGTGCCTATGTTTGTGGTGAGCCTTTGTGCATTCCGTCACATCTCACAACTTCTTCCATCTCTTTGCTATTTGTATCTAAGTTGTTCAGAGCAAGAGCCATCATTTCAATTTTGCTCTCCCGTTTTGATCCTCAACGCCTACACTGTTAAATGCGTAATGTTTTGCATCCATCCATCCGTGCAGAGCGGCCTTTTGACGCTGGTGTCCTGGCTGCAGCAAAAGTAAGTCATGATATGCATGCTGTGATGCGCCCGTTGTGACGTGCCTGCTTTGCTCATTTTCTCACAGTTCAGGACTTTTCCTGCCTCAATGCTTTGACTTGTGTGTGTGTGTGTCGTTGTGTGTGTGTGTGTGTGTGTGTGTGTGTGTGTGTGAGTGTGTGTGTGTGTGTGTGTGTCTGTGTTGTTATGTGTGTGTTCCGGGAAGAGGCTGTTGTGAGTGTACTCATTCAATTTGATATCATTTACAAGCACAAACACACACATACATACACACACGCATATGTGAGTGTACTCACACGATTTGATATCACATACAAGCACATGTACACACACACACATTAACACAAACGCACATGTGCAGGCTCGCCAGCCCATCCTTCCTCGCCCCCCTTCGCAGCTCCCCCTGCCGCTGCCGCAGTTCAGGCTTCCAGATAGCCAAGGTGGTGTGCTCTACTGCACGGACGTGGACGAGGTATGCCGGCCATTCTTTGCTGGGCCATGCTTTTCATCGACCGCTTCTTTCTTTAAGGCTTAGATCATATTCTACCTTTGTACCATCCCTCCGGTGCATATGCACACACAGTGCAAGCACACGTTCGGGCGCGACACAATCACACTTGTACTGTTGCACCCTTACAAATACACAAGAACATGCATACATAGACACATTCACACACATACACACTCACACACAATGACACATATTTGCACACACACATGCATGCATGCACACATGCGCAAACACACATGCATACACCCTGCAGGTCCCCCAGGACAACATCCCTGGCCCCCCTCCCTACAAATCCAAGTACACCCATGTCCAGGCCTGTATAGAGAGTGGCAGCATGCAGGTTCCGCCTGTATGCTTGGGCCGGATCCGTGTGCCTGTGGTCCCTCGCCCAGGTGTGTGACGGACTTGCCTGTTTGTATGCAGCTCATGGTGGTGTGGTATGCTTTGAGTCTGGCTGAGTCACGCCCGTGGGCTGTGGTGCCCCTGCATGTGTGAATATGGTGCCACCTGGCAAGGCAATAAGCAAACGTGCAGGGCAGGTGTGAGGACATTATTGTATGGTGAGGTAGAAAATATACAGTATAAACCTAGCACCCTGTGTGCTTTGCCATGCCACCACGAGTCTGACCAATCCAGTTGGTGAGCAAAAAAAAGACAAGCGGTGTTTTCTTCTGGGCAGTGCAAGTCTGGTGCTTGATAACTTGACAGGCGTGAATTTGATTGGGGCTAACAACCCACACAAACACACTAAATACACACGCAACAGGTGCCGCTTCCCTGCCGCTCCCCCCTCAGCCCCTGCCTGCGCAGTCGTCCCCATCAAAGAAAAAAGACGGGCCCGCTCCTCCCCCCCCACCAACACCACCACGGCCATCTGGCGGTGCTGCAGAGAGAGAGCTGCAGGTGCGCGCAACTTAGTGTAGCTGGCTGTTACCTGTACATGCAACACAGCCACGTGTGTACGGAAATATGTATGTAATCGTCAGCTCCTCCGACGGTGAAGCGGATGTGCAGGTGCAGCTGAGTGCAGGCTGGTCTTGACTTTGCGCTCACATTGTGTATTTGTGTGTATGTGTGTGCGTGTGATCAGTTATCTGTGTGCCTCCTCGCAAGCACATGCTTCACAGACTAACTCATGTGCAAGCACATGCGCAGCTACACTTTCATGGCACAGACGTCAGTTGGCAAGATGGATTAAATCCCCTGCTGGATTGACCAAGGCAGCTGACACACAGGAACACGTGAAACCTAACCTCCATCTCTGTCCAAACTGCACGCACGTGTCACGATTACACTGAGCACATACACACACCTTCGCACGTGTGCACGATTACACTGATCACACACACACACCTAACACACGCGCACACACATACAGACCTCTAAGCGGCTCCTGCACGAGCACTCCCTCACATGCAAGATGCTCAGCATCACCCACAAAGTCTTTTATCTTCACACACCAGCGTGTGTAACACACACACCCAAACACCCTCAAATGCACAGGTTCTGATGCGGCTCCTGCACGAGCGCACCCTCACTTGCAAGATGCTCAAGGTCAGCCACAAGGACCTGTCCTGCTCCAACTCCAACCTGAGCTCCTGCACAAACTTGGCGCTGAACGAGATGGAGGTCCAAGGCGACCGCTCAGCCGTGGATGCCAAAGTGAAGCAGGCGCTACGTGATGCCGTAGTGGTGAGTGAGCATTCCTGTGCTAAAAATTTGTAGTTTTGTGTGTAATTTGTGAGCGAGCTTTTTGGCGAAGCCCCCTCCAGGGGCGTAGCCCCTAGGTTTGTCTCCTTCCTTCCCACCAAAGTTCTCGCGTGGCCACCCAGCCTCACCCAGACCACCCCCCGCCCTGAAGGGCACACCAGCGTTCAAAATCCTGCTGCTCCTCTGCTCTCAGGCTCTCAATCATCATTTGCTGTGAGCCCTAGCTGTCACGAGAACTTCAGCTGCTGCGTAACTTGATTCTCCTCAAGTACCCAAACCGTCTGAACCATTTGCGCTGTACCTGGACTCAATGCGCTTTACCTGAAGTAACTGCGCCATACCTGACCTGCCTGAGTTACTGGGTATACGCCCAGGAACACCATGAGCTAGTGCCTGATTTATTGGGTATACGCTCAGGAACACCATGGGCTATTGCCTGAATTACTAGGTACACTCAGGAACACCATGAGCTAGTACCTAAGCAACCTGTGTCACCAGAACATTGGTCACCACTGAGACACCTGAGTTGCCTGTGGGGGGTTATGTAGATCCACTCACTCCTGCTTGCAGAACCCAAACGAGAGCAATGCCCTGAGCGCGTATGTGCTATGGGGCTCAACCCGATCAGAGACGCAGCCGCAGCTGGGGGCCCTGAGCCTGGAGCTATCCATGCTGTTTGAAGCCTTGGCGTCTCTTAGGGAGCTGTGAGTGTGAAGCGGCCAATACCCTGTGTGGGCTTTGTTTACAGTGCCATGCTTTTTTCTTTGCTTATCTTTGTGTATATCCATTCATACCGTCTGATGCCCTAAGGCATCTCTTAGAGAACACCACACACACACATACACACGCACACACACACTCACACACACACTCACGCACTTACACGTCCAGATCTGGAGACGACAATGAGCAGGGGGAGTATTACGGCAGGCACGGTGAGGCCTTTCAGGCTCGTGTGGACCAGGTGGTTGTCATTCCTGGGGGGCTTGGCAGCGGTCAGCAGGAGGTTGTGCTGGGACAGCAGCCCCCGACTCCTTCACAAGGGCCCTCAGGTAAGCAGTGCGCACATGCACACACAGGGTACACAGGTACTCACGTACACACACAGGACAGGTTTGGTAACACACACGCACACTTGTACACACACAGGCACGTGGGCGCATGTGTCATTACAGCACATTCACAAACACACACACACGAATCCATAGACACGCAAACACACGCACTCATGGCCAAATTTAGGCCCCCTTGCCACACGCTCAGCACACTTGAACATGCACAGGTGAAGCAGGAGGTGCAGGGCCATCCTCTGCTGCTGACAAGATGCAGGGTCCTGGTGCTGCTACGACAGCATCCCCCAAAGGAAGGGGCACAAAAAGAGCTGCAGCTGGGGGTGATGGAGGGGTGGATGTGGGTAAGGGTGAAGTTGCAGGAGCAGGGGAGCAAGCAGGAAAGGAAACTGGTAGAAGGGGTAAGCGCCAAAAGGTGGAGGGGGGGAAGGCGGTGAAGCAGGGGGAGGAAGAGGAGAGGGTGGACGGAAAGGAGGGAGTGGGTGCTAGTGGTAGTGTTGGTGGTGGTGGTCGAAGGGGGAGCAGAGGAGGGGGCAGGCAAAGAGGAGGTAGGAGCGGTCGTGCCGGTGGCGGAGGCGGAGGCATTCAGAAGAAGCAGGGTGAAGGAAAGGATGGTGAAACGGCTGGTGTGGGTAGTGTGGGCAGAGGGCAAACGTTGCCTCTGAGAGCAAGCCAGAGGGGTGCTTTTGAAGCCCCCCCAGGTGTGTACGAGTGTGTGTATGTATGTATGTATGTATGTATGTATGTATGTATGTATGTATGTATGTATGTATGTATGTATGTATGTATGTATGTATGTATGTATGTATGTAT
>Ga0307942_1002251_pt1 | contig 15626 bp, 12 predicted proteins | sample OrgLakmetagen175_FD_201846 | JGI IMG/M metagenome (GOLD analysis project Ga0307942, IMG submission 201846) | Saline water microbial communities from Organic Lake, Antarctica - #175 | ecosystem: Environmental > Aquatic > Non-marine Saline and Alkaline > Saline | place: Antarctica: Organic Lake...
TGTGTGTGTGTGTGTGCGTGTGTGCGTGCGTGCGTGTGTATGTGTGTGTGTGTGTGTAAATATGACTTGCAGACATGGAAAACAAAGGCTACAAATGAAATAACTGCGATCGATCCTTAAATTAAATTAAAAGTTTCCATATAAATTAGCTGCTACTTCGAAATATGCAGCTGCCTGTGAAAAGCCTGGGTTCTTCTCTCAGGCCCAACACCGGCTTGAAGGCCTCGCGCAGGAGCCCCACAGTGATGGCCATGGCAAAGCCACATGTCAATGCGGCAGCAACAGCGCCAGCTCCCAGCGCTTCCTCGGAGGAGCATCTCATCCTGCAAAAGGTCGGTTGTGAGTCAGTGTGTTTGGATCGCACACCCACTCATCCAAATACCCACACACAGAGCCCGCTTGTGTGAGAGCTTTGTGTATCAGGGAAGGAGGGTGTGCCTGTGCATACTTCCTGCTTATAAACAGGCAGACTCTGAGATGCAGACTCAGAGCGTACCTCAGGTGCAGGACTGTAAACAGCGTCACCCAGACGACCACTCTCTCAGTCGCTCCCTCAATCGTGATCGCACGCAGCTCAAGTACGACTTCGGCAAGACAAAGGCCGACACTGCCTTGGATGCATACCATGGGGCTGCCTTCGCCGTTCGCGAGCGCCTCATCGACCAGCTGGAGGCCACGCACGAGTACTGGAAGTGAGTGTGTTTGTGGGGGTTTTGAACGGGAGGAGTGGAGGAAAGAGGTGCTGAAATGTGTCGGTGTCGGGATATTTGCTCACGGAAGCATCGATCTGTGAGTCCCAATTTGGACAGCTGCCTCATCTGCACAAATTGCCATTTGTCTTTTGCTTGCACACATACAAGCAGCAATCACATCCCACATACTGCCAACACACACATTCCCCCATACTATGTACACGCAGGTCCAAGGACCCTAAGTTCACGTACTACCTGTCCGCCGAGTTCCTCATGGGCCGCTCCCTTATTAACACCGTGTACAACCTGGGCCTGGAGGGTCAGTACGCCAAGGCGCTGAACCTGTTGGGCTACAAGATGGAGGAGGTCGCCGAGATGGAGCGTGACGCAGCCCTCGGCAACGGAGGCCTGGGTCGCCTCGCCGCGTGCTTTCTGGACTCCATGGCCACTCTGGACCTGCCCGGTTGGGGTTACGGTATTCGCTACAAGTACGGCATGTTCAAGCAGGTGGGCGGATTTCTAAGCTGTCTGAGTTCTATCTAAGACAGATCTGAACTCAACCATCAGGACTTCTCTTTGGCATTAGGCCTTCCGCCAATCAAGCTGGCTATGCTGCTGTGCAGCAGCAACAACAATGCAGCAGCCCCGGAAGAGCTGCGAATGGGGATTCTGCAAGATCTGGGGTAGTAACTGGTCTTACAACTCTCGTAACCAGTGCGTCAGAAGTCGTGTCCACGCACGCTCACCCAATCATTTGTTGAGAGAGCTGCGAACTTGTGAGGCGTTTGTACAGTCTGTTCTTCTGTTCTTTACAACAGGGCATCAACAAGAGGAGCTAAGGCAAACAAACAAACAAACATATCCCCATCGGGAGCTGGTACATATCGTGGTTCATTTGTACAAGCTCCACGAAATGTACCAAGCTCCCAATGGTGAATTCGTTTTTCGTTTTCTCTACAGGTCACGAGTGGATGGCTAAAAAATGCTGTGTAGCGTACGCTTGTTGTTGTGTTAGCAAACGCTTTTCCCGAATCCCGGCGCTTGAGTGTGTTCCCTTCCTGCCTAGCGCTTTTTGAATAGTCCATGCAAACAAATACTATGGTGCAAAAGCAGTATGCAAAAGGACTGCATAAGATAGTGAAGTTGAAACAGTAAAATTCCAGGGTAGACTGGACCCGAGGTTTGTGAGTACGTTCACTGATTTATATTAAATGCAATTGGCAAACATTCGCAAGTCTCTGATTAGTGAGTTACATCGTGTTTTTTGGCTTGAAGAACCGCTATAGGGCACACGCTCTTCAATGGTTGTGAAGGCAAAGGTGATTGGCGATGAATTGTTATGTTTCGTGAAGATACAGTTTTCTTGCAAAATCTCTTGCATCCGGGGAAGCATTCTTCCCCATTTTTACCTTTTAATGTGCGTTTTGTGTTGCCTGTAACGGACCAGACTTTGCTGCAACACTCTTTTATTTTAATCGCGTGGTTGAACTTGACTTCATCAAGCATGACTGAAATAAGAAAAGGTCTTGTCATTTGCTTTTGTTGACATTGTTTTTTAAATTCATTGGGAGTCTTCCTGGTTGTGTTCTACATCGTGTCGCCCAAGAAGCAAATAACAACGATTGTGCTTGTAAGCTCCGCTAGTGCAGCACTCGTGATTCCCTACTTCCTCTCTCACACACAGCTTGTGGATCCAGTCACCGGCTACCAGAACGAGGTGCCCGACATCTGGCTCACCGATGGCAACCCCTGGGAGGTGAAGCGCAACGATGTGCGCTTCAAGGTTTCCTTTGGCGGCAAGGTGGACAAGAAGGACGGCAAGGCTGTGTGGGTGCCCTCCGAGGAGGTGAGTAGTTCAGTGACATGTGTGGTCAAGTGATTTGTGTTGTTAGGCGTGTGTGTGTGTGTGTGTTTGAGGAGGTGAGCAGTTGAGTGACATGTGTGGTTGAGTGATTTGTGTGCAGCATGTGAAAACTACACCTTGCTCTTCAGCTCCCGTCTACGTCCACAACCTTCTGCGCATCAACCCTGAACTTCCAACACACCCCTCTTTCCCTCGCTACTCAGGTGTGGGCTGTTGCTTATGACAACCCCATCCCAGGCTTCCGCACCCCCACTTGCTCCAACCTGCGCCTGTGGGACGCCCAGCCCCTGGACGAGTTTGACCTGTCTGCCTTCAACGCTGGCGAGTACGACAAGGTGCGAGCTGTTTGTGTGTTTGTGCATCTCTCACACGGTATTTCTTCAGCTCGTACGGCTCACAAGATGATGAATGGAAAGCGTGTTTGACCTTGTCCGACACAACTTGTTATGCTCATATTATAAAACGGTCCTTAATCGTGCTTGCCTGACACAAACACACACACGCACACACAGACACACACACACACGCACACACACACAACACACACACACACAGGCCATGCTCGCCCGTGAGCGCGCCGACTCCATCAGCGCCGTGCTGTACCCCAACGATGCCACCGCTGAGGGCAAGGAGCTGCGCCTGAAGCAGCAGTACTTCTTTGTCACTGCCTCTCTTCAGGTACGCGCTCTAAAAAGGGCGATTATCTTGGTAGAGACTGGCTTCGTTATTTGGCCCGAGAGCAGCACAGAAGAGAGAACCCATTGTTCTGGCGCACGTCTAACCAGTCTCACACTAGCACCTGTGCCACAAATTTTGTAAGCATGTGTATACCTCACTTTCCTCTCCCCCCCCCCCCTTGCCTTCCACAGGATGTGCTCTCACGATTCAAGGCCGTGCACGGCACCAACAAGTGGGACATGCTCCCCGAGAAGGCTTGCTTCCAGGTAAGAGGAAATATATGCATCAAAATACCGCCCTCTCACTCTCTTGGCAGCAGTGCAAGGATTCTCACAAGGTTGAGCAAGCAGTTTTCAACTTTCAAGGTTACTCACAGAATCGAAACTCACAGAATCTTCTATCAAAGCAAGGTTCTGGTACATGTACAGTCGAACATCATACAGTGTTGCATCAGATTGGGCACTCTTTTGGCAGCAGTGCAAGGATTCTCACAAGGTTGAGCAAGCAGTTTTGAACTCGCAAGGTTACACACAGTCGAAACTCACAGAATCTTCTATCAAAGCAAGGTCCTGGTACATCTACAGTCGAACGTCATACAGTGTCGCATCAGATTGGGCACTCAGCTCACACGCTCCGAAGCATCTGCCAAAGGGTCCCATATGCGTTTCTCTTTCCTCTCGTCCTCTTACAGTAATCCCTGTTTCTTTGGCGAAGCCAATGCAATGAGCTGACCTCCATCAATTACTTCGGCAAACAGAAATCGACGGAAAAGGAAAAGCTCAACACTCGTTTCCTCGCACATGCAGTTTCTGCGGTGTGTGTGCAGCTCGTCTTTAATGACTAAAAATTACTAAATTTCCGGACAGCTTGTATTTAATAGCATTTACTCCTGTGTCCCACACACTCTGTCCGTGCCCACCCCAGCTGAACAAAACCCACCCCACCATGGCCAAGTCTGGAATTAATCACTGCACATTAACATTGGAATCTGCCAAGTGCTGTAATGCTCCCAAGCTCTCATACCTGTGCCCACACACATTGCCCACTGCAGCTGAACGACACCCACCCCACCATGGCCATGTCCGAGCTCACCCGCCTACTGGTGGACGTGGAGGGCCTCTCCTGGGAGCAGGGTGTCAAGCTCACCAGCCAGGTGAGGATCGGCACCATCAAAATGTCCATGAACAGAAAAGTACAATGGAAAAATGAGGCAGGCTGCAGGCAGAGTGAAAAAACTCTTTCCACAGTAATCAAGGAAGAGAGCCACTTTGGTAATACTGTAAAACTCCTCCTCCAATCCATGCATCAGCTTGACCACAATATTGTGATTCCTCTATTCCGTTTTCTTCCCAGATCCAGGGTCTGCTTGTCTTTTGGAAATTGTGTTGTGCTTGATGTGTTTTTTGTGCTTGCGGTTGCGTGACAAATCACGCAAGCGACGTGTGGACGTGCACCTCACGTGTCGTGGCCTGTTTGGCTTGGTGGGTTATTGTCACTTATTTTCAGCTTGAAATTGAACCCAAGCCGACGCAGGCTGCCTGTCCAACCCGAAAGACAGACAACTCTGTTGGTTAAGGCAACTTTTATTTTCATCCAAACTTGACTCTTCTACTCATTTGTGTGTTCTGGACCATGCTTGAAGTGCACTTAGATTGCCACATTTGACTGGGAGGCCTTTCTGCAGCCACACAGTTGGCTCAGTACGTTGCACACCTTGTTGTGTGTGTGTGTGTCCTTTCTATGCGGTGTTTGAGCTACACCAACCATACCGTCAGTCAAATAAGTTGCGCACTTTGATTTGTGTGTCTTCCCATGCAGCACTTAAACCTCACTGTACGGAAAGAAGAGTTACACACCATTGATTATGTGGGTCTCTACAATGCAGTGCTTGAACTACACCAACCACACGGTCATGCCTGAAGCCCTGGAGAAGTGGCCCGTCAAGGTGCTGGCCAAGATGCTGCCCCGTAACCTGGAGATCATTGAGATCATCGATGAGGGCTGGCAGAAGTGGCTCAAAGAGCAGGTACGTATGTTGTGGTGCGCGCTTGTGCACAATGTGCATTAAATTCCCTGCCTATTTTGCCCTTGCTTGAGTCATTTGTTTAAAGTTCTAAAGCCTGGTCGGACGGCACGCCTTTGCAATGACTTGACTCCCCAATTGATGAAAATGTGCAGGGCAAGACAGAGGAGGAGATTGACCGCATGGCCATCATCCACCCCAACCAGTGGGACAAGGAGGAGATGTGAGTGTCGGATCTGGTCTTGAGACTTTTTCATGGAAACGACCTATCGTTTGAGTGTCATCATCAATGCAAAAGAAAACACACCAAGCGTCTCCAAATTACGTCGCACCTCTACAGCATAGACAAAAGAAAGGGACACCAGCTCGCTTCGCGGTGTCAAACTTGTCAGCCTCTCGACCTGGTGCATGGGTTTCAAAGTGTCAGGGTTGGGTTGGCTCTCTCTCCTTCTTTGCTGAGCTTGTTTGAAAGAAGGCAGACGCTCAAGCAGCAGGCGCTGTTGGATTCTGCCACTGGCCATTGCCAAGGCTCTCTCTGCTTTTCGTCATCGTTTTCCTCACTTCACATTTCGACTCGTTCCAGCACCGCTCTTTGCCACTCCAGTCTTTCCACCCGCTCTTGTGTTTTCCAACTTGGCGACCTTGACACCTTATTACTGGTTTGTTTCGAGGTCGCCCTCGTCGCATAGGTTGAGCAGCCATTCCAGGTTGAATGCCTCAGTGATCTAAAATCGACTAAACTTCGCCAAGCAAGTCACCGTGGATGTGCCAGTGCTGACCTGCCGTCCACCCTGATGCACACAGGCTGGTGAACATGGCCTACCTGGCAGTGGTGTGCGCCAACAAGATCAACGGTGTGGCCGCCATCCACTCTGAGATTGTCAAGGACGAGCTGTTCAACGACTTCTACAAGGTGTTTCCCAGCAAGTTCCAGAACAAGACCAACGGTGTGACCCCCCGCCGCTGGCTGCACTTCTGCAACCCCGAGCTGTCCAGCCTCATCACTGAGAAGCTGGGCAGCGACAACTGGTGAGTAGCCGGCCTGCACTTCGGCGGTGTTTTTTGTAATGGCGTGCCGAGGCCGCACGTCTGCAACCCCGAGCTGTCGTGCATCTTCATAAGAAGCTAGGCAGCAACAGATGATAGGTTACTCCTTCTCATCAAGACTGAGGTTTCTGATAACAGACAAGCTAGGCAGCAACCCCGATGGCGTGCAAGGCCGCACGTCTGCAACCCCGAGCTGTCGTGCATTGTCATGAGAAGCTAGGCAGCAATATACGTTGCTCCTTCTCCTTGTCACTGAGGTTACTGAGGTTACTGAGGAGCAGCAGCAACTCACTAGCAAGGATGCTGTGATGGCGCTTGCTGTTGCTGCACATTTGCAACACCGTGCTGTTGAGCCTCATCACTGAGAAGCAGGGCAGGGCAGGTAGCGCTGTTCCCTGTGATGCGCTTCAGCCACTTGGTGTCAAGGAGCTTAATTTGAGGGAGGCTGAAATATTTAACACGCCTGGTCAGGAATGGGTCCCTTCTTCCCCTCTTGCCTTCTTCAAACACATTTCTGCGAACCTGGAAAAGCTGGAAAAGCTGCGCAGCTCTGCCACGCGCCTAAACCTAAAGGACTCGACTTGAGCAATTACGTTTCATGTGTGTCCCTTCTAGGGTGAACAACCTTGAGGAGCTGAAGAAGCTGCGCAGCTTTGCCACCGACAAGGGCTTCCAGCAAAAGTGGGCGGCTGTCAAGCGCGCTAAGAAGGTGCAGCTGGCCGCCCTGATCAAGAAGGTGCGTCTTGTGTTTTCTCATGTGAAGTACGTGTTGCGTGCTTTCGCACGTGCGACGCGCATTTCCTCGATGCCTGTCTGTGTTCTCGACTGGCTGAAGAATCAGATACCTCACTGCAACAATCTTTAACAAGAGAGAGCCTGGTATCATGAAAGCCCAGCCAGGGATCTGGCTGGGCAGGCCCCGTGCTTTCATGTAGACTTCAGTGTTAAGCCCCTCCATCGTCTACCGAGCGAAATCTAGCGTCAACTGCGCTGGAAGGTGCAAGTCCTTAGAGATTATCTGCATTGTTCTCTACTGAGCAGGGCAAGCAAATACTGCTGTGCTGTAGAGGTCAATCGTATGATCCTTGTCTGAGTATGCTGAGATGACTTGCCTAAGGAACATATGTGATCACCTGCCACCTTCACCGACTAAAATTTGAGTGAGCAAAGGCAACCCAGGCTTCTGTGTCAGTGTACACTCCCCCCATGTACATTTCCTACGTACACATCATCATCAAACGCCTTTCCTCCTCCCCCCCTCTCTCCTACTAAACGGCTAATACTCGGTAACTTGGTTTGGCTGCAGACCCATGGCGACGATGTCAACCTGGACTCCCTGTTCGACGTCCAGATTAAGCGCATCCATGAGTACAAGCGCCAGCACCTGAACATCTTCTCCATCATCCACCGCTACAAGGAGCTCAAGGCCATGACCCCTGAGCAGCGCAAGCAGGTGTGTGTGGGCGCGTGGGTGTGTGGGTCAAGTGAAAACAGGCAATGCAGCTTTTATTTGTTTCTTCCAATGGTGTTATGCTTCACTCTTCCTTTTTACTGTCAGCTCGTAGGCAATGATGCGCAACATGTGTCATGCGAAACAGATATGTAAGTGAATAGGATGTTGCCTTAAGGCAAGGCATATATAATGCCTCAAATTCCTCAAATGCCTCATTTTGGGATCATACTCTTCATGCTTGTAGCCTAACCATTCTTGCTTGTTGCCCACATCCGCACAAGGCTCCTTTTCCTATGGATTGCCCGTACGGCACCTGAAACAAATGTGCAGTTCTTGCTACGTGCACACACACACACACACACACACACACACACACACACACTCACACACACACTCACACTCACACACACACAATTTTGCTCACGCTTCACAGGCAGTGCCACGCGTGTGCATCTTCGGTGGCAAGGCCGCTTCCTCCTACGATATTGCCAAGCGCATCGTGCGCCTGATCAACCAAGTGGGTGTCAAGCTGAACGCCGACCCTGACACCAAGGACCTGCTCCGTGTGTACTTCATGCCCGACTACAACGTCAGCATGGCCGAGACCCTCATCCCAGGTATGCACGTTTGAGGATACTGGCAGGATGTGTTGCATAGCAAGGAATCAAATTGTGTGAGTACTTCATGCCCGACTGCAACGTCAGCATGGCCGAGACTCTCATCCCAGGTACGCAAGTGTAAGAACACTGGCAGAGCGTGTTGCATAGCAAGGATTCGTTTATATAAGTACTTCATGCCCAAATATAACGTGTGCATGGCCGAGACCCTAATCCCAGGTACGCAAGCATGAGGGCCCTAGCAGGATAAGAACGCAGTTATTTTTGCAGTTACTTTTAATGCTTGTTTGTACTTCGTGCCTCACTAAAATGTGAGCATGGCCGAGACCAAAGGAAGGAGTGCATGTGTACTGTATAATGCCTGAATACAATGTGAGCATGGCTGAGACCCATAGCAAGAACGCAGTTTTGTACACTTCATGCCTGGCTACAACGTAAGCATGGCTGAGACCCTCGTCCCAAATAAGCGATGGAGAGCAGGATGTACGGCTGGCAGGCATGTGTGGAATTGGCAGGGAATACTGCGTAGCAGTAAGGGAGAAGGGCAGGAAATACTGCAGAGCAAATTGCATGGCAAAGATTGTGGTTGTGCAGGCCATGTGCCCCCCCTTGCCTCCTAACACACGCAAGCAAACACGCACAACCACACGTACACATACACAAACATTACACACGTACAATCGAACATTGCACACACACACACGTAGACACACACACACACACATGTACACACACCATGCGCAGGTGCTGAGCTGTCCCAGCACATCAGTACTGCTGGGACTGAGGCCTCCGGCACCTCCAACATGAAGTTTGCGATGAACGGCAGCCTGATTTTGGGCACCTGGGACGGTGCTAGCATCGAGATTGCTGAGGAAGTGGTGAGTAAACTAAACAGGGTAACTGTATCAAATATTCAGGTGCTGCATCCCGGTGAGGGCAGGCATTGGCTCCAGGCTGGTCACTTGTCACCCACCGGGATGCAGCACCTGGACCTTCAAACAATCAGCAGGAGATGGCTTGCAAAGCAATATATTATGTGTGATATATGAAGCCCCTGCTCATGGTTGAAGAACCTGATTTGTGACATGGTATGTGCTGGGTCGCAAGCAAGATGCATCCTTGTATGACTGGCTAATTTTGATCAGAGTGTGGTCTAGCCAGGTGGCCTTGGTCAGCCAGTGTGACCTTGATGGTCTGTACTGCGTCGCAAGCAAGATGCCTCCCTGTGCGACTGGCTAATTTTGATCAGAGTGTGGTCTGGCCATGTGGCCTTGGTCAGCCAGTGTGACCTTGATGATCTGTACTGCGTCGCAAGCAAGATGCCTAATGCAGCTTCCGAATATTTTGTGATTCCGTGGCACTGGTTTGGCAAAATGAATTGAGCGGCCAGAGCTTGATACAATGACTTCATGCATGGTTATTTCCCCGCTGAAATTGCTGTATATATACGCAATGTCTGTCCAGTTCTGGCCAGCCCCAAATACGAATTGCCCAGTGTAACATAATTGCATCTTGGAAGCTGTAAAAATCAGCTTTTTGAATGCGTCAAGTGTTTTTGTCCTTTGTGGTTTGAAAGTCATCCGTCCTGCAGGGTGCAGACAGAAAGTTTGTGTGCTGAGCTTGCGTGCGATGACAACCATCTAGCTTGCCAGCAGTGAGCGCGCCTGTGCGTGTGTGTGCCTGTTCCTGTGCACTCACGCCGTAAAGTTGGATTTGGGCCTTAATTACGGTACCGACCGTAATTACCCCGTACAGCACAGCAAATTACGGTCAGCCAAAATTATGGTGCCAGACCAAGACGGTGCCACCGTAAAGCACGATTTCGACCGTAATTTGACCGTTTGGCTCCAATTAGGCTCAAAATATGTCTTTCTTTTTGCAACAATTGTGTATGAGTAAGGTAGGCCAGAGCTGTGTGTATACACCGTATATTTGGTGATTTCCCTGCCGAAAATAATGTATACACACCGTGTATAAATGGTTCTGGCCAACCCTATAAATGAGTAAAACAAAAATTGTGCATGGATCCTTCAAGTACTGCGCCCAACTTTGAGTTTCCATGCAAGCCACTGCTGGGCCCTTCCCCCGAGCTGTTGCAGCCCCGACACAGCCTCAGGGTCGTTCAGGGAAGCATTGTGTGGCGTCAGCACATAAGAGCAGCCTGCTGGAGGTGGAAATGGGAGGTGTTGGGGCGGAGAGGCCTTTCTGAGGCCATTTTTGCACTGGCAGTGCCAGCTTAGCACCGTCCCATACACTGTACAGTAAATTACCGTAATTACGGTAAATTGCGGTCCTCCAAATTCGTAATTACGCCGTAAATTACAAAGTTACGGTACGTACAGGAAACAGCATACCGTAGCGTACACCGTACAGTGCACAGGCCTGCAAACTAATCACATACATTGTGCTTCACTGTCGCACCCACATGACTTTTTAGCTACCATCTAGCTTGCCAACTTCCAGAGTTTCACATCTAGGACTGTTAAAAAGTAGATGTCAAACACACGGCTTCGCTGTAAGCAGAGCTAGGTTCCCTCGTCTCTTGGCCATGTGCTGCCCAGTATTTTTTCCAGATCAAAGTATCAAGGCACCAACGCAGTCTTGCATTATCTTACAATTTGTTGCCGCCCTTTTTTTAATTTCTAGAGGTTCTCATCTACTGAAAAAAATCCAAAGCATCTTCTTTCAAAACTGGGGAACGCGGCACTAGTAGTTTTGTCGTATTCTTTAGCAAGTGCAATATAATTCTTGGCTGTTTCCTGGGATTTTCCTGACATTCAAGTCACCTATTCTGCACAAATAGTTTTGATTGCACACCTAAGAAAATCGTCCGCCAATTCTAACATCCGTTCGAGGAAAACAAAACCCAACAATACTCTTAACTTCACTTCTTCGGCGCCAAACCTCTGAGTGTTTTCCTCGAACGGATGCTAGAATCGGCGGACGATTTTCTTAGGTGTGCAATCAATAGTAATTACACAGACCAACAGAAGACTAATTGTACATTTACTCTGCCGAAACCAAAAACATGGAATCGCAACTCAAAGCGCGATTTGAGCTCCGCTGGTACTTCAGGGTTCACGTAGTACTTCTCGCAATTGACTCTGCTTCTAATCGCTCGAATAGAAGCAGAGTCAATTGCGAGAAACACTTGGTGACCTATGACACCAGATTTGACTTCAGTTTCTTAATTCCACAAATCGGACTCGGCCATTAGTTTAGACCCAGGCTCAAAACCTTAAGTCCATGCTTAGGGCAAACGGCATCCAACCAAACTCGCAAACTCCAACCAAATTCGCAAACTGAGTCCTAACCAAACTCGCTAACCAAAGGGAACCTAAGTCCTTCAGACTTGGACGAAGGTTTTAATAAGAAATAGGAAACTTGGTCAATTAATTAATTGCATTGATGTGCACAATGGACGCTAGTACTTCATCCACATCTCATCTGCACCCAGCATGAGAAAGGCGGATGATAAAATTAACCTTCCATACACTTCAGGTTCTGTGGCCTTTTGCAGCCGTTTTGCTGTAAGCCTCCAAACCCTGTCATCTGCTCTGTTTGTGCCATGCAGGGTGTGGACGAGGTGTTTGTGTTTGGTGTGCGTGCCCATGAAATCAACGAGCTGCGCAAGACTCGCAAGGATCTCAAGACCGACCCAAGGTGTGTTCACAAAATACGCCTTGCACAGGAGGCGTCAAGGATTATAATTTTTGGTTGCAGGTGTCAATCGAAACATAAATTACATATTCGGAATCCTGACGTCGAGAGCTATCGATTGGTATATAATTGAATCGATTTTGAGGGGGTTGGGGGGGGGGGGTCGGGGAAATTTGGGAGGGTTTCCAGAATTTCACTGGTCCATTTTCACAAAATATATAATATATTTTTGGAATCCTCAGCTCAAGCCCAGTCGAATATCACCCTTGTTGGGTGATTTGATTGAGAGAGTGGTCTGGGTGCCTGGTCATAGAATTGGAATGTCCCCAAGTAGGCCGTGGGGGTGTGTTCAGGAAAGTTACCAGCAATTGATTACAAACTTGCAGTTTACACATTGCATTATGCATACGTTGCATGATTGAAGTAAAAAAGAGCTTTGGCAAAGGTTATGGCTGAATTTGTGCATTAACAGGTGGTCAGTGCAAGAGCATGCGCAAACCAGTTTTTGCCCTATTTTTCGTCAGGTATTGCATTATTTGGCACGAGAGCTGTGCAGGCAGATAGCTGCTCTAATTCTGAGCAGATTGACACCCTTTTAATTAGGTGGGGGGCTGGGGGGGGGGGGGTTCATTTTGGGCCGGAGGCCCAGAATTTACACGTGCATGTCAGGAATTATTTTTTACGCCTGCCTTAAGTCTAATATTAGGTAAACCTTTACACGCGCACGTGCACGGAGCGAGGCTGGTATCTATTGCCACAATAATCGCACCAAGTTGTGTCACTGCCAACATTACCTTGGAAGGTAGACGGTTATTAAAACTCATAATTGGCACGCACACACACGCGCGCACACTTACACACACGCATATACACACACACTCACACACACAAACGCACACAGGTGGGACGCCATCATGGAGGACATCAGCGGCGGCATGTTTGGTGATGCCGAGTACTTCAAGCCCCTGGTGGACGGAGTGAACGACATGTCTGTGGGCAATGACTGGTTCCTGCTGGCCAACGATTTCGCCGACTACATGAGGGCCCAGGAGGTGGTGGACGCCACTTACAAGGACCAGAGCGAGTGGACTAGAAGGTGGGAGGAGTGTCAGGAAGGCTGGGTCGCCCGTGTGGTAGAAGGTGGTGTCCAGCTCCTTATTATCAGGTTGCAGAGGGCTAACCTGATATCGAGGGGAGGCGAGGCTCCCAGCCAATCAGACACGGGTTAGGCAATTTCCACCGACGCGTCTCTCAGTGATGCTAGATTTTGTTGTTATTCATGGGCTCCTTTTCCATTGCAAAGTGGGTCGCTAGTCTAATGTTTCTCTTTAAGCCACTCCCAAGAGGTACAGTGTCACATGCGGTACTGCCTGTGACACTCATACTGTCATGTAGACATGGTCTTCTCTGACTGTTCTCAATCAAAATAATCAGATGTCCGGACTAGCGGCCAGCAAGCAGCATCGAGACTGGCATCTTTACTACTTCAGTTGGTACAAATGTGATTTTACTTACATGTCTAGCCAAGGTCATCGCACACTCCAGACTGTTGGTCACACAGAAAGCACTTGTTTACCTTCCTTGCGCAGGTCAATCATGTACACCGCAGGCAGCGGTAAATTCTCATCTGACCGCACCATCCGAGAATACGCAGAGGACATCTGGAATGTGAGTGCAGATGGCAGGGAATGGGTTGAATTCATGAATACACACGCACACACGCGTGCTCGCGCACGCACACACACACACACACACACAAACACGCACGCGCGCACACACACACACACAAACACACACACACAGCTTGTTTGTGCCCCTGACATAAATCTGCCGGTGGTGTTTGTGCTTGGTTTGCCCAGCATACAGGAAGCGCGCACGCGCATGCACGTATGTGCAACTCGCTCACTCGCATTTGCACTCTTACCCACAGGTGAAGCCTTGCCGCCCACAGTAAGCTCGACGCTGAATAGTGCGCCTCTGGCGAACGCTTCTGAAAAGAGGCAGGCCTTTTGTTTCTGTCAAGTACAGTGTGTACTCTGCATTTAGAACTTCCTATAAATTTAAGTCATTCATATGAGCGAGTGTGTAGAAAGAGAGAAGACTGTGTTACTTAACGAGAGATGGCTTCTATCGATTGTGATTCTACTGTTTACACGGCATTTTTAAGTGAGAAATATTTGTGTATACAGAAAAAACCGTTGCTTATTTATCTTGTAACAACTTATGGCCCCTCTGTCACACAAGGCATGGTCCCATTTTCCTTTGCATTTAAGCTCCATGTGCGTTCTGTCATCTGCGCTGCATCACCTCCCACACCAGACGTGCCCTTTCTAGCCCCAGAATTAGCTAACTATCGTCAGGAGCCAGTTTCAGGCAATAAACAGATGTTCCAGATTAAGTCATCAGTCAAAAAGTGCGACTGCTAGGCAGCAAATGAAATCTGTGTTGAAATGTGGGTTGAAATGTGGGGAGTGTTTGTCAAAGCACCTAAAGCCAAGACTCCGCTGGTAGTGATGACAGCCAGCATGATCAAGGGAGGGGGTTACTTAGGTGCCCGCACCAGGCAACCCCCCACCGCGCAAACAATTAAAAAGAAGTTAATGTGGGTCAGGGGGGTTGTGTGCCATGGCACCCGGACCCAATCCTTGACTGTTGTTGCTTGTGTTTTATTGTAGTGCATACTTTGTTTTAATGAGTGCAGTAGATGCATGTCTGATGGAGTGTTCATTCAGTTTGTGTGTCAATTTTTTAATCGCATGGTAAAATCCAAATTAAGGTCTGCCAGTGATTTGTCTGTGTAGTCTTTGTAGATAGTCCCCATAGCTCCAACGAGAATCACGTGAAGCTTTTTTTGGATCCTTGACTGTTGTTGCTTTTTGGAGTTGGGGATCAGGCCTAGTGTCTTCACAGAATCTAAACTCAATCAGGTGAACCTCCCACTGGTTTGGATTTAATTTCTTGTCTTTTGCAAGCTGTTGAAAGCTTGGGTTGCGGGTGGTTGCGCGAGAGGAGCACACAGTGCTAGGTAAGAATAGGATGGCGTCAAGACGAGAAGAGGCTTTTAAATTTTAAAGCATGTGCTGTTAGTTTTGGTAGCAACCAAGAGGGCAGTGTTTTGTTGGCAGTGTTTGTCATATCTAGGCCTTGCTCTGATAGTTTATCTGCGCTGCCTACATCAGTGTAGGCAATCTGGTTGGCACCGCATGGTCCCTTTTGTAGGGCTTGGACAAGCAGCACACTTGCCGTATTATGGCGTTTTATAATCATGTTCCTCATTTTAGTGTGTTGGCAGCCTGAGAGTATGTGAAGCACACTATCAGTGCAAGGGCAGATGGGGCAGTTTGCATTGGGAGAGAAGCCGTACCGGTGGGCGTGTTTTTGATTAAATATTGTACCAGTGCGGTACCTCAAAACATTACGCCTTTCGTAGAATTTGAGATTACTATTGTTCCAGAAAGCATTTGTGGCTTGTTTATTGACCAAAGGTCTAAGGTCCTTCCAGTAGTTGTAATACCCTGTGTCTGTTTTGGCACTCCCCAGTCTGTGTGATTTGCACATTTCTGTTTTCAGCTTGGCCTTTAAATCAGAGAGT
>Ga0307942_1002252_pt1 | contig 15619 bp, 16 predicted proteins | sample OrgLakmetagen175_FD_201846 | JGI IMG/M metagenome (GOLD analysis project Ga0307942, IMG submission 201846) | Saline water microbial communities from Organic Lake, Antarctica - #175 | ecosystem: Environmental > Aquatic > Non-marine Saline and Alkaline > Saline | place: Antarctica: Organic Lake...
AAGATGCAGTACGACATGTACTGCATCTTGTCGTACTGCATCTTGTCATACTGCATCTTGCTACTGTTGTACTGCATCTTGTCGTACTGCATCTTGCTACTGTTGTACTGCATCTTGTCGTACTGCATCTTGCCGTACTGCATCTTGTCGTACTGCATCTTTCTACTGTCGTACTGCATCTTGTCGTACTGCATGTCGTACTGCATCTTGTCGTACTGCATGTTGCACTGCAGATTGACATGCAGTACTACATGCAGTACGACTAGATGCAGTACAACAGTAGCAAGATGCAGTACGACAAGATGCAGTACGACAAGATGCAGTTTGACAGTGGCAAGCTGCAATACGACACGATGCAGTACAAGCTGCAGTACGACAAGATGCAGTACGACAAGATGTAGTACGACTAGATGCAGTACGACAGTAGAAAGATGCAGTACGACAAGATGCAGTACAAGCTGCAGTACGACAAGATGCAGTACGACAAGATGCAGTACAACAGTAGCAAGATGCAGTAGGACAAGATGCAGTACAACAGTAGCAAGATGCAGTACAACATGCATGTCGTCCTGCATCTTGCTACTGTCATACTGCATCTTGTCATACTGCATTTTGTCGTACTGCATTTTGTCGTACTGCAGCTTGCCACTGTCATACTGCATGTTGTACACCTTTTAAATGCGTGTTGTGCCGCAAAAATTGTACTGCATGTCGTACTGCATCTTGCTAATGTTGTACTGCATCTTGTCGTACTGCATGTCGTTCTGCATGACGTACTGCATGACGTACTGCATCTTGCTACTGTCATACTGCATCTAGTCGTACTGCATGTCGTACTGCATCTTGCCAAACACCTTTCAGATGCGTGTACATAGATCATGTTAGGGATTGCAGATGACTGTTTGCTGAAACTCCTGCTTATCTTTCGCACTTTTTCATGGCTGCTGTGCGCGCAGGGTGTGAAGGAGTTGTCGGATGATGAGGAGAATGACATCATAGCGTACAAGTTTGATGAGCGTGCTGAGCGTGCTGAGCTTGGCATCAAGGGGTGGCATGGGGAGGAGTCGTACGAAACACTAGAGCGCAGGTGTTTGTGTGTGTTGGTGTGTATCGTGACGTGCGTGTAGTACGTGTTTGTGATGCAGATCTTAAGTCTGGTATTGAAAGGTGGCACGTGGGGGAAGAAACGCTAGAGTTCAGCTTTATGTGTGTAAGTGCGTGTGTGTGTGCGTGTGCGTGTGCGTGCATGTGTGTGCGCATGTGTATATATATGTGAGTGCGTGCACAGGAGTGGGAGTGGGCGAGCGGGAAATTTGATGATGGAATAAGTTGTAATATCTTGTGGCAGCATGAATATTTCCCAGTGTGACAGCATAGGACTTATGAGCATAAAATATGTGACGGCATAGATTTTACGGTTTAAAACAATCGCGACAGCTCGCGACAGCTCGCGACAGCTCGTGACAGCTCGGAGCTTTTAATGCAGTAGTTGTTGAGGTTATTCAGCACGGTAGTTTGTAGGTCCTTCCAGTGCAATTATTGTTTGAGGTTGGTTTTTTAGCACGGTGGTTTTTTCAGGCTTTCCAGGTTAGCACTGTGTGTGTTACAGTGAGTGTGTTACAGTGTTGGTGTGTGTGTATGTGTGTGTGTTACAGTGTTTATGTGTGTGCATGTGTGTGTTACAGTGTGTGTGTGTTACAGTGTTTGTGTGTGTATGTGTGTGTTACAGTAAGTGTGTTACAGTGTTTGTGTGTGTTTTTGTGTATGTGTGTTACAGTGTTTATGTGTGTGTATGTGTGTGTTACAGTGTGTGTGTTACAGTGTTTGTGTGTTGCAGTGTTTGTGTGTGTATGTGTGTGTATGTGTGTGTGTTACGGTGTTTGTGTGTTGAGGGAGCCCTAGCTTCCCACCGCCTTATGCAACCGCAATTAAATCAAAGCAGCAGAAAGGCTTGCAGCCGGTGCTTGAGATACATCCATGCAAACATAAGCATGCAAACACACACTTTAACATTTACACACACACTACACACATTTTCACAGACATCTACACACACATTTGCGCACACACACACATACATATACACACACACACATGCGCAGGTGGCATCGGCCCACTTTGGAGGTGGTGGGCATGTCTAGTGGATTCACTGGATCAGGTATTAAAACGATTATACCGCACAAGGCCACCGCCAAAATCTCCTGCCGTTTAGTGGCGGGCCAGCATGCTGACGATGTGTACGACAAGGTGTGCATGTGTGTGTGCGTGGATGTGTGTGTGTACGCATGTGTATGCGTGTGTGTGTGCTTGTGCAAGTGCAGAATGAGTGTCGCAGTTTATGACCACCCATCATGCTCAGTGGTTTTTGCCCTACACATTGCTTTTGGAACAATAAGAGTGTGTGTGTTATCCCAACGAGCTGCAGGACTGTTTTCACCATCATGCTCACTGAGTTTGCCCTACACATTCCTTTTGAAGCCATAAGAGTGTATGTATGAGTGTGTGTTGTCCCAACAAGCTGCAGGACTGTTTTCACCGTCATGCTCTCTGAGTTTGCCCTACACATTCCTTTTGAAGCCATAAGAGTGTATGAGTGTGTGTGTTATCCCAACGAGCTGCAGGATTTTTGTCACCATCATGCTCTCTGAATTTGCCCTACACATTCCTTTTGAAGCCATAAGAGTGTGTGAATGTTATCCCAACAAGCTGCAGGAAAGTTTTCACGTTTGTGCTCACTGATTTTGCCCTACACATTCCTTTTGAAACCATAAGAGTGTGTGTGTGTTATCCCAACGAGCTGCAGGACTGTTTCCACCGTTGTGTTCTCACTGATTTTGCCCTACACTTTATTTTGAAGCTGTTAGAGTGTGTGTGTGTGTGTGTGTTACACCAACAAGCTGCAGCGCCAGTGAGTCTGCGCAATGTATAGAGCATGGGTGCTCGCCACCAACATGCCAGACAGCAACTCAGAAGGCTTGCTACCTTTGGTATGCAAAAAAAGTGCTGCCATTGCTACGCAGATAAAGCTGTGCAGAAACAGCTATATGCAGAAAAAGCGATGCAGGCAGAGCTATGCAGGCAGTGAAAAAACACTCTCCTCATTAGTGAAGGAAAAGGATAAAAAGTCATTCCAGCAGAGGGGGTCGACGGAGCAAATGTCCTGAAATATGCCTTTTTTTATGCAGACCATGTTTGATGAACATAACTAGATGGTCCACAAAATTTGGGGTCAATCGGACCACCCCAGTGGTCTGGGTGGGATTCCCGTTCAAATTTTGGCACTGAGTTTTCACATTTTAGGCCACCACTCCCCGACCAAAGCCTCTTTTCATCCCAAAACAAGATGGCAACACTCCCTTTATGATACCAAATTATCCTGGGTTTTAAAGAGTAGATTTGGTGAAGGTTGGTTTTCCACCTTTTTGGCACCCCTTTTGTTGATTTTCTTTAAGGGAAATGGGCCAAAATAGAGTATCTGACCAACTACTGGGTCGTTTTGCCCCAATTTTGTTGAAATTATATTCTTTATTGAAATTTAGGCGATTCATATAAGAATGACACAATTCAGGTCAGTGGGTGGTGAGATATGAGAGAATGGTGGTGAAAAATAGGGTTCACGCCACGGGCAATTAGACGTGTGCGCCCTAGCTGGCAACATTCAAGCTCAGGTGCTATCAGCAGCTACCTCTGGGTACTGAGCTTGATTGCTGCCAGCTGGGGCGCCCATACTCAATTCACATTTCAAAAGTACCCCCATTGGGGGCCTCCGTCAACCCCCTCTGTCATTCTAGTACCATTTATCGTCAAACTCCTCCACCACGGGTGTGCTTTTTACCTGTTTAGTTAAGTTTTAATTAAAAAGGCCTCCAGCCTGGCATGGCTGCTCAACCTATAGGTCCCAACAAATAAATTAATCAAAAAGATCGACAGCTGCATTATAAAATTACCTGTTTAAGAACACAGGTAGCTGCATATGTCAAGCAGCTGGCCCATTTATCATCAAACTCCTCCACCACGGGTGTGCTTTTACCTGTTTAGTTTAGTTTGGATTACAAAGGCCTCCAGCCTGGCATGGCTGCTCAACCTATAGGTCCCAACAAATAAATCAATCAATAAGATCGACAGCTGCACTAATAAAATCTACCTGTTTAAAAACACAGGTAGCTGCATATGTTAAGCAGTTGACCCCCCGGTACGCAGTCGTGGAGACCAGACGCATGGGTGGCAGTGCAGGTCAGTCCTCAATTTGCACGGCCCTCCTGCAGCTCAATTGCCGTGCATTCCTTGTGTATGTGTATGTGTGTGTGTGTTTGTGTGTTCAATATGATTCGTCAACATGAGCGGCAGCGCAGGTTAGTTAATTTGCACGGCCCTCCTGCAGCTCATTCGCTGTGCATTCCGTGTGTATGTGTTTATGTGTATGTGTGAGTATATATGTGCTCGATTTGCTTTGTCAACGCATGGGCGGCAGTGCAGGTAAGTCCTCAATTTGCACGGCCCTCCTGCAGCTCAATTGCCGTGCATTTCAGTGTGTCTGTCTGTGTGCTCATTTTTATCCGTCAAGGCATGGGCGGCAGCGCAGGTAAGTCCTCATTTTGCATGGACCACCTGCAGCTCTTTCGCTGTGCATTCCGTGTGTATGTGTGTATGTGCGTGTGTGTGATTTTGTTTAATATGATTTGTCAACGCATGGGCGGCAGCGCACGTTGGTCCTCATTCTGCACAGCCCACCTGCAGCTCATTCGCTGTGCATTCCGTGTGTATGTGTGTATGTGTATGTGTGTGTATATATGTGCTCAATTTGATTCGTCAACGCATGGGCGGCAGTGCAGATCAGTCCTCATTCTGCATGGACCACCTGCAGCTCATTCGCTGTGCATTCCGTGTGTATGTGTGTATTTGTGTGTGTGATTTTGTTCGATCTGATTCGTCAACGCATGGGCGGCAGCGCAGGTTAGTCCTCATTTTGCACGGACCACCTGCAGCTCATTTGCTGTGCATTCCGTGTGTATGTGTTTATGTGTATGTGTGTGTATATATGTGCTCAATTTGCTTCGTCAACGCATGGGCGGCAGTGCAGATCAGTCCTCGTTTTGCACGGCCCACTGGCAGCTCAGTTGCTGGGCAAAATGACTACTGACCCGCACTGCCGCCCATGGGTTTGCTTTCTGCACACACTTAGACCCATGGGTCAGCCCCCGGGACAATATGGGCAACCGTATATGTGGGGAGATATAATTTGCGTGATGTTTTCGTTTTCGCTTTCTTTCTGCACACAGACCCATGGATCAGCCCCCGGGACAATATGGGCAACCGTATGGCTTCAGCAGTAATCCAACAGATGACCGGAAAAAGCCCCAAATACGTCAGGTGTGTTGTGTGTCTGTAATATTGAAGGGCTCCGTGGACTCAGTTCTTCGGCCTTCCGGTGTGTTGTGTGTCTGTATAATGGGAGGACTAATGGATAGCGTTTTTGGGCCTTCAGGTGTTGTGTGTGTGTAAAATGGAAGGGCTCCGTGGACTCAGTTCTTGGGCCTTCAGGTGTGCTGTGTGTCTGTAAAAATGGAAGGGCTCCGTGGACTCAGTTCTTGGGCCTTCAGCTGTGCTGTGTGTCAAAGAGGCAGTGATCCAAGGACTGACTTCTTGGGCCTTCAGGTGTGTTGTGTATTTGTAAAATGGGAGGACTATAATGGATTCAGTTCTTGGGCCTTCAGGTGTGTTGTGTGTCCATATGGCAGTGATCGAAATTTGCGCTTCAGGTGTGTTTTTGTGCACGGCTGTTGTCCGTGCATCGAGCCCCTCACCCTTCTCACTCCTTTGTGCAGCCCCTCAGGTAGCCGAGTGAGGTATGAGGGTCACATTTAAGGCAGAGTGTACATGTTTGATGTGTGTGCAGTGTGGGTGCGGGTGCGGGTGCGGGTGCGGGTGCGGGTTCAGGTGCGGGTGCGGGTGCGGGTGCGGGTGCTGGTGCGGGTGCGGGTGCGGGTGCGGGTGCTGGTGCGGGTGCGGGTGTGGGTGTGGGTGTGGGTGTGGGTGTGGGTGCGGGTGAGGGTGTGGGTGTGGGTGTGGGTGTGGGTGTGGGCGTGGGCGTGGGCGTGAGTGCATGTGCGCGACGAAGACGGCCTCTGCCCTTGCCGCATGCTGATTATTGCTGGCTTTGGTGGCGAACTCATTCCTCTCATATATTGCATAGGAGTATCTCCTGCCAGTTTTTCATGCCTGTGCGTGTGTGTGTGTGTGTGTGTGTGTTTGTGTGTGTGTGTGAGTTCTGTGTGTATATAACAGGGATAATGCCACGATCCCTGCCCTTGCTGGGTTCCAAACAATGAGCAACTGTTCTGCCTCACATACTGCTTGCCACTCATGCCTGCATAGTTGTGTGTGTGTGTGTGTGCGTGTGTGTGCATGTGTGACAGGGATGGTGCCACAATCTATGCTTTTGCCGAGTCCCAAACTGCAGGCCAAACATCCTATGACCAAAATTGTCCAGACTGCTCATGCCTGCAAAGCTGTGTGTGTGCGTGTGTGTGTGTGTGTGTGTTTGTGTGTATGTGTGTGCGTGTGTATAGCAGGGATGTTGCAACATTTTATGCTTTTGCCGAATTGCAGGCCAGACATCCTATCTCAATAATTGTCCAAATTGCTCATGCCTGCAAAGTTTTGTGTGTGTATGTGCGCATGTCTGCAAAATTCTTCGTGTGTGTGTGTGTGTGTGTGTGTGTGTGTATGTGTGTGTGCGTGTGTATAGCAGGGATGTTGCAACAATTTATGCCTTTGCCGAGCTCCAAACTGCAGGCCAAACATCCTGTTTCAAAAAATGTCCAAACTGTTCATGCCTATAAAGTTTTTCGTGTGTGTGCGTGTGTGTGTGTATGTGTGTGTGTGTGCGTGCGTGTGTATAGCAGGGATGTTGCAACAATTTATGCTTTTGCCGAGCTCCAAACTGCAGGCCAAACATCCTGTTTCAAAAATTGTCCAAACTGCTCATGCCTATAAAGTTTTTCGTGTGTGTGTGTGTGTGTGTGCGCGCGTGTATAGCAGGGATGTTGCAACAATTTATGCTTTTGCCGAGCTCCAAACTGCAGGCCAAACATCCTGTTTCAAATATTGTCCAAACTACTCATGCCTATAAAGTTTTTCGTGTGTGTGTGTGTATGCGTGACAGGGATGGTGCCACGATCCCTGCCCTTGCTGAGTTCCAAGCGGTGCTGGGTCTGCAGACTACGCCCTTTGGATGGGGATTAGGAGAGAACATCCACGCTCCTAACGAGCGCCTCAAGGTGCGTTTGTCGAGCGTTTATTGTCAGCCTTTGCGATCATATGGACTTTTTTGTGGGTGCTGTGTGCTGCCTTGGTGCTGTACTGTACTTTTGAGGACCCAGGGCTGGGACAAAGATTCTTTTCGCCCCTGACAACGCATTTTTTTCGCCCCTGACAAACCATTGTTTCCGCCCCTGACGTGCGCCTCGGTGCGTTTTTACTGGCAGCCCCTATGGTGAGTTTCACTGGCAACCCCTCTTTCTGAGTTTCACTGGCAGCCCCTCTTTCACTGGCAGCCCTGAGTTTCACTGGCAGTTCCTATGGTGAGTTTCACTGGCAGCCCTTATGGTGAGTTTTATTGGCAACCCCTCTTTCTGAGTTTCACTGGCAGCCCCTCTTTCACTGGCAGCCCTGAGTTTCACTGGCAGCCCCTGAGTTTCACTGGCAGCCCTTATGGTGAGTTTCACTGGCAACCCCTATGGTGAGTTTCACTGGCAACCCCTCTTTCTGAGTTTCTCTGGCAGTCCCTGGGTTTCACTGGCAGCCCCTGAGTTTCACTGGCAGCCCCTATAATGAGTTTCACTGGCAACCCCTCTTTCTGAGTTTATTCTCTGGCGGCCCCTTTTTCACTGGCAGCCCCTGAGTTTCACTGGCAGCCCCTATGGTGAGTTTTACTGGCAACCCCTCTTTCTGAGTTTCACTGGCAGCCCCTCTTTCACTGGCAGCCCTGAGTTTCACTGGCAGTTCCTATGGTGAGTTTCGCTGGCAGTTCCTATGGTGAGTTTTACTGGCAACCCCTCTTTCTGAGTTTCACTGGCAGCCCCTCTTTCACTGGCAGCCCTGAGTTTCACTGGCAGTTCCTATGGTGAGTTTCACTGGCAACCCCTCTTTCTGAGTTTCACTGGCAGCCCCTCTTTCTGAGTTTCACTGGCAACCCCTCTTTCTAAATTTCACTGGCAACCCCTCTTTCTGAGTTTCACTGGCAGCCCCTGAGTTTCACTGGCAGCCCTTATGGTGAGCAGACATGATGAGGTGTTGTTTGCCTCCTTATAAGGAATCATTTCTGGGATCACTCATCCATGTCCCTCACAAGTGCCTCAAAGTGTGTGTGTGTCAAGTATTGGATGTCAGCCCCTGCGGTCAGGCGGACATTACAGATGCTGTGTGCTGCCTTTGTCCATCACACATTCACACTCACACGCGTGCAGTCTGCCATGCGGCACAAGGGCCACACTGCTTGGGCCTTGCTGCTGCAAAAGTTAGGCACATACACACACACTCACTCACACACACATTCACACACACACACGCGCACACACACACACAAGCAGACACACATACACACTCACACACACGCACACTCACACATACACACTCACATGCATGCAGTCTGCCATGTGGCACAAGGGCCACACCGCTTGGGCCTTGCTGCTGCACAAGTCAGGCACACACACACACACTCATACACACATACACTCACACACACTCACTCACACACACTCACACGCGTGCAGTCTGCCATGTGGCACAAGGGCCACACCGCTTGGGCCTTGCTGCTGCACAAGTTAGGCACACACACACACTCACACACACACACACATACGCACACTCACACACACACACACACACGCGTGCAGTCTGCCATGTGGCACAAGGGCCACACCGCTTGGGCATTGCTGCTGCACAAGTTAGGCACATACACACACACTCACACACACACACACACACACACACGTGCACACACACAAACAATCATACACACATACACTCACTCACACACACGCACAATTACTCACACACTCACACGCGTGCAGTCTGCCATGTGGCACAAGGGCCACACCGCTTGGGCCTTGCTGCTGCACAAAATGGGCCAATTGGCGGACCCCCCCCAGCCCCCTTCTCCACCCCCTAAGCCCAAGAAGACCAAGGGCAAGCCCAAAGGGGTAATCAATGATGAGAGTGAGGATCAAATACCTGCACCCCCTTCCAGCACGGCCTCCAGCGGGAAGAGCAACGCCCATAACAGTGACGAGCTCTGATGTGGGCACACACATGAGGAGAGAAAACCCGCACCCCCTCCCAGCACGGCCTCAAGCGGGAAGAGCAACGCCCATAACAGTGACGAGCTCTGATGTGGGCACACGCATGAGGAGCAAATACCTGCACCCCCTTCATGGCAGTGACGAGCTCTGATGTGGGCACACGCATGAGGAGAGAAAACCTGCACGTCAATTCAGTGAGAGCGGCAGCACTGGACACCTGCAGGTCGTCTCAGTGCGAGTGGCATCAAAGAAGCAGCACTGACGGCAGCATTGAGCTGTGATTGATGTGTTTGTGCAAAGGCACGGTGTAACTTGTGCATTGTGCATGCTATTTTGCACCATGTATCATTTGTCATGTGCGTGCCATTTTGCACTGTGTATCATTTGTGCGTGCCATTTTGCACCGTGTATCTTGTGCGTGCCATTTTGCACCGTGTATTGTGTGTCATGTGCATGCCATTTTGCACCGTGTATCTTGTGCGTGCCATTTTGCACTGTGTATCATTTGTGCGTGCCATTTTGCACCGTGCATCTTGTGCGTGCCATTTTGCACCGTGTATTGTGTGCGTGCCATTTTGCATATTGTATCTTGTGCATGCCATTTTGCACTGTGTATCATTTGTGCGTGCCATTTTGCACCGTGTATTGTGTGCGTGCCATTTTGCACCGTGTATTGTGTGCGTGCCATTTTGCATTGTGTATCTTGTGCATGCCATTTTGCACTGTGTATCATTTGTGCGTGCCATTTTGCACCATGTATCTTGTGTGCGTGCCATTTTGCACCGTGTATCTTGTGTCATGTGCGTGCCATTTTGCACCGTGCATCTTGTGCGTGCCATTTTGCATCATGCATCTTGTGCGTGCCATTTTGCACCGTGCATCTTGTGCGTGCCATTTTGCACCGTGCATCTTGTGCGTGCCATTTTGCACCGTGTATTGTGTGCGTGCCATTTTGCACCGTGTATCATGTGTCATGTGCGTGCCATTTGCACCGGGTATTGTGTGCATGCCATTTTGTACCATGTATCTTGTGCGTGCCATTTTGCACAGTGTACTGTGTGTCATGTGCATGCCATTTTGCACGTTGTATTGTGTGCATGCCGTTTTGCACCGTGTATTGTGTGCGTGCCATTTTGCACCATGTATCTTGTGTGCGTGCCATTTTGCACCGTGTATTGTGTGCGTGCCATTTTGCACCGTGTATTGTGTGCATGCCAGTCTGCAGCTGCGGCATTAGAAGCATTTTGCCAATGGTACGGCCGATTTGCGACCAAGAAATGTGTTGCGGCAGGGGGGCGAGTTCGTTTTTATTTAATAATGGCTACTTTTTCATTCTACTGTTCTGTAACAGATGATGCTTGCATAACAACGGGGACTCTTCCCTTTACAGATAGCTTTTTTCAGCAGGCTGCTCTAAGGAACTCGTCTCTCCCTTTCTTTGCTATAAACAACGTGTCATCTCCCCACTAGTTATATGGGAACTCGACATCATAGATCTATTCTCCCTTGTCTGGCACTGATTGGATAAGGCAGAGTGATCTGACATCCACGTTCCATATTACAGAGTTTACAGGGTTTACTGATAAAGCCATCAGTCAAAACGTGCGACTGCTAGGCTGCGTATGTAAAACATGTAAAATTTGTGACACTTGTTGTTGTAGTACCAGACTTGTAGCCAGGCCAACCATCCCTGTGAGGCAGAGTTCTTGCCCCAAAGCAGAAAAGTACATTTAAGAAAAAACAAAAACTACGCAGGCAGTGAAAGCCACTCCCCACATTAATTAAGGAAAAGGAGCCACTTGGTAGCGAGTACCATAAAGCTCCTCCACCGCGTAAGTACATTTAAGTATGTAGGAACCTTGAACAGATACAAGGTTTACAAAATTTACAAAGAAAGGCCTTCGGGGTTTAGGGTTTAGAAAGTGAAGACATTGTGAGCTCCTGTTGGGGTAAACAGAGGTGCATATTTCCTGCGGAACGAAATCATGCGGGGATTGGCGCAGTGGGAAAGAACATGCTACTTATTAAGGACATCATCAGATCACACAGGTCACAGGTGGGGGAATTACTTTGATTCCATGTCGCTGTCTCAAAACGCAGGGTGTGAACACGATTTCTAAAATGAGCTCACTGCGAATGACATCACGAGGCGGGTTGAGAAACATCTGTTTGGGAAGGATGTAAGGCGAATGAGTGGCCAGAGCCCTTTTGGTAGGAAGAGCACACCAATGGTGATAAGTAGAGTGTTTGCTGTTGTGTTCTCTCGGATGAGTTTCAGAATGAGGTGTCCAGTACTCCAAGTGTCTCTCCCTGAGGTCCACGACAAAACGGCTGAGATCAATGGGTTCACAGTCTTGCAGCTTTGTTTGAAGATATATTATTGTGTCAGACCATCCATGGCAAAAAGAATATGGTCTGACCGGCAATCATTGGATCGTGTTCTCAGCTGCATGTCAGCATGTAAGACCTTTTTCATTGTGTAGCTGTTGGATTTAGTCAAAGAATTGTGCAGCCACATTGCCGTGCGAAACCAATTGAACTGTAGGGGTTCCAATCCACACTACTCTCGCATGACACACCATGAAGGCGTGGTGTCTCTGACTCCCAACATCCTTTTTAACACTGCCAACAGCCATTTCTGGAGGGGATTGTCCATCTCTATGCCTTGTTGTAAGTAAGGAGTGGCCCAAATCTGACTCGCATACATACCAGCCGGAATGGCGTATGTCTTAATTAGATACATAAGCACCCCTGCACACTCAGCTTGTGGCGGGAGGTGCCCAGGTGGGCAGGGTGGAAATGGGTGGAAATCCCTATCAGTAAGTGGATTTCCAAATGCTCCTCCCCGGTACCATCAACTTACCAGAGTGTATACAATAATATTGGAGACATTTTGGTCAAAAGGTCAGAGCAAATTGGAAATCCCAGCTGTCGCTGCCCACCACGCACGGCCCAACCCCAGCATTCCATACCATAATACTTGACAGGGCACTACATTGGGAGCCTCCTGAGCATACTGAAGGGCTCCCGACACTCAGGTGATGGCCAGAAAGCGTGTTTCCAGGCCCTAGGGTTTCCAGAAATGCACCATTCTTGCCCAGCAAACAGGCCCATGCATCAAGTCCTTTAGGGGCAAATTTTCAGGTCGGGCAAGCCACCTTTCTGGCAGGGTAATGGTACAAATCCAGCCCCCCACTCACACCCTTGACCCCAAACTTATTAATTTGTAGGTATGCAGAAGTGTTGCATTTATGAAAAGAGACCATTGGGTGACCTTAGCCTTAGGTGTGCAATCCAGGAAAGGGGCATTAATTCCCCCTTTTGGGGTGGGGCTTGGTGGCTGAGCTGATTTGTAGCACCTACCAAAAAACCCTTGGAAAGGGGAAAAGGGCACAACGCTGTTTGTGACGTTGCAGCACTGCTGAATAAAAGCAATAAAAACAAACAAGCATCTGCCAGGACCAACCGACCGTGAGCCAAAGAGGGGGAATTATCATCTGGTTGTTTTGGGCACCTGAAAAACATGGACTGTCACACTGAGGATACCAAGAATGAGGCAAATATTATTATACTGAAAACTCATGTGTGAGGAGCAACGCATGCACAAAATCTGCCTTGGTCCTTGGATGTTTGTTCCTAAAATTCTTTACAGGGCCCCACACTGCTATTCGTGTACAGGAATTGCGCTCAGGCAAGCATCAACATGGATGAAACCTCTTGCAGTGTGTGACTGGGAGGGCACTATGGTGTGATTGCCCAGGACGTCGTCAGCACTGGCAGTGATTTTCATGTTCATAGGTTCAGGTCTGGTCCAGGACATCTGGTGGATAATAGCAGAGAAATTCTGGACTTGAAGCTGAGCGAGCATTCTGAAGTTATGGCCACTCCCGTAGTAACCGCGCTGTGGTCCGCGGGGTTGCAGAGCAGCTAACCCAACAAAACCTTCCAACTAGACCGTCCAGATGGCGTGTTGGTCATGCCCATTGAGCATTGAGGGAAGAGGCAGGCATTTGGATCCCAAACAGATCCCCCCAAAGGACAGAGACATACATCTTGTAGAGCTCAAATTCTGCTCAGACATAAAACCGCAACAGACATTAGAAAAAGCGCACAACCAGCATCAACCCCTTATCCATTGTCTACGAACAAGGATCCTCCGAGGCATCTCTCGAAACAACCAAGTCACACTTCATGTTATACTTCTTGGAGTCGGGGGCACAATCTACAATAGTACACCATAACCACTTTACTAAACTTAGGCGTCCCCACGCACAAAGTGCACCAACTAGTTACCAACCTGCACTGCCATGCAATAAAAAGCTTGAACAAGATTACAAAAACAAGACACAAATTGCACCTTAACAACAACAGTGATAATGGGGGATCTGGTAGAGCGGCTGGCTTCAGGAGGGCTAGGCGCAGGCCGGAATGCATGGCTAACAACCCGCCGGATCCTCACTAGTCTCTGTTGTTTCTCTTTTTTCTCGTTTCTGGTGGGGCTCTGGCTAGTGTGAGCACGCTGGTGACTTCCAGCGTAGACTTTTACTTTTACTTTTTAACATATGAACATATTTTACTTTATGAACAGGCGAGCAGTCATACTTCTTGACTGAAGGCCTTGTTCTTGTAAACCTTGTAAACCTTGTACACCATACTAAAATGATTTCTATCCCCAATATGTCAGACTGTCAATTTCTATAGCTAGGTGTCCAAAGTCTTGTGCTCATAGTGTGTGCATAGCAAAAATGTAAGCTGATCAACATCAGTGTGTGCAGGACCTTTTGACATAAACAAGCACAAGGATAAGAGGAGATCGTGAGTGGCTCCTTTACCACACCAAAAAAACAGGGGCAAGTGATTTCAGCAGCTTGTTTTCTTGCTCAAAAGATACTCTGTACGAGTTTAGATTTGCAAGGGTGTCGAGGTGTTAATGTACAGCCATTAAAAGCACAGCCATAAAAAGTACAGTAAAAGGAAAAGGATGATGATGTAGGCAGTCATGCATACACGACCAGTTAACCGTCGTAACACACACAGAAAATACAAGGAACGCAAAAGAAAAAAAGAAAGAGTAGGATAATGCAGTTTGTAATAAGAGGGAACACAGCACAACAGCAAGGATTCAAGATCAAGACAGCTTCATATGACAAACAAGGCAGGCACATCGCATGACAAAAAAATATACAACCGTTCTCACACAGGTGACTTTGTGTAGCCGGCAGGCATCCATGTTAACAACAAGCACACACACACACACATACACACACATACAGCGTGTTCTTGCAGCAGCCACATTGCAATCACGGCACCCGCAGCGTGCATGTAGTCATGTCACATTGCAATCACGGCACACGCAGCATGCATGAAGTCATGTCACTTCTGTCGCTGCATTGGATGTGCATTCCAGAAGAGGAAGTGGGCTGGAAGTGTGCGGTTCCTCCATCCATGATATGGGTCAATGAGCTCTCTGCAGCAGCCTGCACGTGTTGTGTTCGTGTGTGTGTATGTGTGTGCGTGTGTGTGTGTGTGTGTGTGTGCGGTTCCTCCGTCCATGATATGGGCCAATGAGCTCTCTGCAGCAGCCTGCATGTGTTGTGTTCGTGTGTGTGTGTTCGTGTGTGTGTGTTCGTGTGTATTCGTGCGTGTCTGTGTGTATTCGTGCGTGTCTGTGTGTGCGTGTGTGTGTGTGTGCGCGCTAAGGATTACACTGTTGTCTGCCTGGCATGCCTAACATCTGATGCATGCAATGCATGCTTTCACAAATGCAAAAGACATTGAGCGTCCAAACACATTCTTGCGCTCTTGCACATACATAAAACAGACACACATACATTTGCGCTCTGGCGCACGGGCTGCGTGCCGATGTATGTGTCCAGCAGAGCATAGCATAGGGCACACAATCACACAATACTCACACACACATGCACACACGCACACACACATAATGCATACCTTTGCACACACTTGCACACACGCCCACACATAATGCATACCTTTGCACACAGGCTGTGTGCTAAAGAAGAAGGGTGTGGCACAGCAGAGCACACACACACACACACACACACACACTGACAGACACAGACACAGACACAGACACAGACACACACACACACACACACACAGACACAGACACAGACACAGACACAGACACAGACACAGACACAGACACAGACACAGACACACACAGACACACACAGACACAGACACACACAGACACACACACACAGACACACACACACCTTTGCTTTCTTGCACACAGGCTGCGTGCCGATGTACATGTCCAGCAGGGCGTGGCACAGCAGAGCGCACACACACAC
>Ga0307942_1002253_pt1 | contig 15613 bp, 22 predicted proteins | sample OrgLakmetagen175_FD_201846 | JGI IMG/M metagenome (GOLD analysis project Ga0307942, IMG submission 201846) | Saline water microbial communities from Organic Lake, Antarctica - #175 | ecosystem: Environmental > Aquatic > Non-marine Saline and Alkaline > Saline | place: Antarctica: Organic Lake...
CCCACACACACAACACACACACACAACACACACATGCCCTACCTCATGAACACGAGCGAAAGGGATTAAAGAGGGCTGGGCCTCGTCATCCACTTCCATCTGCCGCCCACTGCCTCTTGATGCTGCAGCTTCTGGGGCCAAAGCGGGCGACGGAACAGCTGCTGAAGCAGAGACAAAACCGTTTGCAAGGACCGGGTGCTGCTCTGAAGGGGTTACCTGAAAGGAGCCGTTGGATAGGGTGGGTGGCGCAGGGGTCGCTGCAGGTGCTGTCAACCCTGACGAGCTGCGTAGCTCGGCGTGCAAGCGCACGAGGCCCTCATCTAACTGCGCACGCACGCACGCACGCATGTTTGTGTGTGTGAGTATATTATGTGCATGTGCATCCTTGCGTATGATGTGTGTGTGTATGTGCGTGTGTGTGTGTGTTATGAGCATAATAGGTATGTGCACACAGATGTCTCCTTTAATGGTAAAAACGCGATTGGAGCACAGACCTGTTTCATGATTTGCTTGTGGTCGTTTATGAGGCATGCCAAACGCTGCCGTTGGGCGCGGATGGTAGGGATGTCAATGTCCGCTCTTGGAAAACCCTTCGTGTGTGTATGTGTGTGTGTGCGCTTGTGCGTGTGTGTGTGTGTGTATGTATGTGTGTGTGCGAGTGTGTGTGTGTTTGTATTTGTGTGTTTTTGTATGTGTGTGTATGTGTGTGTGTCTGTTTGTGTGTGTGTGTGTGTCTGTTTGTGTTTGTGTGTGTGTGTGTGTGTGTGTGTGTGTGTGTGTGTAAGTGTGTGTGTGTGTGTGTGTGTTTGTGTGTGTGTGTGTGTAAGTGTGTGTGTGTGTTTGTGTGTGTGTGTTTGTGTGTGTGTGTTTGTGTTTTTGTGTGTGTGTGTGTCTGTGGTGTTTTTGCCGTGCAGATCAAAAAAACAGCATGCCTGTGGATCCAACAGGCTGCCGGTTGGGCCCGGGCCAGCATTCAAGTTCTCTGAAAGCACTTCCACTTCTGCCTCAATAGCATCCTTTTTGGTTGAGAGGCTGCGCAGCTGAGCTCTAGTTTCCTCCGACATCCTGAGATAACAGTTCAATAATTCAAGGTTCAAATTAAATGTTATTTAAATTCGTATCCACCCACTGGAAGCTCCGCCAGCATTGATCGAGGGAGTACATCCATTTAAGTGCATTATTAAACATAAAGAGAGCAGCAAATACGTCTGCACTGGCCACAGCAAATGCACCAGTCCACAATACGAAAGTGCGAAAATACGTAGCAGTCGGCGTGAAAGAAGATGAATCACAGCTTGCAATTTATGACGGCTTGCGTACACACCAGGGTACCCACACGCATGCGCACGACACAACCCGCCTAACAATTGCCTACTAATAAGATTGCTGGCGTTGTGTCAAAACGGATACAGAGCCCTTTTTCCTGCCTAACAATTGCCTACTAAGATTGCTGCTGTGTTGTGTCAAAACGGATACAGAGCTGTCTCTGCCAAGCAAACTAACTTTTAAACAGCATCCCCTCCGAACCGTCCCCTAAGTCCTTTTCCTCTCCTCCTCCTCCTTGTGTTTTAGGTGGTCGGACCTGCCCCAACTTGATCCGGAAGTCAGCGGGAAGGCGCTCTGCAACGCTTTATGCACAAGCAGGACTAAAAAGCATTGCAGAGTGCAGAGGTAAATCAAAAAAAGCGTTGCAAAAGATAAAAAAACATTTAGAAAATTGTAGAGGGGTTACTGTGCTTACCTCGAAGATTCAAGTTTGTCTGTACAAAGTAGTACACAGAGGTCTCATTCATGGTGACGCTTGCCTGAGCGCAACCAGCAGTCCAGGGAATTCTAGAAGAATGTTATGAACAAACATCATTACATCTTGGCTGCTGCAAGGTGGTTCCAAGACAGACATAAAGAGTCCAAATACGCCGTTTCAATTGAACTAGTCCTTGGTTCTGATTGTGCTTTGCTGTGAGAGGTGTTGAAAAAACGACAAAAAACGGGAGGTGCCTGCTAAGCTGCTTTATTTCTGATTTCAATTTCGCTCGTTATACACGATTTTACAGTCTTAGCCAGGCAAGTGCTGGTTCAGAGTTCATCTAGCAGCAGGGCCCGCCGCAAAATAGTGATGAACCAGACCATGTTTGATTCCAGACCCTATTGTTTGTTGTGCAGGTGCAGCTCCTCACATAAAAGAGAAAAAAGATAAAGAAGACTCCGCTGGTAGTGATGACACAGTCAGCATGATTAAGGGAGGGGGTTACTTTGGTGCCCGCACCAGGCAACCCCCCACCGTGCAAATAATTAAAATAAAAATTAATGTGGGTCAGGGGGGTTGTGTGCCATAGCACCCAGACCCAATCCTTGACTGTTGTTGCTTGTGTTATATTGCAGTGCATACCTTGTTCTTATGAGTGCAGATGCATGTCTGATGGAGTGTTCGTTCAGTTTGTGTGTAAATTTTTAATCTTATGGTAATCCAGGTTATGGTCTGCCAGAGGTTTGTCTGTATAGTCTTTGTAGATAGTCCCCATAGCTCCAACGAGAATCACGTGAAACTTGACTTCCTATATTTTTGTTTGTTTAGGTTGGCAATAAGCATGCTGTGCTGTGCTTTTGCTTTTTGGAGCTGGGGATCAGGCCTAGTGTCTTCACAGAATTTAAACTCAATCAGGTGAACCTCCCACTGGTTTGGATATAATTTCTTGTCTTTAGCAAGCTGTTGAAAGTTTGGGTTGCAGGTGGTTACACGAGAGGAACACACAATGCTAGGTAGAAATAGGATGGCGTCAGGACGAGAAGAGGCTTATAAAGCATGTGCTGTTAGTTCTGGTAGCAACCAAGAGGGCAGTGTTTTGTTGGCAGTGTTTCTCAGATCTAGGCCTTGCTCTGATAGTTTTTCTGCGCTGCCTACGTCAATGTAGGCAATTTGGTTGGCTCCACGTGGTCCCTTTTGTAGGGCTTGGACAATCAGCACACTTGCCGTATTATGGCGTTGTATAATCATGTTCCTCATTTTAGTGTGTTGGCAGCCTGAGAGTATGTAACGCGCACTATCAGGGGCAGTTTGCATTGGGAGAGAAGCCGTACCGGTAGCGTGTTTTTGATTAAAAATTGTACCAGTGCGATACCTCATAACATTACGCTTTCGTTTCCTCACACATGAGTTTATCATAATAATATTTGCCTCCCTTATTCTTGGTATCCTCAGGGTGACAGTCCATGATTTTCATGTGCCTAAAACACACATACGATTTCCCCTCTTTGATTAAATGCGGTCGGTTGGTCCTGGCAGATGCTTGATTTAATTCAGTGCTCCAATGTCACAAACAACGTTGTGGTTTTTTCCCCTTTCCAGGTATTTTTTGTAGGTGCTACAATAATTTATGACAAGTTTTTTACATGTTTCACATACGCAGCCTAGCGGTTGCAGGTTTTGACGGAGGGCTTTATCTGTAAACTCTATAAACTCTGTCTGTCAAAGAAATGGAGGAAACATGCTTCTAGTAGGATGCAGCGCTTTAAACCAAAATTTCATTACTCATCGCACGACCCTCATCACTCGTAGTGATCACCAGGCTCAGAGAGCAAAGAATATCGGTGGGTCTGATAACAGGAGGAGCAAGTGCAGAGCCAAGGAGCGTGTCAAAAGGGAGCAGGCTGCGGCAAGGGTCTGTAAGTCATTTGTATTAAATCAGTTCCATCCCAATTTTTAGGCACGCCACAGCAGCCCCGTTAGTCAGAGCAGGAGAGCGGCTGGAGATGCAACAATGGGGGTGTGCATCAATCAATCAATCCTTCCTGTTAGCTTTCAACTGCGCCTCCAAGCTTGCATAATCCACGGGCGGCCCCCGCCGCCTTCGCTTACCCCCGCCCTCCTCCTCTGCCTGAGGGCGGGCAGCACCTTCACCCGCTTCCCTCTTCACTCCACTCCCTGCAACGCCTTCATCCACAGCCGTTACTGATGCACCATCACGACTGCCACCTCCACCACCACCACCACCACCACCACCACCACCACTGCCTCCAGCATCAGGGGCAGAAGCTCCGCCACCTTGGGCTGCTGCACCAGGAGGTACCCCTTCAGAGGCAACAGATGTGGTAGGAGGAGTTGCAGCAGCGGCAGCAACAGCTGCTGGTGGTGGTGGTGGGGCAGCAGACAAACCTGCAGCAGCCAGCTTGGCTTCCAACTTGCGTGCCTCTGCCTCACGCTCCAGCTGCAGCAGTGGGAGGAGGAAACGAGGTCTTAGATATGAGTGTGTTGACAAGAAATCAAGCACATTAGTTACGTGCGCCTAAGCCTCACGCTCCAGTTGCAATAATGGGAGGAGGAAACGATTGTCTTAGTCTTTTAATATTACGCTATTTCTGATCAGAAGTAATGTAAGCATCTCACTTCAAGCTATTGATTGCTTTGCAGTCCACAAAATCGGACAAGAGAAAGAGTGAGGGCAATTCATGCCTTGATAAGTGTCTGTCTGCTTGCAACAGTTTACCATCCTGCTGCATACCTTCTTCAAGCGCAGCATGATGCATGCATTAAAGCAGCAGGAGGAGCCAGTTCATGTGTGGCCGTGCATTTAGTTGCTTAGTCGCGGCGGAAGAGGTAGAAATAGATTGCATTTCAGCAGGACGAAATACAGCTTCAGCACCTTGAAGATCCTCATTGTCTGTAACTTAAAATAATTGCCACAACTGCACGTAGGCCCTTAGAATGTAAATGCTAACCTTAATCTCTCCAAGGTCCCATCCCACTGCTGTGAGTGCACCTTCCCACAACCGGCACGCGCAAGATAGAGCAAGCCATGCCAACGCAGTCTGTGCAGGTACACTCCTAGGCAAACCAGTAGCAACCTACCTCAGCGTCTCTGGGGTCCCACTGCTGAGAGTGTTCCTCTCCCAGAGCCCGTACGTGAGCAGCCACACTACGAGCAAACGGGCTGACTATGCTGCCTTGCAGGTTGTACCCACCCTCCAGCACGGACACCACACGCCCACCACAGCACCTGCATTGCAAGTTTAGTGTCACGACTTATTGTGTGATTGAGTTGCCTTCCAGCACGGACACCACAGGCCCACCACAGCACCTGCATTGCAAGTTTGGTGTCAAGACTTATTGTGTAATTGAGTTGCCTTCCAGCACGGACACCACACGCCCACCGCAGCTCCTGCTTTGCAAGTGTGGTGTCAAGACTCATTGTGTGATTGAGTTGCCTTCCAGCACGGACACCACAAGCCCACTGCAGCACCTGCTTTGCAAGTGTGGTGTCAATCCTTGTTGTTTGATTGAGTTGCCTTCCAGCACAGAAGTCCATCATAAGTTGTGTGCATTGTATGCTTTGGCGCTACAACTGCTACAAAGGGTACGGACGCCTAGGTAGCCACAGATCTGATGCTCATGCTTGCATGCAAATGCAAAGGTCTGCATGCTTGTACATGTATTGAATGCAGTCGCGCTGGGCCCTCGTTTGCTACTCTTTAGCAAAGGTCAATGACACCATGCAAACGTACGCACACACCTGCTTGCAACTTGCATGATCTGCACGTACACAACCACATCCACGTGCACACACAAGCACACCAGCACACACACACCAGTTTGCAGCTTGAAAAAGCGTGAAAGATCTTGTCCGCCCATCCATATACACACACCACACACACACACACACATACACACACACATACACACACACATACACACACACACACACATACACACACACATACACACACACACACACGCACACACACACACACACACACATACACACACACATACACACGCACACACACATACACACGCACACACAAACACACACACGCGCGCACCCACCTGTTTGCAACTTGCATGATCTGGTCCGTGACCCACTCGTAGTCTGCCTCCACAATGCCCACGTACCTCATGTTAATGTCTTCCTGCATGCACACAATGCACACAACTGGGAACAATTGTGCAATGCGGGCAGGGGCGTGGAATGTACCGTACCCATCATGCCCGAAAACAAAAGTTTTCTTGCACACCCACCCACACGCACGCACATGAACACGTGCACATACACGACGCATACACGCACAGTGCACACAATGCATGCAAGCGAGAAAGCGTGTGCAACGTGTGCAGGTGCATGGACTCTATCCACAATGCCAATACACTGCAATATTGTTGCTCTGCTACATTAACAGACAAAGTGCACACACACATCCTTTGTTTGAAAATGTTTTGGAAAAACACACTTCATTCTCTCACGAGCAGACTGCAGCAAACAATTGATGAACATGTGTTTACAACACGGTGCCCAACAGAGCTGATGCGCACTTTGCAACCGCACGCGCATAGTTTTGTTGCCAGGGACACACACATGTGTTCCTACACACACACACGCACACACACACATACACACATAAACACACAGGCCACCACCTGCGCCTGTCAGGAATATGAGATTGAGCTCCCACCTTTTTATGTGCATCAAAACCCGCCGAGACAAAAATCATGTCTGGGTCAAAGTTGGCGAGGGCGGGCAAGATCTGCGTAGAAGCATGCGGACAAACCAATAAAATCTTAAGGTGCGCGTCTCCTTAATCCATGCTTGTGGTGTTATCCCCCCTCGCGTATAATATGTTTACTTTTAATAAGCTGCGCGCAGTTAAGCCCCTTCCATTTGTAGGTCAGCTTCATAGGGCTTGAACGGCGCAGCATGGCACAATTACAAGGTGTAATGAGATGGCACAATTACAGCATGGCACGATTACAAGGTGTGATGAGATGAAGGAACAAAGCCCTTTCAGCATGATGTTGTGTGGGTGAACAATACGGTTTTAATGTGAGATGAAGGAATCAGCATTTCACATGAAACACCTTGACCTTCAGAGGCAGATTATGTTCTGTGCCAGTCAAGATACCTATTCACTATTCACGCCAAGCTCAACGCAACCTTTCACGAAGGGTACGCGCCTTTACGAACAGGATGGGAAACTCAGGCTTGAAATGCTTAGACTGTTCCAAGAACGAACATCAACATCCCCACCTTGTCTCGCCATGCTTGACGCCACCTCTCCCAAAGGAAAACGCGCCTTTCCAAACAGAACAGGAATTTCAGGCCAGAAAACGCCCAAAGAATAGACATCAACATCCCCACCTTGTCTCGCCACGCTTGACGCCACCTCTCCCAAAGGATAACGCGCCTTTCCTAACAGAACAGGAATCTCAGGCCAGAAAACGCCCAAAGAATAGACATCAACATCCCCACCTTGTCTCGCCACGCTTGACGCCACCTCTCCCAAAGGATAATGCACCTTTCCTAACAGAACAGGAATTTCAGGCCAGAAAACGCCCAAAGAATAGACATCAACATCCCCACCTTGTCTCGCCACGCTCTACGCCATATCTGCCGTTTGGCCCCTGGGCCTGGCACTCCTACATTAATGATGCGAGGCCCTGCGGTGATGGAGCATGCCACAGGTCGTTGTTACAACATTGTGATGGTGCGTCTTCACACGTCGGTTACCACACAGCCTGCCCCTTTCGTTTTTCTTCGCCTTGGCGTGCCTGCGCTGATGGTGCGAGGCTCTGCGGAAGGAGGCTCACAACAAACGCTTAAAACATGGTACGGTACTCGGTACCAAAGTGGCTCCTTTTCCTTAATTAATGTGGGAGTGGCTTTCACAGCCTGCGTGGTTTTTCGTTTTCATGGTACTGTGTCTGTGCCACTTTATGCAGGTCCTGGATCCAAATCCTTCTACCTCGGCAATCCTGAGTGAGGTGGATAAGCAGTTACAAATATATAAATAAACATCCTGGAGCCAAATCCTTCTGCCTCGGCGATCCTGAGTGAGGTGGATAAGCAGTTACAAATATATAAATAAACATCCTGGAGCCAAATCCTTCTGCCTCGGCGATCCTGAGTGAGGTGGATAAGCAGTTACAAATATATAAATAAATATCCTGGAGCCAAATCCTTCAACCTCGGCAATCCTGAGTGAGGTGGATAAGCAGTTACAGGAATTACAGCGTCATTGTGGGAGATTTTGACATTAAATGTCTTGCTTTGGTTCGAACCACGCGCAGCCGTGCAAAACGAATGTACAGCCTTTGCCTGATAACGCATGGGTCCTGGTCAGCAATTTCAAACTACAATTTCAAACTGCTAATATTACAGGCACAATTCGTGGTCCACAATTAAAATTTGCGATTAAACATACCTCCCTGCGTGGCTGGTGCTGTGCGCAAGTCTGCTATGTGCATGTCTTTCTTAGAAAGTAAGTGTGCATTTTCTGTGTCGTGTGTGTCCTGTTTGACTGTGTGTGCGTGTGTGTGTGCGTGTGTGTTTGTGTATGCACGTGTGTGCACACACGTGTCTGATCGCACAGCTTACAACACTTACCAGGATTGCTGCCATTAGCAGGCAAAGCACCCCCCCCTGTGTCGCTGGTGCTGTGGGTAAATTCGCCGTTGGGATCCTCAGGAAAGGGGGGATGACCTACGGACTCAATGCACACACAAAACAGGTATATTTCCACGTCAGCACATCAGTTAATAAGAGGCATAATGTGTGCACATCACCGATTTCCACTTTCAGCTATTGCAGCTGTGACTCAGAGTTTCCAGGAGCAAAGGAGGTTATTCGAGGCCCGAAATGAGCACCACGCTCGTGCAGTGCACACTTTCTGCTGGTCATGTGTCCTCAAAGAAAACAGCTCTAGTTCAAGGTTCTATAACGTTCTGTGCATGTCTGTATGTGTTACTTTTTTGAAGCCTCCCGGGGTGGGAGGGGCTACCAAGCTTTTTGCAGTACGCAAAACAGCTCCAGATCTCATAAACAAGAGACCCTTGCAATGTGTGTACACAGTGCATGTTTCTCACCCTTAGCGTTATTATAGTGTGCAATACGGATACATTTGCGTTTAGCTCTGTTGCTCTCAGCCCCTCCTACCCAAGCATGTGTTTGTGCTTGGACGTGTGTGTGTATGTGTGTGTGTCTGTGTGTCTGTGTGCGTGCGTGTGTATATATTTTTTTGTGTTTGTATGTTCGTGTGTGTATTTTTTCTTGTTTGCACCAGAGCTGTTATTAAAACTTCTCTTCCGCCCTTCTCTGGCTGTTCTGGTTTCTCGTATCACCTTTAAAATCATATAATTCTCCCAGCCTGCTCAACAAGCTGTGCTGTTAAACATGGTATTTGTTGGACGTGCATGAATCCACAACCCTTATCATATCATCCACCGTCCCAAAATTTGACAACTACTATGGAGTCTGAACGTAAGCTATACCAGAGCTAAAGAAAGTGAGTGAAAAGATGCTGCAGGTGGTCAAACAGTGGATGTCAACCACTGGACTTGTGCGCAAATCGGTCCTACACGGCCATTTATTGATAGAGTTGGCCAGAACCATATATATACGGTGTATATACAGTATATTTGGCAGGGATATCACCAAATATACGGTCATATACGGTGTATATATACGGTTCTGGCCAACCCTATTTATTAACCTCCTTCGAACCAACATCATATAGCCTTGAGTACAGCTTGGGGGGTTGAGTACAGTTTGGGGGGTTGAGTACATCATATAGCCTAGAGTACAGTTTGGGGAGTTGAGTACATCATATAGCCTGGAGTACAGCTTGGGGGGTTGAGTACAGCTTGGGGGCTTGAGTACAGCTTGGGGGGTGAACCAACATCATATGGCCTTGAGTACAGCTTGGGCCGTTATAAATACTTTCTTGGTGGGAGGAATTTACAAAATTTGCCTCCAGAAATTAAAACTTGAAAAGCATTGACAAAGAACAGGCTGTGATGCGGCAGGGGCCAACGTACTCCCCTCAAAGACCTCGACACTTTTAGCACATTGCAAATCCAAAAGGACAATTGCATTAGATTCAGCCACATGCATGCATGTGTGCGCACACATTTACACACACAAACACACATATACACATACACACAAACACACATATACACATACACACAAACACACATATACACATACACACAAACACACACAAATACGCATGTACACATGCACTCACCTGGCCCAGCTGCTGATGCTGCAGGAGCAGCAGCAGCTCGTGGTGGTGGTGGCGGTGGTGGTGATGGTGGTGGTGGTGGTGGTATCGATGCTGCTGCTGGACCATCTGTGGAGTTGGGACGGGTGTCTTCAGTGGCACCAGACCCAGGGTAGAACCAGCCCCCAAAACTGTGCTTCCCGTAGCCTTGCACACTGTGTGTGCGTGTGTATGTGTGTTTGTGTGTGTGTGTGCGCGCGTGTGTATGTACGTGTGTGCGCGTGCAATCGTCCCATGTGTATGTATGATTGTAATTATATGTGTGCTGCACTCAGTGCATGTCTCATTAGAAGAAGAAAGGCAGTAATAACCGCTCCCAACATCCAACAAGGAAAAGGAGCCACATACAATGTCTACATCTAACACTCATTAATACCGGCAAACAAGCATCAAACTGCAATGGATAAAGTGCTCTGCGTCCACTTGGCAATCAAGCTGTCAACGGAACATCATAGCTTACAAGCTTTAGATTAGCAACCAACTCAGACTGCGTCTACCTAGCGAAGAAGATGTTGTCTGCGTCTGACATATCAAGCCAGGGCTTGTAAGTGGGGAAGACCTGCACACCCTCTGAGAAAGGCGTCTTGAACGGCACCTGATATGTTTGTAAGTGTGAAATGTTTGTAAGTGTGAAATGTTTGCGTGTGAAATATGTAAGTGTGAAATGTTTGTAAGTGGGGAAGACCTGCACACCCTCTAAGAACGGCGTCTTGAACGGCACCTGATATGTTTGTAAGTGTGAAATGTTTGTGTGTTAAATGTTTGTAAGCGTGTAATGTTTGTAAGTGGGGAAGACCTGCACACCCTCTGAGAAAGGCGTCTTGAACGGCACCTGAAATGTTAAATCGTGACATTGTAATATTGTAATGGGTGCAACAGTGACTGTGATAACATCATCCACAGTGCATGGAAACACAATTTGGATAGGGCGTTTTGAACGGCACCTGAAATGTTTAATCGTGACATTGTAATATTGTAATAGGTGCAACAGTGGCTGTGATACCATCATTCACAGTGCATGCAAACACACTTTGGATAGGGCGTCTTAAACGGCACCTGTGTGTGCATGTGTGTATGTTTGCAAGAAAGTGTGTTTGTGTGCAAGGAAGTGCATCTGATTACAAAAGGGAGACTCCTGTTGATAGGCCTGCACGTGGAAGGAACTTATGACTAGAGAATCGAATGGCTCCTATTTGTGCATACCTCCAAAGTTAATAAACAGTGCAGTAAGGAGCGGCGTGAAAAAATGACAGAGGCACATAATCACATAATAGGGTGCTGAAGGCTCCGTTTTATTCACAGTCCATTTGCGATAATAGTGCGGAGTAGAAGGTCATTACATCTTCTAACGAATGTGAAGCACACCCTCCAGACAGGGTGCTGGACATCTTCCCTTGGTTTTTGTTCATTCACGAGTACGGCAAAAAGGAAAAACCACTTTTGGTGTATCGTAACAGTTCAGACCTTTGAAAATTGAGGCAGCGCTTTTGTGCAGTGTACGCCTGCCTTCCTAAAACACTTTCAGCGCTTGCGGTCTCCGCATACACAGCATTTTGATACAAACTTTGACAGCATGCTTATAGTGAGCCTACCATCTTTGTGGACGGCTGTGTCTTAACAGTTGCAAGCAGAGTGACGGATCTGTCCAACACACATTCAATATTTATGCTAGTTATGTATGTTAACAGGCTTGCGTGGTGTTTGAACCACGTCCCTTTCACGTGGATGCGTGTTTGCAACATGACCGAAACAAAACGCTTTTTGGAGAGGAGCCTTATGATCAAGTAGCAGTGTCCGAGTAGTATTATTCAAGAATAGCAGTGCATAGAAATCCATCTCCTGCATATAAATCCTTCACGTGCACATAAATCCATTACTTGCATACAAATCCATCACGTGCATATACATCCATCATCACATACCTTTCGTGTGGACGGCTGCGTGTTTGCGACCACAGCTTGGGTGCCGTTCCCATGGTGTACGTCGAAATCTAAAATGGCAACTCGCTGGATGCCTGCGGTCACAAAAAAGGTTAGATTGGCAACAAAAAAGTCCAACTTGGCGACACCACAGATTTTTTTATTCCTTGGTAATAATGACAGAGCCCTATGCATCTCACGATGCAAGCGGAATAGAACAAGTCCAACTTGGCGACACGAGGGATGCCTTTTTTACAAGAAAGGCTAAACTGGCAACAAAGAAAGCCCCTGAGCGACACATACCTATGGCCACCCCAAACGAGTAGGGTTGGCCAGAACCGTACATACACACTGTATATGACCGTATATTTGGTGATTTCCCTGCCGAAAATACCGTATATACATCGTATATATATGGTTTTCGCCAACCCTACAAATGAGGTTGAATTGGCAACAAAGGAGAACAAAGCAGCGACGAACAAAGTCCCAAATGACGGACGCCTGCACTTGCACTTACAAAGTCAGAAATTGGCGACGAACAAAGTCCCAAATGACGGACACCTGCACTTGCACTTACAAAGCCATATATTGGCGACACAACGGGTGCCTGATGGCTAAACACACACACACACACACACACACACACACACACACACACGAACACACACACAAACACACACACGCAGACACACACACGCAGACACACACACAAACACAGTCCAACCCACCACAACGGGTGCCTTATGGCTAATCAGCCCTAAGCATATTTGTTCAGCAGTTCGGTTACATGCTGATAATGATTGCATCATGCATGATTGATACTATGGTCGAAGGCCTCCATATTTGTGGTGCAGCAATGATTGCATCATGCATGATTGATACTATGGTCAAAGGCCTCCATATTTGTGGTGCAGCCCAATTTCACATAAACAGTTGCATCAAAAATTCTGCACGTGCACGCTAAACACAGTAATGTACACGCACGCGCATGCAAATACACGCACAGTCCACTCACCCTGGTCCATGTCCACGTTCTCAGCATACGATAGAATTAATAAGGCAGCAAGCAGCATGCAGCAGCATGCACACCACACATACACACACGCACGCACACACACACACACACACACACACACACACACGCACACAAACACACACACGCAGGCACACACAAACACAGTCCAACCCACCTTGCTTTCTGTACACGTTCATAGCGTACGATGCACCGATGGCAATGTTGGACAACAAGCAGAAGCCGTGGGAGCCTGTGGGGTCGTTTGCGCTTGGCACTGTGCCAACCGGGCCAGCGTGGTGGCCCGGGGGGCGCACCGGGCAAAACACGCTGCGTGCCTGCATGTGTTTGTGTATGTGTGTGTGTGTGTGTGTTTGTGTGTTTGTGTGTTTGTGTGTTCGTGTGTGTGTGTTTGTGTGTTTGTGTGTGTTTGTGTGTTTGTGTGTTTGTGTGTTTGTGAGTATGTGTGTATGTGTGTACGAGTATATGTGAGCGTGTATGTGTGATGTAGGTTGGCGATAATAGCTGAAAGGTGTGCGGCACAAGCAGCGGCACAGCCGGCAATTTGCTGTGAGAGGTCTGCTGTAGCTTTGCAAAGCACCAATCCACATGGCAACGCACACAGCCACCCAGCACGCACTCTTTCTCTATTCATTTCTGCTGGGTCAGCCTTCCAAGAACACTACTGTGGTTTTGCAAAGTACCCTATCCACATGGCAACACACACGCTCTTTCTCTATTCATTATTGCTGGAACAGCATCCCATCAAACACCCTTCATTGCTGCTGCACCACAGTTTGCTGCAGAACAGATGCACAAAGCCCAAAACTCCACCTGCTGAGATAGCACCCTGTCCACGGCGGTGCACACTGCCCCAGCCGCCTTCAGTGCAGCCAAGCCAGAGTGGTGGGAAACTGTGGTGTCTGGGTCAAGACGTCCGATGGTTTGTGGATCGTCCTGTGTGTGCGTAGGTATGTGCGCAAGCGTGTGTGAGAGTGCAGCAAGCCAGAGTGGTGGGAAACTGTGGTGTCTGGGTCAAGACGTCCGATGGTTTTTGAATCATCCTTTGTGCGCGTAGGTATGAGTGCATGCGTGTACGAGTGTGTGAGAGTGTGTGTATGTGTGTTTATGTGCATGTGTGTATGCGTGTGCATTTATGTTTGCACAAAGCCTTTCGATGTCCATGCACGCAATTGATTACAAAATTGTTTGTGTGTGTGCAAGTGACATGCACATCAAAAAGGCTTTAGTGCAGAGGGTGTGACACAAACGCATGCATATAAACTTACACAGGTCAGACATTACTGCTTTGAGCACCTCACTGGTGAATTTGTATGCATGCACGCATTCCTGCATTAGCCCATACAAAATAGGTCTGCAAGTGCACACGTGCACACACACAAGCACACACAAACACACGCACACACACGCACACGCACACACACGTGTACATGCACATGCACACGCACACACACACGCACACGCACACTCAATCGCACACATGCACACGCACACGCGCACACACACACACACCGGCAGTGCCGAGCATGCGCCTAGCAGGCCCCGCACGTACGACCAGTCGTGGCAGCGCAGCACGTCACTGATGGCAGCTGATACCACGCCTTTGGTCTCCCAGACGGCTCGATCAAACTCGAGTGCGTGCAGGATGCCTTGGCCTAGATGATCAGTTCGATTGAAGGAGGGCGGCAGTCAGTGAGTACGGAAAATGCGTGGATCTGTAATTTTTTTACACTTCCACCACGTCGTCCAAAAGGGTCACTAAGGGATGGGGTGGGAGGGGGGGGGCTAAGGGCGCTCATTTCCAGCCTGTGCCTGTGTCAAACAGACCTGTGACTGTAAAGAAAACAGACCTGGTGACTGTAACGAAAAATTACCTGGTGATCAGGAGGCGCCAGAAAAACAGTTTTTGGATAAGCACGTATGATTTTTGGGCTGGACACTCCTGCCCCCCCCCCCCCTAAACCCCCCTTCTGGTGCCCTCACCCGGACAAAAAGGGTACCAATTCGCTCCTTTTTCAAATAGGCATCCATCTGCATACGCATCAAGACCTGAAATTGAAGTGTTGCAGAGTTATGGGGCAAAAACTGAGATACGGACGCCCACGCCCACGTGACCTACCAGGCACCCATAACTGGCTTGCACAGTCCAACATTGCTTCCATTTCTTCAAAATTTCACTGACTATCTCATGCTGGCACAATCCTGTAAGTTTGGGGTAAGTTGCTACTTCATTGGCTGGACTCACCCCGTGGCCTGCACCCGAGCGTGTGTGCCTCTGAATTTTGGACATCTCCACAGCCCCCCCCCTAAACCCAGTTTGCTCAAAAAGGGTGCCAATCGACTGGGCTTGAGCTGAGGATTTTGCTGATAAATTTAAAATATTGTAGGAGTGGCCCAGTAATCTTTTAGAGAGGAGGCAGGAGGCGCCAGTTCTTGTAACTTTTGGACGTCAACTATCGATCGCATTTTTTATTTTATAATCGGAATCCTGAGATTGAGAGCTATCGATTGGTATATAAATGAGTTCAATCCGAGAAGGTCGGGAGAGGGGGGGGGGTCAGGGGGGTTTCGACTTTTTGGGACCCCCCCTCCAGAAATTTACTGGGGCATT
>Ga0307942_1002254_pt1 | contig 15607 bp, 21 predicted proteins | sample OrgLakmetagen175_FD_201846 | JGI IMG/M metagenome (GOLD analysis project Ga0307942, IMG submission 201846) | Saline water microbial communities from Organic Lake, Antarctica - #175 | ecosystem: Environmental > Aquatic > Non-marine Saline and Alkaline > Saline | place: Antarctica: Organic Lake...
GCGGGGGGGTGTAGGGGGGGCGCAGCCCCCCCTGAATCGCTCTCACTACATTAGGTACAACTTCAATGCAGGTTGCAGCGCAGGCTCCGCCCCATTTTTTGTGATCCGCAGGATCACACCCTACTTGTTTAATCAAATCATGATTTTTAGGTATAGTCAGCGCCAGTCTGATCTCGCAGATAGATGGTTTGGTCGCTTGACGTGATGACTTGCAGAACACAAAAGTACAAAGCTGCTTTCAGGTAGATGATAGGTATAATGATTTCCTCTCAGCACGCGACCCTGTCAATGCTCAAATCAATCCATGTAAACAAAGTGGAAAAAAACCTCCTGCACAATACGTTATTTAAATTATTCCGCTTGATTCAAGCTTGACCTCCAATTGCGACAAAAAAACAAACACGCACCAGCATACTCTTAAATACACATGCACACACATGCCCTCACACACTCTCTCTCACACACGCACACACACACGCACACTCACACATTTACACACACATACACACACACCACAGTCCCTGCAACGAGAAGTGAAGTACGGGACGGACGGCAAATCCCGCGTTGATTTCTTGCTCCAAATATCACCGGACAGCAAGGTCTCAATCCCAGGAGCAGCAGCAGCAGCAGCAGCAGCAGCATCATCATCATCAGCAGCAGCAGCAGCAGCAACAGCCGTAGCAGCAGCAGCATCATCATCAGCAGCAGCAGCAGCAGCAGCAGCAGCAGCAGCAGCAGCAACAGCCGTAGCAGCCGCAGACACAACAGGCACAGCAGGTGCAGCAGCAGCACCGTCAAAGGCGGTAGGGCTAAAGCGGCAGGGGCCGTTGCTAGAGGCAGGGACCAGCAGGAGAAGCAAGAGGCAGCCCGGTAAAGAAAGGAGGGCCTCCTTTGAGGGTGCTGAGTCAGTGGGCCTTAAGAGCAGTGCAGGCACAGCTGCAGACAGCAACAGCGCAAAGAACGTGTTTGCATCCTTTGGGTTTTCTGGGAGTGGAAAAGGAGGAGGCGGGGGTGGGGGTGAGCTTGGCAGTGGTGAGCTTGGCAGTGGTGCTGGTGCTGGTGCTGGTGCTGGTGCTGGTGCTGGTGCTGGTGCTGATTTTGCCGCACGTGATGTCAGTGGCAGTGATCCAGCATACAGCAGAAGGCTCTATGTGGAGGTCAAGAATGTCACTCTAATATCGACAGCACTAGACGCGCACACAGCGACGTTGGGGGCCCCCTCTAAGCCAAAAGTGAAGGCACAAAAGGCTTCCAAGTCGGAGGGGAGTGGAACTAAGTTGTCAGGTGTGGCAGCAGATGCGTCGAAAAGAGTGTCAGGAGCGTCAATGCCAGCAGATGCGTCGAAAAGAGTGTCAGCAGCGTCAATGCCAGCAGATGCGTCGAAAAGAGTGTCAGGAACGTCAATGCCAGGAAATGCGTCGGAAAGAGTGTCAGCAGCGTCAATGCCAGCGTTGCCCAAAGCAGCAGCAGCAGCGGCAGCGGCAGCAGAAGAAAAAACAAAAGAAAAATTGACGGCCTCCTCCATGGCGGAAACAGACACAGCAGAGGAAGTGGCAGGAGCATTAGCTCCTACAAGCGCAGCAGCAGGTGCAAGTGTGGCTCTAGCTGCAAATGCCACTGTATTGCAAACACCAACCGTCGACTCCTCAGGGTTAACAGCAGGAGCAGGAGCAGCAGGTGCAAGTGCCGCTCTACCTGCAATGCCACTGTTACAAACACCTGCGCACTCCACAGGCTTAACAGCAGGAGCAGGAGCAGCAGGTGCAAGTGCGGCTCTAGCTGCAAATGCCACTGTAATACAAACACCTGCGCACTCCACAGGGTTAGCAGCAGGAGCAGCATCCGAGCGCGTTGCCCTCTTTCCAGACACAGTTAAGTACGTTGCCAAAAGTTCCACTCACGACACACATAAGTTCCCAGACACAGTTAAGTATGTTGCCAAAAGTTCCACTCACGACACACATAAGTTCCCAGCCACAGTTGAGTACGCTGTTAAGATAACGTTCCAAACGCGTATCATTCTAGGTGCATTTCAGTATGTTCATGAAAGTGAGCTGTTCCACACACGTAATATTCCAGACACACTTGAGTACATTTTTGAAGGAAACGTTAACGTAGTCTGGAGCGTTTCTGCATGCTGCGCAGATCACTGCGCAAGTAACCTTGCTGCCTTTGATTTGTTGAGTGCGCGGTTGACGGTAGTTTCTGTGCATATCATTGCGCAAGTCAATTTGCTGCCTTTAATTTGCCTTGCTGCCTTTGATTTGTTGAGTGCGCGGTTGACGATAGTTTCTGTGCATATCATTGCGCAAGTCAATTTGCTGCCTTTCATTTGCCTTGGTGCCTTTTATTTGTTGAGTGCGTGGTTGACGATAGTTTCTGTGCATATCATTGCGCAAGTCAATTTGATGCTTTTAATTTGCCTTGGTGCCTTTTATTTGTTGAGTGCGTGGTTGACGGTAGTTTTTGTGCAGATCAATGCGCAAGTAACCTTGCTGCCTTTAATTTGTTGAGTGCGCGGTTGACGGTAGTTTCTGTGCATATCATTGCGCAAGTAACCTTGCTGCCTTTGATTTGTTGAGTGCGTGGTTGACGGTAGTTTTTGTGCATATCATTGCGCAAGTAACCTTGCTGCCTTTAATTTGCCTTGGTGCCTTTTATTTGTTGAGTGCGTGGTTGACGGTAGTTTTTGTGCAGATCACATTGCGCAAGTCACCTTGCTGCCCATTATTTGTTGAGTGCATGTCTGACGGTAATTTTATGGCGTGCTTTAAACTATATGAGTTATGAGTTAAGTTATGAGTTGGGTTGCTGTTGCCACGGAAATCTCCCCTGATTGAAAATCGGATAGGAACTTAAACAACTTCTCGTGCTTTATGGCTTGCAGTTCAGTGTGCACACAACTCTCATTCCATCACAATTGCTCAAAATAGTCACCTCGTATGCTTTGCGTGCTGCAGGTCAGTGTGCGTGCACATCGGCATATGGAGGACTTGATGGATGTTGTGAAGCAGGGGCACCAGGTTGGTCAAATGAGTAGGCATCATGATTTGCCAAAAATAGGACTGTGAAAGGCAATCCTATGGGTGAATGAATGACAATATTCAGGGCCACGAGATGGGTCAAATGAGCAGGCATCATGATTTGCCAAAGATAGGACTGTGAAAGGCATTCCTATAGGTGAATGAATGACAAGATTCAGGGCCACAAGATGGGTCGGATGAGTAGGCATCATGATTTGCCAAAGATAGGACTGTGAGAGGTATTCCTATAGGTGAATGAATGACAAGATTCAGGGCCACAAGATGGGTCGGATGAGCAGGCATCCAGGTTTGCCTAGATCAAAACTCAATACAGCAACCCTATGACGAATGAATGACAGACTTCCAGCATTGTAAACTTACTTTTCTGCATGACACTCGTGGCAGATGTGTGCCTGAACTTGTGTGCAGGCAATTGTGTGCAGGCATGACTAATTATAGAACAACTTTTCTGCATGACACTCGTGGTAGATGTGTGCCTGAGCTTGTGTGCAGGCAATTGTGTGCAGGCATGACTAATTATAGAACAACTTTTCTGCATGACACTTGTGGCAGATGTGTGCCTGAACTTGTGTGCAGGCAATTGTGTGCAGGCATTACTAATTATAGAACAACTTTTTCTGCATGACACTCGTGGCAGATGTGTGCCTGAACTTGTGTGCATGCAATTGTGTGCAGGCCTTACTAATTATATAACAACTGTTCTGCATGACACTTGTGGCAGATGTGTGCCTGAACTTGTGTGCATGCAATTGTGTGCAGGCATTACTAATTATATAACAACTGTTCTGCATGACACTCGTGGCAGATGTGTGCCTGAACTTGTGTGCATGCAATTGTGTGCAGGCATGACCAATTATAGAACAACTTTTCTGCATGAAACTCGTGGCATATGTGTGCCTGAACTTGTGTGCATGCAATTGTGTGCAGGCATTACTAATTATAGAACAACTTTTCTGCATGACACTCGTGGCAGATGTGTGCCTGAACTTGTGTGCAGGCAACTGTGTGCAGGCATTACTAATTATATAACAACTGTTCTGCGTGACACTTTTGCAGGCGGCTTGCGTGTTTTTGGTGCAACGGGGGGACTGCGACTCCTTTTCTCCATGCAGGTATCGAATAAGAGCGTGCTTTGTTGATGCACATTACAAGGGTGCAAATGTAACATGTTTTGCCAATTAATGCATGTTGTTAGAGTTTGCTGATGATGTAACTGAAATATCAAAGACAGGAGTCTCTGTTACCATGTGGATGCCTGTTTAAGCACGCTTCTCCCTTTCTGTTGCTGTGTGTATGTCCAATGTCCCATCAGCGCACATTGTCGCTTTCTAGGTAGGTATATTTGCATTTCCTCTATTTGTGATCCTGGACTGTTGAGCCGTCAACTGACTAGTTGAACAACAGCCTGTGTGTGTTTAACCACACACACACACACACAGCCTAGTTGAACAACGGCCTGTTACTAGCACGTGTAGCCTTGTTTCCCGTTACAGGCAACACACACACGCGCACACACACTCACACAAACATACACACACGCGCACACACACACACACACACACATGCAGGCAGTGCGATCCGCGTTATGCCGACCTTGTTGCTGAGGTATGCAAAAGGAACGTCAGTACAAGGGGCATGAACCTTGCCGACCACTTTCTTTAAATGTTCTAAACGCCAGCCATTCGGCAGCAGAAGGGACAGTCTCTGTCGTACCTTCTGTGCCTGTACCTGAGCACCACCCTCTTAGTATACTCTAAACGCCAGCTATTCGGCAGCAGAAGGGACAGTCTCTGTGTTATCTCCTGTGCCTGTATCTGAGCATCAGTCAAGGAGAAGGCATTACTCAAGAAGGTGCAAGCACCATCTGTACACGCACGCATGTCTCCAATTGCCAAAGCCCAAATACCCTCTCCCCTGACACAGCTATATCTGGTCCGCATTTCAAGCCATGAGCTCTTACTTGCAACCTTCCCTGACAGGCTGCTTTGGTGAGCCAGATCCACATCCACGACCATTCCTGCATTTCCTTGATTTGATGTGCAAGTCTCGCATGTGCACTACAGTACTCCCCTTCCTGCTACCTATGCTTGCTCACAGGCTGCCAGCAAGGGTGTGAAGCTCTTAGCAGTGGCGGTGACATTGGAGCCTGTAGCCAGGCAAACAGCTGATGCGTGTGTGCAAGAGCTGCAGTGGAAGTTTGCTGGGCGGTTGCCAATCATATTGCAGTGATTGAGTGGAGAAAGAATTTAGCTGCTGCGCATGTAGTCGATATACAGATAATTGATCTTGCTTTGAATTTGCACAATTGATACGATAAATTTGCGTTTTCAACCCGCATCTCCGCATCTTACTTGGCAACATATAAATTTCCAACCAACTTATCAGCCATCAGTAAAAGACAAAGAGGAGAGCAATTAAAATACCTATTCATCCCGGTCAGCAGCAGCCAGCAGAGCCATTAGAATTGACAGCGAGCCTAGGCAAAAGCGTGACCACTGTCAGATCTAATCACCGTCATTTCAAAGAATAGTACACTAAGCAAGCTCGGTCAGGACAAGGACAAGCTCAAGCTCAAGACCCAGCGACGCCAGCTTAAAGGCAAGGAATGGCTTATTAGAGTACGACATTCGTTCCCACGTATTACGCACTATCATCTTCACTAGTCAGGGGTTACGGGTTATGCATCCAAAGCAGAACAAGAAGGCAGTAGGCCAGGTGGAACTTGCTTGCATGAATTAAGAGGAGCACGATGACGCATGGACCGCAGCGCACACTCAGAGGCAAACTAAGAAGCAGAACCCCCCCCAAACAAACGACTGGTCTATGCGATAAGTCGTGGTGATCTTTTGCTAGTAAAAGCTGTGTGAGAATTTGTTCTCTGAAGGAACCTGCATGCTTTTTGGTGCTTGTTGCTGGTGTGGTTGGGACAGCACAATGCATCTCACACCGGAGGCTTTCGACGGCTAGGTTCTTTAGAAGGTATAAATAACTTGCCTCGAAGCTCATGCATTCCTCTGTCAGCTATGCTAAACTTGTCAATATCAGTCCAGTACCATTACCAACTCTTGCATTATTGGCAGACATAGTTTGATACGTGTTTGTTGGTTTTCGTTTGGGGCGTGGTTGCTGGGTCGGAGTAACTATGATTGCATCTGGCTTGCTGAATTTCCGCCGCTGTTGTGCATTGAGGCTGGAAGGTAAGACACAGGTTGGAATTCTTCCTATTTGTGTCTCTTTTGAAGGGCGCATAATGCCTTGTTGTATCATTGTTGCACGACTCCCTACATCTGCTTGTGCTAGCAGGCATGCACCCTGTGTACCTTGTTGGATCGCTTTATGGATAGTTTGTCCAGCAGCGTTGTGCCTTTTAATACTCATTAATAAAAATGGGATGACTGCAGCCATTACCAACTCTCACCAGGAGCAGGTTTCAGGCCAAGGAACTAGCAACCCTTATTCAGCAGGAGTTAAGCATTGTATGAACAGCGAGATGCCACAATTATAAAGTAGGAAGGTTCCAGGAAGAAGGAAACAGCTAGCTGAAGAAATTTTGAAAAACCTGTAGTGCTTAAGCCAGCAAAAATCCTGGACAAGGAATATTTGCTAATTTCGACTGAAGCTGAACCAAGAGAAAAAACACAAGGCTGGGGTAGAAAAGAAAAGTGCAGAAAGAGGAATTGCTCACCAATAGCATGGTACATCAGGCTGCCTTACAGGAATCAAATTAAGGAGGTTCAACTCATACCCACAGAAACCCAAACGTCCGTCCATGGACAGGAAGATCACCCTGTTCTCCATAATTTAGTTTCACTACGGATAAAAAGAAATGAAGGATCCCATGTGAAATACGTGCATTGCCACATTGTATGGTGCTTTACACCCGCGCTCTATTATCATACATACACTTTCCTGAAACCAAGGAACTGTGCGAATGCTGTCGATGCATATGAATCCGTGGATAAATGGACAGGAGAAAAACGAATAAATAATTGAGGAGAGAACTAGCACAGTTTTGACTTCCCTCTGCATCACAGGTCTCTATTATTAAAGCAGGGCAGGCACTTTTTTTATGTTGTAGAACATCTATCCTGAGCACGATTAGCCTACACTGATCGATCATTGCTGCTCACCACCTGAGAATTGCTCCCACCCACAACAACAACAACAAATGGCGTACACCTAGAGTACGCTACACAACACTTCCTACAGGTACCCTGGAACATCAACAGAGCGACGCCTTCGTAATAAGGCACTTGTTCTTGGCCCCATCTTTGCCGCGCCCCATTCTTTACTTAGGCTGCACTCCACGCTCCTGGAATCTACAGTGCAGTGGAGTGCTCTTGGTCCCGAGTTTGACGTTGTAGACATAAATCTTCCCTTTTCTCGCTGCATCCCTGCCTGACAGCTACCGTGCGGATTGCTAGTGCATGCCCCACGCGGCATGGAGCAATGTTGCTGCTGCTGCTGCTGCTGCTGCTGCTGCTGTGGTGGTGGTGGTGGTGCTGCTGCTTCCATTGATCTTCTTGCAAAGGGCTGCTTTGCAAGTGATTGGATGTGCTCCTGGGCAGAAACACGACTGCTCCTAATGGTGCTCAAAGGGGAGAGGAGCTGTTTTGGGCGCTCACCAAATCCAAAGGAGACGCTGCGGCGTGTTTGAGTGACACAGGGTTTGGAAGCATCACCGCCACCAGGAGGGGCACCATTTTGGCTGACAGATCGTGGTGGTTGTGCATCTTTTGCACGGCCATCGAGGCTGAAAGAAAAGAGCTCAAAGCTCTCCAGGGTCTTTCTTGAAGAGGCCCCGGCTTTATGCTGTGCAGTGGCAGCCGGTAGCGCAAGAAAACCGCTAGCTGCACTCACATCAACACCTCCCGTTAAGCAATCAGCCTGTCACGTGTATGTATGTATGTGCGTGCATGCACGTGTAAGTATGTGTATGTATGCGTGTGTGTGTGTGCCGGTTGTTACAGCATCCATCTATACTAATGATGGTAAATCAAGGGTTTGAGAAGCTGCAGTTTGGGGACGCGACACAGCTTGCTATCTGATTGGCAGCACAATTGCAAACTCTTCAGCGCTCGCTATTCCTGTACTTCAATTTCCTGCAAAATGCTCTCTCTTTCGTGGAAAGTCTTTTATCACTCCTTAGCACTCTCTTACCCGTGCGTTTGTCATCCCCAAGCTGCTAGGGGAAACCAAAACTTTTCTGCGTGTTTCTTCCAAGCTCTGCTGGTTCGCCCCCCCTTTTGACCTGCTAGCTGCCCTTATGAAGCTTTGTTGAAGCTGCTGCTGTGTTTGCGGCTTGCTGCTGCTTGACCGCTGCTGCTGCTGCTGCTGCTGCTGCTGCTGCTGCTGCTGCTGCTGCTGCTGCTGATTTGGTGGTGGGTACTGCTGCTGCTGCTGCTGCTGCTGCTGCTCATGCCTGCTGTTTCTGCTGATCGTGGGAAGCTGCGGGGCATTCCGACTTGCGCCGCAGGGTTGCTTGCCAGCACTGCTCCAGATCAGGACGCGAGCCTTCCTTTTCTGATCTAGCTTCCGGGCTTTGCTCTTGTCTACGCATCTGGCTTGGCCTTTTCTGACAAGTGACGATGTAGCACGCAGTGCCTGCGGTATTGCAGAGAAATTGAGAATGGCTCAAGCAGGGGGCAGTACACTTCTAAAAAGAGGCAACAAGAGCTCAGTGATGCCAGCTGTGCTTGTTGCTCCTTGTCACAAACCTTCAGGAGAGGGCATGGAGTTTTAGGAAAAAGCTTGCACGATGGAATACGTCCGAGGCTGGCGTACTTGCTCCTGTCTTTTTCAAGCTGTGATGGTTGTGTACCATCAGGGTTGCTAGCGGTACTGTTGCTGCTGCTGCTGCTGCTGCTGCTGCTGCTGCTGTTGGGGTTCATTGTTCCCTCGATATCGCTAGGTAGCTGAGAAACAACTGCGCATTTGTGCATGACACGATCTTACGTACTAAGCTTGCACAAACAATGTGCGATGCAATTTGAATGGCTCTGATATGCAATCGATTGCGCATAGTCCTCCTGTGTTTATTGGACGTGTGTTGCGTATGCTCTTTGCCTGCTCATTTGCACATTCAATTCGAGTGTTCACGCTTGCACGGACTTTTACCTGCAGCACGCACCTCTACAAGGTTACAGTTAGCAGCACTTCACGGAGCTCTCTGCTCTGAGCACCTGCGAAAAGGAAGGTAATCAAGTGCATTTCCGTGCAAAGCTAGCTTTGCATGCACGCTTGCACGCACGATGCACAGATGCGCACTTGTAGGCACAGATTGCATGCAGAGGAGCATGCATGCAGGAGTACCCTACCATCATTTTACAAAGTTGCACCGAGTGATATAGGTTGGTAGCCACTCGAGGCAAAATATTTTATTGATTTCGGGCGCCTGCTTGTTTCAACATTAGCAATCAAAATAGTATTTTAAAATGAATGTGAAAGTTTGTATGTGTTTGGGGGAGGAAAAATGAGTACCGAATTTCAAATTTCGACATAAATTTATATCCATAAAACTATGATAACAAACTACAATACCTTTACCGGGTTTCTGGTGGACGATGAAGGTTGCATTTTCCCTATCTATCATAAAATGTGATGCAAGAACTCGTATTAAAGCGCAAGGGCATGCAAATTCACTGCTAACAATAAAAAATGGCAATCCTTAATTAATAGGGGTGGGAAGAGCCATTTGGGAACAATTCTACTTTCAGCTGTTTCAGGAATCTGGAGATTTTGCATGGCCATCCGTTCGTTGCTGCCTATATCTTTGGAGACAATGCATGATCCTAAGGAGCCTGTTTTGCTGATAGCCTTAAAGATCATGCGGCATGCTAAGTTGTGTCTTTCGGTGATCATATTCCTTATTTGTGTGTGTTGGCACCCAGAGAGGATGTGCAGGGCACTGTCTACTTGTGGGCAGAGGGGGCAAGTTTGACTTGTTGAGAGTTTGAACAATACCGCATGTCCGCATGTTTTTGATTATATAGGGTGCCTGTTCTGTATTTCATAATGATACATTTGGTCTTAAAGGGGACATCGGATGATGTTAGGTAAGCATTGCTAATGCCTCCATTGGCAATGCCGTCCTTTATGAGGGTCTGGTAGTACGCATGGTAGTTCGCTTCAGTTTTGGCATTTCCCAGTTTATGGAGAAAATGCATGTGGAATTGAAGGGCGCCACGATGGTTTGGTAGGTACCAAAGCTTCGGGGGAGGAGAATGGGCCATGTTTGTTGTATGGGTATGGGTATGATTATGGGTTTGTGTTTGGTTTTCTATGTCTTCTTTTGCAAGCCAGTGGATGTTGTAGAAGAGATTCCCCTCAGGGCCTGCTGTTTTGATGGAGGTGTCTGCAATGTCGGAATAGGTGGTGGCTGATTTTTTAGCAAGGGTGTCGGTATGTTCATTACCAATAATACCGGCATGGGACTTTACTTTGAAGAAGTGGATGGGCGGTGGTGATTAGCGGATTGCTTTAGCAATGGATTGAAGGACATCTCCTTGGATGTGGTGGCAATCGAGATTCGAGTGTAACAGCTGCTTTTTGATTTGGTGCAGTGATGTAAGGCTGTCTGTGGCTATATGTGAGTAGCCATGTATGACTGCAGCTGCTATAGCTGCTAGCTCTGCACGTGAGATGGTGTTGGTTGTACCCATGCCTTTTGGGTTTACATAGTGGGAAATGTTTAAATGAGGGTGGTATACACCTGATCCGGTGTCTTGCCCTACTTCATTCTTTTGGAGGCTGCCATCAGTGTAGGTCCAATCCCGCCAATCTTTTACTTTACGGGTTAGGTTTTGGCTGGAGCTGTTTTGGGGTGCTTTGTCGATATTAAATTTGTAAGGTTGGTCAGTGCTAATCAGGGCACTTGTTTTATCTGGGCCTTCTGGGGCTTGAGGGTGGTCATTGGGTAGCTTATTTACTATGTTAAGTCCTGAGTGCTGTCTGGGACGTAAGGCAGTGTGGTAGGGATGGTCATGTATGTTTTGAATTTCCCACTTTGCCTCGGGGATCTCTTTGCCAAGTTCTTTTAGCCAGTCTTTGTTGTGAGCATTGAGGCAGACCCTGCCCTTGGCGTTCCATATGGCAATGATCTTCAATTCCCATGAGTGTTTGGAAAGTGTTATATGTATGTTGTTCCAGAAGGGCACTTTCGCATATTGGATTTGGTTTGATGGGATGGTGCCCAGGAATTTACACATGTGTGGGTATTTGCGGCAAAGTGATGCATATGGATTTGTGGTCATTTTTTTATTCCAGGAAGGAAGGAGCATTAATGTGGCTGTTTCCTCCTTGCTGACAGCAGCAGAGTAAATGGCGTGTCTTGTTGCTAGAAACATGGTGTTATCATGATAAATGGGGTGGCAAATGGAGAACCCAGAAAATTAGGAGGAATTGCCAAACACTTTGTCCCTTGGGTGCTCACTCCAGTAATGGGGGAATTTGGGGTCATGGTCGAGGGGGTATGCCCATTTTTTCTTTAGTGACCAGGGCCCACTTTTGAAAAGCGGCGGTGATGTGGGAGGGGAGTATCCGTGCGAAAGAGTCTCTGATTTTTATGTTCGTATGTTTAGAGGCAGAGGTGTCTTTACGTGCAATGAGGCCTACACGTTCTGATGCAAAGCTAATGGGAGGAGGTTGGACGTGATCGTGTAGACCGCTACATTTTGCCCTGTGAAAGGCCTTTCGTAGTATGTTAAGGCGCTCGGGAGTAAACATACCTTTACACTTTCCGTCAACACTGTAAATACAGGCTACTGTGTCAGTGTACACTCCAGGAAGCATAGTGTCATCTGGGGAGGATAGGGTACTAATTTCGTGATACTCCATGAGATCAATGGTCGTGATCCAGTACTCACAATGACCTGTGGCCGCAATGTCAGCCTGTGGGTTGGTGGGTTTTTTTTTTTTTTTTTTTTTTTTTTTTTCCTTCATTCTGTCAGGCCCTTGCTGAGGACCGTGTAACAACCCCCACCAAAAAAAAAAAAAAAAAGGTTGGATGTCAAAGCTAACTTTGTCCCGAAGATCGACATTGTAGGGTTGGTACGCATTGCCCTCTTGGATGGCAGCGAACTTTTGTTTCGCCCACGTAAGCATTGATTGCTGACAAGATCGAGCTTGCTGCAAATAGATCAACAACCAATCAATTATGCACATTATAAATCCCAGGAATATTAGCACGATGCTTGATTATTTACGGATTTCATTTAGTGCTGCAATGGCACAACGCCGGTTGTGACATGATGCCACAAACAGCGTTGTGCCTTTATTCCCTTCCCTCCAAGGGGTTTTTCGTAGGTGCTACAAGTCTGGTGCAGGTACAAAAACAATTATCAAAATTATTACTGGTTTTGCATAGGCAGCTTAGCAGTCGCACGTTTTGACTGATGGCTTTATCTGTAAACTCTGTAAACACTGTGACATGGTTTGTCCACGCCACTGATTTATTAGCTGGACAGTGGTGGCTTAGTTACAGGCAAATCATGCTATGCCTGTTGGCCAGCCAGTTATCTCGCTTCTGTTTCTTGTGTCATTGCTCTAGAATAGGACCTATTTCTATGAACAACATTAATGTTGCCGGCTTTAAAAGACAGAACGTAACCCAGAAATAAACTTTTTCTTCTTCTTTCTGAGCTTATGGATTTATGAATAAAACAAGTATTTGTGGCTGGCCGAGACCAGACAGCAGCCGATCAGCCAAACAACCTGGCTGAAGGTTACCCCCCATTGTAACCCGGAAACATACTTTGCTGGACTGTCCGCATGCACAACTGGCCAGCCTCCGCACTCAGCACCAGCTAAATGCCCCCCAGAGGCATACACAGCGATGTAACCTTACCTAGCCTTAACCTCGAACTATACAGGCTGATATTGATTGATTGAGGAGTACCAGTACAGAGGAGTTCAACAACCAACTTGTTCATGATTTCCTTTCTCAGCAGAACAATAGACTTTTTCTTTTTCTTTCTGAGCTTATGGATTTATTTGTGGCTGGCCGAGACCAGTCAGCAGCCGATCAGCCAAACAGCCTGGCTGAAGGTCACCCCCCATTGTAACCATTGTACAGGACACGATGCTCATTTGTGGAGTGTACTCTTTGCACAGTTGTGTGAGGTTGGTCGGAGCCTGGTGATGCGCTGCCTTTATCTGCATGACTGCATTGTGTGCGAATGTGCGGGCCCTAGATGATCCATAGCTTGGAACGGTTACAGAAAGACGGATCAGACATTTGCATTAAAGTCAAGACTGATCAACATACTTTAGATCGCCATGCCACTTGCAACTTATATAATGCAACATTTATTCTTGCTCCAGCAAGTCACACAATTGAGCAATCTTCGTCAACACAATTGCAACCAGAAGGGTAACGAAAGCGCAACCATGACACGAATGTTCACCACCATACCTTCAAGCTCCAACAGAGAAACAAGTTTGCAACATTTTTGGATCAAAGTCAATTATAACAAGAAAAAAACGACACAGGCAGTGAAAAAAACAATCCCCACATTAATTATGGAAAAGGAGCCACTTTGGTACCGGGTACCATGAAACTCCTCCACCAACATAAAGAAAAAAAATCAATGGGGATCAGGAGGGTTGCATGCTTGGCCTGAAACCGGCTCCTGATGAGAGTTGAATTATAACACACTTTGGCTACCCACGCATCAACAATTGCTTCCTTTCACTTAACAGGCCGGTGGCATGCACGTAGGGTAAACCCTAAGCCCCCCCTACGCACAAAATACGCACGAACCATTGATTTCTTTCACCCGGAAAGGCCGACATGGGTGCGATTTGTGCAAGAGGCACGCTCTTACAAATTGAAAGATACCATAGAGGGTCTGAGCCAGGGGGCACTCTGGTAAGGCTCTGATGATTCGTGCTCATACTGAATTAAGGTGTTCCCACAGATGCACAGATGCACACAGATGCATGCAGATGCAAACAGATGCATGCAGATGCATACAGATGCACGCTGAATTAAGGTCTTCCCACAGATGCACGCTGATTCGATGCAGTTCAGGCACACGCCTTCTCGCGTTGCTGGGTGACATTTTTTAAGGTAACAAACAGCAATGAGAAGAGTGCGGCATTGGGGTCAACCACGATGAATGATCCAGAAAATGGCAAGGGTCAGACACGGACAAGGGTGCAAGCTATAGAAGGTTTTTGGCTGGTTGTACTGAGAGGTAATCTGATTATGGTCAAGGGCCCAACCCCGGGCAGGACTGCTTTAGCTGGTCATTGGAGGGGTGATCTGATTATGATCAAGGGCTCAATTCCGGAAAGAACTGCTTTGGCTGGTCATGTGGAGAGGTGATCTGGTTGGTGTCAAAGCTGGGAGCGGTGTCAAAGGGAGACGGATTCCTGGAGGAGCTCTGCCTGCTTGTGTAGCTGGCTTCCAGCACGGAGTCCATGGCCTCTATGGGAATGCTGGGCAGGCTACGCAGCTGGAGGTTGCTCTCGCGTGTGCGTCGGTGCTCTCGCACCTGATAATAGTGTGTGTGTGTGTGTGTAAATGTGTGTGAATGTGTGTGTGAATGTGTGTATGAATGTGTGTGTGGATGTGCGTGGGAGATCGGTCAGTGTTTTGCACCAATCTTGCCAAGTGCGTACAGTGGGGGAGGCCAGTGTTTCTTTTTTTCTTCAGCAGCTGGCCAATGGCCAGACGACACTCAAGAAGAAAGTAAAAAGAGAAAGAAGAACTTTGCAGGCAGTGAAAAAGCACTCCCCACATTAATTAAGGAAAAGGAGCCACTTTGGTACCGGGCACTGTAGAACTCCCCCGCCAACACTCAAGTCATGACAAAACACTCAAGTCAAGACAAGAAATGTGGGACAAGTGTACAGAGGGTGTTGCTGCCTTAATGCTCTCCCATACCACTGTGCCCATAACACTATGCCCATAACACTGTGCCCACAATAACACTGTGCCCATAATAACACTGTGCCCATAACACTGAGCCCATAATAACACAGTGCCCATAACACAGTGCCCATAATAACACAGTGCCCATACCACTGTGCCCATAACACAGTGCCCATACCACTGTGCCCATAATAACACTGTGCCCATAATACAGTGCCCATACCACTGTGCCCATAATAACACTGTGCCCATAATAACACTGTGCCCATAATAACACTGTGCCCATACCACTGTGCCCATAATAACACTGTGCCCATAATAACACAGTGCCCATAACACTGTGCATATGACAAACCTTCAACCTCTGCTCACAACTACACTCACCGTCCAGCTCACAACGCATTTAGTGTTGTTATCTACCTCACAAAGAGCACTGACTTTGTTACCACCCGTTTTGCCACTCTAACATTACAGAACTCCTCGCCCTCGTTGCCAGCACTCTGAAAGGAGGACCAACCTCAAAGCAACACACCACACAATGCATATATACACGTACATATATATACCGTTCGTTCACGATCAGTTCGTGACCACACTTTCAAATAATTAATTAAATTTTCGATTTCAGTTCGTGAGGGAGTCTGGGGATTAATTTTTGAGTTCGAGGGCACTTCGGGAGGGCCCTGTC
>Ga0307942_1002255_pt1 | contig 15598 bp, 20 predicted proteins | sample OrgLakmetagen175_FD_201846 | JGI IMG/M metagenome (GOLD analysis project Ga0307942, IMG submission 201846) | Saline water microbial communities from Organic Lake, Antarctica - #175 | ecosystem: Environmental > Aquatic > Non-marine Saline and Alkaline > Saline | place: Antarctica: Organic Lake...
ATGCTACTAGACTATAACAACAAGGCCATTGCATGTGATGAAACTGATGAACTATATGATAAGCTTGGCACCAAAAGCATCCAGGAAAGCTGTGACCAAGCTGTGGTACAGACAAGCTGCATGCTACTAGACTATAACAACAAGGCCATTGCATGTGATGAAACTGATGAACTATATGATAAGCTTGGCACCAAAAGCATCCAGGAAAGCTGTGACCAAGCTGTGGTACAGACAAGCTGCATGCTACCAGACTAAAACAACAAGGCCATTGCATGTGATGAAACTGATAAACTTTATATGATAAAGCATTTGCCTGACCAAGTAGTTGCTGTCCAGCCTCCTTTTAGACAAGAAGTTGTGAACAACTCGACCGAGGCCCTTGCCTACGGGACCATTCACTGTGCAACCTCTGAAATGAGTACTCTGCTAATTAGCAAACCTGGCTGAGACCAGTATCAATTCAGTCACACCTGGTCAATTGGTAATTAATTGGATGAGGTAAGTCGCCCATTCAGTCACACTTGGTTAGACCTAAGCAACAAACGAAACAGAGTGAGCCGCCCGTCAGGCACACCTAATTTGACCTCGGTAATTTACAGGATGAAGTAAGTCACCCATTTAGTCACACTTGATTAGACCTAAGTAATTAACAGGATGAAGTAAGTCACCCATTCAGTCACACTTGGCTAGACCTAAGTAACAAACAAGACAGAGTATATTGCCCGTCCTGCAAGCGCCCGGTTTGACCTCGGTAACAAACAGGATGAATTGAGTCACCCGTTCAGGCAACACCTGGTTTGACCTCGGTGATAAATACCAAGTCGCTCGTTCAGGCCACACCTGGTGTGACCTCGGTAATTAACCGGATGAAATAAGTCTCAATGTGTAATACTCCTTATAACAGGCAAGCCGTGTATTGCTTGACCAAGGCCATTGCCCACGACGTCAAGGACGCAGACGCACGCTGGGACCGTGCTGTGCTGTACGCTGAGCTGGGGGAGCAGTCAAAAGCCATTCAGCAATTCCAGATGGTAAGTGGTTAAGGCGATTGCCAATGGCCAATTGTGCAACTTAGATCCAGATGTCCTAGCAATAGCTGCATGCTAAGAGCCTGGGGAGCAGTTGAAGGCCATCCAGCAGTTTCAGATGGTATGTGGTTGGAGCGATTCCCAGTGACCCATTGCGCAGATCAAACCCGGATGTATTAGCAGTGCAGAACCCTCCCCATCTCACGTGGTGAATGTATGGGTAGAAATGTTTTGAGCAAATCAAACGTCGTGCAGCTGCTTTGAATTCACCCAAATTACATAATTGACATATGGGCAAAACTATTTTGAGCTTGAAAATAACCCTGTAGCACGTGGTAGACGTATGGGCAAACATATTTTGAGCAATTTAAAGCTGCTTAGAATTTACCCCATCTTAAATGACAGATGGTGAGACATTGCTGTTTTGGCCCATGAAAGGGGAAGCCAAACTTCAGCAAACAGCTAGGCAGAGAGAGAGAGAGAGAGAGAGAGAGAGAGAGAGAGAGAGAGAGAGAGAGAGAGAGAGAGAGAGAGAGATACACACACTCATATCCACACACAATGTACAGGTTGGCCGGATGAGGCCTGGGGATGGGGAGGTTCCCAAAATGCTTGCCAGGATGTACCATCGTGCTGGCGACCCCCTGAAAGCCATAGCAGAGCTGGAGCGCCACATTGAAAAGAACCCAGGTGCGTGGAAATTGTGTCCTAACACACAGCACTGCCGTTTTTTGGTATGTTGAGACACCTTGAAAGGCATAGCAAAGCTGGAGCGCCACATTGAGAAGAACCCAGGTTTCTGTGTGAGCTCAGGGTCGGTAAGTATGTTAGTGTAGGTAATTGGCTTCCTCCGAGGGTATGTTATTGTGGAGTCATAATGAAGACGCTTTAAATCCCAAGACATGTCAGCTTGATCGTTTAAAGGGGTGCCTGTAATAGAGAGACAGGTAGTAGCGTCTGCAGCAAAATTAGTTTCCGAGCTTTGTCGTCATTCTCTACAAACTCCAAATTTGCCTCTGCAAGTTGTGCTCTTACTGAAACTTCTGTTGCGTGTTTGCTCGTACCTCTACATGTCCACATTTGCTCCTCCACTATTGTAGGCCCATTTATCGCTCCCTAGTTTGCAAGTACGAGCTTGCAAGATGGGCCATCGTGTTGCGTGTTCACTTCATCCTGCAATTTGGCCATGTCCTTATTGTAAGGCATTTATGTTTCGTACCTCTATCTGTACAGTTACTCAGCTGTATCTATATGCAAGCTAAGATCAGCCACAAAACATGTTATGCTCAACACAGAATGAAACAATCCTTAATCATGACGGCGTTAAGATGGCATAAGCAATATTCATGCACTCATCTTTCTGACCACCTACCATGCTCTCTCTCTCTCTCTCTCTCTCTCTCTCTCTCTCTCTCACACACACACACACACACACACACAAGCACTCTCTCTCACGCACACACAAACATACATGCAAATTACATTACATATGCACACAGAGAACTTTGACATGACCGACGTCAACATCCTGGCAGAGCTGTACATGCAGCTAGGCAGCTTTACTGAGACGCATGCCCTCATCACTCGGGCGCGCCAAGCCATAAAGCAGCTGCAACAAGAGGTGTGCGTGTGAATATGTGTGTGTGCATGCACGTACATGGCAACTTGTGATATGTTTTATACTAATTCATGTTGTGTATAGATAGCTTAAGGTTGCCTGCTTGTGAGACAAAGGCCAGAAACATCCTTGGTCATAAACCCCCCAGCTCAGCGCTCTGATCTGGAACTATGTTGTTCCAACATGATTCAAACAGAAAATATTCTCAATTTCTTCCTCAGTGATCCATATTCTGGCATCTAATTGCACATATAGGAGTCTGAAATGGAAGTGATTGGTCACGAAATTTAGTCTAAAGTGGGTTGAATTGCTCGAGAGACATAGATGAAACTCGTTCATCAACCTAATAATCTAGCATCCTACTGTCTCAACAGGCGTCCAAAGCAAATTATGCCCATTTTGCACATCAGCTTCACATCCTGGAACCCATTTGTCTCTATAAGGGCCCCAAAAAGAAGGAAGTGTCCATCACGCACTCCTTGCATCATCACCACAGCGACCTGGCATCCTTGCATCATCAGCACAACAACCTGGCATCCTTACATCATCAGCACAACAGCCTGGCATCCTTACATCATCAGCACAGCAACCTGGTATCCCTGCATCTGCACAACAACCTGGCATCCTTACATCATCAGCACAACAACCTGGCATCCTTACATCATCAGCACATCAACCTGGCATCCTTACATCATCATCAGCACAACAACCTGGCATTCTTACATCATCAGCACAGCAACCTGGTATCCCTGCATCAGCACAACAACCTGGCATCCCTGCATCACCACAACAACCTGGCATCCCTGCATCTCAACAGGAGTCCGAAGTGGACGTTGACGGCCAAGAAGTGCTTCCTGTGGACCTGGCTGTGAAAGATGGTGCGTAAGTTGTTGTGTTGTTAGCTTTCAGTACCGGTATAACAACTTTTTGCTGTCAGAGCACAGTGTGCAAGGAAGTGCTTCCTGTGGACCTGGCAGTGAAAGATGGTGCGTGCGTGGTTGTTGTTTCTGTTGTTAGCTGTAAGTGTAACAACTTTTTGCTGTCACAAAGCACGGTGTGCACGTTAAGGTGAGCGTGGCTGCAGCAGAGATGTGCATGGTCTTGGAGAACTGCCCCGGCACATGAGCAGCAGAGGTAGCCATCGTGTGTCTTAGTGCCGTCTAAATGCATCGTGTGTCTCAGTGCCGTCTAGATGCATCGTGTGTCTTAGTGCCGTCTAGACGCATCGTGTGTCTTAGTGCCGTCTAGATGCATCGTGTGTCTTAGTGCCGTCTAGACGCATCGTGTGTCTTAGTGCCGTCTAGATGTATCGTGAGTCTTAGTGCCGTCTAGACGCATCGTGTGTCTTAGTGCCGTCTAGATGCATCGTGAGTCTTAGTGCCGTCTAGACGCATCGTGTGTCTTAGTGCCGTCTAGACGCATCGTGTGTCTTAGTGCCATCTAGATGCATCGTGAGTCTTAGTGCCGTCTAGATGCATCGTGTGTCTTAGTGCCGTCTAGACGCAGTTCCATCAGAGGAACACATTGTGTGGGAGCTCTGTCTGAGGCGCAAAAATGTGAGCGCTGTGTGTCTACAGCTATTAATGACAAGACGCACTCCTTCGCCAATCCCCTGTGTGGATTCCCTTCTTCTCTCTTGCTTCCTCTTTCCAGCATGTCTCAGGTATACCAAGGACAAAATGCATGCTCAATCAACGTGTGTTCCTGTCACTGCCCTCTTGCTTCCTCTTTGTAGCAAGTCACGGGCATAGCAAATGGTCAAAATGAACACATTGCATGCTCAATCATCGTGTGTTCCTGTCACTGCCCTCTTGCTTCCTCTTTGTAGCAAGTCCCGGGTATAGCAAATGGTCAAAATGAACACACTGCATGCTCAATCATCGTGTGTTCCTTCCACTGCCCTCTTGCTTCCCTTTCTAGCAAGTCCCAGGTATATCAAATGGACGAAATGAACACAGTGCATGCTCAATCATCGTGTGTTCCTGTCACTGCCCTCTTGCTTCCCTTTCTAGCAAGTCCCAGGTATATCAAATGGACGAAATGAACACAGTGCATGCTCAATCATCGTGTGTTCCTGTCACTGCCCTCTTGCTTCCTCTTTGTAACAAGTCTCAGGCATAGCAAATGGTCAAACTGAACACAGTGCATGCTCAATCATCGTGTGTTCCTGTCACTGCCCTCTTGCTTCCTCTTTGTAACAAGTCCCAGGCATAGCAAATGGTCAAAATGAACACATTGCATGCTCAATCATCGTGTGTTCCTGTCACTGCCCTCTTGCTTCCTCTTTGTAGCAAGTCCCAGGTATAGCAAATGGACGAAATGAACACAGTGCATGCTCAATCATCGTGTGTTCCTGTCACTGCCCTCTTGCTTCCTCTTTGTAGCAAGTCCCAGGCATAGCAAATGGTCAAAATGAACACACTGCATGCTCAGTCATCGTGTGTTCCTGTCACTGCCCTCTTGCTTCTCTTTCTAGCAAGTCCCAGGTATAGCAAATGGACGAAATGGACAAAAGCCATGCTCGGTCAACATGTGCTCCTTCACTGCCCTCATGCTTCCCTTGACCCTGACACCTGAATATCAAACCACGTGAATATCAAGCCACGTGAATATCAAGCCACGCAAATATCAAGCCATGAATATTGTATACATCGTGAAAATCAAGCCACGTGAATATTAAGCCACGCGAATATCAAGCCATAAATATCGTAAACATTGTGAATATCAAGCCACGTGAATATCAAGCCACGTGAATATCAAGCCACGCAAATATCAAGCCACGCGAATATCGTAAACATCGTGAATATCAAGCCATGTGAAAATCAAGCCATGAGGCTGTGCAGACAGTACAATTTTTTTGCTGGCCATTTAATGGCTTAGATATTAAAGGCCTGCACGTAGCATTATCTAAGTAAGATCTGATTCAGGGGCGTTGGATACCTGCAAGCCGATTCCAGCCTTTTCCAGTGAATCAAACAGACACACACTCGCACACACACGCACAAACACATACATATATTCATATACACGCTCTTAGGCCTGTGCCTTGCTCACCTGGGGCGCTTGGAGGAGGCAGACGCCACCCTGGCAAGCCTGCGTGCCGGAGAGGAAGTCACAGCTATGTACCCTGACCTCACCTTAGATGTTGGCTGTGCTTTGGCCACGATGGGCCAGCATGCACGGGCACTGGACTACCTCTGCCGCTTGCTGGTGAGTTTGTATTGCGTGTGTGGGCACGTGTGTGTGTGCAGAAATGTTGTGTTAGCTGTGCTTTGGCCACAATGGACCAGCATGCACGAGCGCTGTACTACCTCTGCTGCTTGCTGGTGAGTTTGTGTGTGTTTGCATGTGTTTGCGGATTCATTGTATGTAAGCTGTGCTTTGGCTACGATTGACCAGCATGCGTGAGCAATGGACTACCTCTGTCGCTTGCTGGTAAGTTTGTAAAGTGCGTGTGTGCACGTGCGTGTGTATATGTGTGTGTGTGTGGGATCCTTGTGTGTTAGCCGTGTTTTGGCTATGATTGGCCAGCATGCACGAGCGCTGGACTACCTCTGCCGTTTGCTGGTGGGTTTGTATTGCGTGTCTGTGCACAAGTGTGTTCAACTATTGCATGTCAGCTAGCTTTGACCTCGGTTAGTCAGTATGCGCAAGTACTTAGCTACCTCCTCTGTCTACTAGTACGAGACTTTCGGGAAAGAAGGAGTGCTTTTCCCTTAATACACATACCAAGCGTGTGGGATGTGCTATTGACATTGTGAACTGCTGCTTCCACTGACTTGCCACCCTTTAAGCGCCGCTCCTGCTCATTGCTAACTAACATGCAAGCAGCTCAATAGCAAATGCATCACAGCATCCACGCTCCTGTGTGCTCACCCTGCACCTCAACTCAGGTGGTGCCAGAAATAGGGTCAGATCAGGCGCTGTGGGCGCGGCTGTTGACTTGTCACAGGTCTCTGGGTGACATGACGCCCATGCTGACGCTGTACAAATCGAGGCTTGAGGAAATGCCAGTGGATGACATCAAGTGCGTATGTATGTGCGTGTGTGTATGCGTATGTGTGTGTGCGTGTGTGTTTGTGTCTGTGTATGCAAGTGTATGTGTGTGCGCGTATGTGTGTATTTGCGTATATGTGTGTGTGCGTGGGTGTAGGCCACACCAATTGCAGCACAGGTCAAGGGCGGTGAGCGTGCAAATAGGAATTCTTGCAACGCACGTGCATGTGGCTCTCTACAGGAGGGTCCTGATGGCACACACCACACTCAAATTTTTTGCTTCTGTAAATGTTACACTCAGGAGGTTTACAATGCTTAACATGCACAATGCACAATATCAAAATACACTGCAAATCATTTTGTAACACTCAAATTTACAGCTTCCTGGAAACCGCAACGACACTTGCTGAGCTGTACGTGGAAAGCGGGCGGATTGAAGAGGTGTGTGTGTGTGCGTGTGTGTGTGTGATTGAGTATTAGGCAGGGTGCCAATCTAAATGGGAACAGGTATCAAAAGGTAAAAAATCCAATCAAGTCTGGACACATTAATCTTGACGTAAAACAAAGTTATGTTAATCTTAATCTGGGAATTAAATGCTGAGTGCCGTGCATGTGTCAAATAATGATACGCTCATTATGCGTATCAGTAAACTCAAGCAGCAGCTGCAGCAGCAGCAGCAGCATCGGTCGCCGCTGCTGTACATCCTGCTCTAATGTTTATGTGCCATGCTTTTACATAGCAGCGCCCACGCCAATAGACAATTACGCGCCATGCTTAATATATGAAGCCGCGCCCACATCAATATATAATTATGTGCCATGCTTCATTCATAGCCACACCCACATCAATATATAATTATGTGCCATGCTTGATCATGATGCTTTATACATAGCCGTGCCCAAGTCATCATGATGCTTTATACATAGCCGTGCCCAAGTCAATATATAATTTTGTGCCATGCTTCTTATATAGCCGCACCCACGTTACAAAGTAATGTTTCTGTGGTATTTTCCAGCAGCAATTGCATGCGTACAATAATCCGTTGGTTTTTTATATTGCAGGCCCGCGCGTTCATGCCCAAACTAGATGAGAGCATCGTGCAGCTGCAGCAGCGCTCATTGGCAAATGCTGCCACAGCTGCTGCTACCTCTGAATCGATGGAGCAGCAGCACAGGCAGGCAAGCGCACAAGCACAGGCCTCTGGGAGTGAGGGTCAAGACACCAGGTGGGGCGTGTGATGTATTCAAGTGCTGGTTATATGGATGAATTGGTTGGTGTACGAGTTTATGTGTGTTCTTTTAATCAGCGCAGACACAGGCAGACAAGCGCAGACATGCACACAAGCACAGGCATCTGGTAGACAGGGTTTAGGGTTTAGGGTTCATGGTCAAGATACCAGGTCGAGATACCAGGTCGAGATAGCAGGTGGGGTGTATTACGTACTCGAGTGCTGGACATATGGATTAACTGGCTGGTGTAAGTCGAGATACCAGGTCAACATACCAGGGTCGAGATAGCAGGTGGGGTGTGTTACGTACTCAAGTGCTGGACATATGGATTAACTGGCTGATGTAAGTCATGTACTCGAGTGCTGGCTATACGGATAATCTGGCCGGTGTAAGTCATGTACTCGAGTGCTGGTTATACGGATAAACTGGTTGGTGTAATTTATGTACTCGAGTGCTGGTTATATGTATAAATTGGTTGGTGTAGGGATGTGTGTTTCATTTTGTATTAGTAGAGTGCAGGCAGGAAAGCGCAGAGGCTCAGGCCTCTGGGAGACAGGGTCGAGACACCAGGTGGGGTGTGTTGAAATTTCAAGGAGTGATATGTGGAGCTGGTCGGTGTAGGGTCATGTTTTTGTATAAAAACAAATGATATGCAGGCAGGTGCACTGGCACAATCACTTTCTTCTTTTATCTTCACTGCCTCCTTATTCAGGTCCATAGCAATGGCAGCATGCATGGCAGCAGCTGCAGCTGCCGAAGAAGCAGCAAACACATCCTTCTTCTATAACACTCCCTTTCCTGCCTGCACTCTACTAATACAAAACGAAACACACACACACACACATACACACACACACATTGTTCAGGGCTATAGCATTGGCAGCAGGCGCAGCAGCAGCAGCAGCCGCAGCTGCTGAAGAAGCAGCGAATGCGGCTGCCATGCCTGCTCCTACCGCGCTCTTAATGAGAAAGAACAAGCTGCACCTGGCGGTGAGGGAGGAGCCTGCACTTTGCGTGAATGAGAAGACTTGCTTGTGTATACGTGTGTGTGTGTCTGTGGTGCATGTGTGTGTGTGTGTCTATGGTGCATGTGTGTGTGCGTGTGAGTGTGTGTGTCTGTGGTGCATGTATGTGTGTGTGTGTGTGTACAGCGGCAATTCAAAGTTAAAAGGCGTTGTGATAAATTGAAGGGCGCTGTGAAAGCAATGTCTGGCGTTTGTGGTTCATATAGTCGCAGATATATAAACTACTCTCATATATTTAATGTGTATAATTAGATATATTATACACATATCTAATATGTATATACGTAAGAACGATATATGTATTTTTCCTCGTTGTTACTGCTAGCTACCTCTTTTGCACCACACACATGCATACACACATTATCACGTGCGTGCATACTAGCGTGCTGAAACATATCCGTACACGCGCACATGTATGTGCACAGACATATGCTCAAACACACACATCACAGTGTTGTGTTACACAGTGTCGCACATCCTGTCACCTACACATGTGAATGCAGTTACACCCACAACACAGTGATTTGTTACAAATCCCATCACCTATACATGTGAATGCAGTTAAATGTGCGACACAATGATTTCCTACACATCCTGTCACCTGCATACGTGGATACATGAATGTACGACACAGTAATTTCCTACACATCCTGTCACCTACACATGTGAATGCAGTTACACCCACAACACAGTGCTTTCTTACACATCCCTTCACCTACACATGTGAATGCAGTTAAACCAGCGGCCACAGTTCATTCAGGCAGTGCTCCCCCTGGTCCAGGTAAATCCACTAGGCACGTCGTAACATGAATGATAGCTTAAAGCCGATTTTCACCAATAGGGGCAGAGTTCTTCAGTTACACTTATTTATATACATGATGTCGTGATGATTACATTTATTTTGGTAGTACAAGACAGAGCTGGGCAGCCCCAAACAGACTTCTTTTGTAGTCCATGTATTGCACTCCATCTGAGATAATCTACTCTCAGTGTTTTATTCATCCACCCAACATTTTGTTTAATATGCACAGACACACATTTGAGCGTGCACACACACGCACACACACACGCACACAAACACACACACACACAAACACACACACACAAACGCACAATGAAGCACACACACATAATCATGCTCTCACACGAACATACACACACACAGGAAGCCTTGGAGCGCCTTGCTGCAGACAGTGCAGCTGTGAAGAACCCTCGCCTCCCCAGGGAGCTTGCTCGTGCAATCACCCGTCGTCGTATGATGGAAAGCAAAGGCCTAGGAGGATGTGAGTGCAGTCTGTGGGTGTGTTTGGTGTATTTGTGACTGTGGGTGGGGGGCTGTGTGTGCTCATGTGTGTGCGGATGTGGGGAAAGGATTGGGTGTGTGGGTGTGGGTGGCTGTGTATGCGGGGGTGGGGGTGGAGGTGGGATGGGGATTAGGTTTGGCGTGTGTGGAGAGGGAAGACCTATACAAAGATAGTGGTTTTCAGAAATTGGTAGGGCCATACGCATGCACCATATAAGATGATGTTTCATTTAGAATAGGATGCTTCACCCTCTAGGTACACATGAGCATAGCGGCCCTGCTCTTGCAACCACAGACAAGCCAGCTGGCTGACTGTCCTCTATACATTTTCTTGCCATGTCAGGCCGCAAACAAACAGGAGCACCATACTTCCCCCTTTTTACGGGCACACCCTTATGCATAGCACTGCTTCCGCTCAACCCGCCTGTTGAGAGATGCACGTGCACCAAGTGTTCACGCTTTGCCTTGTAGCCTTGCAGCAAATTGCTTGTAGCCTTGTAGCCGTGTAGCCTTGTAGAAAATTTGTAGCCTTGTAGCCTTTTGTAGCCTTGCAGCAAATTGCTTGTAGCCTTGTAGCCTTGTAGCCTTGTAGAAAATTTGTAGCCTTGTAACCTTTTAAAGCCTTGCAGCAAATTGCTTGTAGCCTTGTAGCCGTGTAGCCTTGTAGAAAATTTGTAGCCTTTTGTAGCCTTTTGTAGCCTTTTGTAGCCTTGTAGCCTTTTTGCAGCCTTGTAGCCTTGTAGCCTTGTAGCCTTGTAGCCTTGTAGCAAATTTGTAGCCTTGTAGCCTTTTGTAGCCTTGTAGCCTTGTAGCCTTTTTGTAGCCTTGTAGCCTTGTAGCAAATTTGTAGCCTTGTAGCCTTTTGTAGCCTTGCAGCAAATTGCTTGTAGCCTTGTAGCCATGTAGCCTTGTAGCAAATTTGTAGCCTTGTAGCAAATTGTTTGATCTGGCTGGTGAGGGCATATGTACACAGACACATGCACACCCACACACGTACACATTCACACACACACATCATCATTAAGGTGCCAAAGACATAGAGCACACTTAAATCTTCTGTTGGGAAAACCATAAGCACAGACCCATACCTTAGTTGTTACGTTTGACCACCCAAACCTGCCTCAACTCTTTGTAAGTTTTTTTTAGGAAGAGATACACACAACACTCACACGCATATCCTTTGAGACCGCCATTCCACACGCAGCCCGCTTCAACCTCTGGTGGACGAAGGCATATGCAGATCAAACACGCACAACGGACACACACACACACCCTCACCCCCACACACGCATATAACACTTCATGATCACCATTCGGCACGTAGCCCGCTTCAACCCTCTCTGGTGGGCGAGGGCGTATGCAGATTGAATACGCACAACAGGCACGCATACACACCCACGCACACGCACACAACACCCCATGATCACCATTCCACACGTAGCCCGCTTCAACCCTCTGGTGGGCGAGGAGTCCACCGTGTTTCAGGGCAAGCCAATCCGTAGGGACCGCCGGAAATCGCATGTCAGGGAGGCAGACAAAATGGCAGAGGCGTACTTTGAGGGTGAGTGCGGGTGCGCTTTTCATCAGTACTTAGGCTGAGAGCACGACAAAGGGGATTCACGTCAATCATCAGCTCTGAAATAATCATCACTGGACAGTAAAGTGGCAGGCGTACTTGTTTTGAGAATTAGAGGTCCTACTCTGATAGGGATTCTGTGAGGAGGTTGAGTAGCTTTTGTCAGCCCTGATCTGCTGTATTAGGCAGACCAAAAGGCAACAGGATTGTAATCGGCATAGATTGAGGGTGAGGGTGGGTGTGCAATCCGGTGCTGTACTGCTTTAAACGTTGTAAATTCAAAGTCAATGTTTGAATGTCTTGTTATAAAAATGTTAGAAAGTAGGTTGCCATGGCCTCCTTCCTGCAAATACAGAAATGTACGCAAGAACGGAATTACCCTGCCATAACTAAAGCAGAGCACATATACACGCACGCACATGTACGCAAGCTTGGGCCTTGCTTATGGCACTGACTCTGCAGCTGCTGTTTGTAGGTACTGCATAAAAACACACATGCACGCGCATATACACACATACACACGTGCGTGCTTGCAGGCTTGGGCCTCGCTGATGGCACTGACTCTGCAGCTGCTGTTTTAAATGCGTCCACACGTACACACACACGCACATACACACATGCACACACGTGCATGCTTGCAGGCTTGGGCCTTGCTGGTGGCACTGACTCTGCAGCTGCTGTTAATACTGCATTCACACGTACACACGCGTGCATATGCACACACACACACACGCACGCATGCTTGCAGGCTTGGGTCTCGCTGATGTCACTGACTCCATGGCTGCCACCACCAGCGCAGCAGCTGCTGCAGGGCTGCAAGGTACATTATCATGTGTGTGTGCGTGTGTGTGTATGTGTGTGTTTGTGTGTGTGTGCGCCTGCACGTTTTTGCGTGCATGTGTTGCACCTCATATAAAACCTTGGCCCACAAAAAAACAGGATTTTCTGAAGGCCGAGGCATACTGACGTCCTTTGACATCAAACTGCACAAGGCCACACGTACACGCACACGCACACATGCACACAAACGCACACACACGCACACACACACATGTACACAAGACACGCACACACACGTACACAAAACCGCACGTACATACAAGCACAGCATAACAGGATTGCGTGAAATTCACACTCTCACTTAATAGACAAAATAAGTCAAGTTCGTCCCCTTGCTGATGGATCCTAGATAGACCACCGAGGCTTCGCGACAGCATTGTCCACACCCTCACACATACACGCCCACACGTACACGCTCACACGTACACGTACATACGCACGTGCATGAGACACGCACGCACGTACATACACATACAGCATCACATGGTTGCGTGAATCTCACACGCAGGTGATGGATCTGGCAGTAAGACAGAGCTCCAGAGGGCTGTGGGGCGTCCACGCTTGCGGCGTGCTGCTGCCCTACGCGCTCTGTTTACAGATGAAGAGGGGCTGCATATTTTTACAGAGCTTCTGAGGTGTGTGTGTGTGTGTGTGTGTGTGTGTGTACACTAATGTATGTGTAGGCATGCATGCAGCACTTCCCATGATCCGAACACACGTCATGCGCTGTTTAGTAATCACCTCATGTGCTGTCCACTAATCATCTAATGTGTCGCATTAACATGCACACATACGCACACATACACGCGCACCACACGCACACACATGCATACATAAACGTGTGTGTGTTCTAGTGTATGTGCAGACGTATGTAAGCAGCATGCAGTGCTTCCAGCTATGATCCTGACACAAGTACGCAAGGTGCTGTCTATTAGTCAGCTGTTGCATTCACATACAACTTTACCTTCCTATGATCCAGTCAAAATGTGCTGCCTAGCAAGCCTCTGATATGTTGCATTCACATACAAATATACACACATATGCACACACACACACGCGCACACACACATGTTCATACATAAATGCACACTTACACACGCCTTAGTACGTAGTTCGCCAACGCACATACACATGCATACATAAACGCACACTTACACGCACCTTAGTACGTAGTTCGCCAGCGCACACACACATGCATTTGTAAACGCACACTTACACGCACCTTAGTACGTACTTTGCCAGCGCACACACTCATGCATTCATAAACGCACACTTTCACATACCCTTTGTACGTAGTTCGCCAGAGCACAACATACATGCATTCATAAATGCACACTTACACACACCTTTTTACGTAGTTTGCCAGCGCGCACACATACACACACACATGTTCGTTCATAAACGCACACTTACACACACCTTTGTATGCAGTTCGCCAGCGCACTTACACACACACACACACACATGTTCATACATTAATGTACACATGCACACACCTTTGTACGTAGTTCGCTAGTGGCAGAGGGCAACGTATTGCTGGCCGCTGATCTGAGTACTCGTGCCACTGAGCTGTGCGGTGGGCAGGTAGGGATCTCGTACAGATCCTTTGCCTCACTGCTTTCTTCTTAGGCATCAATATGTTTTCATTCTGGGAAGCTGATCTGAGTGTTTCCGTGACACTGAGCTGTATAGTGGGCAGATAAAGTGAAGGGTTAAGGGAATCCTGAAGAAGGCGTGTTTGTGTGTGTGTGTGTGTGGGTGATTGAGGGGCACGTAACAATGTGGAATGCAAGTTTCTTCTACTTGCTGACCTGAATACGCAAGCCACTGGGCTGTGTGGTGGGCAGGTAAGGATGGTATAGGTGAATGTCCTACGCGGCGCTGTATCCTTTTCCGGGGACCAATACATTATCATTATCACATTCGTGTGTGGCTGCTGATCTGAGAGCATGAGACCTCATGCTGCTGAGCTGTGTTGGGGTCGGCGCATGACGTGCGTATTTATGTGCATTACGTGTGTGGGTGCAGGTGTGTCTGTGCATAACGTGTGTTCTTGTGTGTGTTTGCAATATGTGTGTGGGTGTGTGTGTTACCTGGTGTTGTGATCTGTTGTTCTCTCTGTGCCCACACATCTGCCACCCTTATTTCCAGCAATCCTGACGTCTGCATTCAACGTCACTTTCTTCTGTGTCTGTTCTCTTTTGGTGCCTACAAAACTTTGCAGACTGCTCAATGTGTGCAGACTGCTCAATATTTGTGGTCTCCTAGGCCTCAAGCTGTCTCTGTTTTCTTGTCCTCCCTCTTCGCTGCCTCTCTCATGCATCCAGGCACCCTTGCCACACACACACACACACACATACATACATATACACACACGCGCACACACACGCGCACACACACACAGGCAAGGTAAGTTACCTGAAGCATAAGCATATGAGTAGGGTTGGCCAGAACCGTATATGACCGTAAATTCGGTGATTTTCTTGCCAAAAAAATCGTTTATACACCGTATAATAATGGTTTAGGCCAAATCTACATATGAGCATGGGTACAGATTAGGGTCGGCCAGGACCGTTTATACACACCGTATATGACCGTATGTACGGTAATTTTCCTCTGCTGAAAATACCGTATGTACCGTACTGCGCTTGGTTGTTTTGCGAGTAATTTTGCTCTGCTGAAAATACCGTATGTACCGTACTGCGCTTGGTTGTTTTGCGAGTAATTAAATAGTTATTGAGGCCCCTCGCAATAATTCAAGCCGGAAATAAATAAAGTTTTTTTGAACCTCGCAATACTTAGACTTTTTAATGCGGTAGTTTCTGGGTCCCCCCAATGGAACCCCATCGCCCAAGAGCAAGCATCACTATATAACCTAGGTTGCACCAAACGGAAGCGCACAGAGGACGATGTTCCCGCTTGGGAGCTCATCATCCGCCTCAGGCCTGATGTGCAGCAGGCAGTAGCAGCCAGGGATGCAGC
>Ga0307942_1002256_pt1 | contig 15596 bp, 14 predicted proteins | sample OrgLakmetagen175_FD_201846 | JGI IMG/M metagenome (GOLD analysis project Ga0307942, IMG submission 201846) | Saline water microbial communities from Organic Lake, Antarctica - #175 | ecosystem: Environmental > Aquatic > Non-marine Saline and Alkaline > Saline | place: Antarctica: Organic Lake...
CACACACACACACACACACACACACACACATGCACACACATACATGCACATGCGCACGCACACACACACACACACACACACACACACTCTCACACACACACACACACACACACTCTCACACACACACACACACTCACACACACACACTCTCACACACACACACACACACACACCACACACACCACACATACACTCTCTTTTGCAACATACTCATTGCGGAGAACTCATCTACGCACTCAAAAATTTGCGCTGCTGTAAATTCTAAAACCAAATGCAGAATGCAGGGGACATTAGTGCTACTAAGGGCTTCATGCAAGTCTCCTAGCTTATATGCAATAGTCTCCTAGCTTATATGCATTTGTTGAAGGGCCTTGGGACTCCGTGCACGGATTGCGGACCTTCCACAGAGGCTGGCAAAAGCAAATCGTGTGCTTTAATTCTTAAAGACCACGAACTGCCCGCTCTTTTGCCTCCAAATGGACAGCGCACTGCTTGCGCTCTCGGACTGTAGACATGCAGAAATCTAGATAATCGTTATAAAACGCCGTAAAAAAGCGAGTAGTGCCAAGTTATTTGCAGCCTTCATGACTGCTACCAAACTCCAGAGCGCAAAGCCTAGAAGCCTCCTCTCGCCCAGACATGATTGTCTTCTTGCCTGGTAACACTTCCCCCACCAGGCTTACCATGTGGTACAAAATTTTAAGAGCTAGCAACAACAGAGCACTAAATCCAAGAGGTTAGGACGATGGAATGGGATTACTTCAATGGGAAATGGCCTCCACAGCTAGTCTTTTCTTAAGAACCAACTAGATCACAAAAAATGAAAAAGTTTATGTTAAAGAACGTGTACAAGTCATGTCTATCAACATGGTGAGCTGTACACAATTTTGGGCACCTGTGGAATGCAGTGTGCAGTGAAAGCAAGGGACCTGCAAGAACCATGTAGCACACTTGCAGCGCGAGGAGCAGACTGGGGAGTGGCACACCTGAATACACTTGAAAAAGGCGTGTTGTTATTTTTGGACTTCGTCTGACGAATCACACAAATCACACCCATAATCTTCTGGGCAGCATCGCTCTAGGTGGGCTTTTCAACACTGATTGTATGTACACGGATCTGAAGCCTGGCCACTCTTCTTAGTACATGGTGTGGGAGATTCAATATCAAGCATTAGGGTGTACATTTAATAGATCTTAAGGACTGTGGAGACACAAGACAGAACGTCGACAAGTGAAAAATGAATCATTACCAATCTAACAAGACAACTTAGGGATACAGACTTAGCACCGTACAAAGCCAACAGGCACAGAACGGCGTCCTCCTTAATTATGTTTTGTCACTGCAGTGTACCCTCTTTTTATTAACTGTAAAGAGCAATTTAGGTGTTAAGCGCACTACCGCAAACAGGCAACACTTTAACAATGAGCCGTTGCAAATAATCTGGTGTAAGTCTCTTGTATATTTCTCACCAGCTCAATATGAATAGCATCAATTTACTTAAGGTGGTCAGGCTGATCTGCAGCCTCGTGCAAATGATGACTGGAAATGACTGGAAACGCTTTGAGGGCCAACGTGAATTGTTTGAACGAGCTGTTCTTGAAGATCGCTCAAACCGGGTGTGTTCGTCCCAAGCAAGAATTCACTGCAGATTTAAAGCATAGGATGGCTGCAGAGATGCTGAACTGGTGGACTCTAACGTGCACGAAAACAAACCAGCCACTCATAAAATTCGGTTTGCCGTCCCTGGTCCTCTTTTTCTAGTACTGTATGTATGCCAATAAGGTGCCACCGTACCTTCATCTTGATCTGTCCTTGAAATGTTGTGCGTAGCATAAGTTGGTTTCGTTTGCGTCCGCTCACTTTGAAAGTGGAGGCAGCAGCTTGGCGAGTGTCCTGGCAAAGTATGAAATTGTTAAGAACGAGGTGCACGCTGTTTTTATTTTGCCGGTGTCTTCAAGTCTGTGAGGAAAACCTCCTTTATGAGAGATTCCCGGCAACCCAACCCTATTTGCCACATTAAGTCAGTGAACAAACTGTTTCTGACTTCCTTTCTCATCAAGCCAAGCCAAAATTATGAGGTTATAAGGAAAATTCGGCGCCACGCAGTTGCCACGAGTACAATTGTGGCAGACCCCTTTGACCATCTGCCCCCCAAATTCCCTTTCCTTGCCCCCACCCTGAACAATGCGTATCAATTTGCAAGGTCTTCAATTATCGGCATGGCTTCAGCTTTTGCAGAAAAGTGTTATCAGCTATATATCGGGCAAAAATCATACAGCCATAGAACCGTATCGACGCGCTCATGCATTATACATCGCACTAGGAGCTCCATGAGATCCATGCAAGCAGGCAAACATTCCCAGCAGCACTACACATATGTAACTATGTAACTATAACAACCCCCCCTTTCATTGATTTCCTCATATTGGGTTCCTGTCGTCGGCTAGCAAGTCTTGGATCCAAAATTTAAATGACAAAAGTCAGTCAGTAAATTGATGGAAGGGGATCCCGCGTAACATCGATCTGCACACAGCTAGCAGCCAGACATTTTGGCTGACGAACGTTACACATAACACGCCCCCAATTTCTCTGTTTTTTCTTCAAAGTCCAATCTCACACTCCCCTGACTGAACCCTAGAATCGAGGGTCTGCTGTGCGATGCTAGTTCGTTATGATGGCGTTCGTGTTTAAGATATTTGAGCACATCGTTGGAAAGCTAGTATAATTTTGGCGTATCAAGTATGAAAAACACGAGCGCCATCACAGCGAACTTTGCGATGGCGCGCTGTTTGGGGTGTCCATTGATGGTGTGTGGCCCGTTCCGGCCCGTCCCTGCACCATCCGCCGAGATTTTTGGCAGTGTGTAGCTGAGAATAATTCATAACATCCTGCGTCGAGCGCGGGGCAAACCATGGACTGGGCGCGGAGCGCGGAGATATTGGCCGGGAAAGATGGCATCAATTTCTGGCTTCCCTAAAATTATAAAAAAATAGACGTCTTTGTCTGACATACCAGTCTGGACATTTGGAGAGTATATGTATCGTTACAAACATGAGGTTTGTAGAGGTTTTACAGGCCCAGATGAAGCGCCCCGGCCAGAAAACACATCAGCATTACTTATAATAGTCCCTTTTGTTAGGCCAGCATCAGAAATCCCAAATCTGCTCCTCGGTTTTGGCCGGGGGTTCAACAGACGAAAAACCAAACGCGCAACTTGCGGCCCGATAGACAACGCCTTCAAACATACATTTGGCACAAACATACATTTGGCACAAACATACATTTGGCACAAACATACATTTGGCACAAAACTTATAGATATCAGTTTAGTGAATATACACGTCGAGTTTCGGTGCAGTGTCTGAGCCGCAGTGACATCGCACAGACTTGAGGTCACGTTTTGCTGCAAACTTCGGGTCGGTCGAGTGACGCTGAAAATACTATATTTGTAGTCTATTTTTTCATAAATGTAAAATTAAAGCAACTTGTTGCGGTATGGGGAAAAAACAGCAAAAGGGGCAGCAGGGGCCGTCCCTCCTAAATTTCTGGGGCATGGAAGGAGTTCATAAACCTGATGGAAAGGTAAGTGCTTGCTGATATGGGTTTCAGAGGTAACACTCACAATCTCCTGGGCATATAATTTGCTGCAGGGGTCGCAGAGGGCGCCCACCAAACCACAGCAATGCAGCCCACGCAAACAAAAGAAATCAAAAGGTGGGTTTGCTGTCACAGAACAAGTACTGGGTCACTGCCACAATGGCGCAACTTTCTAGCTGTCGATCGTTGACAGACGTGCACCTATGTGCCCGCATGCACACGCATTTGCACAAACACACACATATACGCACACACACATAAAAAACACACATGCACACATGCACACATGCACACGCACACGCACACACACACACAAACACACACACACACACACACACACACACACACACACACACACACACACACACACACACACACACACACGCACACATGCACGCACACACACACACTTACACACACACGCAGCTCCCGCTTTTCCTGCTGCAGCAGCAATAACGAACTGCTGCCCATGTACCCAAACATACACACGCACATATAAACATGTACACACACATGCAGCTCCAGCTGCAGCAGCAATTACGAACTACTGCCCACCTACCCAAGCGATCCGTCCGCAGCAGCACGACAGCATGCGGGTGTTTGACGATTGCATGCTGAGCCAGGATGCGGTGGAGGACGGGGCCGAGGTGGTGTGGGCCAAGCAATCCCCTGGCATCACTAAGACATTGGCAAAGGTTTGTGTAACTCAGAGAGTTTTCACCTTGCCCTTACAGCCTGATAGCTCACAGAGAGGGTGCTGGAGTCTGCATTTCACCCTCGCGCATCTCGTGATCTCGTTGCTCTCATAAGAGTGTATAGAGGACATGTCCACCAACCTGAACACGGCGCCAGATGCAATGATGTTGGAGCAAGGCTGCTCTGCCCCATAGCTAAAGCCTTTAAATAATGTCCGGCAGGGACTTGCTCAGGGATCGGCTGCTGGTTCAGTAATGCAACCACTTGATCAAAGCCGCCTGAAATGGACTGCATCCTTTAATCCTTCCGGGAGGTTCTTCCCGAGCAAGGGAGGGTAACTTTGAACCCATGGTCAGATCAACAAAGAGCCCTCACGGCTTGCCTGTCTTCAATTGCTCAACTGCTCAGGACGCACATGCGGCCGTGGCCAACCAGCCGCCCCTGCCCCAGACACAACGGCAGGACTTCTCGCAGCAGCAGCCGCAGCAGCCGCAGCAGCCGCAGCAGCAGTTAGGTTCGCAAAGCAGCCGTGAGGAGGTGAAGCAGTCTCTGATCCAGGCCGTGCGTTCCTCTGCTGGCACCGCCCGCTCCTCGCTGCACGACGGCAGCGCACCCTTCCCTTGCGGCATGCCAGACAGCTTCCTGGTCTCCCCCCCACCCCCCCAGCGTGCCTCCCCCATGGACTGCATAGCAGAGCACGTGAGGGGAGGGCAGCAGGGCTTTCAAGGGATGGCCTGCAAAAGCGGGGATACGGATTTGGGGTGTGTGGGGAGGAGGGCAGAGGACACTGCAGGATTGATGGGTCCAGGAGAAGCGCGGCAGGAGAGAGGGCAGCGGGATGTGGGGTGCAGGAAGGCGGGTGGGGATGGTAGGCGGGGAATGGGGGCAGAGGATGGGAGTGGGACTGGCAGTCAGGACTTGCTGGACGAGATCTTAGCGGGCATTGATGCTGGCCCGGCAGCAAGGTAGGGAGTGCGTACGCGTGTGTGTGTGTGTGTGTGTGTGTGTGTGTGTGTGTGTGTGTAGGGGGCGGGAGGGGTGTAGATGTCACCTGAACACAGCTACATGTGTGAAAGACAGCACAAGACTGTAGAGGAACATTTGTTGTAGCGAGCAGTAGCTGTTGTTGCTCCACTTGAGTTGGCTAGAGCTGCGTACAAAGTTTGACATTGTGAAAATCGACAATACATGGAACTTGAAACTGCCCCGCTCATAATGCCGTATTTCCCTGCTTTAAAAGTGTGTATGTATGTTCTGGCCAAGCATGTAAATCGTGTGAAGAGTGTGCATACTGGGTGGTACACTCCGACCTGTCTGCCCACTAGGCTGTAATGAAAGCCACAGCCGATTGCTGGTTACGAGAGCGAGAACTAAGAGGTTGTAGTTCTTTGCCTAGAGCGTCACATGCCACACAAAGCGTGAGCCTTGCTCTTCGGGAAGCCGTCCACCTGCTCCACCGCACTAAGCTGCATTATGATGCCAGGATGCATTTGCTTGGTTGATCACCGAAGTGATACTCTGCTGATGCCTATCCTTATGTTCTGCCTCCAACTACGAGCACCAGCACGCACGCACACACACACATGCACACACACGTACCGTACACACACAAACGCGTAGACACATGCAGGCATGCGCACATGCATGCGCACGCAAGCGCGCGCATGTACACAAGCGCACACACTCACACACACTCGAACACACACACACTTACACACACGCACAGACACATACGCACACGCACATGTGCAATCTTGATCAAAAATCAACCAGGGCCCATCAGATGGCAGGCGCGACAGGCCTGGCGCGTAGAGGTGGGAATGGGGGCGATCACACACAGGGCTGCGCTGCCGGCCCGCAGCCGCCTGCTCCATCCTCTCACGCAGTGGCTCACCCCACGGGTACAGCTGCAAAAGCAGCATCATCTGAGGCTGCCACTGCAGCATGCTCTGGATCTGAAGGCGATGATGCGCAGGGGTGGAGGAAGGGGGGAGGGGAGCAGGGTGCGGTTTTGTGTGGTGTGGGCCAAGGGTACAATATCGCGGGAGGTAGTGGCAATGGAAGTGGTGTTAGTGGCAGAGAGGGGGGCAGCGCGCAAGAGACTCCGATGCTGGCCAGGGCGGGGCTGTGGTGAGTGAGGGGGGTATCAGTGGGACATCCACACACACACGTATACACACACAGACACACACAAACATATGCTCTCATTTATTACGAACACATACATACATGTTTGCATTCACAGCAGGTTGTAGGGTGCGCTTGTGTGTGTGTGTGTGTGTGTGTGTGTGTGTTTGGGTAGAATGTGAAGCACACAAGACCTTGGCTTTGTAGAGACTGTTAGACCTAGCTAGACTGTAATAGAGACTGCTGAATTCTGGCTGTTATAGAGACTGTTATAAGCACACAAGACCCTGGCTGCTATAAAGCATTTAGGCTACCCATGGCTATGTTCAAGAAAAGCGCATATCATAGGGCTAGCGCCAAAGATTGAACTGTGTAAGAAGGAACCAGGTTTACGGGTATATTTGAGAGGCAATGGGTAGCCTACTACAACAACTTCTAGTGCCTACCTCCATACCCCTGTGACAAATGGCCATCATTCTTCTTAGTACCTCAATCCCTGTTTTTGATGACCTCCGTTCCCTCTGTGACAATTGGCCGTAAACGCCTTGTATTTACAAATTTCTTACGCCCAGCAGGCTCCCGCTGCGGCAGTGTAGAACTGGCAGTGTAGAACCGGCAGTGTAGAACCGGCAATATAGAACTGGCAGTGTAGAACTGGCAGTGTAGAACCGGCAGTGTAGAACCGGCAGTGTAGAACTGGCAGTGTAGAACTGGCAGTGTAGAATTGGCAGTGTAGAACCGGCAGTATAGAACTGGCAGTAAAGAACCGGCAGTGTAGAATCGGCAGTGTACAACTGGCAGTGTACAACTGGCAGTGTAGAACCGGCAGTGTAGAATTGGCAGTGTAGAACTGGCAGTGTAGAACCGGCAGTGTAGAACCGGCAGTGTAGAACCGGCAGTGTAGAACCGGCAGTGTAGAACTGGCAGTGTAGAACTGGCAGTATAGAACTGGCAGTGTAGAACCGGCAGTGTAGAACCGGCAGTGTAGAACTGGCAGTGTAGAACCGGCAGTGTAGAACTGGCAGTGTAGAACCGGCAGTGTAGAACTGGCAGTGTAGAATCAGCAGTGTAGAATCGGCAGTGTAGAATCGGCAGTGTAGAACCGGCAGTGTAGAACCGGCAGTGTAGAACTGGCAGTGTAGAACTGGCAGTGTAGAATCGGCAGTGTAAAACTGGCAGTGTAGAACTGGCAGTGTAGAACCGGCAGCAGTGTAGAACCAGCAGCAGCATGCATCCTCATCCCAACACCGTTGTTGCAATTCCTTTCTTCTGTCTTTTGCCCTTCCGTAGGCAACGCCCAGCAGGTTCCCGTCGTGGCAGTGTGGACCTGACCTTGCACTCTACCCCAGGCCTTCGCACACTGAATAGGCGGCACAATCAGAGCGGTGGCAGCGGAGGCAAGTGCCATTCAGGCCACAAGCGCAAGGCCCTGTTGGAGCTGCTTGACCAGGTGGGGGTTTGGGTGTGGGGTTTGCTTGTTGGGATGGGGCAGGTTGTGTGGTAGATGTATGTAGTATATGTATGTAGTCATTACAGCATCTCAGGACACCATAGTCAAGGGTTTCTAACGTAGTTGCTACATTTGTTTCATGACTCCCAGTTCATGTTTAAAGTATTGGGATTCTGTTGCTGCTATGTTGTTAGTCTTGAAAATACAGTCATAAGACCCCCTTGTTGAACCTGCTATTCTGACGATCCAGCTAGACGCACAGCTGGCAACTGCTTGCTTGCTTCCCCAAGGTTCTGAAACGGCAAGTTCACGCCCGAGTTGACCACAATGCTTGTTTGCCTGCAGCTTTGCACAATCTGAGCACATAACGGACAAGCATAGTTCAATGATAAAGCTTGCAAGCAAGGTGCTGTCTTCTGGGTTTGTCAATCTGTCAGCGCTCAAGACAAGTAGGTTGGCCAGAGCCGTGTGAATTCATAAAGGTGTACTATGTATGTTTAAACCAAATGGCAAATATAATTCCGGCCATTTGCAGTGTATGTACATGTGGTTTTATACTTACATGTACAGTAAATATGCCAAGATTATGAGGAGCCTCCAGCCACATACGCTAATTCAACACGGTTGTGGCCAATCCATCCTTGCAGGGGATCGAGCAGAAGTTGTACTCTTTAATAATATGTAATATTCAAATGCGCAAAGCATGAGGCATCATTGCACATATACAGGTATCTATTTCTGTAATATATTGTTTATATGCGCAGAGCATGATGCATTGTTGCGTGATTTGTTGGTACAGGTTGACCTACAGGAGTTGGTACAGGTTGACCTACAGGAGCTGGTACAGGTGAAGGTACAGGTTGACTTACAGGAGTAAGTACAGGTTAACCTACAGGAGTAAATACAGATTGACCTACAGCAGTGGGAACAGGCTGACCTATAGGAGTAAATACAGGCTGACCTACAGGAGTAAATACAGGTTGACCTACAGGAGTAAATACAGGTTGACCTGCAGGAGTAAATACAGGTTGACCTACAGGAGTAAATACAGGTTAACCTACAGGAGTAAATACAGGTTGACCTGCAGCAGTGGGTACAGGCTGACCTACAAGAGTAATTACAGGCTGACCCACAGGAGTAAGTACAGGTTGACCTACAGGAGTAAATACAGATTGACCTACAGGAGTAAATACAGATTGACCTACAGCAGAAGGTACAGGCTGACCTACAGCAGTAGGTACAGGTTGACCTACAGGAGTAAATACAGGTTGACCTACAAGAGTAAATACAGATTGACCTACAGGAGCTGGTACAGGTGAAGGTACTGAAAGGCTGGGTCTGTCATGAGGTTTGAAAGCAATACATGCAGATATCAGGAAGAGTATGCAACTTTGTGGATTGCCATTGTATCTAGTGTGAATCATGCTTGCAGGTGGAGGGCTTTGTGAAGGGCAGGAGGGTGTTTGAGGGGGATGCGTGCCCAAGCAGCACTCCAAAGCCAAAAAGCGCGGGGCCTGCACACAAGCATTGCTTTGATTCCCAGCAGGTAACGTCCCACTAGGTAGAGAGAGGAAAAAGAATAAACCATGCACGCAGCAGAGGATATGAAGAAGAACGAAGCAGAAGGGGCCTGCACGCAGGCACTGTTTTTTTTCCCGGCAGGTACAGACCCACCAGGAAGAGAGGGAGGAACAAGAAATAGCCATGCACGCAGCAGAAGATATACCTAACATGTATTCCCGGCAGGTACAGACCCACCAGGTAGAGAGGGAGGAACAAAAAATAGCCATGCACGCAGCAGAAGAACTAGGCAGAACAAATGAGATGTGCACATAGATGCCAATTTGAATTCCCCAAAGGTTCAGTTTCACCAAATAAAGAGGGGGCAATTCAAAGCTACACAGGCAGTGTGTCTCATCTGTACCTCACATGAAGAAAGGAAAGGCTTTTCCTCAGGTAGAGGAAATGGCTGAGGCTGGAAGGGCAGGCCTTATTCCAGCTTGCTTGTAATATTGCATTTCTCGCCATCCGTCCTCTGTCAGTAATGGACATGCACATCAGCATTTTCTCAAACAGCAAAGGAGTGCCATCTATGCTGTTCTTCACGCACACGCACACACGCACACACACACACACACACGCGCGCGCGCGCAGGGTCCATCCATGGCCCCCCTTGATCTAGACGAACTCCTTCCTGCTATGGATCCCCGGCCCCTTGAAAGCACAGCAAACGGCGTTGACGGCAGCAGCGGTGGTGGTTGTGTAGGTGGCGGTGCACCTTGCGCTGTGAATGGTCGTGAAGTTAGTGGCAGTGGTGGTGATGGCAGTGCCCCCCCATCTACCATCCCTACTGCTACCGTTGCCATCCCTGCTGCAGCCACTGAAGATGCCGATGCTGCTGCCCTCCAGGGAAACCCTGCTAATGGGGAACCTTGTCAGGGGAGAGTCACTGGGCAAAGAAATGAGCAACACGTGACTCACAAAGCTCTCGCGGCTCCTGCCTCATCCTCCTTCTCCTCCGTTCCAACCCCACCCCTCGTTCCCTCCTCTGCCACCGCCCAACCCCTCAAACACACGCCTCCCCTCGCATCAGCACCCCCACAGGCAGAAGCAGCAGGTGCACCTGCTCGCCCTCCTGCAGTGATTGCTGTCACCAAAAGCACTGACACAGACCGCCACACCTCCTCCCAAGGAGCAGCTGACGCCGCAGCCAAGGTTGGAGCCACTGCAGCAGCAGTTAATGCTGCAGCCAATGGTGAAACTGCAGCAGCAGCGGCGGCGGCAGCAGCAGCGGCGGCAGCAGCAGGAGTGGCTGCAGTGCTAGCAGCATCTCAAGGCATAGGGGCAGCAGATCCCCACGCTAGTACTGACAGCGCCGTGGCTGGTGCGCTGGCTGGCCCAGCGGCGTGCCTGCCAGCAGCGGGTGTGGGTTTGATACCTGGCATGAGTGCTTGTGTGGATGGTGGCTGCCTGGTTCCCCCACAACCAGGCCTGCCCATACCAAGATCGCCACAGCATCCTGGCCTGCCACACCCACAAGGCGCTCTCCCCACAACTGAGCACACCCACCCACCAAGCTTGCCCACGCCACACTCGCCACAGCCGCCTGGCCTGCCACACCAACAGGGTGCTCTTCCCACAACCGAGCACTCAGATGCCCCTGGCCTCACAGCGAGCCAGGAAGAAGACGCTTTTCTTGCCGGCCTGGACTTGGATGCAATAGAGGCGCAGGCGTGCCAGGGTTTGCTGTCGCGCGGACAGAGGAATGGTGGGGGATGTGTGGGTGGCAGTAGTCAGGGCGGGGTGGCGGTGGGTTTAGAAAATGGTGGGGGTGGGGGTGGGGGTGCGTGTGTGGATCATGATAATGGGGGGGGCTCGTCCATGCCCCAAGGCAAGTGTTATCCCGCACATACGGTGGCAGGAGGCACGGGCTTGCAGTCTGTATGGCAGTCTCCGAATCCTACACACCAGCAGCAACAGCACGTCAATTCCAAACACCAGAGCCAGCCCCCTGTCTTGTATCCCTTCCAGCAGCAGCAGCAGCAGCAGCACCGCCAACAACAACAACAACAACAGCAACAGCAGCAGCAGCAGCAGATTCAGCTGCCCTTCCTGCACCCCTCCCAAGCACAACACCATTCCTTCCAGCAGCAGCAGCAGAGCCATCAGTTGCAGCAGCCCTTCCAGCGCCCCTCTCAAGCACAACAACATTCCCTCCAGCAGCAGCAGCAGCACCACCAGCAGCACCAGATCCGTCAGCCGTCGCAGCAACAACAACTGAACCGACACCAACAGCATGTTCAGCAGCAGCAGATCCATCAGCCGCAGCAGCAACAGCAGCAGCAACATATCCAGATGCCCTTCCAGCGCCCCTTCCAAGCACAACAACATTCCCTCCAGCAGCAGCAGCAGAACCTCCACCAGCAGCACCAGATCAGTCAGCCGTCGCAGCAGCAACAACTGAACCAACACCAACAGCATTGCCAGCAGCAGCAACAGCAGCAGCAACAGCAGCAGCAACAGCAACAGCAACAGCAGCGTCACCAGCAGCAAGCAGCGCCTGCTTTACTGGGCGGTCGAGAAGATGTGCACTTCGTCGTGCTCCAAGTGGAGGATGGCCCTGTGGAGAAAACGCTACGTCTGCTGAATGAGTACAAGGTCTGTGTGTGTATATCTGTGGATCTGAGTTTTTATTTGAGCATATGTGTGTATTTGCATGCAAGCAAGTGTATCTGCAAATAGGCTGTTTAAAACGATTGGTCTGAGTCATGCTGTTTGAAAGCCTTGTGCGAAGAAAGCCGCTGAATCCATTCATGCGGAAAAAGACGGACGAACGCAGCGACATAGGAACCCCCACAAAATGTACGGGAGAATAGGAACCGAGTACTTTGCCACATACAATAATGCTCGCACAGAGGGACATTGCTTGGCACGTATTACTGTTCATTAGTAATGAGTATTGAGTTGTGGCACATTGCTTGGCACTTGTTACTATTCGTGGGTAATGAATATTGAGTTATGGCAATCCTTATAATAGCAGATTCATTCCGGGGTGCAACCATAGAGCCTGTCAGCTGTTAGCTCTGTGATCTGATCATACGTGACCTCTACTTTGCTTTCTTCCTCACAGGGCATAGAGCTGTGGGCTCACCTCAAGCACCTGTGGCAAGACCTGCCTGTCCAGGTAATCATGTGTGTGTCTGTGTGTGTCTGTGTGTATGTCTGTGCGTGAGAGTTGCAATACACTGGTGAGTGTTGCACAAGCACACACAGCAATAGACTGGCATGTCTGTTATGCACACAAGCTCGCACGCACATGCGCATTCGTACTCACACATGTATACATACACGCATGCACATGCTTGGGGTTGGCCACAACCGTGTGCATACGTCGTATATGACTGTATGTTTGATGAAATCCCTGCCAAAAATACCGTATATATACCGTATATAATGGGTAGCTGCCCTGAAAGCCTAGTGGTCCATGGTCAGGCCTAGTGGTCAGGCCTAGTGGTCAGGCCTAGTGGTCCATGGCCAGGCCTAGTGGTCCATGGTCAGGCCTAGTGGTCCGTGGTCAGGCCTAGTGGTCCATGGTCAGGCCTAGTGGTCCATGGTCAGGCCTAGTGGTCCATGGTCAGGCCAGACTCTTCAGGGTTGCGGGTTTGAATCCGCCTGGTAGCACGAGTACTTTGCTGTCCGACAGCTCCGTCTCCGCTTCCCTTTAAGGATCCATGTTTGTGGTGTTTTTTAATCACTCCTTGCGTCTAATATTTTATATGGTTACCCTACACATATTGCAGGTGGGAGATGTCCTGAATGTCTTAGCTCCCATCGACACCCACCCCGACGGTAGCTGTCACTCCACATGCGACTTCACTCAGGGCCTCCTCGTGTTGCACCCAGATGTGCTGCTGTCAGGTGAGCGGTGAATAAGGGGAAGTGTGTGTGTTTGTGTGCATGCGTGTGTGCATGTGTGTGTGCGTGCGTGCATGTGTTTTTTTCTCGTGTGTGTGTGTGTGTTTGTGTGTGTTTCATTGTGTGAATGTGTGAGTGTGAGTGCGTGTGAGTGTGTGTGTGAGTGCGTGTGAGTGAGTGCGTGCATTTGCGTTTTGTGTGTATGTGACTACTTTGAGCCCAGGTGCCTACTGACTAGGCTGTAACTCCAATTCCAATCGCAAGGTTGTGAGCCTGTTCCCGTAAGGATCGTGTTCCTCACTTACAGCAAGCAGCAAGCATTTTCATATCTCCACCACAAGCAATTCTAACTGCCCGCAAGCTGGTGTTGCTCTATCGTATGCCTTGCAAACAAACTTTGCAATGCTTCCAGCCTGGGCACAGGCACCAGCTAACACCACCATTGTGTTGCCACAGAAAGCGTGCCTTTGGTTCATTCAAGCGTGCCTTTTGTTCATTCAAGCCTTTTGTTCATTCAAGCGTGCCTTTTGTTCATTCAAAACATTTAAAAAGCCACAGAAAGCCCCCCGCGTGCCTTTTGTTCATTCAAATTGAAAATAATGTCTTCATACGCGATTAAATTCATAATACTGTTTTACCCTTAGCAAGGGCACAGACGTCACAAATGGCATGCTCAACTTTAACGCATCATTGAAAAGCATCATACTAATCATGTGTTTATTCAAACGAATAGGTACATTGAAATCAAGGTTTGCAAACCATTGACCTCAGTTGCAATTGACTTAATATTAATTATTAATGTCTTACCCTTACCCTTAAAGCACGGGCCCTTATTACCACTGCCTCACGTGGCATGCTTGACTATCATCGTTTCCACGCATCATCATAAAAACTGCGTTCACCCAAGCACAGGCACCACCATTACAAGTGCCACCACCATTACAGGCACCACCACCATCACAAGTGCCACCACCATTACACGTGCCACCACCATTACAAGTGCCACCACCGTTACAAGTGCCACCACCATTACAGGCACCACCATTACAAGTGCCATGGACTGCCCCCGCAAAGCATGGATGCAGGAGCTGGTGGGGGGTGGAGGCGCCAACGACAAAGCCCTACAGGTGAAGTGTAAGCGTGTGGGTAGGAACTAGCGTGAAACTAGCGTGGAACTAGGCGTGTGGGTAGGAACTACATGGTCAGGGTTGGCCAGAACCCTATATACACACACCATGTATGACCGTATATGACCGTATTTGGTGATTTCCCTGCCCAAAATACCGTGTGTACACCGTATATAGTATATGGTTCTGGCCAACTCTAAACATGATGGATGAATGGGTAAAACACATGTATTCGACAGGTCACAAGTATTCGACAGGTCACATGTATTCAACAGGTTATAGCGAGAGCTAGGAGCAGCATTTGCTGGAAACCTGAACAATGCTCGAGATATAGCAGCATGTACGCACACACAAGCATGCACACACAGACACACAACAGCCGCACACAAAAACTGGCACAGACACGCACACTGTAAATCGTATTCACACACAAGCATGCACACACAGACACACAACAACCACGCACATAAACTGACACAGACCCACACTGTAAAGCATATCTAAACAAACACGTCCCCCCCAACACAAACGCAAGGAGCACTAATAAAGGTGGAGCGCTTCTGTGCAAGAGTGCGTGTACACGCAGTCTCTTCTGTTGGGTTGCTGCGTTAGGCACCTTGGTGCACATGCAAAGAGCAATCAAACGACAGGCATCCAAGGATAAAGAGCAGTTATAAAGATGGAGCTTCTACGTAGCACACACACATGCACATACTTATACACACGCAAACACACACATGCACACACAAATGCAAACACACGCGCACACGCACACACACACACACACTTATGCACACACACAAACACACACGTAGCACACACACGTAGCACACACACATGCACATACATATACACACGCAAACACACACATGCACACACAAATGCAAACACACGCGCACACGCACACACATACACTTATGCACACACACAAACACACACGTAGCACACACACGTAGCACACACACATGCACATACATATACACACACAAACACACACATGCACACACAAATGCAAACACACGCGCACACGCACACACATACACTTATGCACACACACAAACATACACGTAGCACACACACGTAGCACACACACATGCACATACATATACACACGCAAACACACACATGCACACACAAATGCAAACACACGCGCACACGCACACACATACACTTATGCACACAC
>Ga0307942_1002265_pt1 | contig 15581 bp, 19 predicted proteins | sample OrgLakmetagen175_FD_201846 | JGI IMG/M metagenome (GOLD analysis project Ga0307942, IMG submission 201846) | Saline water microbial communities from Organic Lake, Antarctica - #175 | ecosystem: Environmental > Aquatic > Non-marine Saline and Alkaline > Saline | place: Antarctica: Organic Lake...
TATGTGTGTTATGTTAGCTGCGGGGGGTTGATTACTGCTGCGTCATGTGTGCTCTACAATTCAAACTGGTTTGGATATCATGAGGTGGACTGGATATGTGTGTTACGTGTGTTATGTGTGTAATGTTAGCTGTGGGTCTGCATAAGAGCGCACCATGTGGGTGCTGATACAAAAAACGATTCATTCTTATTTGCAATGGGTCTGTCTGTGGGGTCTGTCTGTGATCAGTATGTCAAACTAATTCTGCACTGACATGTCTGCCCGTGATAAAAGGTGTATGTGTAAAAGGTACCACTGACATGTCTGCCTGTGGTAAAAGGTACCACTGACATGTCTGCCCGTGATAAAAGGTGTATGTGTAAAAGGTACCACTGACATGTCTGCCTGCTGTAAAAGGTACCACTGACATGTTTGCCTGTGGTAAAAGGTGTATGTGATCACAGACATGTCTGTCTGTGATCAGCATGTCAACTAATTCTGCACTGACATGTCTGCCCGTGATAAGAGGTCATCTTGAGTGAAAGACACAGTACAGCGACACACATTTCATGTTGTGCTGTGCTCAAAGCAGATGGATGTGTGATACGAGGTACGGATGCGAGGAGACTTATATATCACGAGGAGACTGTATCCACATAACACACATAACACACAGCGTTACATGACACATGACACATAAGGAGATTAGCGTGATAATAGCAAGCAACACAAAAAAACATTGTAAGACACAGAGGGCTGTGATCGTAGCTAAGCGAAGAGAGAGATATGTATGGTGTGGCTTCTTTTGTGGCTGAGTGCCTATGAGCCCTTTCCCCTTGATTTTCTCAGAGGGGGGCGACTGAGCAAAAGTCCGAAAATGTTCATTTCTTTATACACACCAATATATTATCATATAACTAGAGGGTCTATGAAATTTGGGCTGAAAAGGATGACCCAGCTGGCCTGGGCGAGTGTGTGGCCTATATATTTAGCATACGACACCCACGTATTTAGCCACCGTGACCCAACCAGAGCTTCTTTTACCCCCAAAATGCCACCAAAATTCTTCCTATGTGTCCTAAAATCATAATGGATTTGAAGGGGGTCAGTTTTTGACCGTTTTGAAAACCCTTTTTGCTGTTTTGTCCAAGTCATTTGACCGAAACACAGATCTCACCACTCACAGGGCCTTTTCGCTCCATTTTTTTGCAATGACAGTTGTTTTCACAAGAACACTACCTAAAGTTATTCGATTTGGTGCAGCGGTTGGTCAGATCCAGCACACGTGTGCCTGAAAATTAGGGTTCACGCTGCGGTCAATTAGGCATAAGGGCCCACGTTTGCTACAATGAAACTCAACTGCCCTGCTGCTGTTGCATGGGCTACCATTTGGAGCCAAGTTTGACTGTAGCAAACGTGGGCCCGCATACTCTGGGAACATTTGAAAGACACCCCCATTTGGGGGGTCAGTCGTTTCCCTCTGTGCTTTTCTTGCGCCTTATCGATTTGGTTATAGGCACCTTCCAAGCTTCCGCTCAGATGCCCCCCAGAGGCATATATAGCGATGTAACCTTACCTCACCTTACCTTACCTTACCTTAACAAGCTTCAGAATTTGCATGCAGGCTTTTTTTAAGCTTCCGCTCAGATGCCCCCCAGAGGCATATATAGCGATGTAACCTTAGCTAAGCGAAGAGAGGGATGTAAGGAATTTTGTATCTCACACCAGGGCACGGACGTGATTGATTGCACTGTGTATATATATATATTTGTATACATCATATTGTATATATGATTGCACTGTGTATACATTGATTGCACTGTGTACACATCCTAATACATATGCGTTCCTAATACATACACATACACACATGCACAATAACTTGTTGCAGGGCAGAGCTTAATGGAGGGATGTGCGAAAGTTGAGGGGAAATGTTATCGCTGCACACACACGCAACGCTAACACACATGTATTCACACACACACACAAACACGCACACACACACGCACACACACGCACCTAGGATGTAGTCAAAGCGGTTCAGGTCCAGAGGCTGGAGTGGCCGGGAACGAGATGTCAGCACCACTCCTCTTTTCTTGGCTGCATGTGTGTGTGTGTGTGTGTGTGTGTGTGTGTGTGTGTGTGTGTGAATACATGTGTGTTAGCGTTGCGTGTGTAAATACATATGTGTGTGTGTGTGCGTGTGTGTGTGCGTGTGTGTGTGTGTGTGTGTGAGAGAGAGAGTAGAATAGTCCCCAAAGGAGATCAGCATGCTAAACCCTGAACCCCGGACTCTGCATGCGCGTTCTAAACAAATTGTCCAGGGCCTGTCAGCAGAAACAACCTGGCTGAAGGTCAAGCCCTATTGTCACCATTGTCATATAAACAAATTGTGGTAAACAAATTGTGATAAACAAATTGTGATATACAAATTGTGATATACAAATTGTGATGAACAAATTGTGATAAACAAATTGTCCCAGCGATACTTGTGCTTCCTTGCATTTGCCCTTAAAGCGCCAAAAGATATTGCCAGGAAAAGGAGGGCCATGCAACGCCTCACCTCTCTCTGTCATCCGTCTATCTGCTGCCTCTCCTTCATGATAACTCCACCCGTCTGGCCCAGCCAGGTACCTGTGGACAAAAGAGTGAGGCCATGGTGCACATTATCGTACCTGAATGCCCTCAAATTATAACAGAGCAATAGGTAATGTTCTAAAATTCAGCATTCCACCCGTCTGACCCAACCAGGTACCTGTGGGCGAAAGAGTGTGGTCATTGATGCATATCAATGATGCATATATTAACACAATTTCATTAAGATGTGTGTCCTACGGACAAATCCGGCAAACTGTGCGTACACCAGTTACGATGCATAAGGCCAATTTTTAGCCGTAGGGCCGTCCTGAACAAATCTCCAATAGGGAATAGAGCAGGAAGTCTTGTTAATAGAACCAGCAGATTAACACGCACGTCGTCATAACAGAGCAACGCGTCCTGTTGGATGAAATCAGAAATTAACGTGTGCGTGTCGTCAGAATATAACAGAGGAACGCGTTCTGTTCGATGGAATCAGAAAAACAACGTGTGCGTGTCGTCAGAATATAACAGAGCAACAAATTCTGTTTGATGAAATCAGCAAATCAACGTGTGCGTGTCGTCAATGTCATATTATAACAGAGCAGCGCGCTCTTTTTATGAATTCAGCGAATGTGTGTGTGCGTGTCGTCTTAAATTAACAAAGCTCTGTTAGACGGAATCAGCAAATCAACGTGTACATGTCATCGTGATAAGCAAAGCAACGCTTAGGGCCTGTGCAGAGAAGGAGGGGTTGCGAGCTGCATATCCACTTTTCACACACCACTCAGAGACAAGTATGAGGTTGTTTGGAGCAGCTTGTTGGCGAGCGGACTGTTGGCGTGCGTATGGGAGGTTGTTGGCGTGCGTATGGCAGCTTGTTGGCGTGCAGATTGTTGGCGAGCAGATGGCAGCTTGTTGGCGTGCAGATTGTTGGCGTGCGTATGGCAGCTTGTTGGCGTGCGGATTGTTGGCGTGCATATGAGAGCTCGTTGGCGTGCAGATGGCAGCTTGTTGGCGTGCAGATTGTTGGCGTGCGTATGGCAGCTTGTTGGCGTGCGGATTGTTGGCGTGCATATGAGAGCTTGTTGGCGTGTGGATGGCAGCTTGTTGGCGTGCGGATTGTTGGCGTGCGTATGGCAGCTTGTTAGCGTGCGGATTGTTGGCGTGCATATGGGAGCTTGTTGGCGTGCGGATTGTTGGCGTACATAAGGCAGCTTGTTGGCGTGCGTATGGCAGCTTGTTGGCGTGCGTATGGCGGCTTGTTGGCGTGCGGATTGTTGGCGTGCGTATGGCAGCTTGCTGGCGTGCGGATGGCAGGACAAGGGTGGGTGCTGAGGAGCGTGCTCTACTAGTAGCGTTGGCCATAACCACATATATACGGTGTATACACGGTGTTTTTGGCAGGGAAATCACCAAATGTACGGTCATATTCGGTGCACATATACGGTTCTGGCCAACCCTATTAATAGAGAAACTTGAGGCTGAGGCCCTACTAGGTTTATAAAGAACAAAGAAGACTTGTTGGTACTAAGCACCTTGAAGCTCCTCTACCATTGCGGACAAGAAAAGGCCTTGTTGGAGAGGAAAAGAAAAGACAGTCTTGCCAGTGAAGGCCTTGCCAGGAAGGCCTTGCCAGAGAGGAAAAGAAAAGGCAAGGAAGCAGCCTTGCCAGTGAAGGCCTTGCCAGGAAGGCCTTGTCGGAGAGGAAAAGAAAAGGCAAGGAAGCAGCCTTGCCAGTGAAGGCCTTGCCAGGAAGGCCTTGCCAGATAGTAAAAAAAAAAGAGTGTGTGTGTGTGTGTGTGTGTGTGTGTGTGTGTGTGTGTGTGTGTGTGTGTGTGTGTGTGTGTGTGTGTGTGTGTGGCCTTGCCAGTGAAACATTCCCCACAGCATCAAAGGAGCAAAGACGAGGTTTCTTCAACGTTATAGGAAGTGGACAGTCTGTCGGCATGTATGATCAAAAACGGGGATGTGCTAGAACTTGTATGTGTTTGCTCCGGAAGACGTTCTAGGTGCCAAAAATCACCACAGCAGCCCAAAGGGCGAAATTCATTGGGGGCGCAGGAAGGATCAGCCAATGTTTGCTGGATCATTTCTGGCCTACGATTGATTGCTATGAAGGCAAGAGCAAGACAGAGAAAGCAGCATGCACCGCCCTTTTGCCCACAATTAAATTGCCATTAAGGCAAGAGCAAGACAGAGAAAGCAGTAAGCACCGCCCTTTTGCCCACGATTAATTGCTATTAAGGCAAGAGCAAGACAGAGAAAACAGCATGCACCGCCCTTTTGCCCACGATTAATTGCTATTAAGGCAAGAGCAAGACAGAGAAAACAGCATGCACCGCCCTTTTGCCCACAATTAAATTGCTATCAAGGCAAGAGCAAGACAGAGAAAACAACAAGCACCGCCCTTTTGCCCACGAATAAATTGCCATTAAGGCAAGAGCAAGACAGAGCAAACAGCAAGCACCGCCCTTTTGCCCAGAAATAAATTGCCATTGAGGCAAGAGCAAGACAGAGAGAGCAGCATTCACCGCCTCCTGAAAACGCTCTGCACCATTCCTGTGAGAGTTCTTGTTGCCAAACAGGCTTCAACGCGTGTGAACTCCCAAAGGCAGAGCACGGATTGGCACATGAAAAAATACCGCTTCCAGGCAGAGAGCTATGGTACTCTCTGCATTTTCAGCACACACTGCACCCACTGCATGAAACTGCTTAATCAATGCACTTCCACTGCACTTTCATTCACTGCACTAGCTGCACACTCACTGCACACTTACTGCACCCACGAGTCAGGGTTCCCGCCCCCCGTGCCCTTACTGCACTTTCACTCACAGCACACTCACTGCACACTTATTGCACATTCACTGCACTTTCACTCTGCACACTCGCTGCACCCACCAGTCAGGGTTCCCGCCCCCCGTGCCCTCACTGCACTTTCACTCACAGCATACTCACTGCACTTTCACTCACTACACACTCACTGCAAGGTTATTCAAACGTTGCACTCACTGCACCCACCAGCCAGGGTTCCCGCCTCCCGTGCCGCAGCTGTCAATGTCAAACCTGTTGGCAAGGCCTGCGCAGGGTTATAACATGTAACGGTAATGACAGGGAAATGACATAGATACCCGCATGCTCAACAAATGATGTTCCGTTGGAAATTGTCTGTTGTGGATGTTGTTGTCATTGTTGTGGATGTTGTTGTCATTGTTGTGGATGTTGTTGTCATTGTTGTGGATGTTGTTGTCATTGTGGATGTTGTTTGTTTGTAATCGTCTGTTGTGGATGTCGTTGTCATTGTGCCCTGCCGCTGTGTTGTTTTGCTCAATGCTGCTGTCCGTGGTTGCGAGCGCTAGGTGTGTGTGTATGTGTGTGTGAGTGTGTGTGTGTGTGAGTGTGAGTGTGTGTGTGAGTGTGTGTGTGTGCGTGTGTGTGTGTGTGTGAGTGTGTGCGAGAAAAGTACGAGCAAGAGGCGTCACGTCGCAAGAGCTAGTCTGAAAGAATATGTGCACGTACAGACGTACAGGAACTGGCTGTTCTCACACATGTTTAGGGTTGGCAAGAACCATATATAATATATATAGGGTGTATCTACGTTTTTGTTGGCAGGGAAGTAAATCACCAAGTATGCAGTCATATACGGTTTATGTACACGGTTCTGGCCAGCCCTATGTACCATACACACACTGTGTATGTCCGTATGTCCGTAATCTTGGGAGAGGGATAGGGTTGGCCAAAATCCGTATAAATACGCCATACACATGTGGATGTACAGTGGATAATCCCTGTGGTGAAGACCGTATATATGGTGTATATGTAGGGTCTGAACTTTATATATACGGTGTATGTATAGGGTATTCTTAGCAGAGAAATCACTAAATATACGGTCGTATACGCTATTATACGGTTCTGGCCAACCCTACATGCATGTACGGCTTTGGTCAACCCTAAACACACACCGTACATACGTTTGTGTATGTTTTGCGTCCGGCCAACTCTGCTCCCGCGCTTTACCTGCATTGTTGACGACTCGTTTGAATACGGCCTCAGCGCTTGGTGACCGGCATATGTTACCTGTTTGGTGTGAATTGGTCGTATAAATTGGTTGCAATTTGTAGTTTGGCCGTGATGTGTATTCAAGTCAAGTGTGCATAACTGTTGAGTTCAGGTATGCCACTGTAAGTTTAAAAACCCCGCATGTATGTGTATATATTTTATCTGTGTGTATATGTGTGTGTGTGTTTGTGTGTGTGTGTGTGTTATTTGCAGAGAAGCTGCTCAATCAAGGTGATTATCACAAATAGACCCATCCCTTGCTGAAGAGAGCTTGCTTTTGACGCTCTAGTACGCAACCCCTAGTCGCCTTGATGGGTGCAACTATCATGGTCGCGCCCTTTTGATTTAAAGGTACCAAGCTTTTGCCATAGCAAATCAGATGGCCATCCAGTCACCTAAGCACACAAACAGCACGCCAATTCGGTCCCCACTGCCCTGTGGGCTCGTGGCCATTGCCTGCAGGACAGAGGAGCACATATGCGTGCAAACGTAATTGCATGCACAAACACATATGCATGCATGTACACGTGCACATGTGGGAAGTAAGGGCACGTGCAAGCACAAACACACATGCATGCAAATGCAATTGTGCACCTACTCATAAGGAATGCAAGCACATGCAAGCCTATTTCTTTACACCTGAGATGTTGGTTGCGAGTGGCCTGGTCTTGTGATAGGGTTAAATCTTTGTCTTGTTTGGTGCCTCAACGTAACATTTGCGGGTTTTCCTGATATTTGTGCAAAATTCATTTTATTTCAATATTAAACGCGTTCCTACCCCTCTACTCCTCCTCCCCCTAGGCCACGGTCCGTTTCCTTGTTTACCTTCTTTTTTGCCCTGCCCTCCCTTACTCTTCTCCTTCCTCTCCTGCCCTCTTCTTCCCTTTCTTTGGTCTCCCCCTCTTTTGTTGTGTGGGTCAAAGCTGCGCCCCTGTTGTGTAACATGTAACCATGTGATTGTCACATAAAACAAGTGCTTACTGCGCATCCAACACAGCGAGCACGCTTGCAAAAACCATCATCTTCATCTATTGGTCCTTTGACAATATACCAATCATCCTTCCTTTTGCAGCTCAGTGGCAATTGCTTTGCACTGCAGGGATCAAGCACACCATGCCGCCCACCTAAGCCACTAAATCATCACCCAAGCTATTTCCCCATTGTCAAATTGAATCCCAAGCTTGGAAAGACAGTGTTATGCCCAGGCCAAATGAATGTTGGAAATATCACAGGCCTATTTCAGTACGTGCACTTTCATGCCGCGAAAGCAATTGCTGCAAGACAAGTCAGTTTTGCCAGCAGCACATCAAACAGGATGTCAGATCAAATTACCAACACTGCAAAGTATAAGACTCAGCACATCTACTAATCATTGCTTCGCCTTCGGACCAAGAAAGGCCTCCGAGGCGGAAAAACCATCCAGCAGAGGAGTGGGTTTGCATCGCTATGGTCCCTAATGCTTCTACCAGTTCTCTGGCTCGTGCCCTTGCGCTCTTTGCACACACACATTTGTGTCTCCTAGAGCCACTCATCTTTGATTGGCTCCCACACTGCTGCTCCTTCCCGGAGCTGGGAACAAAGACTCAGACAGACCTCTCGGCCTCATTGTGGTTACACATTGATAGGGCTAAACGAACAAATAAAATTGGAGACCTTACACGGTACAGGGTCTCTTGAGGATCCCCTCTAATGGCACCTCATAGAGCACATGTTGTCGATTGATTATCAAAACTGTCAAATCCAGAAGATAAGGTTACCAATAAGACTGACCAACCAGTTTATTGAACAAGACATATAGAAACTCTCAACTGTCAACCAACTTAACTGCTCTGTCACACAATTTGTCGCTGCCATCGATTGGGCGTGACAAGGAGGTGAAGCCACAAAGATAATTGTACAACTGGTTGGACTCACTCATGGTTTATACACAGCAGCTAGAAACAAAGGACCAGATTCACAAGCAAACAGCCAGGAAAGCATCCAATTATTTGTTTTTGCTGTACAACTGGTTGGACTCACTCATGGTTTATACACAGCAGCTAGAAACAAAGGACCAGATTCACAAGCAAACAGCCAGGAAAGCATCCAATTATTTGTTTTTGCTGGCCCATCATGCCCTGGCCCATCATGCCAAGCAGAAAAGTAGATGTTGCTGTAAACAGTCACACACATTTATTATTATTGGCTTTTGCACATCTGCAATAAGTAATCAGCCAGAAAACTGTACACTTTTTGCCTTGGCACACAGGCTTGTGGGGCCCCGGGTGGGGCATACCAAAGATCAGAAACACAGATGCTGCTGCATGGCAAAGCAAACACTCGCTTCTCACTTTTTTTGGCACCTTGGCACACGTGCTTGTGGTGTGCATGCCAGCTAGAGAAACATTCACTTTTTTTTTGCACCTTGGCACACGTGCTTGCGTGGAGTGCATGCCAGCTAGAAAAACAATCACTTTTTTTTTGCACCTTGTCACACGTGCTTGTGGTGTGCAAGCCAGCTAGAAAAACATTCACTTTTTTTTTGCACCTTGGCACACGTGCTTGTGGGTGGTGTGCATGCCAGCTAGAAAAACATTCACTATTTTTTTGCACCTTGGCACACGTGCTTGTGGTGTGCATGCCAAGCATTAGAGAAGCAGACGTTGCTGCAGGCGAACACACGCTTGCACTTGGAGCACTTGAGCATCTCTGATTCGCATTTGCTGCAACCAATGCACGTCTTCAAAGGCTTGCCCAGGCTCCCCAGAGGACTAGCAGTAGTCACAGCAGCTTCCTGCTTCATCTTTTGGGCAACTTCCTCTGACCTGTAGAAAGCAAGCATTGTGCTGTGTGTTTCCTGTCTGTATGTGTGTGAGTGTGCGTAGGTCGCCTTATTTAAGCGTCTTAAACTTGTAAGCTAAGTCAGCTTAAACCTAAACAGAAGGTGACTTTGAATTGTTTGTGCAGATCTGCGTACATGGTCAGAACTTTCAAGCGCATTTCTTTGAAAAAAATGGTAGACGTGCTCCTACTTACCTATCCACTGAACTGATGAGGACAAATGCTTGCCTGAGTTCAGCACTCTATTAATGAGAGGACAAATAATTATCGTTGGCCATATATACTATATATACTAATGGTATATATATACTAATATATACACACACTGTATACGACCATATATTTGATGATTTCCGTGCCAAAAGTACCGTATATACAATTCTGGCCAGACCTACTCAAAATTGAAAAAACATCTGAGTCGGATGCCGTCATGGAAGTCAGACACACCTCTCCAAGAAAAACTGCCGTGCCTGGTCCACCTCTTTCGACAGCACAGCTGCAACTGCAATATCCAGGACTTTACATCCGTCGCGGACGGCATACGCACCTTTCAAAGAAAAACTGCCGTGCCTCTTTAGACAGCGCAGCTGTAACTGCAATTTCCAGGACTTTCCATTTCATGCCCTCAGGGTTAGCTTGGAGTGGAGGTTTGGACGGAGGGCCTTTTGGAAGCAGGCCCTTGGTAGCCATAGCAGTGTACAAGGCCTGCAGCCGTGTGCAGCAGTGTACAAGGCCTGCAGCCGTGTATAAGGCCTACAGCAGTGTACAAGGCCTACAGCAGTGTACAAGGCCTGCAGCCGTGTGCAGCAGTGTACAAGGCCTGCAGCCGTGAGAAAATGACGAATTAGACATTTGAGGGCAAGTGACGTTACAGTGATTTTTAAGCAAGTTTACATCTAAACCTAAACCTTAGTAGTTTCTAAGCGAATCTAAACCTAAACCTAAACCCTACACCCTGACATGGTTGAGCCAGAGTTTCATGTTCCATCATGCCGGAAGTGGAAATGCTGGTCAATGGTCGATTGTTACGTGTGGGTGCCTGTGCCAGGCACAACAGGGGCACGACAGGCACTCCGCCATGACTGAGGACAGTGCATGACGCTACTCTGTGCCTGAAAGCTTGGGGCAGCAGTTGCTGAGCCACAGAAAGCTGTTGATTATGATGAAGAATCCCCCTCACCCAGTCACACAAGCATGACCGTCTCTGAACACTCATTCTAGCAGTAGGCAAAGACAAACAGGAGAAGCCCGTACCACGATGGCGTTGTTGTAGATCTGCTTGCACTGGGGATCCTGCATCTCTTGAATGGCGCCTGATGATATGGTCCACTTGATATCTATCTTGTCTGCGGAACATGAAACACACAAGCACGACACGGGTGACATTTCAAACGCACAAGCCAATTATGTGTGTGCAAGGATCAAGGGTGCGCAATAGCCTGTGGGTGTTCCTTCCTGAGAAGGCTTCAGCGAGCACACATGGCCTCTCCAAAGATCAAGGGTGTGCAATAGCCTGTGGGTGTTCCTTCCTGAGAACGCTTCAGCGAGCACACATCAGCATATGCATACCTAGGTCATCAGGATACATGTGCACACCTAAGTCATCAGGATACATGTGCAACCTAAGTCATCAGGATACATGCGGACACCTAGGTCATCAGGATACATTTGCTTACCTAGGTCATCAGGATACATGCGGACACCTAGGTCATCAGCATATGCATACCTAGGTCATCAGGATACATGTGGACAGTGTATTCGTCTGCTCCTGTCAGGGCCACCATTGCTGCAAAACACGTGTCTTGTGGACTGGAAGGGTCCAAGGGCAGCCCTGTCTTGGGTCTTGGGCGAGTCTGAGGCCTGCTGCCACTGCTGTAGCCGCTGCTGCTGCGCTTCTGAACAGCTTGCTGCAAGTCAGCTGCATGCATACATGCACCAGCATCAGAAATGGTGGGTAATGCGCACCAATTCATGATCACATGCAGGATGCCCAAGTGCTGGTGTCTGTCTGAGCATCGGCAATGGTGGGTAATGCGCATCAATTCATGATCACATTCAAGATGCTCAAGTGCTGGTGTCTGTCTGAGCATCGGCAATGGTGGGTAATGCGCATCAATTCATTATCACATGCAGGATGCTCAAGTGTTGGTGTCTGTCTGAGCATCGGCAATGGTGGGTAATGCGCAGCAACTCATGATCACATGCAGGATGCTCAAGTGCTGGTGTCTGTCTGAGCATCGGCAATGGTGGGTAAAGCGCATCAATTCATGATCACATTCAAGATGCTCAAGTGTTGGCTTCTGTCTGAGCATCGGCAATGGTGGGTAATGCGCATCAATTCATGATCACATGCAGGATGCTCAAGTGTTGGTGTCTGTCTGAGCATCGGCAATGGTGGGTTATGCGCATCAATTCATGATCACATGCAAGATGCTCAAGTGTTGGTGTCTGTCTGAGCATCGGCAATGGTGGATAAAGCGCGTCAACTCATGATCGCATGCAGGATGCTCAAGAGTCGGTGTCTGTCTGAGCATGCATGCCTCAAATGCCCCGCTGTGACTGAAGTGTGCTGCACTTGCGACAAAAAAATGTGCAACCCTGATTTCAGCACGGCAGCCGCAGCAGACCCTTGCACTTGCAGCAGTATCGTCATTCAAAAATGGCACCGTAATTATCAATCGTAAATAACGGCGTTACCGTCACTAAACTCTGACGATTGACAGCATAATTTACTATTTTCACCGTCAATTTGACATACATTACGCCGTCAGCGTCATTTACCATTGATGCCGTCAAGCGTCAGGTGCACAACACTGATCATGTATACCTATCAATGCCAAGGAACCGAGCAACCCTGATTTCAGCATGGCAGCCGCAGCAGACCCTTGCACTTGCAGCAGTATCATTGTGTTTACCTATCAATGCCAAGGAACCGAGCAACCCTGATTTCAGCATGGCAGCCGCAGCAGACCCTTGCACTTGCAGCAGTATCATTGTGTTTACCTATCAATGCCAAGGAACCAAGCAACCCTGATTTCAGCATGGCAGCCGCAGCAGACCCTTGCACTTGCAGCAGTATCATTGTGTATACCTATCAATGCCAAGGAACCGAGCAGCTCACACCTTGAAAGACCGCTAAGGCAGGGATGCCATCCGTGACACTCGGCCAAGTGCTCTGGGGGCCTATGATTGACTCTGCCTTGCCAATGAACTTCCTCTGCTGCCGCTGCGCGTCCTTGAGCGTTCCCAGATCAATCTGCACACGCATTGGCAGTAATGTTGCTTGAATTCAAAACAAAAAAGTCCTCTCTCTCAAAGAAGAAAGTGTAGGAACAGCTAAGACAGCTAGCTGTTCCTCATCCTGAGAAATGAGTGACATCATGATGCTGTAGGCAAGTACATTCTATGCTGCTTTGTGCTACTGCTGTGCTGATCCTGCACTATTTATGCAAGCGCAAGCAGCAAAAATACACAGCTGCGTGGCGTTTTCTTCAAAAGCTGAAAAAAGCAAGGCAGCAACACAAACAAACACACAATCACGCACACACACACTCCTTACTTGGGTCGTGGGGTGCGATGCTCCAATGTGCTTCTTGCGCAGAGCATAAGTTTTCTCAGTGAGCGCTATAGACTCCACGTATTTGTGCTGATTGCGCAAGCAGCCTGTGCGGCACATAATAGTAATTGCGAATGTTGGCACCTTGGTCGTCTAATTTATAGAATCCTAACAAGTCTAAATGAACCCCTTGTTCATTCAATGCAAGGGTATGGTCGATCCCAAACAGGCGAAGAAATGAAAGCATGTCCTTCCGGTTGCATGAGATAAGGTGTGGCAATGGCTCCCAAAGCACGTGCAGAAAAAATAAAAACCCCGCAGGCAGTGAAAAACCATCCCCACATCAATGAAGGAAAAGGAGCCACTTTGGTACCGGGTACAATGCACATGCACTATAATGATCTGTGCATTGCTCTGTCTGATTATTTATGCTCCATGTCAATCACAGTAAGGCACCGTCATGCCTTTTCTCGTTCACACGCGTGCTTGTGTTCATGCACCATACAGTGTCCTGCTTTGTATGTTTTCACGCGCGTGCGTGCTTGTTGTCATGCACCACACAGTGTCCTGCTCTGTATGATTTCACGCGCGTGCGTGCTTGTTGTCATGCACCACACAGTGTCCTGCTCTGTATGTTTTCACACGCGTGCTTGTTCTCATGCACCACACAGTGTCCTGCTCTGTATGTTTTCATGCGCGTACTTGTTCTCATGCACCACACAGTGTCCTGCTCTGTATGTTTTTACGCGCGTGCTTGTGTTCATGCACACCACACAGTGTCCTGCTCTGTTGTGAATGCCCATCCTGCGCAATGGGGCTCCTTGGGTGGTACTTTGGTACATTGGGGTTTCATAATCATGTTTCTTGATCGTCATTCAAATTGGGGCTCCTTGATCATCATTCACATTGGAGTTTCTTGAATGCACATCCTGCACGTTGGGGCTCCTTAGGTGGCACATTGAGGTTTTGTGATCATGTTTTTTTATTATACGGCACATTGGGCGGGGTTTCTTACTTGCCCATCATGCACATTGGAGTTCCTTGGGTGGCGTTTGTTCTTGCTCTGATCTAATATAGACTGTGAGTTGTCTGAGCACTCAAGTTTGGATCCCTCTGTCTGCGCCAAGGTTGGTCAATGCTCTGTTCACTGTATACAGGCAACCAGGCAAAGTCACTCACGTGCTAGGGAATCCATTGTGCTCCAGGTCATACCATGCATGGCCTCGATGGTTTCATGCTGGCCAAACCTGGGATTGAGGAAGCAGTGCAGTGAAGCACCGGAGCTAAGGAAAGAAATCATCTACGTTTACAATTAGCCAGGAAAGCACGCTCTACGAATAGATTCAGCTCAAGGAAGCACACGTCTCTACACAAAGCACATGTCTCTACACGAAGCACCTGGCTCTACAGTAAGCACACGTCGCTACACAAAGCACATGTCGCTACACGAAGCACCTGGCTCTACACAAAGCACATGTCTCTACACAAAGCACGTGTCTCTACACAAAGCACCTGGCTCTACATGAAGCACATTACTCTACGCACATGGGATGAGCCAGCTTTGCCGCTAACACTTGGCGGTAGATGCTCTCCGCAAGTGGGAGCTTCTCGGGGTGGTGTTGTGTCTGCAGGTGACAAGAGAGTGGCAAAAAAAGTTGCTCACACAATTCTGCCTTGCACAGTTGGCTGCTCGCACATTTCTTCTACACAAGGAACAGAAGGCGCAAAAGAGTCTGCCCCACACAGTTGGCTATTCACACATTTCCTTATTCACTACAAGGAGTGGGAAAACCCTACACCGCACAGTCAAGCCTGAAACAATCAAATGCACTGCATAGTCAAGGCTACAACAATCAAGGCTCGACAATCAAGGCTATAATGATAATTTGCAACGCACGAAGGCCACATAATCGAGTGCATTACACAGTCAAGGCTACAGCAATCAAGTGCACCGCACAGTCAAGGCCACAACAATCAAAGCTACAAGAATCAAGTGCACCGCACAGTCAAAGCTACAAGAATCAAGTGCACCACACAGTCAAAGCTACATATTCAAATGCACCACAGTCAAGGCTACAACAATCAAACGACAGGCACACGTGCTTACTTGTTGGTCAATACTTTTTGCGTACGACTCCAGTAGAAAAATCGTGTCTTCGTCCTTGTAGGGATCAACAGGCTCCTGAAAGAAAAGGAAAACCAAAGCGCACAGGCAGTGAGGACTCCCTGAAAAAAGAAGAAGAAACAACTACCCAGGCAGTGAAAGCCACTCCCCGCATAAATTAAGGAAAAGGAGCCACTTTGGTACCGAGTATCGTAAGTCTCCTCCACTGCGTGAGGACTCCCTGCATTGAAGAAACATGAACCTCTGGGAGAACACATCCCTCCATCTTTGCAAGGAAAAGAAAAGGGTTCTGGGGGAAGCCATTGTGTGCACAAAAGAAAAGCCATCGTGTGCATCAAAGAAAAGCCATTGTGTGCATTTAATGAAAGCCATTGTGTGCACCAAATGAAAGCCATTGTGTGCATTAAAGAAAAGCCATTGTGTGCATCTAATGAAAGCCATTGTGTGCACAAAAGAAAAGCCATC
>Ga0307942_1002270_pt1 | contig 15572 bp, 18 predicted proteins | sample OrgLakmetagen175_FD_201846 | JGI IMG/M metagenome (GOLD analysis project Ga0307942, IMG submission 201846) | Saline water microbial communities from Organic Lake, Antarctica - #175 | ecosystem: Environmental > Aquatic > Non-marine Saline and Alkaline > Saline | place: Antarctica: Organic Lake...
AAAATTAACATTCAAACACACACACACACACACACACACACACACACACACACACACACACACACTTAACATTCAAACACACACACACACACACACACACACACACACACACACAGACACACAAAATTTACACACATGCGCACACACACACACACACACACACACACACACACACACACACACACACACACACAAAGTGCGCACTAGAAAGACCAGGTCACTGCAGACCCAAAATGTGAAATGTGGCACGCATAGTATGTGCACTTCAGAATACACACACAACACACACAACACACACACACACATACACATTCAAACGAAAACATGCACAAATTGGTACACTTCACAACAACACCCTAGGTGACCCGTGAGGTATTTGAGGCATCCAAGGGCCGCCTCAAGGTCGTGGGCCGTGCCGGTGTGGGAATTGACAACGTTGACCTGGCAGCTGCAACGGAGGTTTGTTTACAACTTGTCCCTCGTGCTTATCAGTTATGAAGGAATCACAGTGATTGTAAGAATCGGAAGTTTGTAAGTTAAATTTACTAGCAATGTGTTCTGGCAACGTGCTTGAATAAAAACAGGTGTTGGTTGTGTAATGTTCCTGTCTTTCATTTTGCCAGTGTATGTACTCACTGTAAACTAATCATTCGTCGGAGCGCCCAGCTATCTCGTTCATGTAAAAGATAACTACACTCAACTTTAGTGCCCAATAAAGCAGCTTACTTCAAACGTTACCTTTAACCCCTGTATGCCACCCACCCTTTCAACCCTGCAACACCCTCTCACAGTGCGGCTGCCTGGTTGTCAACGCCCCCACAGCCAACACCATCGCCGCAGCAGAGCACGGCATCGCCATGCTGTGCGCCATGTCCAGGAACGTGGCCCAGGCTGATGCCTCCATGAAGCAGGGCAAGTGGGACCGGAACACCTACGTCGGTACATCTCTGACTGGCAAGACCGTCGCCGTCATTGGCTTTGGCAAGGTGTGTGATGGGGAGGTGTTCCTTTCTTTCTCCTTTGTGGGCTGAGGTCTTGGCAGGCGGAGGACAGGGCGGAATGAGGTTACCTGGCCGTTTACACGGAGCCTGGACATTTGCGTGCAGCAACAGAAGAGTTGAACTCAAAGTGCCACTTGTGACCTTGGATTTTGAAGGGAAGCTTCAAAGTCTCTGCAACTCTGGCGTAATTTTTGGAATTCGCTTACTAATTTTTTGAGCCTGCACACTTGCCCTTTGCATCCCGTCAAGTTCACCCACAAATGCACCGTGCGTGCGCAGGTCGGCAGTGAGGTCGCCCGTCGTGCCAAGGGTCTGGGCTGCAAGGTCATTGCCTACGATCCCTACGCATCTGCCGAGATGGCTAAGGCCTTGGGCGTGACCCTGATGCCCCTGGATGAGTGCCTGGCGGTGCGTGTTGCTTACAACTTTCTGACACGGAGGGTGCTCAAAACAAATTACGGACCAGATGCCTTTGGTTGAGTGCTGTGCAAGATGCTCTATGTTTTATGCACCAGGCCATTTCTTTCTTTCTCTTGCCGGCTTTAGCGTGCAGTGCGCTGATCATCTGTACATACAGAGTCTGCCCTGCCGCCCCAAACCTGCATTGGTGCCTTAATGCAGACAGACAAACATTACAAAAGATGCATATTTGTACACTCTGAAGATGTATCATCTCATCACAACCCCTCCCCTATTTGTCGGCCCCTCCCCTCTATGTCGCGTCCTGCAGCAAGGAGATTTCTTCTCGCTCCACATGCCCCTCCTGCCCTCCACCAAGAACATGTTCAACGACGAGGTGTTTGCCAAGATCAAGAAGGGTGCACGCATCATCAACGTCGCCCGTGGAGGTGTCATTGATGAGGCTGCCCTGGCTCGCGCCCTTGATGCTGGTCAGGTGGGTCCCAGGGCACACATGCATGCATGCGCGCTTGTTCACATGTGAGCACGCACACGAGCACATGCAACTTGCACCATGATTTTCAAAAGGTGGCCGAGAGGGTGCACGCATTATCCTGCGCCACATACACCCTTTCTTTGGCACCCCTCCAGGTTTAGTTACAGGAATGCACACTGATGGTTAGGCGTGTATGGTTTGCACTCTGTTTGTTTGGGCATCTGTGCATCCATGGCGCAATTCTGGAAGATAGAAATGTGCCCCACTAATGCTGAGGAGTTGGAACCGCTGTCTGCGCGGAATAACAGTAGATGGAGTGAGTGGGCAGATGGCGCACGCGTCCATGCGCGTGTGTTCACACGCACACACACACACATACATACATACATACACAACACGTACGTACACACAAGTGCACATACTCACGCAGCAATGAAATAGCACTGACACCTTGCCATTCAGGTGGCCGGAGCTGCCCTAGATGTGTGGGCCGATGAGCCCCCAAAGTGGGAGGGTCACCCCTTGGTGAACCGCCCTGATGTCGTGTGCACACCCCACTTGGGTGCCAGCACCACCGAGGCACAGGAGGTACGTCAGCTGCAGTGTGACGTGTTGTGCTCAAAGAAGAACACATCTGTGGGTGGAGTGTGCTCGTATGTATGTTCCTCATAAACTGATACGTGTATACCCAGCATATGCCAGCATAATGGGGCATCAGAGTGCTACTGAATCTTATTTGTTGGTGTGCTGATTGACGAGTATGCAAATCACAAAGGATTCATTCAATTGTGATGCAAACGTTGGGTTGGTTGGGTTAGGCCTTGCAAAGCGCTCAGGGCGAGCTGCTTCTCTGTGTTCATCGTCTTAGGCGCGCAATCTCCATCTGTCTCTGATGCTGTCCAGGATGTGGCCATCGAGATTGTGGAGGCTGTAGTGGATGCCCTCATGGGCAAACTGAGCGCAAACGCTGTGAACGCCCCCATGGTGCCAGCCGAGGTGCTGAAAGAGTTGCAGCCCTTCATCGCTTTGGCAGAGGGCTTGGGCAAGGCTGCCGTCGGCCTCATGGCCGAGGGGTGAGTGTGCCTTGCGGCGGCAGTCGGCTCGTGCGCTGTGTCTGATGGGGCGTGTGCGTACTACGTGCATGTGTGTGCGTGCTTGTGGTGCTATCTCAAAATGTGTGTGTGTGTCTGTGTGTTCTTGTATCGTTAGCAGAGGGTCTGGGCAAGGCTGCTCGTTGAGGTTCTGTGGGCTAAATTTGGTGTGCGTGGTCTAGTCCTGGCTGGGTGTGTGGGTAGGTGTTTTTCTTAGTGATGTGAAGATAGGAAGCACTTTGCTTTAGAAGCACGCCTTGTGCCTCACTTTCACTTTGTCTCAGAGTATTAATTTTTAAGGTTCCAACTTTGCAGGATATCCTGTTTTCTGCAGCTGTCTAAACTTTTATGTCATTATGCCCAACGGAAAAACAGGCTGCGTGCGCCAGACGTTTCACGTAGCAAGTGACTTGACTGCACATGACTACACACTACACACGCCCACAACAGCACCTGATTTCAAACATCCTCTTTCGTTTTCATCCATTGTTTTGCACCGTCCTCTGGTGCCCACAACCTTTACCTGTAGGACTGCTACCGACGCACACTCGACCTATCTTGCGTTTGCTTACGCTCGCTTGCAGCGGCTTCTCCGACATGTCCGTGATCTACCAGACTCCTCGAGGTGATGACCTGGACACCCGGCTGCTGCGTGCCAATGTGCTCAAGGGTGTGCTGGAGGGCACGACCACCGCCATGGTCAACCTGGTGAATGCCGACCTGCTGGCCAAGAAGCGCGGCATCAAGTGAGTCTTTGCGTGTGCACGTTTGGGTACCAAGCTCGTTCTTTGTTCGTGTGGGTATAAGCCTGTGGTCGTTGCCGTCATTAGTGATCCCTGACCTGCTGGCCAACGTGCACACACATGCACACACACATACACACACACGCACACACACCCATGCACATGCTAATTCACACGTATGCGTACTTGCACACAGCGTGGCTGAGGTGACTGAGCAGGGCACCGGTAATGAGGTCATCAGCGGCATGGGCATCAAGATCCACTCCACCAACTGCAAATTCTCCGGTGCAGGTAAACGCTGTGTATGCATTCGCTCGGGAGGACATGCAGCTAACTTGCAAAACGCGTCACATGCTGATTCATGCACACGCTCCCAAACACACGTGTCACGTGTCAACCTTCACGTGCACAAACACACACGCATACACACACGCGCACACACAAATACACAACACGCAAACACACGCACACTGCACGCAGTGGACAAGGGTGCCATCAGCCTGCAGGGTACCGTACGCAATGGTATCCCTTTCCTGACCAAGATCGGCACCTTCGATGTGGAGGTGGCTCTGCAGGTGAGCTACAGATTGGCACAACTTTTCAGTGTCAGGAATGCTCCCAAGTTGTTGGATTTTGCGTGACGCCTGGAATAGTATCGTCAAGGAGTTTTCAATTTGTCGACAATGAGCTGGCCAGAATTGTGTTGACTAGCCTTGTTGCCTTATCTCTGAGTCATTGTTATTAAATACTGTGTTGCAGAGTGCCATTTTGTCCTATTTGTGACCAGAAGTTTGTGCACTGGTTTAGGGGGCTGGGTGTCATTGAAGAGGGTTTTCACCAAACCAATTAACGCGATTGACATACACAAAATGGCACGCTCAGATTTCTTCTTGAGGTGCTTGACTTCCAAGTCCAATTGACTTTTAAATCAATCACCTCAACAAATGCCCTACTTCCCAATGTTTTAATGGCGGCGGCTGTTTGCAAGTCACAGCAAAACAGTTGTGTTGTGCTGATGCACCATGATGATACAGACATCATGCATGCATGCACACACATGTACGCGCGCACATGCAAACATTCACACACAAGACATACAAAAGTTCACGCACGTACACAAACACATGCACACACGCACGCATGCACGTACAGGGCTCTGTGATCTTGATTAGGCAGCAGGATCAGCCAGGCATTGTGGCTGGCGTGGCCTCCGTGCTTGCTGATGAGAAGATCAACATCAGCTTCATGAGTGTGGGCCGCACTGGCCCTGGCAAGGTGCGCGCACCTGGCTGCTCCTACAACCTCAGGCCTCCTGTTCCTTTTCTGGAAGCATCCTGTCGTTGGTTCCTTCAGCCTCTAACTCACAGGCATTGGGGGGCCTATTGAGCTCTTACGTCTTCCCTCTCCACCAAGTTTTGTTGTCCAAGTATTCTGATCAAAGGGAAAGAGACATCAGTCCTGATGAGCGCATTCTGTTTCAGTTGATCCCAGTTCTTTGCCCTCGCGTAATGCAATGTTGTTGATTAAACTGCCCAAGCATTTCATTGATCAGAACAGTGTGATTCCGCTCGGCAAGATAGCATTAACAGACACGCTAAGGAAGTGTGTGACGTGTGTGTGTGTTAGTGTAACTGTATGTGCGCTATTGTGAATGCGTGCCAATCTGATGCAACTGCACTCTTGTCGTTACAGGAGGCCATCATGGCCACTGGCATTGACTCTGCTCCCAGCGCAGCATGCATGGCTGCCATCTCAAAGTTGAATGGCGTGCAGGTGAGTTTGTGTGCACTTACTTGCGTCTTTAATCTGCGTGAGGTACAATTAATAGACTCGTCCTTTGAAGTGCAACACAATTTTGGTATGCACTCCGACATCCGTACTTGCACCCACACCTTTGCACTCACACCTCCACACCCACACTCACAATCGTACATTTACCAGCCTATATAGCAACACGCGAGCTCTGTAATCACATGCCCTTACACGCTTGGACTCTGTACGCAGGAAGCGCTCGTATTCACCGAGACTGCTTGATTTGAGCTGGGTGGCAGTAGTTTTAATGAAGCGGGGTCATTCCTGCCTCCAATCATCTTAGCTGCACGTGGTGTACAAGGCACTGATTGGCGGGGTGAATGCACATCACTTCAGCCTTTTAATGACCGTTTAGGGGTAGAATAAAGAGGGTTTGCCACTGAGAGTGAGAGTAGTGGGGCAGTCCCAGTGACACTGTGATTTGTAAATCTACAGCTTCAAACTTGTTTCATTAAGCGTGATCAACGTTCTTGAGTTTTCGATGAAGATAGGCTTTTAGATACATATATTATGAACCGGACTTCTTCTCGGGATGAACTGATGTATGAGAGGTAGTAGCATCCAGTCAGTCAGAATGCATGCCTCAACCGCGTCTGCTTCATTGGATGGGGCCTGATATCATAAGTTTTAGCACATGATGGATGAAAGGGGGCACAATGTTTTTGCACTCCAGCTTTATGCTACAAAAAGGGGTCTGTTCCACGGGATCCACGAGTGTCCAGATGGGGCTGTCTGGGAAAATGTACAAAACCCAAGTGCGAGCAGAAGGCAGCCAATCACTGACCCTTCCATCTAATTAGGACATTCTTTGCTTTAAATTTAAGCTGGCATTAAAAGCTACACGAGGATGTGCTTGGATTTATGTGGGTCGCTCTGTGTGCCAATTGGCAGGGCTTAAATATAGAGACTGACCACCAAAACCCTAACAGGGTGGCATTCCACGTTGGCCTACATCCCCGACCACTTCACCGCTTTACTCCATTTCTTTTGCAAAGGTATTTGATTGTTAAAAGGAACTCCATGGCACAAAAATCGTGCTATTTGGCGAGGTGGGTGACCTGCTGTGAAGCATTTTTGGTAAAAAGTATGCCAATTCAAAATAGATATGAGCGCCGGAATTGGCAACATTGAAACTCAACTGCTGTGGAAAGAAACTTTGACATTTAATATGACTGGTGCCAGTCCCGGCACACATACTCTAGGATGATCACTGGTTGGCATTTGGAAAATACTGCGTCTGGAAAATGTGCCCATTTGGGGGATCAGTATTTCCCCTCTGAGATTTCAGTTAATTAGGCAGTCGGTGTAATGGTTAGGAAAAGGAAACTACGCAGGCAGTGGACACCACTCCCCTCATTATTTAAGGGAAATCAGCCACTTTGCTACCAGGCACCGTAATAATTGTCACCGAAGAAAAGAGAATAGTGGCGCTGCGCTTGGAAATCCTAGGTCCATTCAATTTACATAGCTTTTTTCTGGCGCTATGGTGGGGTCTTTAGGGCTGGTCAGATGAGACCTTGGGTTCATAGCCCATACTTGCAATGCAATCCATGCTTAAGCTGGTACCTTATTTGAACCAACCTAATATTTATGGTGTGGTCTATTTTGTGGCTGAGTGCCTCTCTCCATCCAGGGCACTGTCCGACAATCGGAAAGCACAAAGCACCTTCCTTCTCAGCATGACCTTCTCACTTGATTTGGCTGTCAAAAGTTTTTGGAGAAAGGTCACAATCTTTAAGCTATAAGGCTCTCATTTTCTCTAGCAATCCATAAGCCCTAGACACTTCGTTCTAGGGTCCAACCAAAGGAAAAAATAGAAAAGAAAAAGAAAGAAGGTTGGCGAGTTAAGCAAATAAATGCACCATTCCCCATGGAGAGCACCTATTTAGGTTATAGGTACGCGAGCAACGTATGCATTTAGTCCTTCATTCCATACGCAGGGCGACTTAACTAAACCTGAGCACATGTTCTGGTAGCTCATGTTGTCAGCAACAGTGTAAAGCTAGATTGGGTTCAGCTTGGTGAATTGACGTGTGGGTAGTTGCCCCTTTGATGCAAAAAGGAGTATGTTTGGACATTTGCTCAGATAACCCCCTCTGGTTGATTCCACTATTAGGCATTGTTTCAAAGAGAGCAGGGCGCCGCAAAGGGTTCTCGATGAAGCAAAGAGTTCTTTTTCCTTTCTTTATCCACGCTGATGGTGTTTACACTACCTGGCTGCACTCTTTTTCTTCTCGCTCTTTAATGCCTTCTTTATGCTGAGACCAGTCAGCAGCCGATCGGCCCAACAGCCTGGCTAAAAATCACCCAACATTGTAACCATTCTTGAACAAAACGTAGTAGGCAAATACCATTGTTTAAGTTTGTACGTGCTAAGTTCATAAGGCACATCCTGCCACAGAGAATGTATACAGCAACAAAAAAGCACGAAATGGCAAAGCAAAGTTTCCGTGTCCAATCTACTCATACTCAGTGTGCTGTTTGCACAAATGCACCCTTGGCAGGAGCAACGGCTTTAGTGTGTTCTTGCATGTAGCTACGCGACCTAAAGCACTTGACCAAACATGAGAATCGCCATCAATCCAATCAATTAGGCCATCGAAGCAGCAGCTTGCTTGAATGCTTCCTCTCCAGCCTCCCATCTCTTGACCGTGACATGGTTGGGCGCTAAGACCTTGAGTTGTCTGCAAAAAGCAAAATGAACTTGTTGCTCAGTTGCCTTTTTTAGCTTAAAACTTAAGACAGGTATAATTGCCTACGTAGAGCCACACCAACATCGCTCCTGGAGAATAAGAGGGAAAAGCTTCTCAATGGTATTGGGTGATCGTTTGGGCTCACACCCTGCCCGCACCACCCCACCCACCCCACCCCACCTCGTTCATGCTCACCCCACCCCATCTTGTTTGTGCTCACCCCACCCTGCTCCGTTTTTGCTCACCCCACCCCACCCTGCCCGCCCTGGGCAGAGGTCTGAACACCAGGAGTTGCTTAAATACTTAGGGGGTTATGTTTGATCAATAAGGTGTTAGATCCAGATAGGAAGAGAGGCGCCTGAGTGGGGCTGCAGCAAAGCCTTCAGGAAAATTCAATGCAGTATTTTTGGGAAATTAGATGTGGAATCAAGCTAAATCTGGTTCTGCCATGGAGGAGGACGTAAACTAGCTTGCAGGCACACACAAAAATGAGCACACTTGCTCCAACCAATCACATGCACACACACGCACACAAACACACACATACACCCACACATCCATACCCACACAACACACACACGCACACACACACACATACAACTACCACACCACCCCAACCCACACCAACAGCCACACCGACACTTCCCTCCCAACACACAAGAGACTCACGATGAGTAGCGGGCCACGTTCTTTGACAGGTGCAGCCCCACGGTCACCAGGTTTGCCAAGGTGTCGGCGTCCTTGGCATCTTTGTTAAAGGCATCCAGCAAGTCAGCCTCTGCGTCCTCCCACTGCCCCATCTTCATAAAGCACACCGCACGCCCGTTGCGGAGAGTGGTCTGTGCGTGCGCACATGTATGTATGAGTGTGTGTGTGTGCGTGTGTGCATATGTGTGTGTGTGTGTGTGCGCATGACAAGTGCCGTGCATTTGCGTCGAGCATTTGGATTCAAGTGGTTATTAGCCAGAAAGGGCGCAAAGCGAACAGTCTGGCCCAAACATCGCAGTGACTAGATGTATGACAGAGCCTGGTGTCAGCATTAATCTTGGGATGGGCATTGGGCAGGATCTTGGTCAAAGCAGCATGCACAAAAAAAAAATCGCGAAAGGGCGGACTGTTTTTCAGGTTGGTGAGTGTACGTACCGTCCAGTTGTACTTTTCTCCCAGCTCTTGGTAAATGTAGCTAGCATCCTGGACCATAGAGCCCCCCTGTACAGAAGGGTTTAGAACGTGAAAGCCTGCACAGAACCGGCGCGCTTCTTTTTCATGGAACAAGTGAATTGAGATGGTGTAAATGGATACGAGCGACGATCTTGGACGTGGAACAAACAAAAGGACCACTGGTCACTAAGTGAGCGAAGCTCGGTCATACTGAACTGCAAGGTCTTCTGCTGAGAAATCAGGGAAAGCAAAAAGTTGGGTTACGCTGTCCTGCTTGTTGGGGGACACAGTCCACCGGTTGTGCATACAAACAAAGCAGGCAGCGCACCGCACAAACATATGTCCGCGGTAGTGCATACAAACAAAGCAGGCAGCACAGCGCACAAACAAAGGAGCAGAAGGAAATTACGACCGACAGATACAGACGGCACACTGATAGCAAAGGCAAAAGGGGCTCAAGCCCAGCCCGACAGACGAACACAGGGGGGCACGTGGTGAACGCATTGATTTGCATTTACAAACTGAGAAGGGCACACACCGGCTGGAACCACACTCAGCATAACGCAGGGGGTCTTGTGGTAAACGCATTGATCTGCACTTACGGACTGAGTAGGGCAACACACCAATTAGAATCACACTCACCAGTGCGACGTTGACCCACGCGGTCGCTTGCTGCGTCAGCGTGGCATCATCATCCATTAGCGACATGGACTGAGGATGAGGGAAATGTGGGAGCGATGGTGTGTGAGCAGCCGCTAGCGATGTCCATTTCACGCATCAAACTTCTCGGCATAGCGCACTGACACTGACGTTGTGCATTGTTGGCAAGCAGTGATCACCCTTGCGCGTGCGATGGTTGAAAGGCTGAGGTGATCTTTCAGCGAGAGGGAGTGCATGCTTGCGATTGCTTTTGACAAATTGAGGGCGTGCACCGCGGGTGCAGAATATGCCTGCTTTGTGATTAGGGTGCAGTGCACTTCCGGTGATCTTTTTCGGTAACAAACAAAAAGTCGGAGAAGAGACTGAGCTGAGTACATACCATGCACACAAAAAGGCATTAGTTTTTGTCGAGGGGGAAGAGGATCGTGTTTGTAATGCCAATTTGCAAGTGCGTTTTTGAGATACTAATGATCCCTCATCACAGTAGGGAATGCTGAACAGCGCTGCAAATAGGGTAATATTGTAATATTAGAACAGCCATGTACAAAACTCCGGCGGCGTATAAATTTGAGAGAAGCAGGTTTAACGTGCAGCTTTTGGCAGCCTGTGTCAATTGACATTCCTACTTTTCTGACGCAATACTGTATGTTTCACGACAAGCCACCACGCGTTTCCTGGCCACTCACCTTAACTGCCTGCTCTGCCTTATCCACACGGTCCATCTTTAAGTACACCAGAACGGAAAGGGCGACGCTGTGTGCGACATGTGTGGGGGGATACTTTATGGCAACAGAGACGAAAGGTGCACGTGCACACTTCAGGGCGGTCAGAAAGAAGTTGTTGATCTGTTGCTTGCATGCACGTGCATGTGTAGACAAATGCAACAACACGGGAGCGCCTTGAGACAGCAAAAGCTGCCTCTGGGGACCACTGACCGACATGAGCAAGTCTTATCCATACTCACATTTCTAAGCTGAGGTTTGACCGACAGGCCTTCAGTGCCTCTACATAGTTCTCTTCATGAGTGTACAGCAGGGCTGCCATGAGGACAACAATGGGGTTACGGTTGCACGTCACATCTGCTAACCACTCAGTGATGGTGGCAAATACGTCATCCTACGTGGCAAGCATGTTGTGTGTGTAATGTGTGTATGTTTGTGTGTGCGCGTGTATGTGTGTGTGTCTCGATTTACATGTGCTAGCGTGAATGTCTGATTGTATGAGTGTGTGCAAGCGTACGTAAATATGTAAGCGCAAGTATGCATTGCTGTATACATGCACATGTGAGCACGTTTGGAATCCTATTACAAATTTATTTTGTTTGGGGCATGTATCTACTTTGTGCTCTAACCTCTAGTGTGTGTATTCCGTGCCCTTATGTGAGCATGTGCATCTGGGGGAGTGCGCATGTGCGTGCGTGTGTGTATGTATGTGTGTGTGCGCATGTATGCGTTTGTGCTTATATGTATGTGCGCGCTTGTGTGTGTGTGTGTGTGTGTGTGTGCATGCATGCAGGTGTCCGTGTGTGAGTGTGTGTGTCTGAGCGCGTGTGCGTTTGAGCGTGTTTGAGTGTGTGTATGTGTGTGTGCGCACGTGTGCGTATGTGTGTGTGTGTGTGTGCGCACATGTGCGTCTGTGTGTGTGTGTGTGTGTGCGCACTTGTGTGTGTGTGTGTGTGTGTGTGTGTGTGTGTGCGCTTTTGTGTGTGTGTGTGTGTGTGTGTGTGTGTGTGTGTGTGTGTGTGTGTGTGTGTGTGTCCATATCAGGTACTTGAGACTGCAGCATAAACGCACGCACACACACACGCATAGGAATGCCTTTTTACTTGGCTTCAAACGCGCCTACAAGCGAAGGAATGACACGCATTGCAGTATACCTTGTTTTTTTGGCCGCACAGGTACTGCGCCAGCAGTTTGATGGCTTGTAGGGCAGTGGCAGAGGACTCATTTATTTCACTGATGACCAGCTGTGGGGAGAAGTGGGAGGGGGGTTAGAAGTGCAAGTGTCAAACATTCAAGGCACAAGGTTCCTCCTCTTGCCTGATGGCTGCCTAGTGCAATGTAAGCCCGGTAGAGGTAGGAGTCTCGCTCTATGGCAGCTGCATCGGGCAGGCCTTCCAGCTCCGAGGCCTCTTGCACCACCAAGTTGTAGGCCCCCAAGTAGAACGAGTTCCGCACAGCAAATAACGGGTCGGCCATTTTAATTTAATATTATATATTAGGTGTGCACGCTGACTGGATTTCAAATATAAATGTGAAAACAATAATATAGTAATAATAAACAGGGGGAAATCCAGAAAATTGCATACAGGGAGACTTTGCTACAGGGAGACTTAAAAGCTTTCAATCGTTTGCCTATACTAATTATTGGCTGGCGCACGCACACACAAGCGCACATGCACGCACAAAATTATCACGGTTCATCAGCGTCGCTTCCTCCTTTATACTCCAGTACTCCAGCAGTTGTAATTGCGGGCTATAACTACTTATACAATTGTAGGCATGCTTTCTGAGGCCGATTCTAGGACATGTTCCTGTACAGGAGGCTTTCTTTGCCAGCAGTAGGCTCAGCAGTAGGCTCAGGTTGCTCCAAATCTATTGCCTCGCTTGCTCGGTTACCGCAGCTATACTCTCCATACCATCCTCCGGAAGTGACATATTAAAGCAGCCTTCTCGCCCCCTGCCTCCACAACGTTGAATAACCTCGGAGTTACTGATCTACTTGCCAATTGTCATTGAACATTCATACCACCAGATGCTGCGACATCAAACGCAACCCTCAAATATTTCTGAGCAATACTCCGCCTGATCCCTACTGAAAAGCGTTCCTCCTTTGTTTTCCAGGTGGGATGTTGTGTGGCTCGGCATCCTTTGACACAAAACAATCTTTTTCCTGATCCATGCCGACAGCGTTTACACTATCGTATTGCGCTTGGTTTCTTGTGGGTGAAATTATTGATGCCCCTCGCAATTAGTCAGGCCGATTTCGGCCGAAAATCAAGCTTTTCCGGACCTCGCAGACGCTCGACTGACACCGCCCCTATTTAATGTTTATTGGAAGGGGCGATGATCGAATGATTTATGTAAAATATGGCCACAACTTTCTAGTCCAAAGAATGCGTCATGACAGGAATAGAAGGCCTTATGAGCTCAGGATCTGTGACAGATGTGACTGGCACACTATTCAGGATGAGGAACACATTTTGTTGGACTATCCGCATGAACATCTAGTCATACTTCGCACACAGCAACAGCTTATCTTCCCACCTCAGTTTGAGGATGGCCCAGCTCGTTTGAGGACCTTTATGAACCAACCTGATATTTTTGGTGTTGCCTCTTTTGTAGCTAAGTGCCTAGCCCTGTTCCCTTGATTTTTCTAGCGTTTTTTGGTTTGGTTACAGGCTTAATTCCAAGCTTCCGCTCAGATGCCCACCAGAGGCATATATAGCGATGTAACCTTACCTTACCTTACCTTACCTTATGTAAAATACTCATTTTCCGAAATATTTTTTGGCTGGGGTTCGATTTTAGGGGGGGACGGTGATGATTTTTACTAAGATATTTATTTTTCGAAAAGAGACGCTGCATGGCATACTCAACTGAGTTGGCATTAAAAACTATAGATAAAACTGTACATGTTCGGTCTTTATTTATTTTTGCTTCCTATAAATGTAGTTGTCCATTTTTCAAACATACCTAAATCTATGCCAGTTTAAATCAGCTGGGATGAATGGCTGTACCTTTTCGGATCAATTGTCTTGCAGACACTATGACTCACCAATCTGTAGCTGTGTCAATTGTGAGCACGAGCCTTGACTGCATCAGTCCACCAACATCATGCACATCCCCACAATCACAGCTGTCTAACGGTGGACTCTTGTGTACCGCGCCACGACCCTGAAATTAGGGAGGATATAATATGGAGGTTTTGTGAGAATTGAGAATTACTGAAATTTTTTAGCCTGAAGGACAAAAGTGAGAGCAACCTCAATCTGTACACCAGGACAGACAATGTGCAAAGACTTAGGTAGAACTGGCAAAGGTGCCCAGAAACAACAATTACTGAGCAAAAATTGACGCTCTAGCGGCAGCCACTCGGATTTTTATGTGCCTCAAAATAAATTCCTGACACACATGTCAGAATTTTGGGCCTCCGGCTGAAAATGACCCCCCCCCAACCCCCCTTCCTGCCCCCCCACACTAGTGAAAAGGGTGTCAATTTGCTCAGAATTTAAGCAGCTGTCTGCCTGCACAGTTTTCATGCCAAATAATTTAATACCTGAAAAGTTATAGGGCAAAAATTGATATGTGCACGCTCTTGCACTGACCACCTGTTTAGTGCACAAATCCAGCCAAAACCTTTGCCAGAGCACTTTTTACTTCATTCATGCACCTTATGCATAATGCAATACGTGAACTGCAAGTTTGGAATAAATCGCTTGTCAGTTTCCTGAACACACCCCCGCGGCCTACTTGGGGGCATTCCATGCATGTCTGTGACCAGGCATACAGACCCCCCTCTTTAATAAAATGACCCAACAAGGGCATTAATCAACGGGCTTGAGCTAAGGGATCCTATTAAATATTTTTGTAAAAGTGGCCCAGTAAAATTCTGGAGCACCACCCAAAAATTCTCAGACCCCCCCTGACCCTCCCCCCCCCTGACCCCCTCAGAATCGACTCGTTTATATACCAATCGATAGCTCTCAACGTCAGGGTTCCGAATATGTAAATGTTATTGGGATCGACACTAGAGGCCAAAAAGTTGTGACCCTTGAGGCCTCCTGTGTAGGCCAAGGAAATGTGCACACGATGCAGCCATCCTATTTTGAGCTTGTTGATGGTCAAGAACACACAGCCATAACTGAGACACGAAAGTGGTCACAACTTGCAGCCGCTCGGACAGTGAAACTTGCAGCTGCTCATACCATGTTTCCCGGGAATCCGTGTCCTTTAAGCAGCAGCAGGTCATGGGGCAGGGGTTCCTGGGCATGCACTTCGTCACTGTCATTCACATGCACCGTCGGGTGGCCATCATCAAAGCCCCGGCTAACAAACCTGCATGCCAATAACTTTGACAGTTTGCAGGCGTTCTTGTAAGCAGACAATTATTTTGAGCCGCTGAACTTTTTTTGATGGGCAGGTATGGGCGATGCAAACGAACCTCGCCTTGTCTAAAATAATAACGGGCCTTGAATTACCTAGATGCAGGAGGACACATTAACCTGACATTTAAATGATTTCTCATCCCTTTCCTCAGCATCCCTCATACCAGATCTTCACTCGTTGTGCATGGCACAACTTCTTTGTAATCTGAGCACACATAAGCGATGACAATTTGGCTCCACACTATGACTAGACCTTAAAAGTGCACATTAAATGCAACACCGGTCGCCTAAAGAAAGAAGCCTTTATGAGAACAAGATTGGCCAAATCCCGCAAGTGTCCGTACAAGATCAGTGGAAAAGCATGCACCTGCTGGTCCGCAAGTGTCCTTGAATGGGGTCAGGGGGGGGG
>Ga0307942_1002272_pt1 | contig 15564 bp, 18 predicted proteins | sample OrgLakmetagen175_FD_201846 | JGI IMG/M metagenome (GOLD analysis project Ga0307942, IMG submission 201846) | Saline water microbial communities from Organic Lake, Antarctica - #175 | ecosystem: Environmental > Aquatic > Non-marine Saline and Alkaline > Saline | place: Antarctica: Organic Lake...
CACACACACACACACACACACACGCACACGCACACGCACACGCACACGCACACGCACACGCACACGCACACGCACACGCACACGCACACGCACACACACGCGCACGCACACGCACACGCACACGCACACGCACACGCACACGCACACACAAACACACACACACACACACACACACACATACATAAACACACACACAACACAAACACATACATATACACGCCCCCATACACATACACACACACGCATGTACACACTCACTCACGCACACGCACACGCACACGCACAACACACACACCGCAAACATACAGATACACATGAGCATTTATAGACATATACCCATGCACATTTTCACCCACAAACATACACACACACCACAAACACAGATGCACACATGCACTCACGCACACACACATATACCCACACCCACGCACGCAAGCATGAATACACATACCCACGCCCACACACTCCATACACATGTGGAAACACTTTTTAAATAGGCACATGCATAATTACATACCCACACATAAAAGTACACACATGATGTATCACAGACTCATAGAGTCCATGAACGCCGAGGAAATGGAGTCAGAGATTGCGCTAGGCGGCATTGAGTTTGATGCGGAGTTCTTCCACCAGCACTTCGGGCAGGATGACGAGGGGGAGACCAGGATCAAGGGGTACAAGGACCTGAGCATGAATCTGTGGATACATGCACAGACGTACCACATGTGGCTGGACATTCAGTACAGCAAGAAGAAAATGGGTGCTGATAAACTGGAGAAGGTACGGATTCTGAATGATGGTACCTCCGATAGTTTAACAATGGAACAGCTGTAGTCTTGTAATGCGTTCTACCTGCCGTAATGCAAGGTCACACACACGCACACACACACACACATTCACATACACAACAAGCGCGCAAACACGCACACATACACACTTATACACACACAGGTAGGGTTGGCCAGAACCGTATATATACACCATATATGACTGTATATTTCTTGATTTCCCTGCCAAGAATACCGTATATACACCGTATATATATATGGTTCTGGCCAACCCTACACACAGGCAAACAAACAAACACAAATTGAGGCACACGCACACGCACACACATGCGCATATACACACCCTCTCTGTCTTCCGTCCGACACAACCATTTCTATTTGCAGGATTTCAAGAAGGGGTTCCCTCTAGGCTACGTCAAGAGCAAGGAGGACTTCATCAGGGCGGTGACCAGCACTGCACCTTCTTGGCCTGACCTGAGCAGGTACATAGGTACATACCGTGGTTAGGCATTCAATGATCATGAAAGCAGATGAAAGCATGGTTTCCTTGCATGCTTGCTAGCGTTAAGGAATGTCTTGCATCAATGAAATAGACACCACAATCTCTGGCATTGCACGTGCTTTGAGCTGCTTTGAGCTGCTTTGAGCCAACATAATGGTGACCCTTGTTACAACTCTATCCTACATCTTCTGGGTAACATCAGACAAAATAGTTTTCTTTTTTTGGGGCGTTGCACCTGCTCCCAGCCTCGGCGAAAACATGGACACCATTGCGCTGAAGGATGATGCCAAGGTGTACATCAAGCGCTTCAACCTGGCAGCCTGCCCCCAGCCTGTGCAAGTGAGTAGATTGTGCTACTGGGTGCAAGGGTGGTATGGCTGCGTGTGTGTTTTATGTCTGGGTGTCTGGGTGCAAGGGTGTTCTTTGAAAGGAGCTCAGAGGTAGTGGATTAGTCAATGTCATCTTCGTTTGTTGCATGTCGTGCAGTTTTAGTGAATGGTGAGTAGGTAATCGGGTCTGTTGCCCCACTGGCTTGAACAATTGAGCGACCAGTGGTTGCCACCTTTATTGCTCACAGCCGTTTTAAGCCCGGCATTATGGTTTTATTTGCCATGCTCGCAATCTGTGACCCTTGACCCTTTGACCTTTGACCGAGATGGCGCCTGCCCCTTTGGCTGTGCCCTATAATAAGGCTTGTGTCTGTCTCCTAAAAATGTAAACTGAGTCTGAAGTTCCTGGAGCTCAAGGGTGCAATCTCTCGTTTTTCCAAAAAACCACAAGGCTGCATGCGCACTTGGGTTGGTTCTGCCAGACCCACGAGGCTGCATGCGCGCTTGGGCCCCCTTGAACCCTCTGAACTCCAAAAAAAAGTCCAGCGTCTTAAGCCACAACTGTCATGCCAATCAAGCGTGCCTTCCCACTTTCAAACTCCCTGCTTAATATCATGTAGGAGCTGCACGCGCGGTTTGAGCCGCTGCTGCTGTTCTTCATTGACGGTGCCCAGATCATCGAAAAGGGGGACCCCAAGTGGGATGTGCTGATGCTCATCCAGCCCACACCCAAGGGCTGCCAATTGGTAAGCGTACATTGATGTGTTCAGGCGTGCGAGTGGAAGCCTTGACAACTGTGGGGAAGAGGCTTGGGTGCTGTTGTTTCAAAACTGAGGATGATTTGTAAAGCCTCGCTGGTTGGTCTCTGCGCTTTACTATCAAAGCCCCAAATTGATGTTAGGTGGCAGCTTGTGAGACTTGGGTTACAAGGGGCTCTGTTTCCTCATATGTCGTACCTCATGCGTATTTTGGGCTCTCTGTACTTGCAGCTGGGCATGACCTCCATGTACAACTTCTGGGCCTACCCTGAACATGTGCGCCTTCGCCTAAGCCAGATCCTGGTGCTGCCCCCGTACCAAGACGCGGGCCTTGGCAAGCGCATGCTGCAGGCGGGTACCTCGTTGCTGTTTGCTTATGTGCACGTCTATGCTTGTATGCGTCTGTCTGTGTCGATGGTGTGTATCTGCTTGTGTGAGTGCACGTGTGTCTGGCCATGATCATTGGCGAACTCCCCTGTCAAGGTACAATCCCGGGCATGGTTTGTAGCAGTTATTCACAAGCTGTATTTGTGTCAAGTGTTAATGCTGGAGGTCAAGCCTGTGCCACGGGTTCAATTTGTTGCCTCCCCCATGCAGAAAGCATATCTTTATGCGCACTCATCCTTACCAGGACAGTGATGAGCATGGGTCAAAGCAAATCTGCACATTTAGGTTGTGTGGGGACCTGCCCAGGTGTATTTATGAAGGGGAGAGGTCTCTGCTCATAAGTGCAATTGCAAAAGGCTCCCCTCTGAAAATATTCAGCAACTCACGAGGAAATATTTAGCAGATATGAAATTTAAATGTTTGAGCTTTCTTACGACCAGGAAGATAGAGAGAGAGTGTGTGTGTGAGAGAGAGAGAGAGAGAGAGAGAGAGAGAGAGAGAGAGAGAGAGAGAAGGAGAGAGAGAGAGAGAGAGAGATAGAGAGAGAGAGAGAGATAGAGAGAGAGAGAGAGAGAGAGAGAGAAAGAGAGAGAGAGTTCTGTGCTTGGTTGTGACCACATGAGCAGCATTTTTGCAAGCGAATAAAACCAGTCCCAGTGTCTCTGCTTCCATAGGTTTTGCAATGTTTTGCAGTTTTCCATCTAGGCATGCCGGAACAGCAGCATCAGCTGCTGTTGGATGGGCTTTGTTTACCCCCTCCTCATGTACGTATGCTTCAGGGTTCAAGGTTCGACCCTGGACTTATGGGAACCCAACAGTTTGTTGCAGAGCTTGCACTCTTTCTCTCAGGTCACACCTGTCAAGGGTGCGGCACAGAATCATTCATCCCCCATCACGCAACCTGGACTCTGGACTCCCTCTGTGATATGCAGGAATGTTGCTCAGCCTTTGCCTGGAAGTGCAAATACCTGTGGGTATGCGTGCGGTGGCCCACGAAATATGTGTCGTTCAAACATGCACTCGTTTTTTGGCGGAAGGCAAAGTAAGCTACCGTTCACGCTGGAAAAAATGTGCACTAGGGATATTGGGATAGGGAGGGTTGCGTGAAAGCAAGAATACCGATCTCAAAATCTGTACTGACTTTTACAATTTTTCTTCTTATGTAATGCAGGTCACTTATAACATTGCGCGAGCAAGGGAGTGCATTGACCTAACGGTAAGTTAGGGCGCGACAATTTCTTCCCCCTTCATCCCTTCTCTTTTAACTCCCTCAGCAAACTCGGAGTTTGGGATGGTACTGAGCAAAGCTTGTTGCTGTGCTTTTGCACCCACAGCCTGGTTGTATGTTTCTCTTTAGGAAGTGAGGCAGTACGGTAGGCGCTATCTTTTGGTTACTAGGATACAGGCCTGCACCCTGTATCTGATTTCTCACCGACAATTCATCCCTTGATTAAATCCCTCACTCACATATTCTTCAACCGGTTTGGCTGGCAAACCAAAACTAAAGTTGCCTTTGTAACTTTCTTAGTGGTGCATTATTGTGGAATGCTGGTATGCATGCAGATTGAGGACCCCACCCCAAACCTGCAGTGTGTGCGAGAGAAACTAGAGGTCGAGCAACTGTTGGCACTCCCTTGGGCGGCACAGGTGGCTTCAGAGGTTGGTTTGTGTGTGTGTGTGTGTGTGTGTGCCATGTGTATGTGTGCGTACTTGTGTTTGCAATGTGTGTGTGAGTGTGTGCATATGATGGTTTGTGTGCTTGCATGCAGCGATTTGGGCATCGAATGCCACCTTGAAGCGTTGTGTTGTACGACAATTGAATAATGCTGGTGTCAAACTGTGATTGCCTTTTAACAACCCCACATGTGTATGGTTGGCCAGAATTGTTCATACACCATATATATGACCATTTACCTAATTAAACATACCATGTATATATACCGTATGTATGTGGTTTTGGCCAACCTTACACATGAGCAATGATGTATGAATATTGATAAAGTGGGGATTTCAAGTAAGCCCAGACCTTTCGCATTAGCAGGAAATTATTATGAAGTTGGAATGCATTACCAATGTTCAAGGTACTTTTCATGTATCGGGTACTTTGTACAGTCTAAGAGCTTACATAGATCCATATTGTGCAATGCTACCGACAGCCTTTTTGTAGTCTTGCACAAGCGATGGGGTATGAAAACACATATACACAGGTACGCAGTGTTTTGCTTCATCGCCTCATTTCTACCCGCTGCAGTGTGCCTGTGCGATGGTAGAGGGGCGCCCACCACACTATGGCACCGGCAGCACTGACGGGGTCAACGGATCTGTTCTGGTTAAGCAGCAGCAGCAGCAGCAGCAAGAACAGCAGGAGCACCGGCAGACGCAGACCGACGTTGGAAGGATGTTCGCCCCGCCCCCCACCTTTATTTCTCAGGCCCAGCAGGAGCTCAAGATTTACAGAAGAGAGGTGGGTCTCTGCAGCAGCTGATGCAAAGAGAGGTAAGAGCTTACAGTCTGTCGCAAAAGAGGTGGGTGAGCCTGCATGACTGCTGTGCAAGTGCGGCAGCCTTGTTATCAGCTGGGGTTGAAGCCCTGCTGCATTTCATGGCAGAGCTGTAAAATCTGTGCTGTGTTGCATTGCGCTGCAACTGCAACTGCTTCAAATGTGGCTTGATACATCTGCCTCTTGCAACAAAACTAAAAGTTTCTTACAGGGCCTGGGTTTACAACTTCCTGCTTGTATTCCTTACTTCGACAGTGACCACCTGTACCTTGATGTTGCCCTTTGCGCTCATACACACACAGACACACAAACACACAAACACGCGCACTATCGTACGCATCCATTTTCAGGCACGCTTGGTGTGGGAGTCCCTGCTGTACATACAGCCTGGACTATGGCAGAATGCACGTGGGCGCGCTGGGCTGGAGGCCCTGCTGGCTGCCCGTCTGGAGGAAAGCCACTTCAGCCACTGTGGTTTAGCTGCAGAACGCAAGCGCCTGGTAGGAAGTGTGCGCCTGCACGCATACAAGAGCTTAGCACACAGGTCCAATTAGAGTAAAACTCCAGGCCTTGCCATGCCAAATGGCTGCATAATGCAAGCACCTACTGATTAAAGAATAGGGCAAGCACTCTTCATGGGCACACACAAGTATGTTAGTAGGTAAAGTCAGCAGGTGGATTGAAGAGCCGTCGTTGGCAACTTTAGTCATTGCAGATAGTGCAAATTGCAAAGGCCCGGTACAATGGCTAGGCCAGGCCCGTTTTCATGTATGCACAAGTAGAGGTGCACAGACAGTGGCTCATCATCACTGTGTTAGCGGCTGCAACATAGAAGCAGCAACAAACAAAATACAAAATAGGGGAGAATAACGGAGTTGTATGTTGTATGTTTATTGATTTGTCGAGGGCGTTTTAAAAGAAAGATGTCAAGAGTAGCTATTCAGGCACAACATAACCTCTCCACGCGTCGCTGAGGTAGAAGTAGTGCAGGGACTCGGGCTGCTCGTTATGAGTTGTGCTCTCACCCGATTTACTTGTTTTGAAGTCTGCGTGGCTGAGTTGATTAGGAGAAAGCTAGAAAAACGTCAGCAGATGTCCTTGAGGTGTGAATGGTGCACTTTGGAGCGTCAGAGCAGCCTTTGCTTGCTACCATTACTAAAATTGATAGTTGTATATGCCTTCAACGCTTTTCCTTGTGGAATTGGAAAACGTGCACTTTCTAATTTGTGTCGATAAAGCAGGACAGAAGTGCACCGTCTCGTACCTCATCGCTGGTGACCTGACCCTCTTCTAATATCAAACTTTGAAATGGTGTTGGTGATAAAAGGTAAATCAAATGGTACCTAAATTCAAGTGATCTGGTATTGCAGGTGCAAACAGCCAAAGACGAGGAGCGCAACTTCATCGTCATGCGGGTCTCAGACAGCTCCCAGGCAGCAGGTGTGTGCTCCTCTCCAGGATTACAGTTTGTTAGGTGCAGGGGTGCAGGGGTGCAGTCTTGCCGCTGAAAATGTACATTTTACACGGTACATGGTAGTGTGGGATTCATGATGTGTGACCGTGTGACCATTAATCCACACAATCACTGACCTCAAATTCAGGTGGTGAGGCAGGCACGGCAGGGGGAGAGAGCAGTGCGGAGGGCAGGGAGTGCGCGCACGGCCGATTGAATTTGGTCACCATGAGTGCCGCGGATAAGGACAGCAAGATGGGGGAGCTGGTGGAGGAGAGGCTGGAAGCAATGGCCGCTTTGAAGAGGCTCTTGGACAGGTGAGCTGGCTTTGCGTGTAATCTGACTGTGGTATGCAATAATGTGGTTTGTTTTTGCTTGTGCATGTGTGTATTTGTGTGTGTGTGCCGTTTGAAAGGTGTGGTGTGGGGTGGTGGATGTGGTTTGCTTTTCATGCAGGTGTGGGTTGAATTTGCACGTATTTCTCTATACAGGTACTCCCTCTATGTGTACATTCTTGCTCTCTTGCCTTACAGTCTGAGGATGCATTCATCTAGATGTGGAGAAACTGGAAGATTTTTGTGTTAGTCCTTTAGGTGTGGTTGTGCAAAGCTCTGTACCCTAGTCTCCATATATTTACCCCTGTCTCTTGTAATGAAGAAGTTTATGGTGTCCAATGCACGCTCCTTTTCCTTTTTTTTTGTGGAAATAGGTTTGCACCCTCGTACAGCTGATTGCTCCTCTTGTGTTCCTCTGCTTTCCCCACACCGCAGTTTCCCCAATGTATGTTTGCAAGAAGTGTCAAGGAGGTTCGTTGCTTACACTTGTATATTTTCCTCTGTTTGCAGGAAAATACGTGCCGAGCGGGGTGTAACGCCTATCACAACAGATCCTTGCGACACTGGCAAACGTCAGTGAAGTGTGTGCCTGTATCTGACATCTGCCTTAAGGCTTGAGTTGGGTTCCACTCTTCATCATTTATGGATCAGAGGCTGTTCTATTCTATAGACTGTTTTCCTCTGATCAGCGTGCGGATGTATTAGGCTTGAATTTCAATCTTAAGATGCTCTACCTTCTGTGACAGTTTGGCCTTTGCATAGCTGAAAGCCTACAAGGATGAAGATGTCTAGGATGTTTTTCTTCTCTCCACACCCCTGGCTTCAATGCGGAAGTATTCAAACAGGATGAAAGAAAGGATGTTGGTTTGTGTCCTGCACCACCCCTGGATGCAGAGCCACACATCCCACCTGGAGAACTAAAAGGGGAACGGCTTTTCAAACAGGCTGGTTAAGTGCATAAATGCATGATCATTCATCTTAATGACGTTTAACTTAGGAGAAGAGCCTGCGAAATTCAAGGCTAACTGCATGCTAACGACTTGGTTTTCCTGGAGGGGCAGTTCTGCAACGTCTTGCACGTCACAATCACTCACCTCTGTGCTCGTCTCAGTACATACATCTTATAACATGCTCGTTTCAGTACATGCCAGCCACTGCCCTCGTCAGATGGCTGACCCACTTATTCCCAACATGTGTATTTGAACGGTCACAAGGTTTACAAAAAGAAGGCCTTCAATAAGTGCGACTGCTAGCCTGCTCATGCAAAGCATTAAGTTCATAAGTTCATACGCCGGCGGAGGAATAAATAAAGCTTGTTACTGTTCTGGCTTAAAGAAAGTAGACACATCGTGGGCTCCTGTTGGGGGAAACAGGTATGCATATTTCCAGCAGGAATAGCGTACGGTCAGGAATAGTGAACGGTTACAGAAAGGGGCAGCAAGAAAGTTTTGCTGGTCTCGGGCTGGCTGACCCACAAAATCACTTGTTTGTGCTGATACATTTCACTCACTCCCTTGGGGACCCCTTCCAATGCTTCAAACAGAAACCGTTGCAGATTCACTGTTTTCCACTGTCAACTTCAAGCTTATTAAGTAAACGCTTTTGATTTTGAGGGTATTACAAGAAAAAGAAAGAAAAGACTTCGCTGGTAGTGATGACACAGCCAGCATGATTAAGGGGACCACATAAATCAAAGGGAGACCCCCTACTACGCTGAAACAAGAAGTAAAAGTGAAAAAAAAATGGCAGCAAGAGGGGCCGGTTGGATTGCAACAAAATAAGGAGGCACGTGGGGAGATCTTAGGGGGAAAACAAAGGTTAAGGCGGAAAAAGTTGGATCCAAGGAAACCATAAAAAGCTGCGCGAAGAAAACTAGTGTGACGGTGCAAAACAGAGGGTCGACAAAAAAAACTGAGGCCTGGGTATCTACACTACCAAAGGATCGCAGCATCCAAAAACGAAGTCAGGAAAAACTAGGAGCCATAGCAATGACTGGTGTGCCGAAACAGGCTCCAAACACAATTCTCCCTATAGGAACTCATACCCCTCTAAAGCGCAAAACCTAGGCCTAGCTAAACAGAGTAGCCTCACGGGAAACATCATCGATCTACGACCTACTCTCCCCAAAGCTACAAAAAAAAGCTATCCTACTCTCAACATTACAAGCCCATAGTAAGGAGAGTAGCGAAGAGAAGACAGTGAAGTAAAGGGCTAGATCTCAGGGGCTCCAATATTAAGAGCCGAGGGCAGGGGGAAGATGCCAAAACTACTAGACCTAGGTAAAAAAGGCAAACCACGCTAGGATGGAAGTGGCAATAAAACAGCCAAGGAGCCGTTTGAGCTAGCAAGCACAAAGGGGTTTGCTTAATATTAGCCAACAGTGTCACTTTGCGGAGAGGGTGGTCCAGGATGACCTCAAATTACAGCCTCAATCTAGTGCCTGCTGGGCTGCTCAATTACTGGGCGCTTTTCAAGGACTACATGGGTGTGAATCATATATACGAGCTATTCAAACTGGGCGTGCTATTCCCATGCAGGAATAGTGCTGCGGATTTAAAGCATAGGATGAGAGGTGTTTGGAGAGACACTGAATTGGTGGACCCCAACACGCACAACAACAAACTGGCCACTGATAATTCTTGGCTTGCCATCCCTTCTTCTAGTAATGAATGTACGCCGACTATTGTACCACGGATTCTTCATCCTGGTCTGTCCAAACATGTCATGCGGAATGTATATAGGCTCCGTTTGCGCACGCATACTTTAAAAGAGGAGGCTGCAGTATGGCTCGAAGGCGGTTGTAGCCCACGTGACCAGAGGCCGCCCTGGTGAAGATGAACATGTCCAAAACGAGGTGCACTTTTTATTTTGCCAAGACCATCGGGCTTGTGAGCTGAGGAAAGATTTCCAGAGGGGGTTATCACTCAATTCAAATACCTTGAAATCACTCTTACTCGTGATGGAAGTGAGCACACAGCTGCTGAGAAGATGGCAGACAACTTCAGATTTGCCATAGCAAGAACTGGTGACATCAAGCCTTGAAGGGTAGCAAACACAGAAAACATGCGTGCCGTCAAGCTCCTCCACCGCGAAAAGGAAAGGGAAAATCAATGGGGATCAAGAGGGTTGCAGGCTTGGCCTGAAACCGGCTCCTGATGAGAGTTGATAACAGTATTGGAAAGGGCACGTCTGGTATAATGGACAAGTTTAGCAGCAAAGTTCACAGAGTGCACATAGAGCTTGGAGGCAAGCTTCTTAACTCTTTGAGAATCAAGACCCAGTTCCTTGAAAGGTTTCAGAGTGTGAGTGTTGTAGATGGTGCCACCCACACCCATAAGGATGATGTGGAGAGTAACGGAGGCTCCTTGGAGAATGTTGCAGAGACCTTTGTGCTGTTCCTTTGCGGCGTTCAGCTGGTTCTGAGGTCTGGTGTCTTCACAATACTTGATCTTGACGAGGTGGATGTCACGCCGAGGTTTGCCTCCAACAATCCTGCATGTTCAAACAGAAGTTGCTAAGGAAGCTGTGAGCCAATTGACCTCAGTCGTTTTGTCGTGGACCTTAGGGAGAGGCACTTAGAATTTTGGACACCTGATTCAGATGGTCACCCAAGTAAGAGAGCGCAACAGCAAAACGCTGACTTATCACCAGTGGTGCGCACTACCTGCTAAAAGAGCTCTGGTTGCCCAATCTCCTTTAAGTCCCTAGATACATGTCCCTTGATTTTCCTCAAGATGTCATTGGCAGTATAGTTTGTGTGGTTTAGACTTCGTGTTCACACCCTTCGCTATGAGACAGCCACTTGAAAACGCACCTCCTCTTCCCAGCTTGTGACTTGTGTGAGGCTGATGATGATGTCTAGGATGAAAAACATGTTCTAGCGATGTAACCTTACCTTACCTAGGATGAAAAACATGTTCTCTTTTACTGCGCAACCCTCAGATGGTCTCTCTCCGCAGGAGTATGTGTCCTTATTTTTAAAGGCAGGAGGTGCGTCTGCTTTTTTGCACCAGGAAAACAACAAATTCCATTTTTTCTTCACGAACCTACTGTACTTTATGTACAAGCGAGCAGTCATACCTCTGGACTGAGGTTTTTTTCTTTTTGTAGCTGCCTTAAACCAGCCAGCTGTGTATCGTGTGGCCTCTTTTGTGGCTGAGTGCCTAGCCCTTGCTTTTTCCTAGCGTCTTTTTGTAGGTACAGCCCTATTTCCAAGCTCCCGCTCAGATCAGCCCCCCCGAGGCGTTTATAGCCCTAACCTTACATTTTGGTGTACCTTTGGGGAATACTTCTGGATGGTGGGATGACAGAAAAAGAAATCAAAAGCCTGTGTTGCCTCTCTACCTTCGCTTAAACATTCCCAGCAACCTCAGCCGAGCACTTTCTTGCCTTCGCCTTTCTGGCCACAACTTTCTAGTCCAAAGAATGCGTCATGACAGGAATAGAAGGCCTTATGAGCTCAACTGCCCTCGCTGGCGGATATAGCTGTGTAACCCTTACCCTTATGAGCTCAGGATCTGTGACAGATGTGACTGGCACACTATTTAGGATGAGGAACACATTTTGTTGGACTGTCCGCATGAACATCTAGTCAGACTTCGCACACAGCAACAGCTTATCTTCCCACCTCAGTTTGAGGATGACCCAGCTCGTTTGAGGACCTTTTTGAACCAACCTGACATTTTTGGAGTTGCCTCTTTTGTAGCTAAGTGCCTAGCCCTGTTCCCTTGATTTTTCTAGCGTTTTTTTTGGTTTGATTACAGGCTTTGTTTCCAAGCTTCCGCTCAGATGCCCACCAGAGGCATATATAGCGATGTAACCTTACCTTACCTTATACTTTCTGAGCTTATGGATTTATTTGTGGCTGGCCGAGACCAGTCAGCAGCCGATCAGCCAAACAACCTGGCTGAAGGTCACTCCCCATTGTAACCATTGTATTGAAGGCATTAGCGTCAGGTGTTAGGAGTACCTGGCTGTGCCAGCCAGGTCACCCCCCAAAACGTATCATTGCATCACACCATACCATCTGTTACAGCACTTTCAGGCAAGAATCAGCCAATCGCTTCCCTCCCCTGGTTTTAGCAAAGGAAAGGGTTTATTGAAGATGCCACAAAAATGCAATATGCATCAATTCAACGAAGGCTAGGCTGTTTAAAAAGCCCACCTAAGAGCTTATGTTGCATAATAATACTATACAATCTGTATTGGGTAACAAAACTGGGTGTTTGGCACATTGACCAGGGCACATTTAAGTACAGATGGTTGCAAGCAGATTGGAGGCACCGGTACACACTTCAACCTACAACCTGAAACATAAACTTGACACGTTTGACGTAACCCCTTCTGCTGTAAACCAGAGGAAACCTTGTAGCATGAAAGGCAACGACAGAATGGATCGAATGAAATTAGGATAGAGGAGGCGTAGCAGTCCCCAAAAGGTGTGCTTCCCGTTGCTGTAGACAACAGCATGATCACGGCTACTGAAGAACTTCAAGCTCCTCCTCCTCCTGCGCATGGACGTGTTTGTGTGTGTATGTGTGTATGTGGGAGTCTGTATGCGTGTACTCGTGTGATTGTACATGTGTGTGTGTGTGTGTGTATGTGTCACAATGTGCAAGTCAGTGTGTGTGCAAGAGAACTTATGTGCAACGCACACACCCGCACACCCAATACGCGCAGACACATACAAAAACATACGCACGCTTACACATGTACAAGCATACACACACGCACATGCACATGCATACACAATTAATTTATACGCGCGCGCATAGACACACTCACACATAGATGCACACACACACATGCACACATCCACAACACACACACACACACACACACACACACAGACACATACCCATACACACAGACACATACAAACACACGCACAAACGCACAATTACACACGCACACGCATTTGCGCACACAAACACACACGCGCACACACACAAACACACACACACACACATACACACACACACACACACACACACACACACACGCACACGCACACACACACACATACACACACACACACACGCACACCCACACACAACACACAAATTCTCTCTCTCTGCCCTTGCTTGCATAAAAGTCTGTCCCTGCTTTTCCCCACTCACTTGCACAGTCAGCCCCTCTCCCACCCCAACCCCCAACCCAGAGCCGCTCACACGCAGTACTCACCAAGTGCGTCTTGATGCTGATGTCCTTGCCATCTATCTGGGTTTGCAGCTTGACGATGTATGGGAAGTTGGGGGAGAGAACATGCGAGGCCCCCTTCTTGTCCGTGTACAGCGCCACGTTCTTATCGATCTCCCCCTCCATGCCTTGCAGTTCCACGCCCTGCGGTTGCTTAGGGACGTGGTACACCTTGACGGGAGTGGAGACCTTCACACGGGTGCCCGGCTGGAGGAGTGAGGGGGCCCCCTCTACGCTCCCGCCCTCTTGCGCTCTTAACCGAAATTGGGGAGCATGACGCCTAGAGACACACGACGCCTTCCGTTGAACGGCTGATGTCCTTAAACACGAAGAAGAAGCGGTAGACAGAGACATGGACGACTTCATTATCAATTGGTAATAATAAAATAATATATACCTACCAACCTGCTGATCTCCGCTTGAAATCTGAACAAAATAATGTTGAATTATTAAATTTGAACATAATAGGTATGCAACAACAGTCACAATACGCCACCCAAGGAGGAATTGATTTCAGGCAGCACAACTTGCATGAGGTAATGGCATGTGCTGATCCAATGGGCACCCACATATGCCAGCATGTTGAAAGCGTGTACAAGCCTGCTCGCTTTTCAGGATGTTGACCAGCATGTTGACTGTGCAAACTCAACAAGCTGTTCCTGCCCCCCATTAAATACTCCGCTTGTTTCTCAAACATGAGCAGGCGGACCAGGCTGTGAAGCAACAGCCAGGAAGGAAACCTGTGCGGAGGGTGCTCACCTCGCTCACCTTGCAAATCCTAATTTTCTTCTCCATCTGGTGGAATTGTTTTTACTATGTCCTCAACATCCTTGTGTTTGTTTATAAGGGTAAGGAGGGTCAAATTCATTGCATGCAGACACCTTCATGATTCCTGGTACCATGCCCCAAAGCTAAAAAGATGCGAATTGTAAATTTGCAGGGCTCGTGCTCCCCTACCCTCAAAGGAATTTTGACATGGAGTTCTCCTTTGCTTGGCTGTACATCCTTTTGGAGATCCCTCGCCTTTTTTTCGGTAAGTTAAACAAGCAAATGTAACATGCACTATCAGCAATCAACACAAAACAAACATTTTGCCGCATTAATGCCTGCATTATGTTACATGGTATAGTTTAAGACATGCAAAAAGGACCAGTACAGGTAAACACCGAGAGTCCTTGCGTAGAGCTAGCACATTTATAAAGAGCTTGCACCTTTTTTCTCAAATTGCAGTCACCAAGGGCAATAAGACAGAGTCAAACGTACCATTACTGTTCAGCTTTGTTCTGGCCCTTCCGCTCCTGGCCATGTATGCGTACTTCATCAGCTTCCAAACTTACGTGTGAGTTGCGCACTCTCAAACCAGCAAGACAGAAGGGAAACACGCAGTTGCCAGCATGAATTAAGAACCAAAGGATGCACCAAATTAGCTGTGTAGTCTGCTTATAACTACCTGGTTCAGAATGTGAGTCAATCTTGTCATCCTTTGATTGTCAATTTGCAGGCTGAAAATTGACTTAATATTAAATGGAATAGCGCTGGGATTCATCGGACTGCAGGTGAGTTTCGTGCACTAGTTTCGCTTCCCATCCTTGCACTTCATCTGCAAGCTCAACGAGACGTTGCTGCATACTTGCTACTGCAGGTTCTTCTAAGCGGACTGGCTTCATACAGATTTGCCACTGCCACACGCTTTTTATAGTTGACCCCCATAAAAATGACACGAATCTCCCATTATTGCAGTTGGAATGTCCTTAATCATGCCCGTTTATGTACACTACAAAACCCCAGCCCAGACCGGTTCCTCAGGACTTTCCCTGGCCCTCGCTCTTTCTTCTTAAACCTCTCTTTCAACAGCCCACATCTTCTTTTATATTCTTTTTAGCCTGTCCAGGCAGTGCAGTGCAAAAAGCCAAAGGCACACGTCCACATCTATCCTGTACGTTGTAATTTGTTTGTCAAGCTTCATCCGCGCCTTGTAAATTTGCACTAACACAAATCAAACAGCTGATTAGCCAAAATTACAGAGTATCTACCGCACATGTGACAAAACAGCCACCCAGATGTAGAAAGAGGTCATAATACGGCAAGTGTGCTGATCGTCCAAGCCCTACAAAGGGACCATGCGGTGCCTGTCATAGCAAATCACTGTCACTGCAAAGTATAAGACTCAGCACAACAATCTATAATGGTTTTATAGCCAGGGTCGAGTCTCTCTCGAGCAAAGGCTGGGAACTGCACTACAGACTGCAATTCTCCTGATAATCTCTCTCTCTTTCTCTGCTGTTTCTCAAATCCGACTTACTTGACCACT
>Ga0307942_1002274_pt1 | contig 15560 bp, 21 predicted proteins | sample OrgLakmetagen175_FD_201846 | JGI IMG/M metagenome (GOLD analysis project Ga0307942, IMG submission 201846) | Saline water microbial communities from Organic Lake, Antarctica - #175 | ecosystem: Environmental > Aquatic > Non-marine Saline and Alkaline > Saline | place: Antarctica: Organic Lake...
TGTGGCGTGACAAGGTGTGGGGAACTCATTGAAGACTAAGATTGATGGCTTAATCTGTACTCTGTAATATTGATTTGTGGCGCGACAAGGTGTGGGGAACTCATTGAAGACTAATATTGATGGCTTACTCTGTACTCTGTAATATTGATTTGTGGCGTGACAAGGTGTGGGGAACTCATTGAAGACTAAGATTGATGGCTTAATCTGTACTCTGTAATATTGATTTGTGGCGCGACAAGGTGTGGGGAACTCATTGAAGACTAAGATTGATGGCTTAATCTGTACTCTGTAATATTGATTTGTGGCGTGACAAGGTGTGGGGAACTCATTGAAGACTAAGATTGATGGCTTACTCTGTACTCTGTAATATTGATTTGTGGCAAGATGCGGTGATTGGGAGTTGATGTGAAAAAGACACCCTCTTTTTTTTAGGGGAGGCCATAGAGTGTCACAATTCTTAAACGCCACTCGTCAATTCGAATGTCAACTAGACTTTTGGATTCACTTGGTCGCCACTGACGTTGAGAGCTATTAATCACATTAAGTAAATAAATGTATATACACATTTGTACATGGGACCAATAGAGAGACTTTGCATTTATGGGACTCTCCTTCCAGAATACTACTAGGTCATATTCTCACAATGGCATGATGGAAAGTATTCATTGTTTGGTTTAATTTCAACATTACAGCAGTTTAGCTTGCACGCCACGCTCAGGGCATATATGTGTGTGTGTGTGTTTGTGTGTGTGTGTGTTTGTGTGTGTGTGTGTGTGTGTTATAACCGTAAGTTCAAAAAAGAATCAGCAAGTTCAAAAGAGCATCAGCAAAGCATCACGGACAGTGAATAACCACTGAAGAAAAAGAAATGGAGATCAGGAAGGTTGTAGGCTTGGCCTGAAACCGGCTCTTGATGAGAGTTGGGAATGGTACTGGAAAGGGCACGTCTGGTATAGACAGCTTCAGCGGCGTGTGTAGTTGACAAAGTGCACATGGAGCTTGGATGCAAGCTTCTTAACTTCGTTCTTTCAATCAATCAAGGAAGGAGGGATCAAGATCCAAGTGTTTGGGAGGTTCTATCGAGTGAGTGTTGTAGATGGTGCCACCCACACCCAAGAGGATGGAGTGAAGAATAACAGAGGCTCCTTGAAGAATGGTGCAGAGGTCTTTGTGCTGTTCTTTTGCAGCAGTGAGAAATACAGTATGTAGATGAAAGGCGATTGGCTCGGCTTCAGGTCTTTCATGCGCGTTCCTTGTTCCTCATTATTGCATCCTTTCGCACATTCAATTTTCAAATCACTGCACATGTGCAATTGAATTTTCCACACTACACCAGTTTAACTACACTTTTTTAATGTTGTGCCCTCCCCCACCCACACACACACTCACAACTCCTACAGACACACATACACAAGCACACATCTGCACGTAAAACACACACATACACACACTATACACACGTATAAACACACGCACACATACAAACACGCGTATACACACACGCGCTCAAACATACACACACATGCAAGCTGTATTGAGCACCCTCTCATGCTCACACACTCACGTTGCATTTGATTCCTTTTCTGCATCTGTCCGCCCTGGCTGGATGAAACATGTGCGCACGCAGCCTGGGCTGATGGAATGCAGGAGCTGCAGCAGCACCTGCATGTGTGTGTGTGTGTGTGCTGAGTGAGTGTGTGTGTGCTGTGTGTGTGAGTGTGCCTGTTAGTGTCGTGGGCATGTGAGTGAGTGTGTGTGTGTGCTGTGTGAGTGTGTGTGCTGTGTGTGTGTGTGCTGTGTGTGTGTGCTGTGTGAGTGTTTGCGCTGTGTGAGTGTGTGTGTGTGCTGTGTGCTGTGTGCTGTGTGAGTGTGCCTGTTAGTGTCGTGGGCATGGGAGTGAGCAGCAGGTGAATTTAAAGAAGGGCGCTGCAGAACAGTAGCACTGATGCGCACGTGCGTGGGCAATAGCAACACCCTCACTCATTCTTAAGATGACCGGCACAGTAGCACTGACTGATGCGCACGTGCGTGGGCAATAGCAACACCCTCACTCATTCTTAAGATGACCGGCACAGTAGCACTGACTGATGCGCACGTGCGTGGGCAATAGCAACACCATCACTCGTCTTCACGGTGATCGTGTTTGTACCTCTTAATATGACGAATGTTCTGTTTGGATTCGATTTTTAAGGCAGTGCCTTTGGCAAGAAGGGGCTAGGGGGCACTACAGGTGAGAAGCACACACGCACACGCACGCACACACACATACACGCACACACACACACACACACACACACACACACACACACATACACGCACACTGGAGAGGAAAAGTTACATTATGTAAAAAACCAATTGTTACGGTCCAATTGCAATCAGATTCCTGTATGATGTTTTGTGATGGGGAATAAATTAAACATCAGCACTGGCAAACATACAAACATAATCAAAAACACACACACAACGCACACACACATGCAACACACACAAGCTAACTGCTTAAGTAGTCAAACAATCACACACAACATCGTCACAGACACACACACACACTTGCACACACGCAAACAAATATCAGATATCTGTCTTTCTGCTTAGCGTGGGCCACATAAGCAGAGAAAAGAGGGACAGCCATCGGACAAGCTGAGTTGACACATCAAAGGCATGCACACACAATCACACGAAGTTACACGCAAACGCACACACGAACTAGCACACACACACAACACACAAACGAGCGCACACACCTGTCCTTCTGCTAAACGTGGGTCACTCAAGCTGAGCAGGGGAGAGCAGGAGGGCCTTTCTGAAGCATCATCAGGCCAAAGCTACACACACACGCACACACACACAACACACACGAGCGCACACACCTGTCCTTCTGCTAAACGTGGGTCACTCAAGCTGAGCAGGGGAGAGCAGGAGGGCCCCTCTGGAGCATCATCAGGCCAAAGCTACACACACTCGCACGCACACACGCACACACACATACACGAACTAACACACACACACACACACACAAACGAGCGCACACACATGGCCTTCTGCTAAACGTGGGTCACTCAAGCTGAGCAGGGGAGAGCAGGAGGGCCTTTCTGAAGCATCATCAGGCCAAAGCTACACACACACGCACGCACACACGCACACACACAACACACACACGCACGCACACGCACACACACAACACAAACGAGCGCACACACCTGTCTTTCTGCTAAACGTGGGTCACTCAAGCTGAGCAGGGGAGAGCAGGAGGGCCTTTCTGAAGCATCATCAGGCCAAAGCTACACACACACGCACACACGCACGCACACACGCACACACACATACACACACACGCACGCATACACGCACACACACACAAACGAGCGCACACACCTGGCCTTCTGCTAAACGTGGGTCACTCAAGCTGAGCAGGGGAGGGCAGGAGGGCCCCTCTGGAGCATCATCAGGCCACAGACTACTGCTACCAGAAAGGCGTGCATTGGCCCAACGCAGCACGTCCTCTTCAATCTGCTTGGACGTGTGTGTGTGTGTGTGAGTGTGTGTGTGTGTGTGTAAGTGTGTGTGTGTGAGTGTGTGTGTGCATGCGTGAAAGTGTGTATGTGTGTATGTGTGTGTAAGTAAATATGTGTGTGTGCAACTACGTGTGTATGTATCTGCCACCTCTGTAAATAGGTGGATTGAAAGTAAACACACATATTCACAATTGCACGCACAAAACACACACACCCACACGCGTGTCTGCTGCTTCTGCCGCTGCGAGGTGGACGTACTGGGCACCTTCTTCCTCTCTGCCACCTTTGTATGCCGGTGAATTGAAAGCATACGTGCACACATTCACACGCACGCACACACACGCACACACACACACGCGCGTGCCTCTTGCTTCTGCCGCTGCGAGGTGGACGTACTGGGCACCTTCTTCCTTTCTGCCACCTTTGTATGCCGGTGTACTGAAAGCAAACGCACACACACACAACCACACACACACACACATACACACACAACCACACACACAACCACACACACGCGCGTGCCTGTTGCTTCTGCCGCTGTGAGGTGGACGTGCTGAGCACCCTCTTCCTCTCGGCCACCCTGCCGGCATCCTTACCCCCCCCTTTTGCAACCTGAGGGCCGGTCTGTGGTCTTTTAGTGCTCACACTGCCCGAGAGGGGGGGAAGTCGTTGCTGCTGCGGGTTTAGTTGCTGCTGCTGCTGCTGTTGCTGCTGCTGTTGCTGCTGCTGAGGCGGTTTTTGATGCGGCTGGTGCGGGTGTTGCTGTTGGTGGTGTTGTATTTGCTGCTGCTGCGGCTGCTGTTGCTGCTGCTGCTGCTGTGAATGTAGCTGTTGATGGTATTGTTTGTGCTGCGGCTGCGGCTGCTGTTGTTGCTGCTGTGACTGTAGCTGCTGGTGCTGGTGCAGGTCCTGCTGCTGCTGCTGCTGCTGCTGCTGCTGCTGCTGCTCGTGCGAGTGTTGTAGCTGCTGCTGCGGCGGCTGTTGTTGTTGCTGCTGCTGCTTGTGCGAGCGTTGTAGTTGCTGCTGCGGCTGCTGTTGCTCATGCTCCCGCTGCTGATTGTCGCAATCATGTATATAGCTTGCATTATGTACGCTCAGATCACAGGCAGTGTCATACACAACCCCAATGCAGTCGTGTCTCTCTATGTGGCTGCTCTTGCCATGCTGCCGTTGGTCGTGGCTGTCACGCTGCGAGCTGCGCTGGTTGTGCTGCGCGTGCTGTGCGTGTGTGCAACAGCTGTCGCCTTGCACATGGCCGCCCCGCTGCGAGCTGTGCCCGTCACGCTGCGCGAGTGTGTGACAGCTGTCGCCCTGCATGTGGCTGTCACGCTGCGTGCTGTGCCCGTCACGCTGTGCGTGTGTGTGCCAGCTGTTGTTCGTGGCCCCTTTGGTGGTGGCGGGGTCGTCGGCAGAAAAAGTGCGTTTGGTACAGGCGTCGCTCGTGGTGTTGTGCTTGTTGGCTGTGGCCTGATTAGCGGTGCCGTGGTTCTTGGTAGCAAAGTCAGAGGCGCCGTTGTTAGCAGCGTTGCCGTGAGAGACGATGCTGCCAGTGGGGGTGGTGTCGTCAGTGGGGGTGGTGGGGTTGGTGGGGTCGTGGTCAGCAGGTGGTCCTTGTGGAGGAGGATACAAGGTTAGCACCGTGCAGGCAGCATCACTCTTCGCAGCATTGCACGAGCTAGGGCTACGCGAGTTGCTGTTGTTGTTGTTGTTGTTGGTGGTGGTGGTGGTGTGTGTGCGTGTGGTGCTTCCATTGGTGTGTGTGCTGGTGTGCGGCGGACCCCTGCCGCTGCTGCTGCTGTCAGTGTGTGTGTGGTGTGTTGGGTGTGGCGTGCGTGTGGTGCTGCTATCAGTGTGTGTGGGGTGTGTGAGGTGTGGCGTGTGTGTGGTGCTGCTGCTGTGGGTGTGTGTGGGGTGTGGGGTGTGTGTGGTGCTGGTAGGAGAAGGAGGGCTGCTGGGAGTGGGAGGAAGGACAGACGGGGAGCAGGCCTGCTCGAGTAGGCAGGCCATGTGGTGGCGCATCATCTGTGTGTGTGTGTCATGTGTATGTGTTTGCGTTTGTGTGTGACCTGCTCAAGGAGCAAGCCATGTGGTGGCGCATCATCTGTGTGCCCATGTGTGCGTGCGTTCGTGTGTGTGTGTGTGACCTGCTCAAGGAGCAAGCCATGTGGTGGCGCATCATCTGTGTGTGTCCGTGTGTGCGTGCGTTCGTGTGTGTGTGTATGTGTGTGTGTGTGACCTGCTCAAGGAGCAAGCCATGTGGTGGCGCATCATCTGTGTGTGTCCATGTGTGTGTGCGTTCGTGTGTGTGACCTGCTCGAGGGCAAGGAGGCAGACCATGTGGTGGCGCATCGTCTATGTGTGTGTGTATGTGTGTGTGTGTGTGTGTGACCTGCTCAAGGAGCAAGCCATGTGGTGACTCATCTGTGTGTGTCCGTGTGTGCGTGCGTTTGTGTGTATGACCTGCTCAAGGGCAAGGAGGCAGGCCATGTGGTGGCGCATCGTCTAAGTGTGTGTATGTGTGTGTGTGTGTTTGGCCTGCTCAAGTAGGCAGGCCATGTGGTGGCGCATCATCTGTGTGTGTATGTGTGTGTGTGTGTGTGTGTGTGTGTGTGTGTGTGGCCTGCTCAAGGAGGCAGGCCATGTGGTGGCGCATCGTCTATGTGTGTGTGTGTGTGTGTGTGTGTGTGTGTGTGTGTGTGTGTGTGTGTGTGTGTGGCCTGCTCAAGAAGGCAGGCCATGTGATGGCGCATCATCTGCGTGTGTGCGTGTGTGTGCTTGTGTGTGTGTGTATGTGTGTGTGTGTGGTGGTGGGGCACCAAGGGGAGCGTGCACACGTCATCTCACATGCTAAAGAGGGACAATTGTTCAATTGATGTGTTTGTAGGGCTGGCCAGAACCGTATTTTTAAACCGTATATGACCGTTATTTTTATATTTGAAGTAAATCCTATTTGCATAGGGTGAAAGCACAGATGGCAGTCCTCAAAAGTATAGTTCAGTTTAGGGATAACAAAGGCCAGGCTGGAGGCTCCAGCCTGGCATGGCTGCTCAACCTATAGGTCCCACAAAAAAAAATGCAATGCCTGTTCTCAAAGGACACATGAGGCTGGTGCCACGCGACAAAAATATTCACACATCCAAGACTATTCACACATTCAAGACTATTCACACATCCAAGACTATTCACACATTCAAGACTATTCGCACATTCAAGACTATTCACACATTCAAGACTATTCACACATTCAAGACTATTCACACAATCAAGACTATTCACACATTCAAAACTATACACACATTCAAGACTATTCATACATTCAAGACTATTCACACATCCAAGACTATTCACACATTCAAGACTATTCACACATTCAAAACTATTCACACATGGGGCCGGTGCCACGCGTTAAGATTATTTTATGAATACAAGTCCAAACGTTTATGTGGTCCACCCAAAAACGGAGCTCTCCAGGAACATGCACGCACATGTGCAAGCGCATACACACACAACCACACGCACACACACACACACAAACACACACACACACACGCAAAACACACACACACAAAACACACACCTGCCATGCCAGCGACAGCAGCGGGCTCATATGCCCCTCTGCAACATCAATGACACACACAAAATACGCACAAACATTTAGGCACATCCACACACGTACAAACACAAACACATACACACACAAAACACACACCTGCCATGCCAGCGACAGCAGTGCGCTTCTGTGCCCCTCTGCAACATCAATGACACACAAAATACACACAAACATTCACGCACATCAACAAACACACACATACACACACAAAATACACACCTGCCATGCCAGCGACAGCGACAGCAGTGCGCTCCTATGCCCCTCTGCAACATCAATGACACACACAAAATACACACAAACATTCACGCACATCACACACGTACAAACACACACACATACACACACAAAACACACACCTGCCATGCCAGCGACAGCAGTGCGCTTCTGTGCCCCTCTGCAACATCAATGACACACAAAATACACACAAACATTCATGCACATCAACAAACACACACATACACACACAAAATACACACCTGCCATGCCAGCGACAGCAGTGCGCTCCTGTGCCCCTCTGCAACATCGATGACACACAAACATTCACGCACATCCACACACACACACACACACACACAACACACACCTGCCATGCCAGCGACAGCAGTGCGCTTCTGTGCCCCTCTGCAACATCGATGACACACAAACATTCACGCACATCCACACACGTACAAACACACACACACACACAAAACACACAAAAACACACACCTGCCATGCCAGCGACAGCAGTACGCTCCTATGCTACTCTGCAACATAGATGACACACACAAACATCACGCACATCCACACACGTACAAACACACACACATACACACACAAAACACACACCTGCCATGCCAGCGACAGCAGTGCGCTCCTATGCCCCTCTGCAACATCAATGACACACAAAAAATACGCACAAACATTTAGGCACATCAACAAACACACACATACACACACAAAACACACACGTGCCATGCCAGCGACAGCAGTGCGCTCCTGTGCCCCTCTGCAACATTGATGACACACACAAACATTCACGCACATCCACACACGTACAAACACACACACATACACACACAAAACACAAATCTGCCATGCCAGCGACAGCAGTGCGCTTCTGTGCCCCTCTGCAACATTGACGACACACACAAACATTCACACATATCCACACACGTACAAACACACACAAAACACAAATCTGCCATGCCAGCGACAGCAGTGCGCTTCTGTGCCCCTCTGCAACATTGATGACACACACAAACATTCACACATATCCACACACGTACAAACACACACACATACACACACAAAACACAAATCTGCCATGCCAGCGACAGCAGTGCGCTTCTGTGCCCCTCTGCAACATTGATGACACACACAAGCATTCACGCACATCCACACACGTACAAACACACACACACACATACACACACAAAATACACACCTGCCATGCCAGCGATAGCAGTGCGCTCCTGTGCCCCTCTGCAACATCGATGCCGCCAATATTGACCATCGGAAGCCCCCACATCCGCGCACAGATGTCACACACCTGCGTTTAGATGTGTGTGTGTGTGTGTGTGTGTGTGTGTGTGTGTGTGTGTGTGTGAGTCTGCATCTGTGTGTGCATGTGTGTGTCTCTGTGTGTGCATGTGTGAGTGTGAGCATTTCCAGCCCCCACATCCACGTACATAAGCCACAGACTTGCGTTGAGGCGTGTGTGTGTGTGTGTGCATTTGTGTGTGCATGTGTGTGTGCATGTGTGTGTGTGTGCATGTGTGTGTGCATGTGTGTGTATGTGTGTGCATGTGTGTGCGTGTGTGTGCATGTGTAGATGTGCGTGCAACATTCAGATAACCTCATATAACCATCTTCCTCTTCCAACTTGCATTCCTGCGTCCTTCCTCTTCAAGCGATCATTTCTACGTGTGATTTTAAGGACTCTCTTACATTCCTACGTCCCTCCACTTCAAACAAGCACCCCTACATCCCTCCTCTTCAAGCATGCATTCCTACATCCCTCCTCTTCAAGCACGCATTGCTACGTCCCTCCTCTTCAAGCACGCATTTCTACATCCCTCCTCTTTAAGCACACATTCCTACGTCCCTCCTCTTCAAGAAGTCATTCCTACGTCCTTCCTCTTCAAGCAATCATTCTACGTCCTTCCTCTTCAAACATGCACTCCTACGTCCCTCCTCTTCAAGCACGCATTCCTATGTGTAATCTCAAGGACTCTCTTACATTCCTAGGTCCTTCCTCTCCAAGCACGCATTTCTACGTCCCTCCTCTTCAAGCACGCATTCCTACATCCCTCCTCTTCAAGCACGCATTTCTACATCCCTCCTCTTCAAGCACGCATTCCTACGTCCTTCCTCTTCAAGCAATCATTCCTACGTCCTTCCTCTTTAAGCACAAATTTCTGCGTCCTTCCTCTTCAAGCAATCATTCCAGTGTGTGATCTCAAGGACTCTCTTACATTCCTACATCCTTCCGCTTCAAACATGCATTTCTACGTCCCTCCTCTTCAAGCACGCATTTCTACATCCCTCCTCTTCAAGCAAGCATTCCTACGTCCTTCCTCTTCAAGCAATCAATCCTACGTCCTTCCTCTTTAAGCACAAATTCCTGCGTCCTTCCTCTTTAAGCACAAATTCCTACGTCCCTCCTCATCAAGCAATCATTCCTATGTGTGATCTCAAGGACTCTCTTACATTCCTACGTCCTTACTCTCCAAGCACGCATTCCTACGTCCTTCCTCTCCAAGCAATCATTCTACGTCCTTCCTCTTCAAACATGCACTTTTACGTCCCTCCTCTTCAAGCACGCATTCCTACGTCCCTCCTCATCAAGCAATCATTCTTATGTGTGATCTCAAGGACTCTCTTACATTCCTACATCCTTCCGCTTCAAGCACGCATTCCTACGTCCCTTCATTCAAACAAGCACCCCTACGTGTGTCATCCAAAGGACTCTCATGCATGTGGCAAAAGGTGCGGAGGCGATGGAGGCACGCTTGTATGTATATTGTGTGTATTGTCTACAATTGTATATACGTATATTTCTATTTTCTATGGCGCATACTATAGCAGCTGCTTATACATGTACACGTGCGGCCTTGCTACCTGTTTGTGTATCCCACATGACACCATAAGAGACTCGTGCGTGTGTGCGTGCATGCGTGTGTGCGTGCATGTGTGCATGCGTGCGCACATGAAAAGGAGACATGGACGCAATATTACGAATGGCAATCCTTACAAGTACACACACACTAATTCTCACAAGCACGCACATGCATAATACATGCATGCACACACACACACACACACACGCACACGCACACGCACACGCACACGCACACGCACACGCACACGCACACGCACACGCACACACACAAATTATTACACAAGCACGTACATGCATATTACATGCACACACGCACACACACACACACACAAATTCTCACACAAGCACGCACATGCATAATACATGCACGCAAACACACACAAATTCTCACACATGCACGCACATGCATAATACACGCACACATACAAAATCTCACACAAGCACGCACATGCATATTACATGCACGCACGAACACACACACACACACATTTTCACACAAGCACACACATGCAAAATACACGCACGCACACACACACACACACACACACACACGTGCGCGCGCGTGCACACGCACACACACACACACACGATTGCCTGGATCGTATGTATATAAGCATGAGATAAGCACTTGCGTTGAGTGGCAGACATTATGAACACATACAAACACACACACATGAGCGTGTGGATGCACACACACACACACACTTGCACCAGTGCTTGCACACACGCACACACACACACACACATACACACACACACACTTGCACCAGTGCTTGCACACACGCACACACACACGCACACACACAGTGGCAATCAACCACACAAATCTGCACCAGTGCATGCATGCAAAACCATACGCACACACAGTGGCAATCAACCACACAAATCTGCACCTGGTTCCCGTTCTCAGAGCACATGATCTTGAAAGGCACACGCGTGCGCGCAGAGAAGGGAGGCACAAACGCTTGACGCCACTTCACACAGCCTGGCTGGATGGCATCACAGGCCAGCAAGAGAGGGTAGCCCTGTGTGTGCGTGTGTGTGTGTAAGTGTGCGTATATGTGTGTGGCTGGATGGCATCACAAGCCAGCAAGAGAGGGTAGCCCTGTGTGTTAGTGTGTGTATGTGCGTGTGTGTGTGTAAGTGTGTGTGTGTGTGTTTGTGTGGCTGGATGGCATCACAGGCCAACAAGAGAGGGTAGCCCTGTGTGTGTGTTAGTATATGTGTGTGCGTGTGTGTGTGCATGCACGTGTATGTGTGTGTGTGTGTGTGTGTGTGTGTGTGTGGATGGCAACACAGGCCAGCAAGAGAGGGTAGCCCTGTGTGTGTTAGTATATGTGTGCGTGTGTGTGCGTGCATGTGCGTGTCCGTGTGTGTGTGTGCGTGTCTGTGTGGGTGTCTGTGTGAGTGCGTGTGCGCGTGCATGTGCGTGCACTAGTGTGTGTGTGCTTTTGTGTGTGCGTGTGCGTGTGTGTGCGTGTGCGTGTGTGTGCACGCATGTGTGTATGTGTCTATTCATGCTGGCAGTATACATATGCTTGCTAGCGCTACAAAAACAATGATGGTTGGCAACGACAACAAGAACAGCAATCTCGATTGGTTGTTCGTGCCTACCTAGGCGATCCTAAAATCATAAAGATTCTAGCCAGCCCTAGACTTCTCAGCCAGCAGATAATAAGAGGGGGAAGGGTGCCGGACCGCAAAAAACATAGGCATTCACAGACAAAAGCAAACGTGTGTAGGGTCGGCAAAAAACATAGGCATTCACAGACAAAAGCAAACGTGTGTAGGGTCGGCAAAAAACATAGGCACGTGTAGGGTCGGCAAAAAACATAGGAATTCACAGACCAAAATAAACGTGTAGGGTCGGCAAACAACATAGGCATTCACAGACCAAAACAAATGTGTGTAGGGTCGGCAAAAAACATAGGCATTCACAGACCAAAACAAACGTGTGTAGGGTCGGCAAAAACACATAGGCACGTGAAGGGTCGGCAAAACACATAGGCACGTGCAGGGTCGGCAAAAAACATAGGCATTCACAGACCATAACAAACGTGTGTAGGGTCGGCCAGATTCATACATTTACAGGTATATGGTATATGCAGTGTGTACACACACGGTAGTTTTGGCAGGCAAACCACCATACACACGGTCACATACGGTGCAGACACGGTGACACACGGTCACACACGGTCACACACGGTCACACACTGTCACACACGGTCACACACGGTCACACACAGTCACACACGGTCACACACGGTCACACACGGTCACACACGGTCACACAAGGTCACACACGGTCACACACGGTCACAAACGGTCACACACGGTGCAGACATGCGCTTCTGGCCAGCACTACCAAGTCCTGCGATTGGGTGGGCTGTGCAAAGCTGTGCCCAACCGCTTCAGAACGCCCACCCAAACACACTTGAGGGATTGGTGAGCTCCATCCTTCTATGCCTTCTGACAACCGCACTTGGAGTAGACAATCCAGTGGACTTGCAAGACTTAGACCTCACTGCTTGTGGAGTAAACATTCCGGTGGACTTGCAAGACTTGAACCTCACTGCTTGTGGAGTAAACAATCCGGTGGACTTGCAAGACTTAGACCTCACTGCTTGTGTAGTAAACATTCCGGTGGACTTGCAAGACTTAGACCTCACTGCTTGTGGAGTAAACATTCCGGTGGACTTGCAAGACTCAAACCTCACTGCTTGTGGAGTAAACAATCCGGTGGACTTGCAAGACTTAGACCTCACTGCTTGTGGAGTAAACATTCCGGAAGACTTGCAAGACTTAGACCTCCCTGCTTGTGGAGTAAACATTCCAATGGACTTGCACGATTTCGGCCTCACTGTTTGCTATTGGTCATGAAAGCCTCCAGAATCTATTTGGTCCAGGGTAATGCACGCAGTGTGTGTTATGCTGTGCACGTGTGTGTGTATGTGTGTGTGTGTATGTGTGTGTGTGTATGTGTGTGTGTACGTGTGTGTTAGGGTGTTGCACCCAAGTATTGCCGAGGGTTCAGGTGTGCTTGTTTTGGGGTAAAGTCTACTTGTTTTGGGGTAAAGACTACTTGTTTTGGGGTAAAGACCACTTGTTTTGGGGTAAAGACCACTTGTTTTGGGGTAAAGACTACTTGTTTTGGGGTAAAGACTACTTGTTTTGGGGTAAAGACTACTTGATTTAGGGTAAAGACCACTTGTTTTGGGGTAAAGACTACTTGTTTTGGGGTAAAGACCACTTGTTTTGGGGTAAAGACTATACTTGTTTGGGTAGCATGCATGCCCCCTGACTCTGTTTGGTCCAGCGCTGCTGAGGATAGGGTGCGCTGGCTGAAAATACTTGTACGTATTTAATCATCATCATGGAAGTCTCCTGGCTCTGTTTAGTCTATAATTGACAAGGATAGGGTGAGCATGTTTTTGATTGCGGATGCTCAATGTGTTTGATCATCATGGAAGCCCCCCGGATGTGTTTAGTCCAGATTTGGTAAGAATAGGGCGGGCTTTTTTGATTGCGAATGCGCGTATGTGATTGATCATCAAATGAACCTCCCAGATCTGTTTGGTCCTGCGCTGCTGATGATAGGGTGCGCTTGGTTTCTGTTTGAGTTATTTGTCGCAGAAACGAAGTGTGCTTGCTCCTAGCAGCAATGTGTTAAGTATCTAAAGCTTGTGTAATAAGAACAGGCGCATGAACTGACACAAGCTAGTCTACCATGCTGTTAGCAGCACTGGGAAATACAGATTATTGAAGCTTGCAATTCCAAATAAAGTTGGTGATGATACAATTAAAAGCCTGAAGCGTGATAAAATGGGTTGAGAGTCTGGAAGCTTGCGTGACCAAGAGCAAGTACGTCATGAACATTTTCAGACTTGAAGCTGGTGAGGAACACGTTTAAAGGCCTGAAGTACGATAGAATGGGTCAACAGTCTGGAGGCTTGTGTGCACAAGAACAAGTATGTCATGAATATTTTCAGACTTAGAAGTTGGTGAGGAACACGTTTAAAGGCCTGAAGTACGATAGAATGGGTCAAAAGTCTGGAGGCTTGTGTGCCCAAGAACAAGTAATTTCAAAAATGCCATGATAGAATGGGTTGAGGGTCTGGAGGCTTGCGTGACCAAGAGCAAGTATGGTTAAACATGTCATGAATATTTTCGAACTCGATATGCAAATGATAAAGAATGTTCTGATTACAAATATCAGTACGACCTGATAAAGAATATTCTGATTACAAAATACCAGTACGACCTGATAACGAATATTCTGATTACAAATACCAGTACGACCTGATAAAGAATATTCTGATTACAAATACCAGTACGACCTGATAAAGAATATTCTGATTACAAATACCAGTACGACCTGATAACGAACATTCTGATTACAAATACCAGTACGACCTGGCACAAACATCCTTTGTGTCACCATCAGCAGCGCTTTGGTAGAGCTGATGCTGGAGGCTTGCGCATCATAGCCAAAACTAGATTGGAAGAGTGTGCTGCATATTAAATGCCACAATGAAGGAAAAAGGATAGTCTGAGCATGTTAAAATGCCTCAACAATTTTGAATGAAACAATCCAACGTCCTACCGTCAGCATGACAGGGTCAAACAGAGTCTGGAGGTGGCATCCCAGTTTAGGGCCCACCAGTTGGTTCAGCCACGCACGCAGCAAGCGCTCCTCTTTCTTGTCAAACTGCCCGTCGTCGTCGGTCAGCTGGTACATCTGAAATGAAATATGCGTGGTGTCCATTTGATTTTAGTGTTAACACGCATTGGATACTTGCAGCTGAAGTAAGGTCGTGTCATTACTTATTCATGACTTACAAAACTTTCTGTCCAGCTTCTTATTCGTCAAGGAAGGAACATATATAGGGTTGGCCAAAGCCATATATATATATATACGGTGAATGTAGGGTTTTTTTGGCAGAAATATCACCAATACACGGTCTTATACGGAGTATCTAGTCCTACACGTACTGAACATGGTCCCGATGTGTGCCCTCTTTCTTTACACACTCTGTTGCACTAAAAGGCTCGAGGCACACTCTCTGAACTGGCCGTATAGTTGGCTCACAGTCGCCTGTAACAACAAACATCGACACACACTCTGTTGCACTAAAAGGCTCGAGGCACACTCTCTGAACTGGCCGTATAGTTGGCTCACAGTCGCCTGTAACAACAAACATCGACACACACTCTGTTGCACTAAAAGGCTCGAGGCACACTCTCTGAACTGGCCGTATAGTTGGCTCACAGTCGCCTGTAACAACAAACATCGACACACACTCTGTTGCACTAAAAGGCTCGAGGCACACTC
>Ga0307942_1002275_pt1 | contig 15554 bp, 8 predicted proteins | sample OrgLakmetagen175_FD_201846 | JGI IMG/M metagenome (GOLD analysis project Ga0307942, IMG submission 201846) | Saline water microbial communities from Organic Lake, Antarctica - #175 | ecosystem: Environmental > Aquatic > Non-marine Saline and Alkaline > Saline | place: Antarctica: Organic Lake...
CGCACTCTCTCACTCTCACTCACACTCTCTCACTCTCTCGCTCGCTCACACACACACACACACACACACACACACACACACACACACACACACACACACACACACACAAACACACATACATGCACACACTCACGCACACACACACACACTCACGCACACACACATACGCGCACACACGCACACAATACACACACACGCACACACACACACATACATACACACACAAAGATAAAACCATGCACATGCATGCCCACGCACTCACATATACGCCACCACGCAGACATACACACACATAAGCACACGTGTGCACGCACACAAACACGCACAAAACACGCACACATAAACACACACGCACACAAACATGCACAACAACAAAAATCACGGGCACACATGTACAAACACACATACACAATTCCATACATCCACATGCACGAACGCACGTTGGCAGTCACTACACACAAATGCCCACACAACCACCTTAGGTGGGCATCATGGCAGACAGGAACCAGGACTACAAGCCGCTGGCACAGGTTCGTAGCACCGCATGTCTTTTTTCTCAGGCATCCTCCATGTGCTTGTTTGTAGAGCCTTGTTATGCAGCTCAGGAAGCAGGGATCGATACAGAGATAAGCGTCAAACACTGCAAGACACGCAAGTTTAACCCTAGAAAACTCACAAATTGCAGGACATGGTGGACTTCATTAACAGGGGAGTGACCCCGTACCACGTCGTTGAGGAATGCAGTCAGCGCCTCCTGGCGTCAGGGTTTCAGCACCTATCAGAGAAGAATCCCTGGAAGATTCTGGTGTGTGTGTGTATGTGTGTGTGTGTGTGTGTGTGTGTGTGTGTGAGGACGCCATCAGCCACTGCGCCAGCCTCTTCTCCTCCAATTATGTCCTGCTTGCGTGATTTGCCAACACTGCCCCTCTTTCTCTCTGCTATCTGTGGACGCTTTGTCTCAATCTCCAACACCCTTTCTTGCACCTGCTCAACCCACCCGTCCAGCCCGGAGGCAAGTACTTCTTCACACGCAACAGCTCCACCATCTGCGCATTTGCGGTCGGTGAGAAGTACAGCCCAGGCAACGGCTTCTACATGGTGGGGGCGCACACAGACAGCCCGTGCATCAAGCTCAAGCCTGTGAGTGCACTATGAAGCAAGAAGAAAAGTGCACTTAGCTTCATTTTGAAATGTCAAGTCTCCATATAGCTTTTTTCTTTTTACGACTGAGGTGCAAGCTTACACGCTCTTGACACCTACACCCATGCTACTGCTCCACCAGCTATGGTAACCTCAGTTCAAACATGCTCCGTTGAAATGGTCAAGATATGGTTTGTACCTCACCTACATGCATTAAAATCAGGTGACCAAGTCAGTGAAGAGTGGCTTCTTGATGGTCAACGTGGAGACCTACGGCGGCGGGCTGTGGCACACCTGGTTTGATCGGGACCTTGGTCTAGCAGGGCGGTGAGTTTCTTATTGTTTGCCTGCTTTTGAAGGAGAAAGAGGATAGTTTGGACGCATCCTTGAGGGATTGAATAAGGCGGAAACTGTCTCATCCCCATCGGTTCCTTTTCAACAATGTATGTTCAGAGTTGGCTTTTAACCTTTCTTCCTCATCCCTGTCGTTCACCTTTCCATAACGTCCTTCCAGCTGCACATTCTTTCATAGCGCTGTCCTTTTGCCCTCAGCGTATGCAAAAAAACAAACGCCACATTTATTGGATTGGCCAGGCCTGGAAATGACCGTATTTTTGGTGATGTTCCTGCCAAAAATGCCGCATAAACACCGTTTACAAGTGGTTCTACCCTACACATGTGACACATGTCCCTCCTCTCCCGCTGTTTTCCTGCACTTAGTCTGCCTTAGTACTTTGCACCTGACATCAGAATCACCAAAACTTGAACTTTCTGCAGCGTCCTTCTCCGCGACTCATCTGGAGCCGCACCCTCGGCATCCTCCCCACTGCGCCAGGCCCTTGTGAATATCACTGCCCCCATCTTGCGCATCCCCATGCTGGCCATCCACCTGCAGCGAGACATCAACTCTGCCGGCTTTAAGCCCAACTGGCAGGTGCGCTGTTGGGTGCTCAATTTGGGTGTGCTTATGCAAGGTGGAACGGAAGCTTTGTTTGCTGTACTGCAATGAATACGTGCTTCTGTGTTAGTCATCTGTTAATGTTATGTGAGCATTGAAGTGGCGGGAAATCCTTGCTTGAGAATGAAAGCGTAGACCTTGTCTTTGTGCTGTATTGCATGGCTCTAAGTTACAAGCAGTTATAGACTTATGTTATTAAATAACGAAAGCAGGCTTACTTCTATGTTATGTTGTTCTAGCTGGAGTGAAATATTGTTTAAATAAGTAAAGAGGCTTACTTCTATGTTATGTTGTTATTGCTGGGAGTGAGAAGCGTGGAGTGTAGCAACAACTCAAACACTTCAATTTTGAGCAAGTGTCCTTGGTGTTGAACAACTCATGCCAGCAAATTCTCTGTTTATCACAGCGGCTGAATGAACATTGTGTAACCTGGTTGGCCATGATTCTCGTAACACCCTTCTTGTATCCTTATCAGGCATATTACTTCTGAAACTCATGTTTGTGCTTGGTACTCCTGCGGCTGCAGCTGCTGATGGTACTGCAGACCAAACATAAGTATTTTATCTGTACTTGCGCTGCTGCTGCAGACCAATTTCGCCCCCATGCTGGCCACCGCAGCCAAGGCCCAACTTGGAGCTCCCGCTGCTGCTCCCACTGCTGCCTCAATCACCCCAGCTGGCCCTAAAAAAGAGGCAGATAAGCACCACATTGTACTCATGGAGCTGCTCGCAAAAGAGCTGGGTGTTCAGGTCTGTTTGAGAGGCAAGCCTCAGCTTTCCTTACTCTATTTGTCTTGGTTGTCAATCAGCGTTTAAAAAGGGGTACGAGATGCGCAATCATGCGCCTGACACCCCTTTTTATCAGCTTGTTTGTTAAGCACTCGGTCCAGAACTTGGGTTAGCCGGGCACCTGATCACCCTGCTAATTTTTACCCTTTCACAGGTGGATGACATTTTGGACTTTGAACTCAGCGTGTGCGACGTGCAGCCTGCGACGATTGGTGGGCTGAAGGAGGAGTTCATCTTTGCAGGCAGGCTTGACAACCTGTGCATGAGCTACACCGGACTGCAGGTACGTCTTGTGCATATCTTACTACTGCCTGCGTAGTTTGTTTTCTACACTGGACTGCAGGTACGTCTTGTATACCTTATGTGGGGCCAAGAATTCTCCTCAATGTTCAGGGCGAGCATTTTGCCTCTTCATTTGTTGTAACTCGCACCCTCCCACCTTGCTTCTTTCGTCAAAACTTTTCAGGCTCTGCTGGGATATGTGTAGCCGCTGATTCCACCGCTTATGCAACTCAGCCCTGGCGACTCACAACCCTTTGCACGACTCTTGCCTTTTCCTCTAGGCTCTGGTGGACAGCTGCTGCGTCCCAGATGCCCTTGCAGAGGAGGGCGGTGTGCGTGCAGTTGCTTTGTTTGACCATGAAGAAGTGGGCAGCGACTCGGCTCAGGTCAGAGGCTCGCTTCCAGTATGACAAACAGGACTATGTGGAACGAAATCACGCTGGCTCTAGCAGTGCACGATTTGATATACGACACCCGCACTGCTGTCATTCATGGTGGCTGATTTCCTCGTGCCCGCCTGCCCTCTGCCTATCAGTTGAGGTTAAAATAGGGGTCACATTTAAACAGCTTTACCCCAAAAGGTGCACGTCTTGCCATTGGATATGGATCATAAATCATGTGTCCACTCTTTGGTTGGCCGGAAGCTGCCCGGCCGAAGATCTTGTGTCTGGCTGTGATCAACGCCGCTTTGAATTTTGGCTGCACCACAGGGTGCTGGTGGTCCAGTGATGCGGGACACGATCACACGTGTGGCCAGCGCGCTGTCCAAAGGCGAGGAGGGTGCTGTTGAGCGTGCACTAAGGTCATCTTTCCTGGTATGTGGACCTGTTCATGACAACAGTTTCTCAACAGTCAACTGAGGTCGAGCTCTCTCGTGTAGGCTGACTCGTCGTTGACTTTTACAAAGCATGCGTAAAATTCTGCAACCATATGTAAGGGACATATGGTGGTGTAAAGATTTATGCACATGGATGCATCCATTCCTTTTTCAAGGGGTCTCTGTTTGTTAGTGGTCGCTGCTTGGTGAAATCAGATGACAGAATTGCAGCACAAGTAGGCCTAGGAGAGTAGGTGTCCCCTCTTTTGGACGCGATGTGTAGCACAAAGCATGAGCGTCACAACAGGCAGAAAGCTTAAACTCCAGGGCTTACTCTCTTCTGGCTTGTTGGTTTCAGTTGACGAGCTTTTGTGCTCTGCTTGCCGTGTTCTGCTTTGCAGGTGTCTGCTGACATGGCTCATGCGCTGCACCCTTTGTACACAGACAAGCACGGTGAGAAGCAAAGGGATGCCTTAAGAAGTGCTCCTGGTTGTAATGGCAGTTAGAGCCGGACTTCATTTCTCTGCATTCCTGCTGCATAACTTTTCTCCTTGCGTGTTACAGCTCACATGGCAGCACCACACCCCCAGTCACATTTACACCCTCCTGCTTTGTTGTGATCCAGACCCTGACATGGCACCGCGATTTAATGATGGCCTGGTGCTCAAGCACAACGCCAACCAGAGATATGCTACCAATTCGGTGTCAGCAGCGCTGTTTCGTGAGGTGCGTGCATGCACTTTGTAATTTGCAGGAACAAGGTCCCTAATCCCTTCGCAAAAGTCGATCTTCCAAATGCGAGGTGATTACCAAATCCTGCCTTAGATGGATATCTGCAATCCTGTTGAAAAGAATTGAATGTAAAATGCCCTCTTTTCTTTCGTATTTTACCCTACCAGATTACGGCTGCATATGACCTGGAATGAACACTTTGATAAAAGACTGGTTCTGCAACAGCTTGTCTCCTCTGCAAGTGTAGTTGCGTGCCTCCTAGTTGCCGCAATCCTATTGAGTCTTAACTACATCTTGCAACCTTGCATACAGGTGGGGCGACAGCGCAGCATCCCGTGCCAAGAGTTTGCTGTGCGCAACGACATGCCTTGCGGTAGCACCATTGGTCCTATTCTAGCATCGTCCCTTGGCTGCCGTACAGTTGATGTGGGTGTGCCACAGCTGGCCATGCACTCCATCCGGGAGATGTGCGGGTAAGTGCTTTGTCGCTGTTCGCAATTTAGCTATCATTAGACCTTCAATGGGGGGCCTGCTGGAGCATGATGAGCTTTTGAGGACCATTTGGATCCTGAGCAGGTACTTATTCTATCCCTAAAAGCTTGCACCCTTTGTGCTTCAGGTGCGATGATGTGGGCATAGCTTACCGGCACCTTTTGGCCTTCTATGAGGTGCGAAGAGACGATCTGATTGGAACGCTGAGGCTTTAGATATCACGTCTAAGCTTGCCACCTGAAAGCATGTAACATGCCGAAATTTTCACTGCAAGAATCAGGCGCCAAAAAACATTCTTATTGGCAGCAAGTAGGTGCCAATGCGAACAGATGTCAATGCAAAGAAAGTTTGACATCTGCTGCAGGAGCTTGTAAGTATCACAACTTTTTGGCGTCACGTGTTGATTAAGATGCAAATTACACCGTACGGCCATGGATCCACCGCCCCCCCTGAAAAAAATAAACTTGTTATGGTTAAACTGCCAGCAGGATGCGTCAAGGATCATAACTTTTTGACGCCACGTGTCAACTGAAATATAAATTACATATTCGGAATCCTGACGTCGAGAGCTATCGATTGGTATAAATGAGTCGATTCTGAGGGGGTCAAAAGGGGGGGGTCCTGGGGGGGTCGGGGAATTTTGGAGGGGTCTCCAGAACATCACTGGGCCACTTTCACGAAATATTAATATATTTTGGAATCCTCAGCTCAATCCCGGTCGATTGGCACCAGTGTTGTTAACTTTACGGTTGACGCCGTCAACCGTCATTTGACGGTCAGGCGTAATTTACGGTTTCGACCGTCAGAAACTAATCACCAGGCATAATTTACGGTGATTTTAATGTTTGACGTCTGACGGTCGGCTTTACGGTTATTTAAGGTGTGAAACCGTCAGGAATTAGTAATTTACGGTGGGAAACCGTCAGCAGCCGGCCAGGCCGGGCCAGGCTCGACTGACTCAGGGCCACAAGGCCACACGAGCCCTCTTGGCCTGATTACCGGAGGACATTTTATATTTATATCGCAAATCGCAAATGTTGTTTGTGGGGAATTTGGAGCTTGAGTTGGCACTCTGAGCCACTGAGTTCCTGACGCCGCACCGTTACTTACGATTCCCCACCGTCAGTATGAATTTCACCGTTAATTACAGTTATGTGACGCAGACGTCATTTAAGCACCGTAATTTACGGTGCCATTTCTGATTGACGCCGTAAATTCACAACACTGATTGGCACCCTTGTTGGGTGATTTGAATAAAAGGGGGGGGGCTAGGTGCCTGGTCATAGAAATGCGTGGAATGTCCCCAAGTAGGCCGCAGGGGTGTGATCAGGCAGATTACCAGCAATTGATTCTAAACTTGCAGTTTACGCATTGCATTATGCATAAGTTGCATGATTGAAGTAAAAAAGTGCTTTGGCAAGAATTTTGGCTGGATTTGTGCACTAAACAGGTGGTCAGTGCAAGAGCGTGCACAAACCAGTTTTTGCCTTATAGCTCTTCAGGTATTGCATCATTTGGCGTAAGAACTGTGCAGGCAGATAGCTGCTCTAATTCTGAGCAGATTGACACCCTTTTATTAGTTTGGGGGTTCAGTAAAGGGGTATTGGGTGGGGGGTCATTTTGGGCCGGAGGCCCAAAATTTACACGTGACTGTCATGGATGTTTCTTTTTACGCCTCCTGCTGCCAGGAAGCTTTTTTTTAGTGTCTTCTGGCAAGAAGTTAACTTTTACGCCATTGTGCTCTTTATCTTTGAGCTTTCCCCCAGTCAGATGATTTTTGACAATTTTACGGCAAAGCAGACATTCGTTGTTGATCAAGCCAGCCGGGAGCAGCACTTTTTTCTAAAACTGCTGCTCCGTTGCTCTCACAGGATTTTCATCGTTTGGATGCTTCTCTTGACGTCGATGCCCTACCTCCAGCACAAATTCGTGGAGAGATTGCTGATACAGCGTGCCATCACACCCACGGCGGGCCAGCACAGCCTCTGATCAATCCTAAGTAGATCAAGAAACAGACAAGAAAACCATTAATGTTCCAAACAGTAGTTGGGTCAACCTGTAATTGTCTTTGCCAGCAAGAAAATTATCCTGTTAGTATTGATCATTTGCCGCCTTCCCCCTGGCAGAAGAGCCTAACGAGGACTACCTAGGGGTCAAGGCCACATTAGGGATTCCTGCAATTCAGGTGTTCGGCTGCCCTTAATTCAGAAGTTCGCGACTCCCTTATTTTTTACAATATATCTAGTCCAGGCGACTAAGCGGTTCTCAGCACGGTGACAAAGAGTCTGAAAGTGATGGACCTCGAACAAGGGGAATACGCAACTTTGGTCGTTCAATCGATGCGATTGCACAATGCACAATGCACAAAAGAGGTCACTCAGTACGATCGCGAAAGACAGTTGCTTTACATTTTAAAAATAACAAATATGTCACAACTGGGAAGAATACACTGCTTTCTCATCGCCACGAAGGGCGCGGGCAATGTCATTTACGAGCGATTCTACGACCGCCTGAGCGAGTACGAAAAAGCCGATGTGCGTGCCGCTTTCCAGTTGGCCTCCAGCAACGTTCGCCTCGGGGAAGGGGAACAAGAGGACTTCATAGGCGTGTACAAGTAAGAGACTGTTGGGCACATGTGCTCTCCTACAACACTCAAAGCACAGTTACAGCCACGCAACACGTCACACCACGTCACACGCATGCATTATTCACGCATTTAGCAATGTAAGCAGAAGACATCTCGCTTGTGACTGCTGTGCAGGTCCGCTTGCTTTGTGTTCGTCCCCTTCAATGACATGGTCTTTTACCTGATGGGCAGCGGGGAGTATGATGAGCTAGCGTGTGAGTGTGGCGGAGCTTAGTGCAAGCCCTCCTTGATTCATTTATTCAACCATTGTCAACACGCTCGCCTGCTTACTCTCTTCATCTTTCTCGCAGGCTTAGGTATCTTGCGTGCCATAGGCTACGTTCTACAGGAGGTTTTGAAATCCAAGTGCTCGTCAAGCACGTTGCTGGATAAGTACGGGAAGCTCTGCTGTATAGTTGATGAAGTGATTAACGAGGTGAGGGCTTTTTGACGAATTGTGCAACCACTTTATCAGGAGGCTGCAGCATGCTCCTGCCTTCTTTTCTGTGTTGTACAGACGAGCTCTTGTTGCACGATCAAATTTTGCATACAAAGACACCGCAATTACACACACACGCACAAACGCGTCGTGCGCGCACGCACACGCACACACACACACACACACACACACACACACACACACACACACACACACACACACACACACACACACATACACACACACGCGCACACACACACAGACACACACAAATACACACATACACACAAATACACACACGCACACACATAAACAAATACACACACACACACTCTCTCTCTCTCTCTCTCTCTTTCTCTTTCTCTCACATATGCGCAAATGAATACGCAACACACATACACACAAATGCATACAACACACACAAATAACAAACACACACAATCAGTGTTGAAGTCTCCACATCCAGACAATCCGGAATTCACCAATTGTGGCTGTAAGACAGGTTGCGCCTTTGACGGCCAAAGCAACTCACGCCTAATGCATCATTTTTCTTTTCGTTCCATGCTTGCATGTAAATAGCTACCCAGCCTAAGCATATCTGACTGCCCCGGTTGCTTTGCCACCTGATCGTACACAGGGAATATTAGAAACTACGGATCGAGACATAATACGCAAGGCTCTGAAGCACAAGGTACGAGACCTCTATTGCAGCAACTGGGGGATTTGTCCTGGGCAAAATGGTTTAGTAGGCGCCAAGAGCAAACGCACGCAATCCAACGCATTTGCTTCACAAAAAATGTACGTACTCTATAACACCTAATTGAATCGTGTGCACGCATCCCCTGCTTCCTTGCAGGCCGTCTGGGAATAGAGCGACTTAGTCATGTGGCAAGAACGAATTTATGTGTATATAGGACTTGTGTATATTTTATTTTTGAATTCCAATCCCCCGAGGAGCGGCTTTTACCTTTTACCAATTCAAATTTGTCATTTTGTTGTCGACCTAATAAAAAGAATACGATAATGGAGTTGAGTTATCGTCATTTGCCCCGTTGACCAGCTTCCGCTACATTGTTAGGCAAAGATGGGCTTCCCCTCCTTGTTCCTCAACACAGGTCAGAAGGCAGTAATGTTTCGGAACGTGTCTCAGGAGAAGGATTTGGGTGCTGTTATAGAGGCACATATGCACACACACACACACACACACACACACACACACACACACACACACACACACACAATCACACACATGCACACACACACAGAGCAAGCTCAAACGCACGCACGCGCACACACACACACACACACACACACACATACACACACAAGCACACACACACACACACACACATATATACACACACAAGCACTAGTGCATGTGCGCATCACACACGACACAGAAGTATGCACTTGCCCTGCAGTCAAGCAATGTTGGGAAGAGCAAGGAGATGCTATTTTGGATGGCTTGACCGGCCTTTGGTTCATCTTCAAGGCGTACCTGCTTCTTCAGGTGCGATGCAGATGGGACGTGACCTCCTCAAAGTTGTAATAAGGGGGACCGACGCTTGAGTCTGCCCTCCACCCAGACCCAAGGAGGTCTGGTATATTGAGTATTAAGAGACATTTTCACCACAGCACCCACAAGATGCTTGAAGAACACGCAGCCAATGACAGGAAGCACCTTATACTCAAATGCTCATTTACACCTTTGTTTGCCTTGACTACCTGTCTGGCTCACAGATCCTCTTTGGTGCCAGCGCAAAGGCCCTGTGCCAGTCCCTGTGGCGCAGCTCGACACACCTGCCGTGCAGGCTGAAGCAGCTGCTCACCAAAAAAGTTGAAGGGGGCACCAGCAGCAGCACAGCTTCCCCCCCCTCGCCTTCGCAGAGCGTCTTGTCCACTCCGGATCTGAACCCAGCCTACAGAAGCTCTCCCTCCCTTGAGCCCGGTGCTTTTATGTCTCTGTGCTCCCCCGTCTCAGCTCTACAGCTCAGCAAAGCAGAAGGCAGCGAGCACACCCCCTACAAGGCGCACGCATGCGCCCTGTTCGAAGACACCGCTGATGGTGGGTGCTGCTCATGTAGACAGATGAATGATTAGAAAAGATATATATGATCCTTTGTGTGCATGTTATTCTATAACCTCACAGCTGCTCAAACAGAGAAGGCTGTACAGGATGTGTCACTTGCGTGATATTGTGACAGAGAAAGATGGTGCAGCAGCCTGCAAAGGGCAGCTAAACGGCGTGTCTGTCTTGAATGTTAATGGACATGCATAAACACCTGTTTGCAAGCATTTAAAGAATTTGTTACAAGAGGAAGCATCCCTTAATCTTTACTGCTCCCTCTTTCTCTGAAATTCTGATGCAGACACAAAAGCTCTGCTTGACAACAACAGCAGCGCTGTTGCCAGTGCGTGTCGGTCGGCACCTTTAAAAAGCCCTATCCCTGATCAAGACAGTCAGCAGGAGCGCCTCGCTGCAAGAAGGAAACAGCGTGCTGATGCACAGAGACATGCAGACGCTGAGCAAGTAGCCAAAAAGCAGCAGCAAAACGTGGCAGAGAATGAGCAGGGGGGGCAGGAGGAAGCGCAAAAGTTTGCGGGAGACGAGCAGGCAGGTAAACAGCAGCAGCGGCAGTTTGAAGTACTGGGCTCCTCCGAGGTAAGCCAGGCAGCCAATATAGTGGCCACTCCTGGAACACAGCAGCTGCAGCAGCAGCAGCATGAGCGGCACAAGGATGTGTCATGGAGCGGAAGACGGCGGAAGCGGTGGGAAGTTGGAGAGGCCGTGAAGCAGGAATCGGTGGGGAGTGTGAGGAGAAGGAAGCGTTGGGATGGCACTTGCGGGGAGGGGTTGGCTGAGGCAGCTCGGGTAGCAAGTGCAGCCCTTAATCTTGAGGCTTCAAATAAGGGGGAGGCCATGCAGTCGACTATGGCATGCACCAAGGAACAGGAACAGCAGCAGCAGGAGCAAGAGGCAGCAGAGAGAAGGTCTGCAGCAGCAGCACAAGTTGCACATGAATTGAAGCAGCAGCAGCAGCAGCAGCAGCAGCAAAAAGCGGAATTAGAGCAAAAAGAGGCAGAAAGAATAGTAGCACAGGCTGCCCTTGCGTCCGCACAACGGCAAAAGCAGCAGCAACTTGAGGAGGCAGAAACAGCAGCAACAGCAGCAGCAGCAGAACAGAAAGAAATTGAAAGAGCAGCAGCAGCAGCAGCAGCGGCAGAACAACAGGCTGCCCTTGAATTGGCATTACAGCAAGAGCAGCAGCAACGTGAGGAGGCAGAAAGAGCAGCAGCAGCAGCAGAACAACAAGCTGCCCTTGAACGGGCATTACAGCAAGAGCAGCAGCAACGTAAGGAGGCAGAAAGAGCAGCAGCAGCAGCAGAACAACAAGCTGTTCTTGAATTGACATTACGGCAAGAGCAGCAGCAACGTGAGGAGGCAGAACGAGCAGCAGCAGCAGCAGCAGCAGCAGCAGCAGAACAACAAGCTGCCCTTGAATTGGCATTACAGCAAGAGCAGCAGCAACGTGAGGAGGCAGAACAAGCAGCAGCAGCAGCAGCAGAACAACAAGCTGCCCTTGAACTGGCATTACAGCAAGAGCAGCAGCAACATGAGGAGGCAGAAAGAGCAGCAGCAGCAGCAGCAGCAGCAGAACAACAAGCTGTCCTTGAATTGGCATTACGGCAAGAGCAGCAGCAACGTGAGGAGGCAGAAAGAGCAGCAGCAGCAGCAGAACAACAAGCTGCCCTTGAACTGGCATTACAGCAAGAGCAGCGGCAACGTGAGGAGGCAGAAAGAGCAGCAGCAGCAGCAGCAGCAGCAGCAGCAGCAGAACAACAAGCTGTTCTTGAATTGGCATTACGGCAAGAGCAGCAGCAACGTGAGGAGGAAGAACGAGCAGCAGCAGCAGCAGCAGCAGCAGCAGCAGAACAACAAGCTGCCCTTGAATTGGCGTTACAGCAAGAGCAGCAGCAACGTGAGGAGGCAGAACGAGCAGCAGCAGCAGCAGCAGCAGCAGCAGAACAACAAGCTGCCCTTGAACGGGCATTACAGCAAGAGCAGCAGCAACGTGAGGAAGCAGAAAGAGCAGCAGCAGCAGCAGCAGAAGAACAACAAGCTGCCCTTGAATTGGCATTACGGCAAGAGCAGCAGCAACGTGAGGAGGCAGAAAGAGCAGCAGCAGCAGCAGCAGCAGCAGCAGCAGCAGCAGCACAACAAGCTGCCCTTGAACTGGCATTACAGCAAGAGCAGCAGCAACGTGAGGAGGCAGAAAGAGCAGCAGCGGCAGCAGCAGCAACAGCAGCAGGACAGAAAGAGGCTGAAAGAGTGGCAGCAGCAGCAGCTCTTGAGTTTGGACAGAAAGAGGCTGAAAGAGTGGCAGCAGCAGCAACAGCAGACCGAACTGCTCATGAGCTAGAGCAGGAGCTCAAAGACGCTGAGGCATGGGCAATATGCAGTCCAGGTTTAGGGGACACCTGTGAGAGTCCTGAGAATTGGCTGGGAAGCCCTGGTAAGGAAAATGCATGGAACAGTAAGTTGGTAGTGTGCTGATGTTTAGATGGGGACTTGATGGTACGGAGTTTGATGCCGACGTGAAGCGTTTGTTCAAGGAATGATGCTCACGACCTTGAATGGCCGTAATGAAGTGTTGTTAGCGTCAAACTGTTGACACGTGCATACACACATGCATACAAGTCAATGTTATCATAATTGGCTTCTTTGATCATGTTGGGAGGAGCTCCACCGACTTTCTTGTCAGCCAATGTTGTGGATTAGATCCAGCATGTCTCACATCAATCGTGAAGTGTACGTTCAGAGAAATATTGCAGGACAAATGGCACCTAAAAAGGTCACAAGGAGACGCATCTCCCAACTGCACGCTGCAGGTGCAAGTTGTGGTAGTATGGCTGCTGAGCCACAGGACGTCAGCGCAATGTCTCTGTCTCACCGGCATGACACTGGTGAGTCAGATTCATACATGATCTCAAATGGCGTGATGGTAATACTGCTGCTACGATTAGGGGGATCGATCAAATTCCCTAGCGTGACGTAAGCCAGGGTGGCTGGTTGGATTAGATCTAGAAGGAGCTCCTTTTGCCAGGAGAGTGACAGTGCGCAATTCTTTGATGTCTGTTTACAGCCCAACGACGCATCTTAAGTACTGTTACAGGGCTGGGTATGTGGTGTGTGGTATGTGGTATGGTTGCTTGGCAACACGATCATAGAACTGTGAGGAGTTTAATTCCGGTCTGATCTGTTTTTATTTTGCTTTTCACCCCATAGGCTTTATTATCTCTGATCTGTATTATTGTGCCTTTCTTTCAAACTCTTGCACCTGCCACATGGCCTACATGTGAAAATAGTAACATAACGCATCTTAAAAACTGGGCTAATAAAGACCCCTTGCAGGTAGAATTAGTTTTCAACCTTTGCACTGTACTGTACTTCAACGTATATAGGTATGGTCCAAAAGTCATAGAAGTACTGTTTTACGTGTAATTCCGTACCTTGAAGAGCACTGTATACCAAGTTTTAATAACCCTGCCATTTTTTGGCACCAGGTGTTTTTTGTTGGGCTGCTTGTTAGTGCGCTTCCCTTATTTGTGTTGTGTACAAGATTTCCTCAACAAACGCTCTGCCCCTTGACAGCAAACATTATATCTTTCAATTTCGACTACTTCATAAGGTTGAGCAAGCAGGATTAATTTTAGTTTTTTGCTGCAAGATGGCATGGTTACAGGTTACATCTTAATCAAATGACAGGCAAGCAAATGAAAGTTTGAAATGCAGATTTCATAATAGGATTGGTGTGCATCACAAGGTACTCACACATGTACACAGTACACAGCAACCTGCTAAACAGCTGCTACACCACCCGTGTTGCTGCAGACACATCTGTAGCTCAGCATCAGCAATCCTCAAAGCAGTCACAGAGGACTCCCGCCACAAATCTGCATTATTTGCACACCCCTGACCCTTGCACCCATGAGGAGGTCGACTCAAGCACACCAGAGCTCACACCACCAGGTGAGCTATGTTCTACGTTATGGTGCTTAATGATGCGTGACACGGCAAGCTGCCACAACAAGATTTTAGGACTATGAGGGGATCAACTTGCTCTGTGGTCACATTTGGAAGTTTTGACCGCTCAGCCAAAACGCTTCAGATCTTGTTGTAGTAATCTCACTGCCTGCAGAGTACCCATTTTAGGCATTGAGTACAATATGACCTCTTGGATATAATAAAGTGCGTCCTTAAATTTACCCAGCATCTGCATGCACAGTAATTTACAAAGGCTTGCAAAGGCGGCATTGATTTACAGTTGTCGGCAGTTGTGTGAGAAGTTAATTTCAGAAGGTGGCATAGACCTACAATCTGTGATCGCAATCAACACCTTATCATTTTCATCTTTCACGGCCTGTCTTGATGATCTGTCACTTGTGGATTGATGGAGCTTGAAATTGTGGTGCCTCCTTTTTGAGACATTTGCTTCTGCTTTATTATAGCTAGTATTCTTGCCCGTCTAAACATACACACACTCACGCACACAAACACATTACTTACACACAGGAGGTGTCATGGGATCCTGGATCGGGACTTCTGATGAGGGTTGCTCGAGTATGGATTGCTCTCCGTTCTTGACTGGCCCCCCTGGGCCTGTGCCTGGCAGCTGGTCTCCTACCACGCCACCACCTGCTCCATTGTTCCCTTCACCACATGACCATGTCAGTCCAGTTTGCATGCAGCAGCAGCAGCAGCAGGTGCAGCAGCACCTGCATCAAGAGCAAGAACAGCCTCCAAAGGTTGCAAGCAGCAGCAGCAGTAGCAGCAGTTCCAGCAGTGCCAGTACTGAGGAAGCGAGCTCGCACAGCAAAGAGGTTGAAGGGCCTCCTTTGGTGCCTTATCAGCATAAACTCTCCAGTACTGGAATCAGTAGGCGAGCCTTGTTGTGGAGTAACATGCACACAGGCTCTCAGTCTAGCCTGCCTTCTCAAACTGCCATCGCAGCCTCAGATGCCTGCCCTAGTTGCCCTTTAACGCCAGCAGCTAGGGGTTTCCTTCGCACTCCAGAGCCTGTGCTACGTGAACAAAGTAGCTTTGGCAGCAGCAGTAGCAGCGCAAGGGTGAGTCGTGAATTTGAGCACTTGGATGTCACAAGCTCTGAGAGGGAGAGAAAAGGGAGAGAGAGAGAGAGAGAGAGAGAGAGAGAGAGAGAGAGAGAGAGAAGAGAGAGAGAGAGAGAGAGAGAGAGAGAGAGAGAGAGAGAGAGAGAAGA
>Ga0307942_1002278_pt1 | contig 15550 bp, 16 predicted proteins | sample OrgLakmetagen175_FD_201846 | JGI IMG/M metagenome (GOLD analysis project Ga0307942, IMG submission 201846) | Saline water microbial communities from Organic Lake, Antarctica - #175 | ecosystem: Environmental > Aquatic > Non-marine Saline and Alkaline > Saline | place: Antarctica: Organic Lake...
TGAGGTTTTTGTGCTGAGGCAGGAGGGGGGGTAGCTGAAGAGGGGGTTAAGTGGGGTGGAGGGGGGAGGACGGACAAGGGGATTGCGGGGGGGCGTGCGTGGGTTTTGTGGGGTGGGGTGCGTGGGGAAGCCGTTGCTGCCTCTTAAGTTGGGCTACATTTCCAAGGGTTTTGAGGTGGAGGAGGCAGGGGTGGAGCTCGTGTGTGGGATTTGTTAGGTGTGCTTCAAGTTGACTGTAGGGATTTGTAGAGGTTGTTGTGAGCACCACTGGCCTGGTGGATTGGTATTTGATTGAGGAGTATGAGGAGGGGCCAAGGTCACAAAGGGGCTTTAGCCATGCGGGCAAGTGGCTTTTGGCGCGGTGGAGTGGAGGGTGGTTGGTGTGAGGAGTGGAATGGGAGGAGCTGAAGGGCAGGAATAGTGTTGCAGCGGAAGGTGAGTGAGGCTCGGGCTGCTTGCACCCAGGGTGGGGTGAATGGGTTTGGCGCACCGGTCATCGCAATGGCTTAGTTGCTTCTATCCTGGCTGACTCTTAGATTACCCAATCTTTATGTTGAGTGCCTCGCGAATGTGTAACTAGACGTGACCTCGGCCCGTTGCCTTTTAATCTTTACAAGCCCTGTCTTCCTAAACCTTGTTTTTACGTAGGCAACAAAGTACGCAGGCTTTCCTTCCTTCTTTCTTTCCCACGCTTGACCTTGTTGTATATAACTTTCACCACCTTCCACCTGAGCTTTTCTTGGTTTGCCACCGCATGTCGATTGATGTACAAAGGTTTCCGCACCTTATGCTGTCCCACAATGAGTTTTGCGCAATGTCAGAAGATTTTGTTTGTGCGCGCATTACTTATTTATGAGCAGAGGCAGCAACGTTGCTTGAAGGGAGGTTATTAATTTAGTCGTCATTGTCCTAGTGATATGGAGTGTGCAGAATGTGTGCACACTCCTTCATTTTGTCTAGATCGTCATGAGCTGAAGGAAACTCTTCATTTCTCAAGAAATCTTACTATTCGCAATATCATTATCTTACTGGGTGTGGACAGCACCATCCACAATGCGTTGTTGCCAAATCTTGACCCTCAAAGCGTAAAAAAGCTCTCCTTTTAAGCTACTAAACTTGTAGATACCAGGCACACCATATCTAGTACTGTCGTCAAGATCCTGTAACATCCGTCAATATTGTGAGACGTGGTTTTCATTGTCTGCTTTGTGATGCTTTTTTTAAACAGGAAGACCTGATCTGCATCATGCTTTAGACATATAGGCGTTCAGTTGCTCTAACCAGCAAAAATTCACGAGTGTCATTAGAAGAGTTGATATCATATGATCATGAGTACAAAAGGATATCCGCCACAAAAAGGGTCCTTAGTCCTGTCGCTCCTCTCCTGATATTCTCCGTTGTCTGTCAGTTTCTACCTTTTCAGTGGTCGGCAGCTCCTACAAACAAAAGCAAAGAAGTCAGCCTCAAAACTGTTTTCTTTGCCGTGCTTGATGCAGAGCAGTTTCAGCATCACCAGCCGCTGAAATTTACCACGAGATAGAAAAATGCTTGTGATTATTAAGTATTTTGAAGCACATACTTTCAGCACGGAGGCATCCACCCCCCACTTAAATAAAAGAAAAGGAGGCCACGCACAGTCTCAGGAACCCTTCTCTTTGACCCACTTTGTAGGATATTAAAAAAAGTGTATCATACATCATATATCTTGCGTGCGTCCTGGATAAGAATGATTGGCGGCATATGCCTGGAGGGCTGAATCCTCTCACCTCCTCCTCGCCCAGTTTGTGAAGCTCAGACGCCTTCTTGAGTGCCGGAGTGGGATTTTTCTGGCCTGGGCGCTCAATGAAAACCGCTGGATTGGAAGGCTCCCCCCTTCGACTGTGTGCATGATGTTTTCATAGTTGCGTTTCGCAAGAGCAGAAGCGGCGCTTGCTGGCACCCCAGGTGCGTGTGTCGGAAAAGGCATACAGTTTAATGGGGACATTTCTTCGTCATTCATAGCAGTGGTATTATGATGGTCAGGATATAATGATAGTATGCAGCTTCGTATTCTTTAGCTGGCTGCTGTATGTGCTGGAGATCAAGATTGGAAGAATGTCTTATCCTTCTAAATGATTGGCAACACCTACTTGATGGTTTTGCCTTTGATTTCTTTTTGGACGTGCTCAGGGTGGACTTCAGCAGCAACGCCCTCTACATGGGATGACCCCCTACAAAATGAAAAGACCAGCAAGAAACGAAGCATGGAATAAGTCATGATTCATAACTGTACATTTGTGAATAGAAACAAACTAATGACACACCAGTTCCACGCAACGCGATCTCCTTCTCGGATTTCTGAGTCAGACATGATGTATGAATATTTCGGGTTTTAACGTTTTGTGTCGATGTTGCTAACAACGAAAGCAACAAAAAATGAAAGATTCGTAAATCTAGTGAGCAAGGCCCGCATTCTTTTGTTTCTGTGTTTTATCCGTCTTTTGCAACAAAAAGCTTCCCAGCTTGACAAGAATGAGAAGGACTCGTGACTTTTAAATTCTTAGCATTTGCCATGCCCTCAGGAAATAAATGGCTTTAAACATATCCACAAGGCTCACACAAACTAGGTGCAACAATTTCTATCAGCGTAGGACTTCCCGCATCTCCCAGCGCGCCATGGCTTCCAACCCCCAGCAGTTCCTGTCCGGTGACACCTTCTTTCTAGATGGATTTGCGCTAAGGTATCAATCAAGCAATCACGCTGCGCAGAATGCGCTTGCGGACGGAGAGTGCTTGCAGACGTAACAAAACAACTGAGATGCACTTTCACAGACAATGGGATGATCCCAACTACGGAGGTACACGCGTGGACTACAACAAAGCGCAATTCGTAGAAAAGGTATGCTTTGACCTCACGTACGCTTGCGCACGTTGTAATACTGCAAACGTGTTAATACTCCATACATGCCGCAATGCATGCTGTAAGGAATGTGCATCCACAATTGCAAGCTCTGCGTGGTTAACCCAGGTTCACCAAATTTTTAAAGACTCCGGGGCAGCACTGGTGGACGGCTACGCTCCGTTCTGCAAGCATGTGTTCGTTCCCAACTTTGTTGGGGCCAAGGTTGGAGCGCTTGAGGTAAATTCAACACCTGGCTCGTTCGCTTGCCTTGGTTGGAGTTACAACTCATTCGATTAAATAGTGAAAGAGCCGGATGCTGGCTCTGCACGGAATGTTTCAGTTGAATGGGCAAGCATTTTTGGTCCCCTAATCGTGAATCTCAGCGATCAGGCCGCTCCGCAAATCTTCCTTGCCCCATGATGGCTGCTGCATCCTATCTAGGGCCAATGGCTCCCTTTCTTAAACTGTTTGTGGGAATGGTTACACTGCCTGTGCAAATTATCTTTCCTCCCCACACATCCAGTTGAGCCGGAAAACATGCCTACATGTGTATCCCTTAACTCTTGCATAATACTCTGCTCTTACGCGCGATAGAGTCTCTGGCAAATTGAGGCAGTCCTGGTGTATGAAAGGTGTTAACGTGCTCTTTGTAATTTAATTAATTTAAAGGTCTGCATGCACTCTGGCAGCGGTTACAAAAACCATCAATTTCAGATGCCACGAGTAAGGGCACACACTGGCTGCAACGGGTGATTCGCTATGCAGATAACCGACAGCAACCGGCAGTTTCTTCGTTCCGGCTTCACTAAGCGGCGGCCTGAGGAGCTTGCTGTCTTGTCCAGGTAAGAAGTCCTTGAAATTTTAAGAAACAGTGTAGGTTTAGAGAAACCAAGGAAGTTTGAAGTGTATAGGTGTAGGCGTAAGTAAATAGGTTAGGTAAATAAGGACATAGTGGGGAATTTAAATGTGGTAAGAGGGAACATGAGGATAGTGTGGAGGAATTTGCGGCACCCGGTAATAAGTGGCTCCTTTTCCTTCATCAATGTGGTGAGTGGATTTTTGCTGCCTGCATAGTTGTTCTTCCTTTTTGAGCGTGCATGTTTCTAGCATCAAGGTTTTAAGCAAGGTCGTGAGTGTGCAGGTGTGAAGATCTGGTGTTGGGTGTACAGTTGTAAAAGGAATGGTGGGAGCGTAGCGTCTGATTAAAAGTAGTGTGTGCTGAGCAGATGCGAGGAGGGTTGGTAGTGCAAGAGTGCACAGTGCAGTCAGGATGCTTGTGTGTGCTGAGCAGATGCGAGGAGGGTTGGTAGTGCAAGAGTGCACAGTGCAGTCAGGATGCTTGTGTGTGCTGAGCAGATGCGAGGAGGGTTGGTAGTGCAAGAGTGCAGTCAGGATGCTTGTGTGTGCTGAGCAGATGTGAGGAGGGTTGGTAGTGCAAGAGTGCAGTCAGGATGCTTGTGTTTGCTGAGCAGATGCAAGGAGGATTGGTAGTGCAAGAGTGCAGTCAGGATGCTTGTGTTTGCTGAGCAGATGCAAGTAGGATTGGTAGTGCAAGAGTGCAGTCAGGATGCTTGTGTGTGCTGAGCAGATTCGAGGAGGGTTGGTAGAGCAAGAGTGCACAGTGCAGTCAGGATGCTTGTGTGTGCTGAGTGCTGAGCAGATGCAAGGAGGGTTGCTAGTGCAAGAGTGCATATAGCATGCTTGGGAAGCAACAAGGTCATGCGGAAAAAGAAAATCCCATCAGCTTGAGGAAGACGTCAACTTCCGTGGTCATTGATTTCACCTTCCTTTACATGAAAGATTTTTGGGGGGTACCTGGAATCAAAGCCACTCCTTTAGCTTGACCAATGTGGGGCGTCCTTTCTTACTTGTACTTTTTTCTTTTCCACCGTAACATTTGTTCATATGTTGTAGGAAGCTGCACGCAAAGGGGAGGTCAGGCCGTTGCAGATATGATGACTCAAGAGGCAAGGGTGTAGGGTGATGTTCCTGTGACTGCAGTATATTGTGGGCAAAAGTGCGGTTCAGAGCTGCGGAAAGGAGTTGCAGACTCATTACACAGACTCATTACACAGACTCATTACACAGACTCAGACTCATTACACAGACTCATTACACAGACTCAGACTCATTACACAGACTCGTTACACAGACCATGCTTGCGCAAACGGTGCGCAGAACAACCCAGACCGTATCACTAGCCTGCTCCTTTAAAACTCTGTCGTCTCCAAAAGTAGCATCTGTCGCTCGTGCGCTTGCATTGTAGGTGCATTAGTCAGGCCTCATGCTCTGTGCTTGTTCATCTACTCTGCTCGTGATGCTCTTGCATGCAGGTGGTTCAAAGCCAGTGACGTGCAAGTACCAGAGGCAGCCTACCTTGACCTGATATTGTATTCCAGGGAGCAGCTGATAAAGGTAGGGCAGCTGGTAATGGTAGAAGAGCTGGTAATGGTAGAAGAGCTGGTTTAACCCTAAGGTAGGGTCCAGGCAGGGCAAAGGTAGGGAGGGTAGCTGGTAATGGGAAGGGTAGCTGGTAATTGCAAGAGTAAAGGTAGGGCAGCTGGTAATGGTACAAGAGCTGGTTTAACCCTAAGGTAGGGTCCAGGCAGGGCAAAGGTAGGGAGGGTAGCTGGTAATGGGAAGGGTAGCTGGTAATGGGAAGAGTAAAGGTAGGGCAGCTGGTAATGGGAAGGGTAGCTTACCATGGTAAAGGTAGGGTCCAGGCAGGGTAAAGGTAGGGCAGCTGGTAATGGGAAGGGTAGCTGGTAATGGGAAGAGTAAAGGTAGGGTAGCTGGTAATGGTAGAAGAGCTGGTGTAACCCTAAGGTAGGGTCCAGGCAGGGTAAAGGTAGGGTAGCTGGTAATGGGAAGGGTAGCTGGTAATTGCAAGAGTAAAGGTAGGGAAGCTGGTAATGGGAAGGGTAGCTTACCATGGTAAAGGTAGGGTCCAGGCAGGGTAAAGGTAGGGTAGCTGGTAATGGGAAGGGTAGCTGGTAATGGGAAGAGTAAAGGTAGGGCAGCTGGTAATGGGAAGGGTAGCTGGTAATGGGAAGGGTAGCTTACCATGGTAAAGGTAGGGTTAAGGTAGGGCAGCTAGTAAAGGTAGGCCCCTAGGGTGGGAAATATAGCATTTCTTGAAAAGTTCGGTCTATTAACAAACAGACTCCTGTGATCCAAAAGTGATCTAGGACAACTCAGGGACGGGTGAGGTAATCAGGATGTAAGGTTGGGCTGGCTTCAAACACTTTAAAGTGGTCCAACCACGTACTGTGCTGCTGCACACTGAGTAGGTCCCTACCAGTCGATCCAGCCATATGATGCAAGGTTGGACTGGCTTCAAACACTGTAACGTGGTCCAACCACGTACTGTGCTGCTGCACACTGAGCAGATCCCTACCAGTTTATCCAGCCATATGATGCAAGGTTGGGCTGGCTTCATACACGTCAAAGTGGTCCAAGCACGCCGCTTAAGATGTGACAGGTCCACTAATCCGCCTCGTGTGTTTGCTGACAGCTGCATGCATGCATGCTTGCACCAACTGCGCAGCAGTAGCATGAACGATTTGTAGGTGAGCTCGGCTACAGAGGGCTTTTATGGCAGTGTGCAAGCCCCTGTCTGTTATGGCAGTGTGCAAGCCCCTGCCCCCCAACCACCTGATCCCCATCGAAACCCCCTTTCCTCTATTAATCTCCAATTGGGATGTTGGATGGTGCTGCATCCATTTGATTGCACTTGGGAAAGGTCCATGCTATATAAGGGGTAGGGAAGGTGTACCTCAGCATCATTCTGGAGTTGCAGGGTCCACGTACTGTGCTGCTGCACACTGAGCAGATCCCTACCAGTTGATCCAACCACATGATGCTTAATACAGGTCCACGTACTGTGCTGCTGCACACTGTTAAGATGCCTATCAGTTGATCCAAGTATATGATGCTTAATACACATATGTAGCAATAATAGTGAATACATGTACCTACTCAAGGAATAATTTAACTCCGTGCTGCTCTAGCCATCTTAGACCTGATGTGACTTGTACTACAGCACTCCCCCCTCTCTCCAAAACAATTCATCTTCAAAATATGGCCAACGCCCCACCTGGGAGCACCGTGAAATTTGCACAATGGTGTGTTAAACAGTCATGCATCCCGCCCCCATCTAACAGCATCAGCAGACGACAAACAGGCAGGTTTGGCTAGTTCTGTTTTTGTGATGCCGTCTGCAATGAAAGCTCCAGCACTTGATGCTGGAGGCAGGCACCGTAAGAAGCGCTTTGAATCACTTGTGCTTGTTTGATTCCCAGTAGATTGTGCAGATCCTACTGCAAGCGTGACTTGATGGCTTGCCTTGAGCCTTGGAACATTTTATGAGTCGTTTCTATCTTGCAAGAGGAATGGTGAAAAGCTTAGTTTGCTTTCAGCTTCAGTCTTGGGATTCCATCATGCAGTTTAGAGGGGAACTAGGCTAGGGGATGCAATTTAGAGGGAGACTAGGCTAGGAGCTCTCCAATTGGGAGCGCAAGGCTGGCAGCCCGCTGGACCTTTCCAGCCCTCTTGCTGCAATTATGTATGGCTTGGGGTGTGCTGTATGTGTGGCCTGTGGGGTGCTGTGCGTGAGCGATAAAATGCTTGGAGCCCTTTCTTGCAAGCATATTACCACAGAGCCCACTTGAACCCAAATGCTAGAAACTATGTTGGCAACTGTAAAGCCTGGGTGGGTGCTGTGTGTGAAGGGTGAAAGGGTGCTGTGTGTGAAAGGGTGAAATCCTGGGTGGGTGCTGTGTGTGAAGGGTGAATGGGTGCTGTGTGTGAAGGGTGAAGGGTTGCTGTGTTTGAAGGGTGAAAGGGTGCTGTGTGTGAAAGGGTGAGATCCTGGGTGGGTGCTGTGTTTGAAGGGTGAAAGGGTGCTGTGTGTGAAAGGGTGAAATCCTGGGTGGGTGCTGTGTGTGAAGGGTGAATGGGTGCTGTGTGTGAAAGGGTGAAATCCTGGGTGGGTGCTGTGTGTGAGGGGTGAATGGGTGCTGTGTGTGAAGGGTGAAATGGGTGCTGTGTGTAAAAGGGTGAAATCTGGGTGGGTGCTGTGTGTGAAGGGTGTTTGAAGCCTTCCCTTGATGCCCGTTGTGTTTCAGAGTTGTTTCAGACCTCAGAAGACTAGGAAGCTGACTGTCTATTTAAAGAATCCAATCGTTTGTTAAATGAACATTTTCTTCTGATAATCGATAAACCAATAAAGACGCGTGAGCCAGTGTGAGCTGTCAATTGCTTAATTGGGCTACAATGGTGTGAGCTGATTAAAGACCCTTGTGAGCTCTGCTGCTCATGGAGGAAAAACAGGTTCAACAGCAGCTTTTAGCGTCTTCTTTATTCTAAAGCGGGGTTTCTACTACGGGCAGGTAGTCATAGAGCGTACTAGACAGGTAGTCATGGAGCCCATGGAGCCCATGGAGCGTACTAGATGTAGCCCATGGAGCCCATGGAGTGTACTAGACAGGTAGTCATAGAGGGTACTAGACAGGTAGTCATGGAGCCCATGGAGCCCATGGAGCGTACTAGATGTAGCCCATGGAGCCCATGGAGTGTACTAGACAGGTAGTCATAGAGCCCATCAACACAATCAAAGCCCATGAACAAGCTTTTCTTTTTTAAATGATGAACAGGAGTATGCAGCCATGCCTAGTGCAAAGGGGGAGGGCTTAGACTTGCCGCAAGTTCCGTGGGGCATCATCAGTGTGAAGGCCCAGGTGTGTGCGTGTTTGTGTTGCGCAATTTGTTGTTTGTGTTGTATGTGTGTGTGAGTGTGTGTGCGTGTGTGTGTGTGTATGTGTGTGTATGTGTGTGTTTGTGCATATTGTTGTGTGTGTTGTATGTGTGTGTGTTGTATGTGTGTGTGCAAGTGTGTGTGTGTGTGCAAGTGTGTGTGTGTGTGCCAGCCAAAGAGGGGTGTACAGCATTGCTAAGTTAGCTCTTCAAACTGAAGCAGGTGAGAAATGGGGGCTTGCTTTGATTGGAGGGTCGTCATTGGTGTGAGATATTGTTGCCACATGGTGAGTCTGTTGTGTCTCAGGTGTGAAAAACAACATAATCTTGATAAATGGTGCTCAATGATGAAGCTCAGGTGCAGCCTCGTAACCGTTTACGCAGTGTTGTGTACGTGTGGACTGTGTACTGCGTACTGATGATACTCGCTTGTAGCTTGAAACAAAAAAGTGACTTTCCTTTCTTGTTGAGTTTCTCTGCTTACGTAGAAATTCTTCTCATGATGTTCCTGGAAGTTTAGGTATTTATAGTGTGTCTTTTAAATCCTCAGGCTGAACTGAAACTGCAGAAAACCTCTTATTGTTTCCCATTCCACTCTAATCGTGGCACTTCTTCTAGTCTTTTATAATCAGCAACCATCTTCACTCAAGACGTATCTTCTCGAGCAATCATGAAAACTCGACCCTGGTGCAGATGCACTTCATTACTTGTTTGGATCCAAATTTGTACTAAGTAACAAAGCACCTCCTCTGAAACACAAGCCTAGGACAAGGTGTACTGTGAGACTCACACCACCATGCTGCGCAATGCACTGGGCCGGATTAGGCGTGTCATCAATCCAATCTCGCCATTTTTGTAAATATCACACGCACAGAACGAGCCATACGAGACTCCCATGCAGCCCATCACCATATCACCATGCTGTATGACAATGCACTAAGCTATAATGCACACCTGGTGTGCCTTGTTTTAAAGTCACCATCTGCGTAACTCACACACAGAACGAGCCAAACGAGACTCCCATGCAGCCCATCACCATGCTGTATGACAATGCATGAAACTTAATGCACACCACGCACACCACGCACATCATGCACACCATTAAACATCACCACTTGCGTGACTCACACACAGAACGAGCCATACGAGACTCCCATGCAGCCCATCACCATGCTGTACGACAATGCACGAAGCTTTAATGCACACCACGCACACCATGCACACCATTAAAAATCACCACTTGCGTGACTCACACACAGAACGAGCCATACGAGACTCCCATGCAGCCCATCACCATGCTGCGCAATGCTTTAGGACGAGAGGAGGGCGGCTCAGGAGTGCCATTGAATAAGGATGCATACAACAAGTGAGTAACAAGGAGCAAGTGGTTGATGGTGCGCAGAAACAGTGGACGTTGACGCATACAACAAGTGTGCGCAAAAAGGAAGTTAGGAGGGTGCAAGAGTGCGTGGGAGGGATGTAAACAAGAGTGTCAACATGGGCTTAATAGGGGGAACTATTAGAAGCAATGGCAGCGATTGACAATATTTGGCTACGTAGTGAGTAGCAATCAGTGTTGTGCACATACGGCGTCATTCAAAAATGGCACCGTAAATAACGATCGTAAATAACGGCGTTACCGTCACTAAACTCTGACAATTGACGGCGTAGTTTACTATTTTCACCGTCAATTTGACATAAATTACGCCGCCAGCGTCATTTAACATTGACGCCGTCAAGCGTCAGGTGCACAACACTGGTAGCAATGGTTGCATGGTAGCATTGAGCCTGCCACTTACGCGCCAGCGTCTTTTATTGATCGGTATTCAGTGTTGGCGCTGAGGCAGGGAAAGAGGAAGCAGAGGATTGCGCCTCTGCTTCATTCCTAGGACCGAGCTAGCTTGAAATTGCCAAAATGCCGCTCTGGTTAGAGCCTGAGCGTCTGTGCTGTCTATGAACTGATTTTAGAGCATCTGTGCCGTATGTATTCCTGTTGTTTGTAGGCTGATTGTAGAGCGTATGTGCTATCTGTGGACTGTTGCTGCTCAATTCTGCAAGCATTACCGTCACTGTTGTTTGTAGGCTGATTGTAGAGCGTCTGTGCTATCTGCGGTACTGCTGTCTGTAGGCTGATTGTAGAGCGTCTGTGCTATCTGCGGTACTGCTGTCTGTAGGCTGATTGTAGAGCGTCTGTGCTATCTGCGGTACTGCTGTCTGTAGGCTGATTGTAGAGCGTATGTGCTATCTGCGGTACTGCTGTCTGTAGGCTGATTGTAGAGCGTATGTGCTATCTGCGGTACTGCTGTCTGTAGGCTGATTTCAGAGCGTCTGTTCTATCTGTGGACTGTTGCTGCTCAATTCTGCAAGCATTACAAGCAACTGCCCTTTTCACATCTCTAAAGGGAACCGCACACATGTATTACAGGCCATACCTAATTTCGCAGACAGGAGTCAAAACTTGCTTGATCTTGCCTGAAAGCAGTATCTAGAGTTGGTCCACTGTCAGCAGTGCCCTGGTCACTTGCAGTGCCCTGGTCACTTGCCCTGGTCACTTGCAGTGCCCTGGTCACTTGCATGAGTTTGTTTGAGGAGCAGAAGGTCGTGTTCGCAATGATGATACAGCTAGCAAGGAACTCATCATACATCAAATCTCCCCTCTCCCTCAAGAAAATTATGTTGTATACTATTTTTGTATACACTATATATTATTATGTTAAATATTATTGTGTGGATGACCTAGCCACCAGGGGGAAGTAAAGCGTAAACTGCTGAGTTCAGTGTGTAACACTTGAACTCCAGTTCTTGGAGTGAGGCAAGGTGATATAGAAAGGGAAAAAAAGAACAACTGCGCAGGTAGTGAAATCCACTCCCCACATTGATTAAGGAAAAGAAAGCCACTTTATTACCGAGTACTGTAAAACTCCTTTACCGGCATACAAAAAAGGCACTCTAATGCACCCCGAACATGCTCTGCGCTCCAAAGCCAGCTCGCAATAAGCCGCTGCCTAGCCCATGCCCCTCTGCGGCTGTCCCGCAGCCCCCTTCCCCGAGCCCCCCTCCCCCCTTGCTGCCACGACTGAAAATTACTGTCGCTGCTGCGTGCCAAGTGAGATTTAGCCATGCGACCCTCCTCTGGGCAAACAATGCGTTTCTAGGGACCACCGCGTAGAGGTACCCACTCGGACTTCGGTCCCCTTGGAGTGAAGCAAGGTGATATCCCTCATATCACTCTTGCTTTTATCTGTGTTTCTCTCCTGTTTGTTTATCTTTTTATTTACTTGACCCTCACAACTGCTTCCTTCTTAGTTTGAGATTAAATCTTGGACAGTTGTGAGGACCTAGTTTCTTACCAGTTATGACCCGAACTTGTAAATAATCCACCGCCATCTCACAATGCAAACATAATAGTACCTACATGGACGTAAGTGAAGCAAGCAGGAGAGACAACATTACACAAAGCCATAACAGCCTTATCAGCATCTCAACCATCTTGAGCTTGTACGAGAGCTTCTAGTAGCCCAAGCAAGGCAGAGGCTATTTCTGCAGTCAATTTTAACATTCACACAAAGGCATTAAAAAAATCGCTGGCGTGCACCTGCTACACTCAATCCACTACACACACACACACACACACACTACACCAATGTTGCTATGCAGGTCAGCCGAGTACTGGGAAAGTCATGCCACAATAGTCTCTGGGGATCGGCCTAACGGGGAATAGGGCGTTCCTGGACCAAAAGTCACCCCAAATAGGGCCAATAAGCTTTCCACTCAAATCAACGCCCCCTATACATCTTTTGAATGCAAGGTACTTTATTTTATCTTAAGCATTGACATTTGTTGGAAATTTTGAGGTGCTCTGTAGGGCTCGGTGCCCATTTTTTACCCATTTTGGCAGGGAAAAGGTGCATTTTTTAACTTGCACCGGTCAACCTTTGCTTCAGGATATAAGCTTTATAAATGTTGTATGCATCTCTGTTGCCCCCAACAGGAGCCCTACACATATTCTGCGCCGGAAGTGTTTACACTGCCTACCATATTTTTTCTCTAAAGTCCGTCATAGTAAAGTTGTCACGTGCTGCGAGCACAAAAATGGAAAAACCATGCAGGCAGTGAACCCTACTCCCCATAATAATTAAGGAAAAGGAGCAACTTTGGTACTACCTGATGCCATAAAACGTTTCCACCAAAGAAAACAAAGATCGGAAATACAGAGGATTGCAGGTTTGGCCTGGTACCGGCTCTTGCAGAGAGTTGGTAGTAATACTAGGGAATCTGGTATTGACAAGTTGAAATTTAATAGCGTGATTGACAGAATGAACAATACGATGGAGCTTAAAAGCGAGATCAAATTCTTTGATAATTCAGACCTGAGTCCTTGAAAGGCTCCAGTGTGTGATTGTTGTAGATGGTGCCACCCAATCCCAAAAGAATCGTGTGGAGAATTGGAAAGAATTGCTTGTCTGTTCCTGTTTGGCGCTCATCTGGTTCTGACGTCTAGTTCACAGTACTTGATCTCAATGAGGTGGGTGTTACTCTAGATAATGGTGAGATCTTTGGGTCGGTGCTGTCTGGTGAAGGTGGATTTGCTGGCGGTGCTGCTCAGATCCTCCCAGTCTCCCTCAGTTGCCCCCTGCCACTCCGAAGAACCCACCCCCCTTCATTGCTAGTCTGTTGCTTTTTAGTTCTCGCGGAGATGGGAGCAACCAGTACAGCATCCGGACGGTTGGAGGTAAACCTGTTTTTATCTGCAAAGCGGGGTGGAAAAAGCCGATTTGGTATAATCCTAGTTTCAGCTGTATCGGGGATCTGATGATTTTGCATAGCCAGCCGTTTGCTGCTACCTATATACATGCAGACAAAGCAGGTTTGTAGGGAGCCTGTCTCGCTGATGGCTTTGAAATCATGCTGCATGCTTAGTTATGTCTCTCAGTGATCATAATTCCCGTTTGCATGTGTCGGCATCCAGGAGGATGTGCAGAGTACTATTTTTTGGGTGCTGTTACAGCTACGGCCCCCAGCAGGGACCTGACAGACAACAAAAAAAAGAGGAGGGAGGGCTCAAGCAGAGGAAGCTGCTCAAGGAGACCCAGAACCAGGGAAAGAAAACCAGGGAAAAGAAAAGGAGCGACCCAAGTAGAGTACAGAGTTGAGGGAGCGCAGGACAGAAGACGCAGAAGAAAACCAGGAGGATGGAAGGCCAAACACACGAAAACGGGGGGGAGACGCACAGAGTTGCAGTTGTTGAGACAAGAGCGGCAAGCATAGAAGCACGGCAAAGAGAGGCTAACACGGCCGATTAGCTCAGCGTCTCAGGCAGGGCTCAATTACAGTTCCACCCCTTACAGAGAGAGACGGACAATCAGTTTCAGGGCCAGACCAGATTCACTATGTTGATTAGTCAGGTCACCTCCTCCGATGGGACCCTCATGCGACTACTGTCCGATGGGACCCTCATGCAACTACTGTCTAGTTTAGGGCAGAGGGGGCAAGTTAGGCTAATCAAATGCTTAAATCATACCGGCAATGACCTTCTGGAGTGCCTACCTCAAGAATGGACAGCAAGCCTGGACAGCATCTTCAACCATCCCCCACCAGCCCCAACGTCCCACAATGCAGCCATTGAGCTGCTTCTATACCATACAAAGTGGCTGCCCCAAACCTCCCCTCAGCAGCAGCCCCAACAAGACCAGCAGCACCAACACGGCGCAATACAGCCATCGCCAAATCCACTCAGCCTCAACTCCCCCACCTTAACAGTGCGTGCAGCGACAAATTTCCTCATGCAGCCAAGCCAAACAGCGAGGATGGAAGCCTGGCAGCAATGCGCTGGGTCAGCTATTACCCTAGCCGCCCCCACCCAGCCACAAGAAGACACGCGCCCCACAGCCCTGGCTATAGCAAAGGCGCTCCCAGTGCGAGTACGCCAGGTATGTAGACTCCCATGGGAGAATAACTGGAAGGAAATTCGGTGGCGCCTACTCCAGCATGGTGTGGTGGGAGCAGGGGGCCACGGATGGCCCATGAATGAAGCGGGTGACCATGAACAAAGCGGGTGACCAACCGTGTGGCTGGCAACACGCAGCCGCCTCGTCACATGCTGCACAGGCGCTGCAATTACGAGAGCACGTCTTCTGGACTTACACAGAAGCTTCAGCCATCAGGCCAGCCATACAACTCAACCTCCCAGTTACCGTGCAGCTGCTACCACAGCATGTGTGGCTGCTAGAGCAACCATGCCTAACAGTGAGGAAGGAAGTGTGGTATGCTGTGTGCCTAGCTGCCCTAACTGCCATGTTGATAGCTAGTGGTTTGATATCTGCTAGCACGTTAGCCAGGACAGGCTTAGAGCCCACAGTATTAGAAACTAGGGCAGTTGATCTTCTCCTCGCAGCTGCCTTAAAATACTTTGCAGCCTGCCAAGGTAGTGCCTCCAGTTTCTCTGACCTAGACCAGGCTCACCCCTTTGTGTATGCGTGGCCAAACGGCTCCTTGGCTGTTACACTGCAGCTCCCTCCCTAGCGTGTCTACCGCCTTGATCTAGGTATAGGTTGGCCAGCTTCCCCTTGCTCTAGGCTCTTAGTTAGTAGAACAACCCGCCTCTTGTTATCTAAACCTTTAATTCACTGTACTCCTTTCGTGTCTCCCTAGTGTGGGCTCGTAATGTTGAGAGTGACGTGCTGGCGCAGCTGCGCGTGTCGTAGGTAGGGGAACTCTCTCTTCTCTTTGGATTGTGTTGGAGTTGGTTAGTACTCAAAAAAATTAAAAAAAATAGAGCCACTGTACTTGTTGCAGTGGCTCTCTCAATTTTTGTCGGGTCTGGCGACCTGTGTTGGTTATGCATGGTTATCAGGAGACCAGCCTCGCCGTCTCCTCTTCACGTGTCCCTCGCGAGGGGTGTCTGCGCCAGCGGGC
>Ga0307942_1002279_pt1 | contig 15537 bp, 18 predicted proteins | sample OrgLakmetagen175_FD_201846 | JGI IMG/M metagenome (GOLD analysis project Ga0307942, IMG submission 201846) | Saline water microbial communities from Organic Lake, Antarctica - #175 | ecosystem: Environmental > Aquatic > Non-marine Saline and Alkaline > Saline | place: Antarctica: Organic Lake...
GGAGACAGCAAGAGGGGAGGGGGGATAGCGCGGTGGTTGTTCTGTGCTGCTGTGCTGTTGTGCTGCAGATATTGGCTGAGTAGAGCTGTGACGATCTTTTTGTTGGTGAGGGGAGTAGGTGGGGGGATCTCTTTCCCACCAGGCACAATCCGGAGCACCATCAGACTCTGGTGCTGTGGGGGAAACGACCTGTGCATGCATGATTGGTCGATGTTATTTTGCCGTGCCATTGCCATGAGAAATGATTGTAGGTATTTCGAAAACCAAGTGAGTGGTGTGCACGTCTCAAAGCTTGCCAAAAGGTTACTATTATCCAGGATGAATGTTGCGCTTAAACAAGAGGCTGCTTTTTGAAATGAGGGAATAAAACATCTTTTTTAAGTGCTGGCAGGCACAGAGAGCACAGCTTGTGTGGGCAAAGTGATGGAAAAAGAAAATTTTGCACAGGCAGTGGCAACCACTCCCCACAGGCAATGGCAACGAATAATTGTAGGGCATTGAATCGTGGCACACTGAGTTAATGTGCTGCAACAACAAGCTTTACAGGTCAGCAGGTCGTAATTAGTCAACCTCACTTTAATGGCCTCACAATAATAGCAGGAAGAAAGTATACTACGTAGCTATTTGCACAAGATGTTCAGCAGCCCAAGCAGCAAAAGCTAGCACAGTTTTCTACTTTGCTCAAAGTAATTTAAATGTCACTGCAACCGGAAAGATATGACATTAGGCCGAAACCTGCCTAACTTCACACACACCCCCACACACATGCCGGTAAATATTATGTATCACACACGCATAGATATATACGCACACACCGCATTGAAGACCTGCTTGATACATAATCCAATTCTGGGTCAAATGAAGGGTAAAAGAGCCCAAGTAGGTAATTTTTGGGTCAAAATCACTTGTGCTCCGCATCGCATACGTTGAGGGCTTTTGGTGGGGTAGAGACCAAAGAGCAAAACCCTTTAGTCGGATGAGCCGTGCTGTCCCAACAGGCATACGGCAGCTAAATAATGGTTGCCCAAGTTTTGTGGTCATACAAAATCAGCAACAAAGCGATAAACCTATTCACCAACAGCAAGTCACCATGTGCTTACCGTAAAATGATTGCCAGGAGCACAGCCACTGCTGCCCCCGCCCAAACCCAGCATGCCATCTACAGGTCCTTGCAGCAGCACAATATGCACGGGTGGATTACTGCTGTGAGAGGAGGCATCAGTCATCAGTTGGCAAGGGAGAGGGCCACTTGAGCTGAACAGCTGCTTTCCCTGGAAGTAGTGAGCGAGAGTAATCGATGATGTCCCTGCAGAAAAGTCGAGCTGGAAGATATGCAGCATGATCTGACTTTGTACTGGACTTCTTTTTGCAGCATGATCTGACTTTGCACTGGACTTTAAATGCAGCATGATCTGACTTTGCACTGGACTTTATTTTGCAGCTCTGGCAATGATATAGAAGACAGGAGCAGCAAACGCATAGCGCAAAAACGTTTTTGTTTATGATTCTGGGTGTATGTGTTTTTGTATTATGTACGTGTTATGGTGCAAGGACAGAGGTAAGGGCATTAATAGAACGAGTTTATGGTCAACAAGTTAAGCAGCTGTTCGGTACAGTCGCTGTCCAAATGACGATTAACTGTACTTGTCTTGACTTGCCCGGGCTTAGAATTTGAATGCAGGCTTTGCTCCTTAGCCCTTCAGACTACCAGGATCCTAGTTGTCTCAATGAGTTGCAAAGTCTGAATAAAAAAAAGCAAACCTTCCACCACAAGAAATCATCCAACATGCCTGAGAATCCGTCAGCACCAGCTGGCAGCAAAGGTCACTCGTCAATACTGACAGGGGTACCAGCTTACAAGCACTTTGCAGGGCTCCTGGCTGGGCACTGACATTGGGGGCTGCTGCTGGGGCTGCTGCTGCTGGAGAAATGTCTGCTGGCTGCTGTGCTTGCGCTGCTGCTGGTGATGGCGTCGTGGAGGAGGCTGATGACGGTGCTGGTGACGGTGCTGGTGCTGGTGCTGGTGCTGGCTCTCTATCAGGGAATCCTGTTGCTGCTGTGGCAGCACATGAATCAGACAGGCGAGAGAGAGGCGATGCTGGTTCTCTATCAGGGAATCCTGTTGGTGGCTCTCTATCAGGGAATCCTGTTGCTGCTGTGGCAGCACATGAATCAGACAGGCGAGAGAAGGGCGATGCTGGTTCTGCAAGGCAGGTCGGTGACTGCGTCCAACGCTCTGGCGGCTGGACTGATAAGGGAGGAGGAGCAGAGAGACAAGGCATGGGCGACATAGTGGGCAAAGGAGAAGGCGCCTGAGTGGGGGAAAAGTGATTTGGTGATGGGGGAGCAGGAGACAGCGGTAGGCAGGCAGGAAGCGCATGAGGAGAAGCTGACGTGGCCACTTTCTCCTCTTCCTTCTTCCCCCAAACGGACCCCTCTTCTGAGGCTGCACCCTCATTCGCTACCCCATCTGCCATGCTCACGCTTGTACTCCCCCCTGCCCTTGTCACTGCTCCTGTTCCTGCAGCTGCTACCTCGTTTTCCTTTTCACCTCCATCTCTAGCTCCTTCTCCCATTGCTTCTGCTTCTGCTGCTGTTCTTGCTGCAATAGTGTCTGCAATTGCATCTGCTGCCGTTCTTGCTGCAATAGTGTCTGCAAATGCTTCTGCTGCTGTTCTTGCTGCAATAGTGTCTGCAATTGCTTCTGCTGCTGTTCTTGCTGCAATAGAGTCTGCTCCAATATCGTCTCCTGCTGCTGCCACTGTTCCTGCACCTACCCTCTCTCGCTCCTGATGGCTGGTTCTAGCATTGTCAAACACATGTGACTGACTGTGCCGACCAAACGCCACCATTGCTGAAGCAAGTGCTGCTGCCAGAAGCACGCTGCATCGCCAACCCATGCCAGTCTGCATGACCCCTACAACCGCTGCTGTGCCAGCTGCGCAAGACCACTGCAATGCAGAGTGCGAAAGGGAGCAGGCATATTCAGATCTGCACACGCAATAATTTGTTTCTAAGTTCCGTTGGACACACACAATTCTTTTTGAGAAGATGCATGGCCAACATGTGGGCTTACAGAGAAAAGGGTAGATACGTGCAGATTAATGTCCTTAGCTACCTGCTTTGATGAGTGCAAACTGTGCAACTGACCAGCGCACTGCATTGCACTTGAGTAGCCAGGTGGTGCAGGTGGTGCCCAAGGTTCATTGCCACCCCATGCATATCAATCTGCATGACCCTGCTAACAACTTGCAAATTTGATGTCAGTGATCCACACCGGCGCGGCTCCCTTCTCAGACAGAAATTAAACAACCAGCCCGGGGCCCTAATCCAGGTTTTTGAGGGCGAACATGTGGTGACGCGGGATAACAATCTAATGGGCAAGTTAGTATTACTTAGGAAGCTACAGGCATTCTGCTGCAAGGACTGAGAATAATCAGCACCTACCCTTCCCAACAAAGACAGGCCTTGACTCACACCCTGGCACAAGATGAAAAGGACAGTAGCCGCAGCCAAAAGAGCGACGCCCTCCTGTCATGAAAGAGGAAGACAAATCAGATTTGAGACATCTTGAAGGAATTGTGTGTGCATTTGGGTGCCAGGATACTCGCCTGCATTCATTTCTTAGCAGGTGTGACCAGACAAATGCTACATTGGCTCACAGTACACGGCAGGCCAGACACAGGGGGGGGAGTTAAGCTGCAAAGAGCACTGTACTCTGTTCAAAGGGACGCCTCAAGCAAAAGTGCTGCACCAAGCCAATGGTTCTTGCAAATATGAACAGGTGAACTATGGGAGAAGGGACGTAGACGTTGCCATGTAACTTGCATTGCAGCTTGAGGTGCGTGCTCCTGTATCCGAACAAATGATTGAGACTTCCTAGTAAGGGTTTGGCAAAAATGCCTTAAAACGTTTTCCCAGAATGTATCGTCACAGACTGATATGCTGCACCTTGCCTGACTTAAGTTTGTATGAGTTCTTACCCAACCATTGCTTCAAAAAGCGATTCTGTCATCGTAGTCAAAACGCACCTTAGCATCAGCTCCCTCTTGCCATTGCTGCCTGATCTTCAAGAGCCCGCTCACGAAAGTCCTGATTGCAATGATCAGGGCTGGCTTGCTCAGGTGGGGAGCAACAGCAGGGTACACAGCCCGTGATGGGTAAGTTGCTGCAGCTGTAGCCAGGGATGCTGCATGTGTTGCTCTCCTTGCAGCAAGCGCTGCAACGCTTGCAGCCCTGTCTGCGGCCCTTGCTGCTCTCCTAGCATTCACTCTCCGGGGTGATCTCACAGCTCTTGGCGACCTTGCAGCATTGGCAGATCCTACTGCGGCTGCTGGTTCAGGAATGCTCAGGCTCGATCCGGGGGCCAGCTGCAAATCTTGGTGGGCATTGCTGAAGGTGCTCGCTGACCTGCACCTGTTTATTAGGTAAAGATTAGAGCTTGAACAGGAAACAGCAATCCTCCATTACAATCCAAATCATCCTTTTGGGTTTGGGTGGTGCCATGCACAATGCTCAAGCTATGGAGCCTTTCATGGATCTGGGTCTTGGTAAGGGTGCCAAAAAAGCAGGAGATGATAGGACGATATAAAAAAGGAAGGAGGATATATTGTAAAAGAGACCATACCAGTGGCGCCATCAAAGGAGGGAGGCTTTACTGATTTGCTCAGACATTTATACAAAGGAAAACAGTGTTTTGGTAATGACACAATGCACTTCAGGCAGGACTGCACAGCTTCAGGCGCCAGAACAAGGTCTTAAACAACATACAACATGCATTGCACCAACCTGCTTGACTGCCCCAGGAATGCAGCCCCCTTTTCGAGTTGCTCCAGCACAGCGGTCCACGCAACAAGGTTATGGGCCTTGCAGTAGGCCAAAAGGCTAGCAAGCAGCTGGACCCAGAGACCCACCTGGGAGCAGGAAAATGTAAATGCAGAATGGCAATGTAAAGGCTAAAACGTGAATAGCCCCTCTTATGAATGCAAATGTCAGAGCGAGATCTGCAACACGCAAGGGGGGGAGCTGAGGAGGAAGCGCCTGGGTCTTAAGTTCACGCTGCAGCCATATTATTACACGATCACATGTCATGTCCTGCCCCACAAAGACATTTGAGTTACAACTCCTTTTAAGTTGGAACAGGTAGGCATAGTTCTTTGTCTGAGAAGTCTGCAATGGTGAGACCTGCTGTCTCTAAAGGACTCAATACATGTGCTACCTGTTGGCGCACATATGGCTGTTGTTCAAAATGCATGTGAGCTGCAACATCAGGGTACGTTGCAACGAGCAGTGCAATGTCTGAAAGTAAGGGCTGGACGTGGTCTCTCCAAGCAGCTATCTGAATGGAGGCTCCTGCTGTTCCTGCTACTGTTGCATCTGCTAACGACAATCCGCAGGCTGCCGTGAAGCTGCCGTGAGCTGTGGGTGGATGGGAGCAGGCTGCCGTGAAGCTGCCGTGAGCTGTGGGTGAATGGGAGCAGGCTGCCGTGAAGCTGCCGTGAGTTGTGGGTGGATGGGAGCAGGCTGCCGTGAAGCTGCCGTGAGCTGTGGGTGGATGGGAGCAGGCTGCCGTGAAGCTGCCGTGAGCTGTGGGTGGATGGGAGCAGGCTGCCGTGAAGCTGCCGTGAGCTGTGGGTGGATGGGAGCAGGCTGCCGTGAAGCTGCCGTGAGCTGTGGGTGAATGGGAGCAGGCTGCCGTGAAGCTGCCGTGAGCTGTGGGTGGATGGGAGCAGGCTATTTGAGACCTAATGGTGATGATGGTGCTGGTGAGACGGTCGAGTTCACAGGCCAAAGGCGAGGAGGGAGCATTTGGTGGAGCTTCTGATGTGGTGGGCTGATCAGGCACTGCAGGTATACTGGGCGCTGTGGCATGCTCTACGGCTTCATGGAAGGCAGCAGCAGCAGGGGAGGAAGGGGTGAGCAGGAGAAGAGCTGCCCCCAGGATAACACCAGGCTTGTGGTGTAGGTGGTGGTTTAAGGAAGGAGGGAGCTGCTCCTGCTGCTGTGTGAAGTAGCCAGCCTCCATAACACTTTTGTCTTGCTGCTGTGGCTGGGAAGCAAAGCTGCTTGTTCCTGCGTTTCCTGTCAGGCTGGATGCTGCATGCTGGGCCAGCAAGCCGTGTGCATGGGCCTGGTCTTCTGCTGGATTTTCAGAGAGGACAAACAGGTGCAAAGGGCAAGGCAGGGCAGCGGCACAGGGGCCCAAATGGAAGGAGGGCTCTTGTGGTTGCAGCACAGTCGGCGATTGAGGTGGGCTTGAGACGGTGGTAGAGTTGGCTGTTTGAACTCGGAGTGGGGACGACGATAGGAGTAAGGCCGACACTTCCACCCTACATGGTGGATAAACATGCAATTGCAGACTAAGGTATTCACCTATAGTAATGTAAACCTTTGTAGGGTCGGATCTGGTGTAGGATGCCTCATTCTTCAATATCCTTCAGCATGCTTCAACATCCTTGCAATCACTACACCTCTCATGCATTTAGTCCAGTTAAGGTTGGAGCAAGCGCTTTTCGTAAATTGTGTATGCTGTATCAATGGCCACCTAAAGTAAGCACGGTCCAGATGCATTCGCTGTAACTATGGCCACCTAACGTAAGCACGGTAACTCCGATATGTACCTCTACAATGTATTCAAGTTCTTGGCCATGCACCCAACGCACCTGAACAATATCATGCCCTCTGAGGTGATCTCAGCTGTCACCCTCTTAGCCTGGACATCTCCCTCCCCCTTTCCCTCGCCCTCCCCCTCCCCGACCTCTCTATCTTGCAAGCGCTCCCCCTCCTCATGCACATGTGTCCCACATTGCTGAGCAACCTCAGGCAGCACCACATGCTCGTCCACCACGACAGATCCCTCCTGCAGCAGCACGATCCTAAAAGCAGTGCCACCACCCGCGTCGCCCACCCCACTATGGGTGCCACCCACACCCGCCTTTTCTACTCTGTTGTCTCCCTGCCCTTCCTCTCTGCCGCTTGCATCAACCTTCCCCCCTTTGCTACTTTTTCTCCTCTTGCCAGGCAGCAGCACTTGCAGGATGCACGGCACACCCTCCGTCAAACACGAGGGCCCCACTGCTATTGAAAAGGGGTCACCAGGAAAAGTGGGCTCCTTGCGCCAAGTCCCTCCCGTCCTGCACCAGTTAAAGCACATAGGTTGCACGTGTCGGTAATCCACACGCACCAGTTGAAGCACATGGGTTGCACGTGTTGGCAATCCAGTTAAAGCACATAGGTTGCACGTGTCGGTAATGAGCACTTGGTTCCGTTTGCCCACGTTATTAGCAGTTGAAGCACATAGGTTGCACGTGTCGGTAATGAGCACTTGGTTCTGTTTGCCCACGTCATAATAATAAAGGAGAAGCTGACCATACAGTGTTTAACAGTCAACATGCATTTTTGTAGGCAGGGCACAAAAGGACTGATCTGCTGGGATATAAGCAACATGCAAAAAGAGCAAAACAAGGTGCAAAACCAGCGCAAGCAGGACCCACATACGCGACTCCTTCTCTCCTGAACACCTGCTGCTGCTGCTGCTGCTGCTGCTGCTGCTATAAGCAGAATGACCAGGGGTAGACGCGTGCAAGGCCAGGCAGATGCCAGATCCCTGCTCATGCTGTGGCTCTTGCTGCTGAGGTTCTGCAGCCGCAGCTACACGCGAGACACAGGCTGCCACCCCCCCCAGCCATGCTTGCATCATCTGCACTGGCCCCCACTGTGTGTCTTCTGCGTTTTGGACCGACTGCTGCTGAGAAGCTGTTGAGAGAGAGGAGTGCCATGCCAGCAGCTGAATGCATCCCCGCATGCACATGGCATTGACGTGTGTGATTCTTGGGCGAGTGCTGCAAGACAGAGGAAGCGTAAGCTGAAAAGCCAACTAATTTTTGAACCGAGGAGGATCGGGCTGTGATTCTTGGGTGAGTGCTGCAAGACAGGACTAAACCAAAATTCTTCAGAGTGGTTGTAGTATTGTAGTAGCGCAACTAAAATGAGGTCTTTCAGGCTGGGCACTACCTATTGAATTCCCATTGGAGATCTGAGGATGCAGCACATGTTGACGTTATGTTATCTTATGATTTATGATATATATATCGATGTGCCAACAGACGTAATTCCTGTATAGGGACGAGAGGGCAGTCTTGAAAAGCCTCCATTTGAAGCACTAGAAGGAAAAGTCATTTAACAAACAATGCAAGGACTGCACAAAGGTACCGCGCGGCGTCTTATAGCCCATTGAGATTGCACAGTACCTGGGATCTGAGAGGAGCACGGAGGGGGCCTGTTGTGCTAGCACAGAAGCCACAGCAACCTCTTTTGCGGCGCGAGGAAGCTCGTCCAGCTGCAGACAAACAAAATCAGGGAGCTCGAAATGGCAACATAATGCTCTTATAATTACTATCATAAACAATGTTTGCACTTTATAAAAACATCTGAGGTTCAGGCAGTGGGAGCTAGGCATGCCTTTGTACAGTCGTACGAGTCAAAAAGATTTGTACAGCTAACTGCCAAATGCGATACCAAACCATGCATGATAAAATCTAAAAAGCATATTGCTGAGCAAATGGTCAACAGCCTCCATTAGGCAAAAAAATCACAGTTTTGGTATTATTTGCCTCTGTGTCAGGTCTGCAAATCCCCTATCCCTCACTCCCCTAAAATAATAACAGCACTCAAGTAGGCTGGAACCATAAGCAGCAAGTGCGCATCTCAATAAACAAACCTTGGCAGACAACAAGGATTGGCGCGCACAAGAAGTGTAGAGCACACTTGTCTTCTGCCGCACGTCCAGCTTCTCCACCCCTGTCTGCGGCTGCTGCTCCAAAGGTGGTAAGCTAGAGCAAATGCGCCGGACTGGACAGCCTGCGTGAGCGAACAAAAGCAACAGTGAAGGACATAGGTCACAGCTGCTGGTGCTTCTATATCCCATCTTCCTGTGCATGTGCAGCAACAACTTGGCAGGGAAAAGAGGGGGGTGCCTTTTCTTTTGGTTTTATTCTGCACTTTTGTTGCCGCATTGAGTTCATCCATGTGCCTGTTGAAAAGTGGTGGTCTACATGAGCACGGGCGTGGCTATGTCCTGGAACTGGCGATTATCGCTCTTAAGGGATAGTAACATGTTACAAGTGCATGAAGCGCTACGCAGTAGGTAGTGAGACCCCCCACACATTTATTAAGGAGCCTTTTGTGGGATTTTTGGCAACCTATTGCTACTTAGAAGTTGGTGGGTCAGTTAAGATCCCTGAAAATAAGAACAACACAGTTGTCAACAGCCAACTTCCAGCACTTGAGTCTCAGAGAGGCGTTTTCCCAGGGTCAGAAAAATATTCCCAAGGGAGACCAAAAGCTCCACCACTTTCACAACAGACACAGGGCGAAGCAAGTGCGAGCTGAGCCCACCATCAGAGTGCTGTGCTTCCTCTCCACGGTGCAAGGGGGGAGGAGGCTGACTGCTGCTGCGTTGCAATCGCGTTGCGGCTGAAAGCTGAGGCATCAGCATCCCAGACAGGTTCAATCGCAGCCCCTTCCTAGGTGTGATTGGTGGCAAACCCTGCTGCTCCCTGGACAGGGTTTGTTGCATTGCATGCTGCTGCTGGTGCTGGTGCTGCTGCTGCTGCAGAGTGGGTGAAGGTGGCTGTGATGCTGGCCCCTGCAATAACGCCATGCCTTCTTCTAGGTACAGGCTTTGATGTGCATCTGGATTTGCAGCAGGAGCAAACCTGGCGGAAGTCAACGCATTTTGTGCACGGGGGCTGTACGCTGCTGGACGGGGGGGGGAAGAATGAGCAGGGCTGGCAGGCAGGTTAGAGGCTACTGCAGCTGGATGCGGCTCAAATATGGAGCCTGGAGGGGAAGGCAGGTCCAGCACATTCGCGGCGGTGGCGGGTGAGTAGAGAACAGGCTTTTTGGGGGCGTTGGGAGGGGTTGGAGTGGGGGAGATTAAAGGAGGGGAAGCGACGATGGCTGAACCTGCAAACACAGTTGATAACATACATTGAATCGCATAATACTTCATAATCCACTCTGTATGGCCACAACATTTTAGTTGTAAGCTTATTGTCTCAGAAGTCTCTTAGGTCTGAGAGGCATATCATGCAACTGTCTTTTTCTAATATTTGCAGATCTAATGATGACGAGCTCCACAAATTGATATATAGTAAGCAGTAAGCCAGCTTCACTGAGTAGCTGAGCGTGATGCAGGGCGCAATGGTGAATCAATACCTCTTCATGCTCACAAACCTAAGCCTCTTGCAGATTGCAGCAAGTCCATTGATCAAGCCTGAAGGGGTGAGAGCATTATACCTGCCAGGTTTTCAATTGAAACTGAGCCCTGCGACCGGGAGCAGAAGGGGGGATCTGCTGGGGACAGCAGTGGAGCGTCTTCGAAAATCACAGATTCTTGCAGCGGGGAACGAGGGAGACACAGCAGGGGCCGTACTTGCTGTGGCGTTTGCATGGTGGTGGTGCGTTTTGGAGCCGCTGGACCTGCGTAGTATAAGCATGAATTAAACCTGAAACAATAAGCTACTTTTCAAAACCAGGTTTTTACATAATTAGCACTGAGAAATGAAGAGGCGGCTAGTGGGCTGTGAAATTGTTCGTCGACATGCACAACAAAGGCAATGCGCGGGTGACTCCTGAGGATGGATATCACAAGCTGTCATTAACAGATCTCTTTGAATTCACTACACAACTGCAGCGACCTTTAAGAAGTAAAGTAGTAGACCTAGCAGACGCGCAATTCCTGGGCTCTAGCAAAGGAGCCTGGTGCTATCTTGTCATGAATTTAACAAGCTGTAGTAACGCTCATCACCTTCGCCATGTTCGGCGGCTGCTCCTGTTGCCGGAACGAGGGGAGGGGACAGGTTTCGGGAGGGGGGGGGAGGGGATGGCTGTGGCGTCAGAGGCTGAGGAACAGCTGTGGAAGAGGAGCATGCTGATGAAGGAGAAGGCTCTCCCTGGCTCGCTGACAAGGCAGCTGCACTTTTGGCGGAGGACGGACTCCTATCTGCTGATGCTGAGGAAGAAGACGGCTGTTGAAGTGCCAGGGTTTGCTGCTCTATCTGCCTTGCAGTTAGCATGACAGCAGCCACGACAAGTGCCAGGCTCAGTAAGAGGGGCAGCCAGGTGGCAAAGGTAGTTGCCGAGTCGTCATGCTGAGACGCGCTGACTGACTCCATGAAATAAGTTATGACGAGGGTGATGAGAGTTGTTCCCTTGAGGCGCGACATGAGGCAGCAGTGCGATAGCTTAGCTCATTCCGCGTAATTATAATAATTACCATGTAGACTAATCACGCTATTTTCGAAATCGACTTGGTATATGGCGGGGAGGGCCGAAAAGGCACTAAAAACTTAAGATCAATAATCCCTTGGTTAACTTTCAGAATGTAGTTTGTGTTAATTCTGCGTGATCACAGACTACCATCCCATGAGTTCCGACTGAAAATGGAAGGGTGTCTTCCCAAGGTAGGTTTAGCCAAATCTTAAGTCGAGTGAAAAGAAAAAACTACGCAGGCAGTGAAAAAACCACTCCCCACATTAATGAGGGAAAGAAGCCATTTTGGCAGAGGGAGCTATCTGGGGAATTGTCCACAAAGGTGGGTGTGTGGGTGCCAATCAGTGATCCTTCATCCTAATTAGGACATTCGTTGCCTGAAATTGAAGCTGGCAATAGAAGTTACACGAGGATGTGCTTGGATTCATGTGAGTCGCTTCGTGTGCAAACAGGCAGAGCTTAAAGCTCACGACCAACAAAACCCTTATTTACAGGCTTTCCTGGAACAACAGCACGTGTTGGCCTACATCCCCAACCACTTCACCATTTCACTCCATTCCTTTTGCAACGATCTTCAATCTTTAATTATGTTAAGGACTCCAAAATACCAGAAATCACTCAATTTGGTGGGTGGTCAGATCTAGCACACGGGTGCCTGAAAAGTAGGGCTCATGCCACAGCTTATTTAGCCTATGTGCCGTCATTGGCAACAGTCAAACTCAACTGTTATGGCTACCAACTGAAGCCAAGTTTGACAGTTGCCAATGACGGCACGTAGGCTTTGGTTATACCCCCATTCGGATTTGGTTATACCCCCATTTGGGGGATCAGTCGCCCCCCTCTGCCACTTTGGTACCGGTTACCGTAAAATTCTTCCACCTATAGAATAAATTAAAGATCAATGAGGATCAGGAGGCTTGCAGGCTTGGCCTGAAACTGGCTGCTGATGATGGCTGGTAATGGTACTGGAAAGGGCATGTCTGGTATGGACAAGTTTGGCAGCGTAATTGACAGAATGAACATGAAGCTTGGAAGCAAGTTTCTTGACTCTTTGAGAATCAAGACCCAGCTCCTCAAATGGCTCCAGCGTGTGATTGTTGTAGATGGTACCACCCACACCCAAAAGGATGATGTGGAGAGTAACGGAGGCTTCTTGGACAATGTTGCAGAGGTCTTTGTGCTGTTCCTTGCTTTGCGGCATTCTTCAGCTGGTTCTGAGGTCTGGTGTCCTCACAGTACTTGATCTCAATGAGGTGAATGCCACGTTGGAGACGTCAAGGAGTGACGGAAACCATTGACCTGACCTCAGATTAAACGTGTAGCAATGCAGGAGGCTGTTTTTTTTGGAAGGCACGTATACATTTTGGAATGGACACCCCTGAGGGACCACCCACCCCCAAACCCCCCTTTCTGTGCCCCCACCAGGCAAAAACGGGTACCATTCTGCTTCTTTTTGAATTCTGCATCCATCTGCATACTCTTCAAGACCTGAAACTATAATGCCGCAGAGTTATGGGGCAAAAACTGAGATACGGACGCCCATGCACGTGTGCACACGTGACCTACCAGGCACCCATAACTGGCTTGCACAGTCCCACATTGCTTCCATTTCTCCAGAATTCCACTGGATATTTCATGCTGGCACAATCCTGTAATAAGTTTGGGGTAAATTGCTGCTTCAATTGCTGGCAGGGGGTGAGTTTTTCACGGAGGCGACCAATAGATCAGGATCTGTACATTGGAATTAGCCATAGAAGGCGTGGAATTAGCCATAGAAGGCGTGACACAATCTTCACATGTTCAAACACAAGTTGTAGTTCATTATCACACAAAGCTCTGTCCTTCATTATTCAGGCTTTCTTTCGTTTGGTGACCTGTACGGCTGTACGGGTGTCATCTCTTGCAGCAAGATTAAAAAAAACAGAAAATAGCGGAAAAATCAGTTAGCCGTGCGATGTTCAGATGAGGTGGCCTCCGAAGATGAATTGTCAAAAAGGAATCTGAGCTTCAATTACGCCCTGGCAAGCCAGTAACAATAGTAGTGTTCACAATACCTGCTGTATAAATCAAGGGAGCACCTACGTTTACCTGGCAATCCCCAGCAGTAATTAAGATAATAATCAGTGTAGTTCAGGCCAAGCTACTGCTGAACTATCCGGCCGACCAACCATAAGCGTTAAGTGAATGCAGGCTATCCAGGCACAAAAAGTTCAAGACTGCTTGGCAACCAGTAGAAGCAAAATTGTATAAAAAGAATAATAGTGGCCTTTGTACGAAGTATTCCCTACATATTATCTACTTCCTGCCTATTTATACTCTAGCAGTTCTGGGTTTGGTTTTATAAGGCAGGAATGCATTTATGTACTGAAGGGCCCCAAGTCTTAATATAAGCAAATTCAGTGCCCCATACAATCCGAGGTTTTGACCTAGTGTATGTTGGCGCGTATGCCATAGCAAAGATACCACAACGTCTGCCTGCCTTTTATGACCCGGATGGCTACATCACCAACAAAGACTACCGACTACTTGTTATACTCAGCCTTGCGGCACGTGTTTGTTACCACGGTGTCAAGCAACCACGTGGAAACGCATCCTGTAAAGCATGGTGACACATGGCATAAGAAGGTCGCGCAAAGTTGAAAGAGCACTGTCTTGTGCTGTAACACTCACTACTGAGACGGTACAATCGCTATTAAACACACGGCAAGCTGACAGGGGATTCTTGCTCTTCTCTCAGCACTGGTTGCAAGTAGCATAAGGAGCTCAGCCAGGAAACATATCTTTCAATGTATAAGAAAGCAAATCAGGGAAACACTACAAAATATTTAACTGCCTAAGATGAATATTTGTGTTTAATATTTGAGTTTGAAGACCTGAGACGAATATTTATGTTTAAGTCACTCACATGGTCACAAAATCTTGGCAGCTAACTCGCCCGTCGCGGTCATTATCTATTTCATCAAAGACCTGCAGAGCAACAGCGTCCATTTCCGACCTGCTAACAATGCTCATGCCTGAGTTGCCTGTAATACTGCAGCAACGTGTTCGTTTTTCAAAAGACTCTCAAGCGCCTTAACAATTATCATCAACATGCTTTTGCAAAGCAAGTGTTGGCGCACAAGCTCAAATTTGAAAGGACGCCGACCATGGTGACTCCGCTTTAGTTTCTGGCCAATCCTTGACACCCTCCTCATTCCCGTGATCACACTGTTTTCTTGTTTGGAAGGAGGAGTTACTTTATCACAGGAACAGAGTGGCTGAGTTCTTAATTAAGGTAGGAAATGGTTTTGCTGCATGTGTAGTTCTTAAGTACAACTGAGCATCCTGCTCTTGCGTTTCCACTACACATTACCTGGTCAATGATTTTCCAGCTGACCTGCAACAGAGGGACAGAAAGAGTCAGGTGTTTCACAAGACAGGAAGCACACGGATATAACAGTAATGACACGCAACTGAGCGCCTAAACGTACCGTTGGTGCAGCCACAGCAAAGGCGTCGTGCACAGTGCTTCTCGTTAAGAATCCTTGGCCTGTATACGGAAATAATCAGGTGCGGGTGGCACTCTGTTTGCAAAGCAAGCGCATAGCAGCACAGTAGTTTTTACAAGTCCAATTATTCTGTGGTACGGAATATGAACAGTCAATGGCAGTCAAAATCAGTTACCCTCTTTGTCAAAGGCTCTGAAAATTTGTCGGATGTGCTCATTGGGGTCACGCATGCGCACGTGCGACTGTAGTTATGGATACAGACACAGAGAGATTGACAAATCGCTTTGGTAATACCCTAGTCAAACCACAAATGCACAGGAAAACGCAGCCAACCTGCACGCAGTTCCTGAAAGAGTCCCATCCAACAAATCCCTCAGAGCTGTTCATTCCTTCAGCCTCTGACACTTGGTGGCCAAAGAACACGTCAAGCTGCGAGCGAGTAGGCTTGCACCCAGTAGCGGCCAAAAATTGAGCTTTCAGCTTCTGCCTGGGTCCCAAGCAACTGGAGAGCCTTGATGAGGCAGCATCGATGGCATCTTGATCAAGAGCTGAAGCCCCTAGGGCATCCAACATCTAGAATTCTGGTGGTACTCTGAGGCCCGTTGCTGATACAAAGAAACTACCTATATTATGGTATATATGAAATTAGGTGAAATGAGTTCACTCCTTTCGTCGCCTTCTTTCCCAGCAGGAAAAAATGCAGGGAGTGGGAGAAAGGGGAGCAGGAAGCAGAGAAAGAGTCTCGGCCAAATCAGGTAAACGCACGGAGATGCAC
>Ga0307942_1002281_pt1 | contig 15523 bp, 15 predicted proteins | sample OrgLakmetagen175_FD_201846 | JGI IMG/M metagenome (GOLD analysis project Ga0307942, IMG submission 201846) | Saline water microbial communities from Organic Lake, Antarctica - #175 | ecosystem: Environmental > Aquatic > Non-marine Saline and Alkaline > Saline | place: Antarctica: Organic Lake...
CACCCCAACTAGTTGACTACTCACCAAAAGCTACTAGCACCCCAGCTAGTTGAATACTCACTCAAAGCTACTAGCACCCCAACTAGTTGACTACTCACCAAAAGCTACTAGCGCCCCAACTAGTTGAACACTGACCAAAAGCTGCTAGCGCCCCGACTTGTTGAACACTGACCAAAAGCTGCTAGCGCCCCGACTTGTTGACTACTCACCAAAAGCTACTAGTGACCAACTAGTTGAGTACTCACCAAAAGCTACAAGTTGCTAATGCTGCTAGTTGAACACTCACCAAAAGCTACTAGCGCCCCAACCAATCCCTCGTTGCCTGCCTGCAGTTTCCAGGCTGCATCAAAATCCTGGACACTGTTGATACCATCTCCACCACCAGTGTCTGCAGCAGCCCTGTGTGAGTGCGTATGTAATTGTATGTGTGTGTGCATGTGCATCTGTGTAAGTTTGTGCTACTGTGCTTGTGTAAAAGTCTGCCCACATGTGGGTATGCTAACATGCGTGCGCGAGTGTATGCACTGTGTGTATGTGTGCTTAAGTGCATGAATGTGTGTGCTAACAAACATACATCTCCCTGTCAGGTGTTCCCAGCAGACGCTCCTCCGCAGCCTCCTTGGCAAGAGCAGCAGTCAGGCCCCGCGCTCCAACGAAAATGCGATGCATAACGTCTTCGTCTGCCAGGGAGGCCATGGTTCCGAGAGACACACCCAAGGAGTCGGCTAGAGAGCCCCCGCCGGCAATACTTGCTGCAGTAACACCTCCTGCGCACGTGCACGTTTGTGTGCGTATGTGTAGATCTTTACGAGTTATTGTGTGTGTGTGTGTGTGTGTGTGTGTGTGTGTGTGTGTGTGTGTGTGTGTGTGTGTGTGTGTGGGAACGTGTGTGAGCGTGTAAAATGGACAGTAATTATAAAAGTGCTTAGGGAGTAGAAGCGCAGGTGTTTGGTATAAAGTGGAGCGTATTTAAACCATCGGCAATGCCTGACTTTGTGATGCAACAGGGACAAAGGGAGAACAACACAGACAGGCACGGAAGGAGCTTGATGCACTCCAGCTGTTTCACCTCGTGGTCCACAATAAAGATCATTCCTGAGGCTCTACAAGATTGTTCCCGAGGCTCCACAAACAAGATTATTCCTGAGGCTCTAAATCAGAAGGCATTCAAAATTCATAGACTATAACTACCTTCACTGTCGTACAAGCTAGGCTTGGGTGCAGCACATCTGAAGCAGCTCGTGCGGTGGGAACGGTTGTCGCTGCCGCAACCACAGACCCATGCTTCAGCTGTGTGTACGTGCATTTGTGTATTTGTGTATTTGTATATGCTGTTGTAAAAGAAAAAAGGAAAAACTACGCAGGCAGTGAAATCACTCCCCACTTTAATTTAAAAAAAGGAGCCACTTTTGGACCGGGTACTGTAAAACTCCTTCATTAAAGGAATGCTGTTGTAAGTCGTGTGTTGGGAACATGTCAGTAGAATAGGTCAAGTGTGTTGTGTACATGTCAGTATGTGTGTTGTGTACATGTCAGTATGTGAGTTGTGTGTTGTGTACATGTCAGTATGTGAGTATATGTGTTGCGTACTTGTCAGTATGTGATTTGTGTGTTGTGTACATATCAGTAGAATAGGTCCAGCCAAAGCTTTGAAGGTGTCTGGCATCCGAATTACAATGTGTGCACCACCGGAACATCTCAGCCATCTTCCTTAGAACACACCAGCAAAAACGTGCTGGTATTTGTACGTTCCTGCCAGCATTAGGTGCAGGTAACGGAGAGAGACTCTCCAACATCTCTGCTGATGACCATATGCCTGAACCTGCTCCTCGAAAAGCCACCTTACAACCTGGCACAACTGTTACAAATTGGACAACCTACAACTTGATGAGCCAGGCATGCTAGGCACACAGAAAGTGGGGGGCTCTGCCATAAGCACAATTGTAGGCATCGTGTTGCCTTGGGCTCCCTCGATTAAAGACCGCCCGACAATCATTATATGCCTTAGGCTCGCTCGATATTAAGTCTACTCATAATCATCACAAACCGAATTTACCTGCAGCTCGCTGGGCCAGGCATGCTAGGCGTAAAAGGAGGGAGGCCCTGCCACCGACCTCTTTGCCCAGCACACCCCGCAGAATGTCCTTTTCACTCAGCACGCCTCCAATGATAGCAGCAAGCTCGGTGGCGCCCAGCCTAGCACCTTGAAGAACCATGTGTGCAAACCTGCAAGCACCCACAGTGGTGTTTACACATGTGTGTGTGTGTGCTTGTGCGTATGTGCGTCTATATTTGTGTTGGTATGTGCGAGTAAAATGGAAGAGTCATGTGTTAATGAGTATGATACTCATTACACCTTACAGCACGTGCACTAAGCCGTATGCACCATAAGTGTGCTGTGTGCAAGTATGTTCACTTAAAGAGTAGTCTTGCAGTGCTTGCGTCACTTGAGCAGGCATGTCATGCCGTTCAGGTGTGCGTAGCGCAGCCCCATGTGCGTATGTATGGTCACAGAGAAGCTAAGACGTACACAGAGCACCACAAGCTACATTGCCTGAGCTTATCATTAGCAGAACTGTGGCAAGCGCAAACGTTAGTTTGATTTCTACCCTTTCAAAAATGTATTGAGGATAACAATCCCTCGCCTTGTAAGAGACTTTTGCCAAGGCCATAGATCAACTCTTTCAAAGTTTTGACCCTGCACAGCGCCTTTCTGCACCGCCTGTAGCGTCCATATGGCAAAATCGTACTGAACGGCTAGAGAGTCCACTCAGAGAAATACCTGGGATGCAAGGGCATGCTAGCCATTGCCACGCCTTGCGTTGTAATTTGTCCCTGTAAGTAATGGTACAGGCGAGGTGGTAAATGTGTAGAAAATGTGTAGAAAAGGAAATATTATGCTCGTGAGCATTAAATCTAACCCCTCTTTGTGCGTACCTTATTGCAGAAGCTGATCACAGCAACATGGCTTATGCCCGAGGACTTCACGTTGCTTGCAGGTTCAAGCACTCAGGAACGAAAAAGCAAAGCGCAAATGATTCAATACGGGGCTCTTGCAAATGAGGTGTCAGCCGAACACAGATTACGCACACATATGATACACTGGGATATCATACATTGAAATAGATGATTGAAATAGATACAATGAAATAGATACAATGAAATAGATCACACACACATATGATGCACTGGGATACCATACATTGAAATAGATGATTGAAATAGATACAATGAAATAGATACAATGAAATAGATCACACACACATATGATGCACTGGGATACCATACATTGAAATGGTGCGCTCATGCTAAACATAATGACCATTTGGCTCCTGGCACGAACCACGCATGTCAACACCATATGAGCCATGCGCAACCGTTTACACCCACAGATGCACCCCACGACTTTTCAAGACCTTGCAACTCCTTACGCAGACACACACACACACACTCACACAAATCAACACCATTACACACACACATGAAGTCTCATCCACCTTGCTATCTAAAGCCCAAAGTCCTTCCAACAGATCAGCCGAGGAGTTCAGCCGAGCAGCCGGAGGAGGATCCAACCAACGTAGACCCCCCACTCGCCCGCTTTCATCTGTAAGTAATGTGACATGTTAACATGAGCAGTGCCATGTTGACACAAGCAAGGACGTGTCCACACAAACGGTGACAAAACCATTCCAGGGATCAGGGTTTGGTACCAACGAGCGTAGTAGGCTTTTCTACTAAATCATGCCTGCGTGTATCTCTTTTTCTCTTTCATAGTACTTGCTCATGGCATGTTTATGCAAGCACGCAAGTCAGGGTGCCTGTTGCCCCATTCTTCAATCGTGCTATTTTTATTACTGCGTATTTACAAGGAGTATCTTTACTGTTGCAAGCGTTTTGTCACACTCCTATATGTTGTGCTTAACAGCAGCAGCTACTTACTACACACTACAAAAAATGTAGAAGCAAGTATTGCAATTAGCATTGAAAAGTCAATGCCTATTGCATGTGCTTGTATGTGCATGTGTGTGTGTTCCATTGTGCCATCGTGTGAGCATGGTCAGAAAGACACATTAGTGAGTGCAGATTGCCTCCTGAGCAGCTTACCTGATCACATCTTAAAAATTCCAGAGAGTGTTCCTGACGTGCTACCTAGACGATCCAACCTACCTACAAGTCATCAGCTACTCAGTGACCAGTTACGATCTGGACAAGTGTTTCCTTCTGATATTGCAGTCCCACCCAACCCTGGTGGCAGGTACAGGAGCATGAACACTACCTTTCAACGCAGCAATGAGCAAGCACCTATATACGAGCTACCCCCCATACATACTCTGGCTACCACTGTCCAGAAAAACATTTCAAACATGAACGTGCAGTCCAGCCCAGGTTTTGATCCGTTCTCTACTTCTTTCATCAAACACGCAGAGAAAACAATTCAGGATGATCGTGGTAAGAGATACACTGAAAACGTTCTGCTTCCCCTTCTCACTGACTTGTTCCATCTGTTCCTGTCAGACGGTATCACCCCTCATCTTTGGAACAAAGTCATAATTACGCTTCTGCACAAAAAAGGTCCAACTGCGTCCCCCGAAAATCATCGTTTGCTGGCTATCAACGGTTGTTTCTATAGACTTTTTGCAAACGTGGTCAGGGACTTGCTGACGGACTGGGCTCTTGCTAAACATCAAATACCAGACTCTCGATTTGGTTTCTGCCCCACAAGGAACACCAACCAACCCCTCTTTATTCTTCGCCACATTCTCGCGACTGCTTAAGAGGATTAAAATGAAGGTAAACACTGCTTTCCTGGACCTCTTTGCTGCCTACGAAAGTGTTCCAAGAGAGAAGCTTTGAAGACACTTGAAAAAAGTACGACTCCGCAGTATTTGAGAGACATCATTTAAACCATGTACACAGGATGCCTATACCTTCTCATTGATGGCGACAAAGTTTCTGAGGAGTTTGCGCCCAACAATGGCTTGAAACAGGGCTGCCCTCTGAGTCCCCTTCTGTACTCCCTTTATAACAATGACATGGACAGGTTCTTGACTGTACAGAGAGGTGCTGCCACTGTCTTGGATTCAGTTATAATCTCTCACTGTGATTATGCTGATGACATTGCTCTCACTTCAAACACGGCTGACAATCTGCAAATACAACTAAACAAATTCTATGACTATACACGTTTCAGAGGGCTCAAGCTCAACACTGACAAAACAAAAGTCATGGTCTTCATCAGCAGCGGTAACTCTACGATTCCCACCTTCACGTACGACAGCACACCTCTGGAACTTGTAACTGAATTCAAATACCTTGGAATCACTCTTACTCGTGATGGAAGCATGCTCACAGCTACTAAGAAGCAACTTCAGGTCTGCCATTGCCAGAGTTTACAGAATTGGTGACAGCAAGGGTATCAAACAAAGAAATATGCAATGCTGTGGCTTTTCCAGGTCTTTGCATTGACAGCTGGTCTGTATGGTTGTCAAGTATGGGCCACTTCTTCTCTGACATATGATTCCTCAAAAATCACCTCCACACATGTCCTTCACCTGGGCTTCCTGAAAAGACTCCTGGGTGTCAAGAAAATACTGATACTCACTGCGTGCTCCGCGAAATAGGTCAGATGCCCATTTTTTCTATTGGTTCAGATGCATCATGCGATTCTGGAACAGTTTACTCTCTTCTTGAGAAAGTTGTGCAGGCTGACCTTCTTATTGCAAATAGAAGCGATACATGGACTTATCAGGTTCTGCACGCACTCCAAGATTTCCCTACACCTCAGCAATTTTTGAGTGCCATACGATCTAGAAAGCTAACAATATAAAACAGTTTGAGCTCACTTTGCGCGAACGTATCATTGGAGCTGGAGAGAGCTCGACAATCTGACACCACATGATAATCACCATTCCAGCAGAATTATGCGGACTTATCACACACATTTTGGTGTACCTTTGGGGATTGCTCCTGGCTGGTGGGATGACAGAAAAAGAAATCATAAACCTGTGTTACCTATCTACCTTTGCTTGGATATTTCAAACAATCTCAGCCGTGCATTTTCTTGCCTTCGCCTTTCTGGCCATAACTTTCTGGTCCAAAGAATGCGTCATAACAGGAATAGAAGGCCTTATGAGCTCAGGATCTATGACAAATGTGACTGGCACTCTGTTCAGGATGAGGAACACACTTTGCTGGACTGTCCGCATGAACATCTTGTTAGCCTCCGCACACAGCACCGCCAGCTGGTCTTCCCACCTCAATATGAAGATAGCCCAACTCGCGTGAGAACTTTTTTGAATCTTCCTAATATTTATGGTGTGGCCTATTTCGTGGCTGAGTGCCTAGCCCTTTTCCCTTGATTTTTTCTAGCGCCTTTTCGGTTTTGATTCAGGCTTTTTCCAAGCTTCCGCTCAGATGCCCCCCAGAGGCATATATAGCGATATAACCTTACCTAAAAAACTACTTCCAAATAAGAATTACAGGGTACGTTCACCTTCTTGGTTGTATAAGAGCAATCACCACCTTCTCTGCTGCCTCTGCTGCACGTCTCATAGCTACTTACATCTTGCCTCCGCTATCTACTTGTACCAATTTCTCCTCCGGAATTCTCCTGCAGTTCCTTAAAATCTGTCGTATAGACATCGCTGTTACGTCTGTGTCGCCAGCTCTTTCGTGGGGGACACGATCACGGAGTATGCAAAGAGCTCACCTGCTCCTCCTTTGACCTATATTCCACTGCAGCTTCTTGAAGCTTGTCATTTTGACTTTGCTTCCTCACCACCTCACCTCCTCCTCTGCTACTCTCTGCTGCAGCAGCTCGTAGGTCCACGCCCCACTGAGCAAGCTGGAGGCCTAGGGGTGCTAGATCAGCCTGTGCATTTGTTTGCGTGTGTGTGAGGAAATACATTTGTATTGCCTTGTAATTACAATTAAGTGCATGCTTGTTCGTGTGTGTGTATTATTTGTAGTACAGATTCTTGTTTCTTTGAAACGCGTTAGTGTTAGTGACCTTCAGTGTGCATGTGTGCTTGTATGTGTGTTTTAAACACCCGTGCGATTCTGGGTGCGCATGAAGCCATTTGGCAAGCATGTGTGTGTTCTTTTCATGATTGCTTTTAAATCCCCTTGTAGAAACACAAAACAAGGGGATAAAAGGCTTAATGTAAAGGATGCGCGAGTGTGTGCCTCAGCTTTAGACAAACCGCTTCCACAGAAAGACATGCAACTTGCAGCTACCTATGCGCAATCACTGACATGACAACTGTGGTCCTTTATGAAACTCTGGAGCATGCGTGCCATTCGATCAGCCATTGCAGGCTAATGCTGAACATACATTTAAGCAATTGAAATGTCATAACTTTCGCTAAAAGCCTATGCCCGTTACACATTTCCACATTCAATGCTTCAGCTTATTATGTTTCAGAACAATAGCATGACCCGTCGAGGGTTACTGAGACAGTATCACACATAATGGCAAACCCACCTCAAGAATCTCCGGCGTGGAGGCAGGATCCAACACCTTGGATTTATCCCATAGTCGATAACACAATCCTGCAAGGCAGGTATGCAAAGCATAGGAAAACCTTGTCTGCACAATGTTAAAACAATGAGGCTTTACAATTCAGAACATTCGTGCCTATCTGCTTGTTCTCTTCCTTGTTTTGCCCCCCTGTTATCACCCTGCGCCTTTTCTTCAATTGCATTTTGTCTTGGTGCTGAATGGTCTAGCATCCCGCTAATGACCTCCTGGATAGTTTTCAATACCTGATTATCGTTCCAATTCCTGACGCGTTAAGTTACTGGCTTCCTTTTTTTGTTCTGTAGGGTTTCTACAGCTGCGGTCACACCTAATGCCACGCACACACAAGACACATAAACATGCGCACACGCACGCATAAACACATACACAAATACGTACACACACGCACACATCACACACACAAAGGGTTACATACTTACATACACATATTTGCACACTTTACGTCCATATTCATGAGCCCAAATGAATTGACAAACTACCTGGCCCAGTCCTTCCAGCGCGTCCTCGTCTCTGGTCCGCGCTTGCCGCACTGGAAAAAAGCAGCGTGGATTTTTGCACATGTATGTTGCTAGCTCTTTACAGGGGCACAGTTTCAACCGAGCAAGCAGAAACAGGTCTTATGCTTTGCAGGCGTCGTAAGTTGTGGCATCCAGACATTCAGGAGCAAATTGACGACACTAGCATTTGAGTTGATAAATGATGAACCATGCATTATGAATGTGCTCTTGTGCCTAAGCAATGAAAAACCGAGGATGTTTTGTAATGTCATGGTGCAATTTGTGGACAAAGCAGACAAGCAGGATTGCCCTCCTTATGTGCCAAGCACAAACAGAAGCTGTCAGGTATAATGCTGCGGCAAACTGTGTTGGTAATGGCTGTCGCAAGTAATGAAGCGCACCTGATTGTTGAAACTGTCAGCCGGTTAATGCACGTGCTGGTGTCATATTGTGGGGATTTCCTGAGGCCTGAGTCAACAACTGCAGAAAGAAAACAGCAGGGCTAGAATTGCAGTATTTCTTGTAGTAGGTACAAAACTTAGTGCCAAGGAAAGAATTTACTTCTGTTCAGATTTTTGAAGCGTTCAACACTGCTCACGTGTCACACATGCCACGTGCCTATAGTGGGCGTATGTTTTGCCCAATTCTCGCAGCAACGGGCACGTCTAGATCATAGACCAGGAACAAAAGGTTTCATCTGAAACGAGAGAGAGAGAGAGAGAGAGAGAGAGAGAGAGAGAGAGAAAGAGAGAGAGAGAGAGAGGGAGGGAGAGAGAGAGATAGATAGATAGATAGATAGATAGATATATATAGAGAGAGAGAGAGAGAGAGAGAGAGAGAGAGAGAGAGAGAGAGAAAGAGAGAGAGAGAAGCCTTTAGGTTGCTTACCTGCAGCAATACGTGGAATGGTCACAGACGACTCACTAATGGGCGAAGAAAGGATGATGCGTTGCCTGAAGTTTGAAAAAGAGGATAGACAGGAAGTGGCTTCAATTTCTAACGAATCATTGCATAGAGCACCAACTGTCTCCTAGCAATTACTCCAAACGCACTAATGACATTCCAGAAAACACCACTTTTTAACTCAGCTATATCACCTAGACCAGTTTTCATTACACCTCTCCATCTTCTTCTCCAAACCACCTTTTGAGCTTTGGCCATCACCCCACAGTATTTGACAGCATCCCATATGATCTCTTACCTTTTGTCTGTCAGTCTGTTGATCACAGCATCTTGGTTTGCAGGAGAAAGCGATCCGTGCATCTCACACACATCCACATCTGCTCCTACGAGCTTTTCTTCAAGGAAAATGGAAGTCCTGAATGTGACCAGTGCAAGGTACGCACCCCATTGTTTTGTTCACATGACTGCTGGGGCCTCCACGTAAGAAAAAGTGAATTTAAAAGCTTTGTTCCAGCTTTCCTATTTGTCAACTACAATATCCAAGACCAAGTCCCCCTCCTTCTTAGCGTGTTGTCTCTCAGCGTTGCAGTTGTTGTAGGCAGCTCATTTGCTGCATGATCCCAGCACCTTTCAGCGAGAGAATCACCAGCATGTCAAATGCCGCTCCCTCACCCCAAAGCCGTTAGTTGGTCAGTAGTTGTGGTGATCCCTCTAATCTTGACCACTACTTTGCGATGTTATGACAATCTTCACTCACTGCTTGATTTCAGCGCCTCCCGGCAAAAACACCAGCACATCGAATGCCTCCCCTTTGTCTGACTCTCGGGCCTTGGCCACAGCTGCGCAAGCTATCAGCGTAGCTTCTGAAGCTGCCAACTCCAAGCCCCGTGGTTTCTCTGAAGGAGCGCCTGTGTATCAATGATGTTCATTGGATGCAGATTTACCATCTTTATGCGACATCTGTCGCATTTGCTGTTGTTGGTCGCTACAATCACCTTGTATCCTTTTCTCAAAGGAAAAATTGTGTTCGAAATGTGGTCAGAGACGATTGGTGCACATACACCATGTTTCATGTATCTAATGCTACATGCTTACTCCAATTACCACATCCCTTATTGACTGAGAGGGCACCTGTGTGTTCATAATTTATAGTGGTCAGATAAGGCATGGAAGTGGACCTCATTCACGTGTGCAGCCACTGCTGCTGCCCTCTTTAAACCCCCAGCTATTTCAAGCACAGTCGATCTATTCCTGCTGCGTACGCTTTCGCTTTGACTCAATTCATGCGCCTATTCTGTTTCTCTTTTCGTTTCATGCGCCTATTCTGTTTCATGCTCCTTCTACTTGTTTCATGCGCCTATTCTGTTTCATGCTTCTCCACTTGTTTCATGCGCCTATTCTGTTTCTCCACTCGTTTCATGCGCCTATTCTGCTTCTTCACTCGTTTCATGCGCCTATTCTGTTTCTCTACTTGTTTCATGCGCCTATTCTGTTTCTGGTGAAGCACGTATGTGCCTCAATGTGGTCAAAAGGAGTGAGTAGTGCTGCATCGATTGTGTGCCTCAGTCGATTGTGTGCATTAATTGTGTGCCTCAAGTGGTCAGAAGTGAGTGCACTGCATAAAAAGCAAAAGGTTATTGTTCTAATTACTTACTCTAAAATTGTATAAGTGAAAGCTACACATTGATACAAATCGTTTTAAGTGATAACAATGAAATCACCTCATACCTGGAACTCATTGGGTGTACTACTCTGAAAGATTTGAGATAGTACTACCTGATCAGTGTTGTGCACATACGGCGTCAATCAGAAATGGCACCGTTAGTTACGGTGCTTAAATGACGTCTACGTCACATAAACGTAATTAACGGTGAAATTCATACTGACGGTCGGAAATCGTAAGTAACGGTGCGGCGTCAGGTACTCAGTGGCTCAGAGTGCCAACTCAAGCTCAGTTCAAGGGGCGCTCTCAGCGCCCCGATTTCCCCACAAACAACACTCGCGATATAATTATGAAATGTCCTCCGGAAATCAGGCCAAAGGGCTCGTGTGGCCCTGAGTCAGTCGAGCCTGGCCCGGCCTGGCCAGCTGCTGACGGTTTCCCACCGTAAATAACTAATTCCTGACGGTTTCCCACCGTAAGTAACTGTGAAGCCGACCGTCAGACGTCAAAAATTAAAATCACTGTAAATTACGCCTGAGGATTAGTTCCTGACGGTCATAACCATAACTTACGCCTGACCGTCAAATGACGGTTGACGGCGTCAACCGTAAAGTGCACAACACTGTACCTGATACTATTAAGCCCACATTGGACTGTAAGGCTTTAGCAACTTGATGGTTTTTGAACAACTTGGCAATTCCCATCCATAGGGTAAGAGCGTGCTGGCAGAAGCCAGAACATAATCCACAGCAAAAACCAAGCCCACATCTTTGCTGGACATATCTTAATCCTTCACCTTCGTAAAGCATGTACCCAAAATCTTGGGCGTGCAAGTTTATGAATAGAAAATCACATTTCAAGACAGTTTGCATGGCACTCTCTGGATCACTACAGGATTATCCTAGAAAATCGGTACAAATATTTAAGTACGTATTTGTATAGGCATATTAGTGCATTTGTATGGCCATATGAAAAAGCGACTCAAATAGGCATTAAAGAAAGGCGGTAGGAATCACACGCTTAACATTTGTAAAGAATATAATATCTTATCCTCACATCTCGAGAATGCCTTTAACAACGCGCTGCTACATTGTTATAAAATCACACACGTCACTTGAGTCACACGTCACACGAACCACACGCTGTGACACGCTCACCCAGGTACACTGTCTTGACAGGATATGATCGCCCCTGGCTGCTGATGCATGGCACCTCCTGTGCAACCCCCTTCCTCCCTGCATGCACATTTGAGACAAACTTATGAGCATTGTGAAACACCTGAACTCAGGTTCTTGTAGTGTAACGTAAAGTGAGATGTCCTCACTTTCTGGTTTTCTCCGGTTTCTGCTTCCCTTCTCCATTCTTTTTATTCCTTGGAGAACACAACTCTCTCTTTAGCATACTACTATTCTAGGTCGCTTCCTGCAAGGCGCTATGCGCCCCAATTCTTGACCCACAGCTCAGTGGGCTCTTGTCTCATGGCTTTTCTCGCTCCTACGCTTGAGACTCTTGACTCTGTCGCAATGTTCGCTGGTGGGCTCGCTGCAGCCCTTATCGAGGAGGCTGCAACCTGACTTGTACACGGCAGGGCACTCGCTTTTGTTCTTGCCGCTGACACTTAATTCCTCCTCTCCCGCACCTTTGTCCACACCACGCTGACCTTTTCATCGACCCTGTTGAGTTTCATGAGAGTGCACGTCGTATCTCTGGCTTGTGGACTCGTCGTTGGGGCAGCCGTCATTGATTTTGGGCTTACGTTTGACACGCGCCTTTTTGCGCCTGACTTTTGGGACCCTACTACCTTACGACAATTTTCGTCAGATTTTGTGATGAGCCCCACGTACTTTCTCGCTTTGGTGATGCTGGTTATGTTCTGGGCTATCCTTTATAACGAAGACGACTCCTACGACTTGCTGGACGATGAGAATTCTTTGACGCTTTCCCCTCTATCACTGCTGCGGCAATCAATTTTGTTCATGTCAGGAAGGAGTGGTCGTGGTGATCGTGGTCGTGGTGGTGGTCGTGGTGGTGTACAACCTGGTAGCAATGTTGTTGTTGATATCGATGTTCTCCCCCCTCCTCCACCTTCCAGACCTAGGACTAGGAGCCGTGGTAGAAGTGATGGATATATGCACGAAGAAGTTGATATTGCTCCTATGGGGAGAACGGCAATGAGTATGGCACTGAGGAATCTGAACCTGATGCGCGCCCTGCCCAAAGAACAAAGAAGCTAGTAAGAAGAAACGGTCCAATAAGTCCATGAAGCACAGCAAGAATCGCAAACGCAAGCATTCCTCCTCTGACTCTGACTCGTCATCTTCGTCTTCTTGTTCTTCCTCTTCTTCCTCTTCTTCTAACTCTGATACCGACTCCGACTCTGCCTATCACCGCAAGAACAAGAGCAAGAAGAAGTTCAAAGTGAAGCTGGCTTCAAAACATATTCCGAACCTCAACGACAAGCGTCCAGCGAAAGAGAGGCATGACAGATTAGTTGAGCTCAACAAGCCGCTACACAGGGCACTCAAGCACGCCGAGTCCAACCTTAACGACGTCCAGAAAGCGGGTGCTCCACACAAGACTGCCAAGGAAGTGGTGGCAGAGATCCAAGGTGTGTTGTGGGTGCTTGAGAAGCAATCTAATCATCTCTTTTTTGGAGTGACATACGGTTGGGACAAACTCGACAACGCACTAAACCACAGTCACCTGCCATCTAGTACAAAGAAATTCGCTGAGAAGTTAGGCGTGAAAGCTGGTGATGTCAGTAAAGCACCTGTTCCCTTTCTTCCCAAACGCCGCCCACCTTTTACCACTCAGACTTTGAACCACTTCTTGCCTCAACAACATTATAATGCACCACTCCATCCGGCCCCTACTTTTCAGCAATCTTTTCCTATGCCGCCCACCGCTCCACCCCCTTATGTTAATGGTCATGCGGGAGGGAATCGTAGTGGCCCACCTTACACGTCTGGTGCACACACACATGGCCACAACCAATCTGCTGCAAACGGAATCCGTAGGCCAGGGTACAACGGCTACAACAATTTCAACGGCACTCCACGCTGATTTGGGGAACTTTGGACACACGCAACTTTTAATTACTTCCATTCCTACAAACCTTTATTCTTGAGGCAATTTCTTTTCTGGTACCACTACGCACCCGGCAATTAATTATCTCTATTAGGTACTTTTTCCAGGCCAGGCCTGAAGGGTGCCAGGCACCGTGGAGGCCCAGGGCCTGCCCCACATGTTCACAACTGACTCAGGCCAGGCCTGAATTTGCATAATTGATTTCCATTGATCCCTGATCTCATCCAGGCCAGGCCTGAACCCACGCATTTATTACCTTGATCCTTGAACTGATTCAGGCCAGGCCTGCAAGGCGCCAGGCACCACGGAGGCCCAGGGCCTACAACTTTGACCTTGTTATCATTTATTACTATTATTTTCTTGCCCCAAAGAACGTGTATGTAACTTCCCATATTTCAGGGCTCGGGCTTCCTTTTCACTTTCCTTTGATGCAGGCCCAGCAAAGCCGGCAGTTCCGTCTTCAGGTGGGCTGAAGCGGCATCGTTCTTGGTGGTTGGAAAATTGTTCAGACAAGTGGGTACTTCAGTGGATGCAGCATGGTCCTTTCCCCCTATTTTGGTCCTTTCTCCCAAGCCCAGCACCACCTTTTTTCCAACAAAATAACAAAGAGGCACTGGCCTGCAGCGATTTTGTCACATCTTCCGTTTTTGACCTTCTCCGCGCAAATGCTATTATGAAGTGGCATACCCAGCCTAAATATGTGTCCCCCTTGAACGTTGTTACTAGATCAAATGGCAAACAACGTTTGATCTTGGACCTTAGACACGTGAATTAATTTCTGATGGTACCTTCTTTTCGCATGGACTCTCTAAATTTACTGACTGACCTGGAAGACCTGAATGACCTCATGTTATCTCTTGACCTCGCCAGCGGTTACCACCAGGTGGATATGGATCCCAGATAATACACGTACCTTAAGTTTCAATGGGAGGGTGAATTCTATGTTTTCAGAGTCCTTCCTTTCGGTCTTGCTTCTGCCCCCTGGTGCTTCACAAACATAATGAGAACCATCTCTTTATACCTGCGCTTTTGGGGGGTCCGGCTTATAAACTACTTGGATGACTTCCTTTTCCTGGTCTCAAATTCCCAGTCTACAGCACACAGGCAGTTGGACTCTGAATGCTGACGTCTTCCGAAAAATCGTTGCACAGTGGGGCCTACCTACCATTGACCGTTTTGCAAGCCACTCCAATCATTTACTTGACAGGTTTAACTCTATGTTGCGGTGCCCAGGTTCAGTCGGTATCAATGTGCTTGCTCAAAGAGACTGGTCAGAACATTTCAACTGGTGCTTCCCACCTTTCAACTTAATTCCATCGGTCATATCCATCATCCGGCAACTCAGTGCAGCCTCTATCCTTGTCCTACCTCTCTGGCTATCTAGCGCTTGGTGGCCTCTACTGTCTAAAGGACAGCACTTTTTCCCTTTTGTACACGGTTGTCGCGTGCTACCACGCTTAGAGAATCTGCTGACTCAGGCCCCAGCACAGCCTCAGCCCTGCGTGCATTCACATGCTAAGTCTTTCTGGCCGTCTTGTGCTTCTCCGCTAAACCCCCTCCTCAATCAATCCCAATCCCCTCCTATGCTTGCAGGACACAGGTGCATCCTTGAGTCCGATATTTCAAGGTTTTTGTTTGGTAAATGCCCTACACCTACCTTGAAAGCTGAATACACATACACTTTGAGCTGCATTCCTCAGTCACAATGTCAGAAAACGTTGCTCAGATATAACGCTCACTGGTTCCGTTTCAGAAGTTGGTGTCAACAAAACAAGCTTTCTTTCTTGCCAGCTGATCCAATGCACGTTGCTATGTTTCTGTCGAATTCTCTGC
>Ga0307942_1002288_pt1 | contig 15502 bp, 12 predicted proteins | sample OrgLakmetagen175_FD_201846 | JGI IMG/M metagenome (GOLD analysis project Ga0307942, IMG submission 201846) | Saline water microbial communities from Organic Lake, Antarctica - #175 | ecosystem: Environmental > Aquatic > Non-marine Saline and Alkaline > Saline | place: Antarctica: Organic Lake...
CACACACACACACACACACACACACACACACACACACACACACACACACACACACACACACACACACACACACACGCACACACACAGCTTTTTTCTTCTCCCTGAACGTCCATAAAACCTTATCCGTGTAGTCAGGAGACGTTATGGATCATAACTTTGTGGCGTCATGTGTCGATCAAAATATAATTTACATATTCGAAATCCTGATGTCAATAGATATCGATTGGTATATAAATGAGTAAATGAGTCGATTCTGAGGGGTCGGTTGGTGGGTGGTCATTCGGGGGGACTTGGATATTTTGGGGGGGTCTCCAGAGTTTGTCTGGGGACTTCCAGCAAAAAATAAACATACCGTACTGACATGTACATTCCGCACCCCTCAAAAAAAGAGTTATTTTTACCCTGTCCGCACCAATCCGCACCCCTCTCAATATATAATTTAGTGCTTGCCGCACCAATCTGCAGGGGCAAAATGCCCTCAGAACCGCACCGAGGGACTCAGAGGTGCATTCCATAACACATTAATATAGTTTTTGTCCTAGTGCACTGAGAAATATCAAACTGAGTCTGGTTCTGCTGAACTCTGTCATCCATTGTACATTGTACAACAACTGGCACTGGTTTTGTCTTCGAGTCTTTTTTAACTCAAGTATCATCACCATCATCCTCCCCATCCCTCTCTTCACTGCCCCCCTCTTCACTGCCCCCCTCCTCACTCCCCTCTGCGTCACTCCCCTCCTCGCGGGACACGCCCCACAGGGGCTCTCGGGGGCTCTTTCCCACTCATGACCCGTCAAAAACTCAAAATTAATTATTTAAATTCAATCCGCACCAATCCGCACCCCCTCAACTATTATATATTTCAGGGGGTGTGAGCTTGCGCACCCCCCAAAAACAATGTTTTTGCGGCGTGATATATTGTTAGTACGGTATGTTTGAAACCATCAGCTCAAGCCCATTTGTTTGGCACCCTTGTTGGGTGATTTGATTAAAGGGGGGGTCTGGGTGCCTCACAGAAATGCATGGAATGCCCCCAAGTAGGGCGCAGGGGTGCGTTCAGGCAAATTACCAGCAATTGATTCCACACTTGCAGTTCACGTATTGCATTATGTATGCATTATGCATAAGTTGCATGAATGAAGTAAAAAAGTGCTTTGGCAAGAAAAAAATAAGACTCCGCTAGTATTGGTGACACAGCCAGCAGCATGATAAAGGGAGGGGGTTACATAGGTGCCCGCACCAGGCAACCCACCACCGTGCAAACACACGAAATAAAAATTAGTGTGGGTTAAGGGGGTTGTGTGCCGTGGCACCCAGACCCACACCATGGCTGTTTTTGCTTAAGTTGTATTGCGATGCACATCTTGTTTTTATGAGTGCAGATGCATATCTGATGGATTGTTCATTCAGTTTGTGTGTCAGCTTTATAATCTTATGGCAATCCAGATTGAGGTCTGCCAGATGTCTAAAACCTCTGGCATACCTCAATCTGGATAGCCATAAGATTATAACGTCTGTACGGCTTTTTAAATTGTCCCCATTACTCCAACGAGGATCACGTGGAGTTTGACTTCCCTATATCCCTGTTTATGACGGCGGAGATAAGCACGCTTGCCTTGGCAAAGGTTTTGGCTGGGTTTGTGATTTGTGCACTTAACGTCTGTTATTAGGTGGTCAGTGCAAGAGCATGCGCACAGGAAAATTTTATTTGCCTTATAGCTCGTCAGGTATTACATTATATGGCATGAGAACTGTGCAGGCAGATAGCTACTTTGATTGTGAGCTGATCGATTTCCTTTTTATTCGTGTGGGGGGTAGGAAGGGGGCCTTGGGGGGTGGGTGGTCATTTTTGGCCGGAGGCCCAAAAATTACAGGTGGCTGTCAGAATTTTTTTCTGATGCCTCCTGTATAGCAGCACAAACAGCCTGAGACCTAGGGTGTAAAGTAGTTATGGCACTTCCCTAGTTTAGTTTAAATTAGTTTGGATTACGAAGGCCTCCAGTCTGGCATGGCTGCTCAACCTATAGGTCCCAACAAATAAATCAATCAAAAAGATTGACAGCTGCACTAATAATATTGAAAGCCTCAAGGTTACGTGGGGGAAATCATGAAAAAACGTGTCAAGCTTATGTCCTTGCACCAGCATTTTGAAACAGAAAATTTGAAACAGGAAAGCCCGAAAGGAGCTCCAGAAAGCACACAGGAAAATTACCGGGCACTCAAGAAAGTTCGGACAGATAAGTTACAAGTGAGAGAACAGGACAAAAAGGAAAGCACACCAAGCAACACCGCGGGTTCTGCGGCAGACAGCTCAGAGGACAATCTTCCCCTAGGCCTTCACGTCCTAGGGGCATGCAGCAAACAGCGCAAATTGCTCAGTTCAACAAAGAGGTCTACAAGGGAAAGCTCGCAATGCGCTCACAGGCACCACGGTGGCCACGTCTAGAAGATCTTGGACACCACAAGGAACTCGCAAGGAAGCGCCCTTGCACTAGCACTGTGCACTTCTCAGGAACTGCTCTACACACCCAGAACTCTCTGGAACACCTCTGATAGCCACATGCAGCCACATTGTGCATACTCTCATACAAGCTCACTTGCAAGCACGTCTGTCCCTACTCTTGCCTGGCACTTCCCTAAGCCTACCGGTTATTTTTGAACTGATCACCCCCAGACATTTCACCGCGAATTGCGGCCGTCAAATCCGTCCGATGAATATGGTATAGAGTCGCACATGCCAAATTTAAAATCGAAGGCCAGGTGACAGCATCATTGCGGATGAAACCTGAGATTAATTAGCGCCAAAGCTATTGAAACAAAAACAGCACCAACCAAACGAGCATCGGGGAACCTTCGTTGGGAAGAGTTACAGCCACGCATTTTTTCAAGTTGCCTCAACTTTAAAAGCTCCACTAGAACTTTTTTATAAATCTGCTACGCAAACGTTCAAGCATCATGCTTGCACAAAAGCCTTGTACGGGTCAGATGAGGGTGGGCAGTAGAACTAGAGGACTAACACCACAACTAAGGAGGCAGCAAGTGCTCCCCCCACCACAAGCAACCAAGGCTGTAGGCACAAAACAAGTTGGCACAAAAAAAGTTGGCACCATAAAGGCTAAAGAGGGGACGAAAAGTACTATGAGCAGTTCTGACAAGCCTGGCTTCAGCTTCCCCAACCCGTTTGCCGCACTGTTTTCCGGAGGCAACAAGGAGGAGCAGAGGGAGGAGAAGAAGCAGGAGGTATGGTTTTGCGTCACTTGCTTGCACGGGTTCTAGACACACCACAGGCTTGCATCACAACCCTAAAACAGTAATTCTTGCGCGAATGGGCCTCGTTTTTCCTTCTATCTAAGCATTCAGTACAGTTCCGTAGTGCTGCGATCTGATGATTGAAATTGTCCAGGCTTGCACGCCTCCAAATACCGATTTAAACCCACTCAACACCAGACATTGCTGCACAGTCTTCTTTATGCAGGTTTCAGGAATTTTGCACTACTGCACAGAAGTTGACCTTGCACAAGCATTCTTTCTTTTGACCCCACAGCTAAACGCAGCAGCACTCTCAGTTGCCCGCAACTCATATCACAGCCTGCAAATCTCTTCTCACCCACAATACACACCCACAACTCATTTCACACCCACAACTCACACCCACAACTCATTTTACACCCTGCACTCACAATTGCCTGCAACCCATGTAAACCCAGCACTCGCAGCTGTCTGCGACCCACTATACACCTTGTAATCTCAGTTGTCCACATCTCATTTCACACCCACAGCTGCTCAGCATCATCAAGCCCCTCGCTCGTGGTGTGAATGCGAGTGAGGAGGACAAGGAGGAGGTTGAAGCGGCAGCCAGAGCATTAGAAAAGCTTAACCCTACCTCTAAAACCCTGCAATCTGATCTGATAAACGGGAAGTGGGAGGTGCGTGTTCTACGTTGTGTTGTTCGCTGTCATCAGAGTCACACAATCACACAGTTTCTCTCTCTCTCTCACACACACACACACACACACACACACACACACACACACACACACATACACACACACACACATACATGCACGCACACTGCGCACTCACAGACACACACACACATGCACACACATGCACACACATATACACATACACATGCACGCACGCGCACTCACACATACACACACATACACATACACACACACACACGCACACACACACACGTCCACACGTCCACACACACGTAGCTCCTGTACACCACCAGCGAGACCATCCTCGGCAAAGACAAGCTGCCATTCTTCAGGCCATTCGGCACCATTTACCAGGTCAGGCAACGTTTGTGTCTCTCTTTAGACACCTGCTACTATGCTTTGTGATTTGTGACAAGCTTCGTACTTGACACAAGCTTTGTACAAGCCTTGACACAAGCTTTGTGATTTGTGTACACAAGCTTTGTACACAAGCTTTGTACAAGCCTTGACACAAGCTTTGTGATTTGTGACACGAGCTTTGTACAAACCTTGACACAAGCCTTGACACAAGCTTTGTGATTTGTGACACAAGCTTTGTACTTGACACAAGCTTTGTACAAACCTTGACACAAGCCTTGACACAAGCTTTGTGATTTGTGACACGAGCTTTGTACTTGACACAAGTTTTGTCCTTGGGTATAGAAAAGGAAATAACCTGTGAGGGTTGAGCTCATGTACTGTTTGTACGTGCCTTCTGCACGGTCCGGTTATTGTGTGTGTGTGTGTGTGTGCGTGTGTGTGCAGGGCAGACAACACCTGATTTGCTTCAGCGCTTCAGCAAGGGAACCTCTTAGTACAGGAGGAATGTGCGGTGAAGCTACATATGCCATATGCCCATTTTCCTGGCCAATCAAGGGCAATCCTGTCTGTTGTCGTCAGCAGAATCTTGTCGGTTCTGCCTCTTTATTTGTACACCCTGGTGCATCCTAATTCCAGTGAACATTCCGGTCAACTATGATCATTACAACCATCTTCTTCCTAAGGTTGGCCAGAGCCGTATAAGTACACCGCATATGACCGTTTGTACCTATTGGTAATTTCCCTGCCAAAAATATCGTGCATACACCGTGTATACATTTGTATGTGTGGTTTTGGCCAACCCTACTTGTATCATCCGGTGGCCTTGTCTGCAGACTCTTGATGCCCCCAATGGCAAGGGTAGAAATTCCGAGACATTTCCATTCTTCAATCAGGTGAGGATCAGTGGCACTCGACGGATAGGTGCGTATTTGTAGGGTTGGCCAGAACCATATATATACGGTGTATATACGGTAATTTTGGCAGAAAAATCACCAAATATACGGTCATATACGGTGTATATATACGGTTCTGGCCCACCCTACGTATTTGACAGGCAGGCACCCGGTAAACAAATATGCAACCAAAGTTTGTTTTGCGGCAGCAAACATAAACACGGTTCTCTGGAATCAGGGGAGGTGGTTTAGCTGCGACACTCAGCATACTTAGCATGCAATAGGAAAGGGCAGTAACACGATGAAGCACTTTACAGCATCGAGCATGCGTGTCACTTATTGTCGTGTTTATCTGTGTGTGTGTGTGTGTGTGTGTGTGTGTGTGTGTGTGTGTGTGTGTGTGTGTGTGTGTGTGTGTTTGTGATTGTGTGTGTGTGCACGCGTATGTGTATGTGTTATCTCTGTGTGTGTATTATCTGTGTGTGTGTATTAGAGTACTCCAATGTCCCAATACGTCACTATGACCGTTGTGCTTATGTGTGTGTGCATGCGTCATGCCTGCAGGTTGCTGCCGACCTCACGCCTATGAACGCAAATAGAGGTGCGCGGGGTCAGGTACTATAGTTGTGAAGATGTGCCATTCAATTTTAAAGCAAGTGAACAACCTCAAAATGAAAAAAATGCGAATTAATCGTTTATTAATGATTATGGATAAATAATGTAACTTGCTGGTCCGCAGGAGGTCCTCAAACCTTGATCCCTGTGGGTTTGAGCTGCTACTAGTGCACATAACGTGCACCTGCCTTGGTACCAGGAAACATAGAATTAATGTGTTTTGGATTTCCCCTTTAAATTAAGTCAGTTAGTTTCCATCCTTTTGTACTCCAATCTACCTGAATTCCAATCCAACCGTCTGAACTTCGACCGTATGAAACGTTTGACCCACCTGTCCCATGGGCGGTTGTGATTTGCATTTCCTTCTCAAACCTTGCTCTCAACAAGTTGTACCGCTGTCCTCGCCAACTTGCCAAAGTTTGCAATGCCTGCCTTCTATGTGAGTCAGGAAACATTGCAACATTGCCCTATATGTGCCCAATACCTCTTGCTGCTTTCCCTGCCAAAAAGCAACAAGTCATAAGGTTTTGTTCCAGACGTGCCCTGTCAATCTATTGAACGCACGTGGCCATGTCTTGTTGGGCTTATAGAGTGAATCAATGTATCTCTTGCCGCTCTTTTTGTGGACTAGGCATGACGTGCACACACACACACACACACACACACACACACACACACACACACACACGCACACACACACACACAAAAATGCACACACACACACATATAAACACACACACACTCAAACCCACACACACACACACAAACAAACACACACACAAACATACACACACACATTCACACACACACACACACACACACACACGCACACACACACACACAAACATGCACACACACACACATATAAACACACACACACTCAAACCCACACACACAGTCATGACGTGCCTATAGGATACTAGCATCTCATGCTACCTTCTGTCAGCATGTCCAATTGTGTCGGGCTCACCAAATCCTAATAATTGCTGTATCAAGCTCACCATATCCTACTACACGTTGTATCAAGCTCACCATATCAACCTACTAAACGTGCGCTGCAGTGGCTGTTCAATTCACCCAATTCAAGATCTTGGGCCTCATCCCTGTGACCGCACCGGAGAGCGCAAAAGGTGCAGTGTCACAGTGATGGTGTGATAATTAAAAGATCCCTGTGACCGCACCGGAGAGCGCAAAAGGTGCAGTGTCACAGTGATGGTGTGATAATTAAAAGATCCCTGTGACCGCACCGGAGAGCGCAAAAGGTGCAGTGTCACAGTGATGGTGTGATAAATTAAAGGCCATACAACGGTAAACACTTTTCACTGTAAAGGGCAAGGCTGACTAAAGGCATGTGTGTGCACAGTGCATGTGCGACGCTTATTGCTGGAGGTTATTCAAATACGGTCATGCATGGTAGTGTTTTTTTTAGTTCAATCAACCCGTGCCATTGCATCGTGAACAATGTTCACGGTGGTTTCTCAAGCCTGCCTCATTTGGTGTATGGTACCTAACAGGTTTCTTGCATGTTTCAAACATGGTTGGTCTGTGCGTTGAGCGGCAGCTCAGTGCTCTGTGCGTGAAAGGATGGTGTGCGTTGAGCGGCAGCTCTGTGCTCTGTGCGTCAAAGGATGGTGTGCGTTGAGCGGCAGCTCTGTGCTCTGTGCGTCAAAGGATGGTGTGCGTTGAGCGGCAGCTCTGTGCTCTGTGCGTGAAAGGATGGTGTGCGTTATGAAGGCCAGCTCCGTGCTCTGTGCGTCAAAGGAGCTGGCTGCCGCTTTTGAAATTGTTCTGGTTCCTTTAAAGTGTGGATGCCAAATCCCAGTATCAACGACAGACAAGACTTGCTTCCTCGATCCTTCTCTCAGGGGAGCTGGCCTTCACATACCTAGACGACGAGCTCAGAGTGAGCCGGGGTGACAAGGGCAACCTGTTCGTGCTGCGCATGGTGGGTGTGGTTCGAAATTACAAATGTCATAAAAACTGGGGGGGTGATAAGGGCAATCTGTTTGTGCTGCGCATGGAGGGTGTATGTGGTTTGAAATTACAAATGTCATAATAACGGGGGGGGTGATAAGGGCAATCTGTTTGTGCTGCGCACGGTGGGTGTGGCTCAAAAATTAGAAATATCATTTGAGTTTGGGGGTTTCAAAGACGACCTGTTTGTACTGCATAAGGTGGGTGTGATTTGGGAGGTGGCAAAGGTAGCCTGCTTCCTGCTGCGCATGGTGGGTGTGATGTAAAAAAATAGCGTTTTGTTTTGGTTGCAATTGAGAGGCAAAAGCTTAAAATTCTTTCTTTGGTTTCTTGCTCAGTTAAAAGTAGATCGTGGTGATAAAAGGTAAGGCGCTCCTGTGACATTTGGTGTCAAATGTTGGACGTGGTACGGCGAAACTGGACTCGACTCACAATGGTGCCTCTTGCAAAAAGGTTAGGGATAATAAAAGACAATATCTCATCTCGACAACTGTTTTGATGTTGGTGGGTCGAGGATTGAAGGCATAAATCTATAAAGAGGAAAGGCTAGCGCTGACTTTGGGTGTGGCATGTGGGTGTGGGTGTGGGTGTTGAATGTGTTGAACCAGTGTCCCTTCTCCTGCCTGCAACGAGGCTGGTGTTATGTTGAGACTACAGGCATTTACAAATGCTTATATGTACTGCATAGTGCATAATGCATAGTGCTCAGTGCTTAGTGCTTAGTGCATAGTGCACAGCCTAGGCGGCCTGCAAAGCATCTGTGCGTATGTGGGATGTGTCTCATGCTGACTGTTTGATACATACGCACGTACCATTTGTGCGCGTTTGTTGGACACCAGCAGGTGCAACTGATAAGGATTAACGGAGTAAGAGAAATGGCACAACTGCATAACAGACAGAAGGTCAAACATGAATGATATAATCTAAACTTTCTTCCTCTTGCCCCCTTCAGGCCGACCCAAAAGCCAAGCCTTGAGCCGAGAGGCTGAGGTACTGTGATACAAGCACTGAAGAAGTTGATTTTGGTGTCCACTTATTAAAGTTGGCGGCTGGTCAAGGCACGTCTTGCAAGTTTGCATACGCGTTGCTTGTGCTTCAAGTTGTATAACAAGAGTACCATCATGCATGAGGAGTGCGTGAGTGTAGCCTTAAGTTGTTAAACGCGTATTTTTTGGCAGCTTTGCCTTCCTTGGCCAACACCAGAAATGGATTACCTTGACAAAGACGTTCAGTTTTAGTTTAAATAACTGCGAATAATCCTAGAAGGGTGCTAAACATTCAGCCAGGATCATAAACAAGCAATGATACATCTCAAACACGATGATTTGGATGTACATGGGGTGTCGTAGCAAATCACTGTCACTGCAAGGTATAAGACTCAGCACAACAAAATCACGCGAATCTGGTTGCACTTTCTTTGCATGCATGACAGTGGGCACACACATCAGGTCAAACACAGGATCTTGAGGGTGCAGGTATGCATTGAGCACCAGCATTGGGCACATGCGCAGCTCATGCATTTGCACACGCAAGGCTAGCTGGGGTGAGCAGGGAACCAGTTCCAAGAGAGTGCACACAACTCTGCTTAGGGCAGAATTGCCAGGTCGTATAGGCATTATAGGAAACCATGCCATTTGGGAAGAATTCTATGAAGGGCAAGAACCCTTGACTTGCACATCAGACCTTTGGCTGTCATGACGAGGTTATGGTATCGTACCAGCTTAAGTATGGATTGCAAGTATGGGCTATAGTAATATGGAAGTATTGACCTAGGATCCCCAAGCGCAGCGCCACTATCCTTTGCAACTTGACAACAGACCTGAACCAGTAAAACTGCAGTGGCTCGTGTCCACACTCCCTCAAGTCAGCCCAATTCGTGGCAGTGCGCTTAACACCCAGCATCCCCGTCATTAACTCATGTGTCGCACTTGCAAACCACTCGTGAAGATTTAATCCTCTTCAATAAACTCAGTCAGCAATCTCAAACACAATGAAGTCCCACCAAAGTGCCTGGCCTGACTACGAACAACTAGGTCCTAGCTGTAGCCACTCACACGATTCCTTCAGCCAGAGGTGGTGAGAAATGGGAATTGATGAATTTGAACTTCTTGAAGTGCGTGGCGTCGTGGCACAGCTAACCAAGTTCCTCCCTATATACTAACTTAACTCCCATTGGAATCAGTTAATGTCGAAAGCAAGATTTCTCTCGTGAGCTAGTTAAGAGGTGAGGTAGTAGTACCCTGGTGGGGTTCTGGCTAGTGTGAGCACTAGTTGAGAGCCTTCCCTTAATGCACGCTGGTAACTTCCAGCGTAGACTTTTACTTTTACTTTTTTTAGTACCCTGAAACCGCTCTGCCGCGGCGTGTATAGGTTGAGCAGCCATGCCAGGCTGGTGGTGGCCTTTGTAGTTTAAATTAAACGCTGTCACTGACGGCATGCGTGATGCTTCTGGCCTAAGGTTGTTGCCAATCATAATTTTGTGTAATCATTGCAACTTTCAAATGGCGGGCATTTCCAGGCAGAATTCAGACAAATTGGGGAACTAAAAAGGATCACGTCGATTTGATGTAGGGCTCAGGCTTCCAAAAAATAGAGCACCATATCAAGCAGTTACATTCAATCTGGGAAGAGGAGGAAAAAGAAAAGAAAAGAAAAGACTCCGCTGGTAGTGATGACACAGCCAGCATGATAGAGGGAGGAGGAAAAACACTTACAAGCGTTTCAAGTTCTTGTGATCGCGGGACCTTCAGCACTATTTGAGGCAGAAGCCCCGTCAAGATCATCACCCTTGCCTAATAACATGCCGGCCTCGTATTCAGATGCGATCATGCCTCGCGGCACAAACTTGCCCTTGCGCTTCAGCTTCTGTGAAAAAGATCTGGCCCGACTGAACGCAGCCTCCAATGGCCGGTCCTCTTCAACAAATCTGCACGAGCATACAACCGAATTCCTTATTTCTAGATCAAGTTTGTGGTCGGGCACATGACTGACAAAGCCTTGTTGTAGGATGTCTGACTGAGTGTATTGGAATTCTTCAACAGACACGTGCGTTATTTCACCCAATCCATAGTCATGCACAAGCGGACACAGCAATCATTGCTGTGTGGGTGGCTGTACAGTGCGTAAAAGCAAGCAAGTCTATGTTTCATCTACACATCTAGCATGTTAACTGATGGTCTGAGTATGATGCTTGGTTCATACAGTGATTTGATCTGACAAGCCTTGTATGACATTGACACACACACACACACACACAAACACACACACAAAGTGCTTCCTCTTGTCGCTTCGGCTTCCTGATGCGGACACAATTGTAGCCCTCTCTCCATAACATGCTAGCTGTGTTATTGCCGCCCCAAGACGTCGCCTTGTTTGTTATTATAATGCTAGCACGACCCCTCTGGAGAGGAGTGCAGAAGGTGTGCATAAGAGACCTAGATTAAACCCAATAGAAAGGCTTGAAAAGGTGTGCATAAGAGAACTAGGTTACACACACAAGGAGTGCACACAGAGGAGTGCTTAGGAAGTGCACATTCGACCTAAGTGTCAATACCCACGCAATGAGTGCGCAATGCGTGCACATGAGGTCCAAGTCACCTTCCGCAATGAGTGCGCATGAGATCTAGGTCACTAACCATGAAGGTTTACAAGAAACCTAAATGGCAATGCCCACACAATGAGCGCTCAAGAGGTGCACTTCGGATCTAGGTCACTAACCATAGAGGAACACAAAAAACCTAAATGGCAATGCCCACACAATGAGCGCACAAGGGGTGCACTTTAGATCTAGGTCACTAACCACAGAGGAACACGTGAGGTGTACAGGAACAGAAAAGAGAAAGGCTGACAGTACAAACACTACCGGCATGGATTAGGAAAAGTGCACAAGAAACCTAATCGGTGAACAACTACAAGTTTTCATATGCATGAGACTAAAGTGTCACCGCCCACTATATAGTAGGGTTGGCCAGAAATTTATACATACGGTGTATATATGGTGTTGCCAAATAGCAGGGAAATCACCAAACATACAGTCATATACGGTGTATATATACAGTTCTGGCCAACCCTAACTATATGTCCACATATGCACACTCACCTGCGAAGCACGTGTACATATGCACACTCATCTCTACATATGCACCTCTGCATATGCACACCTCTACATATGCACCTCTGCACCTCTACATGTGCACCTCTACATATGCACCTCTGCATATGCACACCTCTACATATGCACCTCTGCACCTCTGCATATGCACCTCTACATATGCACCTCTGCACCTCTGCATATGCACACCTCTACATATGCACCTCTGCACCTCTACATGTGCACCTCTACATATGCACCTCTGCACCTCTGCATATGCACACCTCTACATATGCACCTCTGCACCTCTACATGTGCACCTCTACATATGCACCTCTGCACCTCTACATGTGCACCTCTACATATGCACCTCTGCACCTCTGCATATGCACACCTACATATGCACCTCTACACCTCTACATGTGCACCTCTGCACCTCTACATGTGCACACTCACCTGCGAAGCACCTCTACCAGCGGAATGTTGAAGCTCCTGCAAAGCGCAAAAGCAGTTTTGTAGCGTTTTGAGCAAGAGGATTGCAAAAGCACTCACAAGAAAATATTACCACACCCACGCAAACAAGCACACATGCACACACACTCTTGTAGCGTTTTGAGCAAGAGGATTGCAAAAGCACTCACAAGAAAACATTACCACATCCACGCAAACAAGCACACACGCACACACACACTCTTGTAGCGTTTTAAGCAAGAGGATTGCAAGCACTCACAAGAAAAGATTACCACACCCACGCAAACAAGCACACACGCACACACACACTCTTGTAGCGTTTTGAGCAAGAGGATTGCAAAAGCACTCACAAGAAAACATTACCACATCCACGCAAACAAGCATACACGCACACACACAAACACTCTTGTAGCGTTTTGAGCAAGAGGATTGCAAGCATTCACAAGAAAAGATTACCACACCCACGCAAACAAGCACACACGCACACACACACGCACACACGCACACACACACGCACACACACACACACGCACACACCTGTACATGGACGTGACTTTCCCTGCTTTCCCAGCCCTTCCCGTCCGCCCAGTCCTATGCAAGAAGTCAATTGCGTTGGGCGCAAAGTCAGACTGCACACAAAAGGCGACCAGACGACAGAGCTGAGTTCCATATGCTTTGTGGCATGTTTGTTTGCACAAGACGACGCAAGCAGGCGTTGAAGTGCCGACTGCTCTGCACACAAATGAAAAGGGAAGGGGCCACTGAGGTCCCTGCGTTCATCACAGGAAGAAAGGTACCTGTGTTGTTCACAAGAAGAAAGGTAGCTGTGTTCACCACAGGAAGATAGGTATCTGTGTTCACCACAGGAAGATAGGTATCTGTGTTCATCACAGGAAGAAAGGGACCTGTGTTCATCACAGGAAGATAGGTAGCTGTGTTCATCACAGGAAGAAAGGTAGCTGTGTTCATCACAGGAAGATAGGTATCTGTGTTCATCACAGGAAGAAAGGGACCTGTGTTCATCACAGGAAGATAGGTATCTGTGTTCATCACAGGAAGATAGGTAGCTGTGTTCATCACAGGAAGATAGGTAGCTGTGTTCATCACAGGAAGAAAGGGACCTGCGTTCATCACAGGAAGAAAGGTATCTGTGTTCATCACAGGAAGAAAGGTAGCTGTGTTGATCACAAGAAGAAAGGTATCTGTGTTCATCACAGGAAAAAGAAAGGTACCTGTGTTCATCACAGGAAAAAGAAAGGTACCTGTGTTCATCACAGGAAGAAGAAAGGTAGCTGTGTTCATCACAGGAAGAAGAAAGGTATCTGTGTTCACCACAGGAAGAAAGGTAGCTGTGTTCATCACAGGAAGAAAGGTAGCTGTGTTCATCACAGAAAGATAGGTATCTGTGTTCATAACAGAAAGAAAAGTAGCTGTGTTCATCAAAGGAAGAAAGGCACCTGTGTTCAACACAGAAAGAAAGGTAGCTGTGTTCATCACAGGAAGAAAGGGACCTGTGTTCGTCACAGAAAGAAAGGTAGCTGTATTCATCACAGGAAGAAAGGTACCTGTGTTCATCACAGAAAGAAAGGTTTCTGTGTTGTTCACAAAAAGAAAGGTAGCTGTGTTCATCACAGGAAGAAGAAAGGTAGCTGTGTTCATCACAGCAAGAAGAAAGGTATCTGTGTTCATCACAGGAAGAAAGGGACCTGTGTTCACCACAGGAAGAAAAAAGGTACATGTGTTGTTCACAGAAAGAATGGGACCTGTGTTCACCACAAGAAGAAGAAAGGTACATGTGTTGTTCACAAGAAGAAAGGTAGCTGTGTTGTTCACAGGAAGAAAGGTATCTGTGTTCATCACAGGAAGAAAGGTATCTGTGTTGTTCACAAAAAGAAAGGTATCTGTGTTCATCACAGGAAGAAAAGGACCTGTGTTCATCACAGAAAGAGTGCGGTGTGCGGGTGAAAGGAAAAAGAAATCGTGCGTATGGGTGGCAGTAACAAAGAAGGTGCGTTGTGTGCGTGAAAGTAATATTGTCATCACATTGTCATAACACTGTCATAACATTGTCATAATATTGTCATCACACTGTCATAACATTGTCATCACATTGTCATCACACGGGAGGTACCTATATTCATCACAAATCTTCTCTAATGCTCGAGGAATGCTAATTGATCTTCTCACGTCGATTGGATGATACCTCCCTAAAGGGATATACAGCGCATATATCATCAGATGTTTGACAACTACATGACCCAAAGTTCAGCCTCACCTGGGGCACCAAATGAAAGAAAAGAAGAGACTCCGCTGGTAGTGCTGACACAGCCAGCATGAAACCATATGCACCAAGGGATATTTTTTTGTGCACATAGCCCCATGCTTGGGCAAACCCTAGTCACATTAAGCAGCACTAAGTTCCTGTTCCAGGAAGGAAGAAAAAAGCACGAGGATGGCCGTGTCTTCTGTGCTGAGGGCAGCAGAGAAAGCAGCTTGTTGCTAAGATCACGCCCCTCAAAAATACAATAGCATCAAGCACGCTATACTATTTTGACCGTTGTATCCATTACCACGCACAGAGAGCATTCTTGGCCAGAGTAAGCAGCAGCCGAATTTTACTGCCTCTCCTTGACCCTTGACCGTTATATCCATTACCACGCACAGAGAGCATTCTTGGCCAGAGTAAGCAGCTGCCGAATTTTACTGCCTCTCCTTGACCCAGACTTTTGTTGCCGTCAGCTGAGCCAAATTTCTTACAATCTCTCACACCAGCCACAGTAATGGCCTGCTTTAACCTGAGCCATAATTTAGCCACAGATCAAACCGCCATCTCAACAGAGTAAAAGTAGGGTTGGCCGGAACTATGTATATACAAAATATACACACCGTATCACCGTATATGACCGTGTATTTGGTTATTTCCCAGCCTAAAATACCGTATATACCGTACAGACTTTATATCACCGCGCAAAAATATCGTTTTTTGCCCTGCGGGGTGACTGCGCGCACGAAAAATATCTATTTACTTTGGGGGTGCGGGATTGAAAAACGGGGATTTTTGGCGTATTTTGGAGCCTGTCAGGCAAAAATCCCTGTGCGGGGTTGGTGTAAATTAAATATTTCCAGGGTGCGGGGTTGATGCGGGAGTGTGA
>Ga0307942_1002290_pt1 | contig 15497 bp, 9 predicted proteins | sample OrgLakmetagen175_FD_201846 | JGI IMG/M metagenome (GOLD analysis project Ga0307942, IMG submission 201846) | Saline water microbial communities from Organic Lake, Antarctica - #175 | ecosystem: Environmental > Aquatic > Non-marine Saline and Alkaline > Saline | place: Antarctica: Organic Lake...
CGACACCCCCACCCAAACCCAAACCCCCACCCACACCCACACCCACACCTGCATCCACACCTGCATCCACACCCACACCCACACCCGCACCCACAGCCAAATCCACAACTACACCCACACCCACACACACACCTACACCCACACCCACACCCACCCCCACCCACCAACAACAGACGACACCCACACCTACACAGCCTCATACCTCAAGTGGCGTGCTGCAGAAAGAGTCAACGGTATCCCACAGCCAAAGAAACCCAGGGCCTCCATAGGTATCGCCCCACTCCAGCACTGCCTTCAACATCGATATGCTTTGACTGCGTACAAAGACAACGGTTGTGATTTTTTAACAAAAATATGCTCCGCAGGGGTCATTCCACTCCAGCACTGCCTTCAACATCGATTTGCTTTGACTGCGTGCAAAGACAACGATTGTGTTTTTTTAACAAAAATATGCTCCGCAGGGGTCATTCCACTCCAGCACCCCTTCAACATTGGTTTGCTTTGACTGCATGCAAAGACAACGGTTGTGTAATTCTAACAAAATTGTGCTCAGTAGGCATCGCACCACTCCAGCACCCCTTCAACATCGATTTGCTTTGAATGCACAACAACATCGAGTATTTGCGTTGTGAAAATATGCATTGTAGAAGTGCAAAAACAATATTTCCTTTCACAGGTGCAACGTGCGTTGAGGCTCCCACCTCTGATAACAAAAAGGAATACACGCTTCAATTTGTGTGCTAAATTTTTGTGGGATTCTGAGGCCGGTCTGTCGTCAGATGCTGAGGTCAAAGGGTCAATAAGACAAATGATGCTTGTAGGTGCCGCATAGCAACATAAGCACACACGCACACAGAGACACACACATACGTGTCTTGTGCATTGTCCAAAAACTGCCTTGACAGCCTTTTGGAAAATTGATAAAAAAAATCACAGTCGCAAACTAAGGTTGAGATGCAGCCTGGACCTTAGCAAAAAGCACAAGAGGCATATGAGAGGAATGCATATTATGTTCGGTTTGCAAGCACAAGAGGCAAATGAAAGGGATGCATTGGTTTGCAAGCACAAAAGGCAAATGAAAGGGATGCATTGGTTTGCAAGCACAAAAGGCAAATGAAAGGGATGCATTGGTTTGCAAGCACGAAATGCAAATGAAAGGGATGCATTGGTTTGCAAGCACAAAAGGCAAATGAAAGGGATGCGTTGGTTTGCAAGCACAAAAGGCAAATGAAAGGGATGCATTGGTTTGCAAGCACAAAAGGCAAATGAAAGGGATGCATTGGTTTGCAAGCACAAAAGGCAAATGAAAGGGATGCATTCTGTGTTTGATTTGTAAGCTCTTAACTCAAGAAGTTGAGACAGTAACAATTAGGAGTGAGCAGATCATCGACTAAAATGAACGATCATAACAATTTAGAGTGCGCTGAATCACACATTTTGCATGTACCTGTGAGGGCTTGTTCCAAGCACGATCGGGCATCCATAACACAGATTCACACACACACACACACACACACACACACACACACACACACTCACACGCCTAATCCTACATCCCTGTGCGAGGTCACATTTCAATGCCGGTTCCTACATCTCTTTGCAAGGTAGCACCTCCATGCATATTCCTTCATCCTGTGCAAGGTACCACCTCAACCCCCTTTTTCACCCTAGATACACAAGTGCAAAGCACACACATACACATACAAACACACACACATCACACGCACAAACACAAGTGGACACACACAAAATTGCACATGTGCATGCTCACACACTCAAATACCCCTCCAGAACACACACACACACACGCACACACACAAACACGCATGTGCACAAACACACTCATGCACACACCTTTGCAGCGCAAGAGTGAGTAAGCTCCCAATGCCTCCCCCTTGAGGTAGCGTGGGTGGTGGGGCCACTCCATTGGCAAATGCAGAAAAAATGGTCATCTCCTGCTGCCCTTGCTCCTGCTCCTGCTGCTGCTGCTGCTGCTGCTGCTGCTGCTGCTCTTTTTGCTCCTGCTCCTGCTGCTGCTGCTGCTCTTTTTGCTCCTGCTGCTGCTGCTGCTGCTGCTCCTGCTCCTGCTGCTGCTCCTGCTGCTGCTGCTGCTCTTGCTGCTGCTGCTGCTGTTGCTGCTGCTGCTGCTGTTGCTGCTGCTGCTGCTGCTGCTGCTGCTGCTGCTGCTGCTCTTGCTGCTGCTGCTGCTGCTGCTCTTGCTCTTGCTGCTCTTGCTGCTGCTGCTGCTGCTGCTGCTGCTCCTGCTGCTGCTGCTCTTGCTGCTCCTGCTGCTCTTGCTGCTCCTGCTGCTGCTGCTGCTGCTGCTGCTCTTGCTGCTCTTGCTGCACTTTCTGCACCAGCGTGTTCTGCATTGCCCGCTCGAGGTCTGAGCCAAGGCCCTCCTGGTGCACAGCTGGTGCACGGCCACCCTTTAGTGTGCTGAGCGCAAGTGCAGCATCAGATGCAGGAATTAGGCCTCCGTGCGTGTCTGCAATGTTGATGGGGCTGCTTACACACGCAGCACCTGACGCAGCAACCGGGCTGTTGCGCGTGTGTGCATTGTCTGAGGGACTACGAGCACGTGCACTGTCTAACCAAGAGGCAGCGAGGTCGATAGCAGCAGCACGAGGAGGAGGAGGAGCGGCATTTGCGGTTTGGGGAAGGAGGGCGGCGGTGGCGTTGGCAGTTTGGGGGGGAAGGGGGGGCTCGGTGAGAAGACCGTCAAGGACCATCTTAGCAACACTCTGCAAGAAGGGTTGGGAAGCCATTTTTGGTTTGGTTTGCGAGCATGGTGCTTTGAGTGAGTGTGTGTGTATGCATTACATGTGTGTATGCATTCTGTGTGGGCGTGTGTGCATTCTGTGTGTGTATGCATTCCGTGTGTGTATGTGCATTCCGTGTGTGTGCGTTGTGCCTGTGGGTATCTGTGTGTCCGTGTGGGCGTGTGTGTATGTGTGAGTGTGAGTGTGTGTGAGTGTGCATGCTCGGTGTCTGTGCAAGTGCACCCTTTTTACACCCTCCACCTTTTTACAGCAAAACCCGGCTCCCCTGTTCTTCTTTGTTTCCTGAAAATGCCATAAGCAACCTTTTGCTAGTCAGCTCTGTTTAAACTAAGCCTTGTGCACACTCAAATGCTATGAAGAAGCACAGTTTCAGATTTCTTGCCTTGCGTGTGCGGTATCTAGGATGTGCACACCGTGTGTGTGTGCGTGTGTGTGTGTGCGTGTGTGTGCATGTGTTTGTGTGCGTGTGTGTGTGTGTTTGTACGTGTGTGTGCATGTGTTTGTGTGTGTGTGTGTCGTAACTGTCCCTTCCCACACTTTGTGGTTGCAACACCTTCCTCTCTTATTTGCCACCTCAGGCAGAGAGGTTGGAGCTCATTCGTGTTGTGTGCAGTGCATAGAAGGGGCATTCTACGCATTGTAGCTTTACTTGCCATCTTGGCTGCAACATTTGATTCCTCAGTGCGGCACCCCTAACAGAGACTTTACAACTCTACCTACATATCCCACAGAACATCTTGCTGCAATATTTGATTCCTCAGTGTGGCACCCCAAACAGAGACATTACGACCCTACCTAGATATCCCACAGCATTGCTGAATGCATCACTTGGTACAGCTTATGGCAACACTCCATTCCTCGGTGCGGCACCTCAAACAGAGACATAACAATCCTGCATATTCCACAGTGCATCTTTGCTGCAGCATTCGATTCCTCTTGAACGGCACCCCAAACAGAGACATCACAATCCTACCTGCGTTACCCACAGTACATCTTGATGCAGCAATCGGTACAGCTTATGGCAACACTTGCTTCTTCAGTACAGCACCCCAAACAGAGACATAACAATCCTACCTGCATATCCCACAGTACATCTTGCTGCAAAACTGATTCCTCTGTACGGCACCCCAAACAGAGACAGTATGATTCTACCTACATATCCCACAGCATTACTTACTGCAGCACTTGGTACACTTTATGGCAACACTCCATTCCTCGGGCATTGCAAAATGCAACACTTCGTACAGCTTATGGCAACACTTGATTCCTCAGTGTGGCACACCAAACAGACATTACGACCCTACCTGCATATCCCACAGCAATGTGAAATGCATCACTTGGTACAGCTTATGGCAACACTTAACTCCTCAGTGTGGCACCCCAAACAGAGACATTACGACCCTACCTGTAGGTCCCGCAGCACATCTTGATGCAAATCTGAACCCTCTGTACAGCACCCCAAACAGAGACATAACAATCCTGCAACACTCGATTCCTCAGTGTGGCACCCCAAACAGAGACAGTACGACCCTACCTGCATATCCCACAGCAATGCGAAATGCTCCACTTGGAACAGCTTATGGCAACACTTTATTCCTCAGTGTGGCACCCCAAACAGAGACATCAGGACCCCACCTGCATATCCCACAGCACCGCTTGCTGCAGTAGGCTGAACCCCACGTCTTGTTCATGCTCCCAGCTCAGGGTCTGTGTACGCACATGCATGGACATACGCATACACTCAAATGTGCACGCAGACAGCACACAAGAGCAGAGAATGCCTGCTAGAGGCTTTTTTCCTAGTCTAGTTCATACTCCCTAGACTCGTGTGTGCACACGTACACACACGCTCAATTGTGCACAGAGAAAGCATGAAAGGGCAGGGAACGTTTACTGGAGGCCAAAGCTTGCATCTTGTCTATGCTCCCAGCCAAGTGGTTTGTGTATGCACACACACATACATACACACACGCACACACACACGACACACGCACACACACACGACACACACACGCACACACACACACACACACACACACACGACACACACACAAACATACAATATCCATAGGCATAGGACAGGCACTCGTTTAAAGATGCGCCGCATTTACAGTCACACACGCACACGAGCATGCGCACATGCAAGCGCTCATACGCAGAATCCCACTAATTCCCCACCCACACCCACACACTCGTACCCCCCTCACCCACCCAACCACACAAACACACACGTTCTTAAGGCCGTACGCACCTGTGTGATTTGGCCGTTATTGCTGCGGGCACTGGCCGGATCTGAGGAAGCGCTGCCGCAGCCCAAGTCTGTTCTGCTGGGTGGAACTGAGGACATGCTGCCGCAGCCCAAGTCTGTTCTGCTGGGTGGAACTGAGTAAGCGCTGCCGCAGCCTAAGTCTGTGCCACTGCCGCTACTAAGGCCTGGAGGGCAAGCAGAGGTAGTTTTGCTGGCGGCGCCACCATCCCTGTTGCTGCTGCTCCCACTGCTGCAGGCATTGCTGACGTCAATCTTGCTGCCGTCTAACACATTGCTGCTGCTGAGGTTGCGGGTGCTGCTGTTCAGACGACTCATGACATCATCACCACAGGAGGTGCTTACGTCCAGGGTGCTGCTGTCTTTGTGGCTAGCGGCATGGATAAAGTCGCTGCTGGATTGACCGAGGTTGCTATCAAGATTGCTGCTGCTACCACCTCCGCAGGAGTTGCTCACGTCCTTCTTGCTGCTATCTTTTTGGCTGACGGCATGATTAAAGTCGCTGCTGGGATGAATAAGGTTGCTGAGTATGCTGCTGCTAGCACCTCCGCAGGAATTGTTCACGTCCATCTTGCTGCTGTCGTTGTTGCTGACGGCATGATTTAAGACGCTGCTGGCTTTGTTGCTGCGACCTTTGCTGCAGGAGTTGCTCACGTTGGGGTTGCTACTACCTTCGTTACTATCATGATGATTGGGGCTGCTGCTGGCATGATCTAGGCTGCCGTTGAGGCTGCTGCTGCCACCAACACAGGGCTTGTCAGCATCCAGGTTGCTGTTACTGGTTAGGTCACTGCGGGTGCTTCCGTTGATCAGTGCAAGGTCGTTGTTGAGCTTGGGAAGGCTGCCGCTGGTGCTGGTGCTGGCGCTGAAAGTGCTGAGAAGGGTGGCGTTGCTGTTGCTGACGCCGTGATTGCCCCACAGGTAAGCAGGCATTTGGACTTGCTGACGGCCTGCTTGCTGGTGCTGATGGCCTGAAATGGGCTGCTGCTGCTGCTGCCTTGGCACGAGCTGCTCATGGCTTAAGAGCTCCTGCTGCTGCACCTGCACCTGCTCCTGCTCCTGCTCCTGCTGCTGCTGCACCTGCACCTGCACCTGCTCCTGCTCCTGCTCCTGCTGCTGCTGCTGCACCTGCTCCTGCTCCTGCTCCTGCTCCTGCTCCTGCTCCTGCTGCTGCTGCTGCTGCTGCTGTTGCTGCTGCTGCTGCTGTTGCTGCTGCTGCTGCTCCTGATGCTGCTGCTGCTGCTGCTGCTGCTGCTGCTGTTGCTGTTGCTGCTGCTGCTGCTGCTGCTGCTGCTGCTGTTGCTGTTGCTGCTGCTGCTGCTGTTGCTGTTGCTGTTGCTGCTCAATATCAGGCTGCTCAATATCAAGCTGCTGCTCTGGCACGAGCTGCTGTTGCTGTTGCTGCTCAATATTAAGCTGCTCAATATCAAGCTGCTGCTCTGGCACGAGCTGCTGTTGCTGTTGCTGCTCAATATCAGGCTGCTCAATATCAAGCTGCTGCTCTGGCATGAGCTGCTGTTGCTGTTGCTGCTCAATATCAGGCTGCTCAATATCAAGCTGTTGCTCTGGCATGAGCTGCTGTTGCTGCTCAATACCAAGCTGCTCAATTTCAAGCTGCTGCTCTGGCATAAGCTGCTCATGGCTTGGGGGCTGCTGCTGCTGCTGCTGCTGCTCTAAAGCATGGTGCTCTAAAGCATTGTGCTGCTCTGGGTGCACGGACGGTAAAAAGCTCGTGGTGTTAATCATGGTTGACAGCCGGTGGGACGCGGTAGTCAGGCCTGGGTTTAACGTGCTCGGCAAGGGCCCTCCTCTAGGACTCCATGACAGCCTGCAATGGCCAGACGGTGCCTTTCCGTGTGATTGCGTGTTTTTTTGCGTACGCGTGCGTGTGATTGTGTGTTTGTTTGTGTATGCGTGCATGTGCGTGCGCGTGCAAGTTTTGTGTGCGTGTGTGTGTGTGTGTGCGTGTAAGCACAAAACAAGCACACAAATACACATACACACCTATTTCCCCCCAGGGTCCATGCCCCGCTGTTGCTCCTGCTGCTGCAGTTGCTGCTGAGTGGGGACGCGCAGAAAGGCATCGTAGCATGTAACTGCTGCCGCTGCTGTTGTGGATGCAAGTCATCTTGCTGCTGCTCCTGCCACTGCTGTTGTAAATGCAGGTCCTCCTGATGCTGTTGCTGCTGTAGATGCAGGATTTGCTGCTGCTGCTGCCACTGCTGTTGTGGATGCAGGTCCTCCTGCTGCTGTTGCTGTTGTGAATGCAGGATTTGCTGCTGCTGCTGCCACTGCTGTTGTGGATGCAGGTCTTCCTGCTGCTGTTGCTGTTGTGAATGCAGGCTTTGCTGCTGTTGCTGTTGCTGCTGCTGCTGCAGCAGTAGCTTTTGTTCTTGACGCCAAATCCTACCACGGTGTTGTTGTCGCAGCTGCTGCTGCTGAGCACGCAAAACCTTCCCTTCTGTTTCAAGATGGGGGGCGCTCGCAGATGCCTGCAGGATGAGGAAAGAAGGATGCATTTGTTTTGAAGTGCTTGCTTACAACTGTCAGTTAGGTTACCCGAATTATAACAATAGACTAAACGTATTTTCACAGTTAGACGCATGTGAATTCGAGCACGTCGTGTGTGTTGAGTTATGGGTTGCTGCTGCAGAAAGGATGTGAAATGCAGGGATTGCGTGCTAGGTAGCGAACTGGTGAGTGTTGGTAGGGCGGTCTAGTGTGTTTAGAGTGTCCTGTCCTGTGTGAGCGTGCTCATAAATGCAGGCAGGGCAGAAGCCAGTGCAGGGTTGTGTCTTGTCCTGTATGAGCGTACTCATTAATGTAGGCAGGGCAGAAGCCGCAAGGCAGAAGCCGATGCAGGGGTTGTGTCCTGTCCTGAGAGGCGTACTCATTAATGTAGGCAGGGCAGAAGCCGCAAGGCAGAAGCCAGTGCAGGGGTTGTGTCCTGTCCTGGGTAAGCGTACTTATTAATGTAGGCAGGGCAGAAGCCAGTGCAGGGGTAGTGTCCTGTCCTGGGTGAGCGTACTCATTAATGTAGGCAGGGCAGAAGCCGCAAGGCAGAAGCCAGTGCAGGGGTTGTATCCTGTCCTGGAAGAGCGTACTCATAAATGCAGGCAGGGCAGAAGCCAGTGCAGCGGTTGTACCCTGTCCTGGAAGAGCGTTCTCATAAATGCAGGCAGGGCAGAAGCCGGTGCAGGATTTGTGCTGTTTTTGGCAGGGCACTTGCACTTGCCTGAGGGGTATGGTTTGAGAAAGTGTGCAGCTGCGCAGAAGAGATATGCACCACCACTTCAAGTTTAAGAGATATGCACCACCACTTCAAGCCTAAGAGATATGCACCACCACTTCAAGCCTAAGAGATATGCACCACCACATCAAGCTATGCACCACCACTTCAAGCCTAAGACATATGCACCACCACATCAAGCTATGCACCACCACTTCAAGCTTAAGAGATATGCACCACCACTTCAAGCCTAAGAGATATGCACCATCACACCAAGCTATGCACCACCACTTCAAGCCTAAGAGATATGCACCACCACTTCAAGCTATGCACCACCACTTCAAGCCTAAGAGATATGCACCACCACTTCAAGCTTAAGAGATATGCACCACCACTTCAAGCTTAAGAGATATGCACCACCACTTCAAGCTTAAGAGATATGCACCACCACTTCATGCCTAAGAGATATGCACCACCACTTCAAGCTATGCACCACCACTTCAAGCTTAAGAGATATGCACCACCACTTCAAGCCTAAGAGATATGCACCACCACATCAAGCTATGCACCACCACTTCAAGCCTAAGAGATATGCACCACCACTTCAAGCCTAAGAAATATGCACCACCACATCAAGCTATGCACCACCACTTCAAGCTTAAGAGATATGCACTACCACTTCAAGCCTAAGAGATATGCACCACCACATCAAGCTATGCACCACCACTTCAAGCCTAAGAGATATGCACCACCACTTCAAGCCTAAGAGATATGCACCACCACATCAAGCTATGCACCACCACTTCAAGCCTAAGAGATATGCACCACCACTTCAAGCCTAAGATATATGCACCACCACTTCAAGCTATGCACCACAACTTCAAGCCTAAGAGATATGCACCACCACATCAAGCTATGCACCACCACTTCAAGCCTAAGAGATACGCACCACCACTTCAAGCCTAAGAGATATGCACCACCACTTCAAGCCTAAGAGATATGCACCACCACTTCAAGCCTAAGAGATATGCACCACCACTTCAAGCCTAAGAGATATGCACCACCACTTCAAGCCTAAGAGATATGCACCACCACATCAAGCCTAAGAGATATGCACCACCACTTCAAGCTATGCACCACCACATCAAGCCTACAGATTCCAACTGGGACCAGAAAAATGGAATGGCCAGACAGCTGCAGAACAGGTCATCAAACACGACATGAATAGGGTTGGCCAGAACCGTATACATACACCGTATATAACCGTAAGTTTGGAAAATTTCCTGCCAAAAGTACCGATATACACCGTATATATGTGGTTCTGGCCAGCCCTAGACATGAAACGTGACGCAGCACGACACAGCACGACACAGCACGACACAGCACGACGTCCTTGCATCGTACCTGCATGGCCTTTGCCTCCAGCCAGAAGCCCAAGTCCACCGCATATACAGCGGCACTGCCCCCAGAATCACTGTACAGACACACACATACACGCACGAAAAGGGCAGAAGTGTGTTGAGGTTATTACACATGGTGAGGTACACATGGTGAGGTTATTACACAAGGTTGTGCCAGTATGAGCATACTGTTGCTCCATACGCTACAACATCCCTTGAATGCTGCACATGACACGGAAGTGATACACATCAAAAAATCGTGCCGTACGACTGCATGATTATACGGTACGGTACAAGTTTATACGCTACCATGTGGTACAGAGATATGTCGGGTTGGTTTAAACCATACGTATATATACAGTGTATATAAGGTGTTTTTGGCAGGGGAATCACCAAATATACGGTCATATACGGTGTATATATACGGTTCTTGCCAACTCTAGAGATGTGGCATACAACAGCAGTTTTGCTGTAACAAAACCAGCCCCTGTATGTGCTGTAACAAAATCAGCCCCCGTATGTGCTGTAACAAAATCAGCCCCCGTATGTGCTGTAACAAAATCAGCCCCCGTATTGCTGTAACAAAATCAGCCCCTGTATGTGCTGTAACAAAATCAGCCCCCGTATGTGGTGTAACAAAACCAGCCCCCGTATGTGCTGTAACAAAATGAGCCCCCGTATGTGGTGAAACAAAATCAGCCCCCGTATGTGGTGTAAAAAAATCAGCCCCTGTATGTGCTGTAACAAAATCAGCCCCCGTATGTGGTGTAAAACGATGAACTGCAGTGCAAAACTGAGAACTGGTCTGTTGTGCACCATAGGATACGCGGCATGTATAAACACAGAATTTCAACCCAAAAGAATTAAAAAAACGCAATTAAAATTGTGGGCAGCTTTTTCTACAGATACAACACTGCAGCAGTTGCTGAGTTTCCAAACACAGGGTTGGCCACGATTATTTACAAACCAGCCCTCTACTTATACACAGCGCTACAGCTGCTGCTGAATTTCAAAACACAGGGTTGACCGCGATTAATATAACTAGCCATCTGCTCGCAAAACACACTGCAGCAGCTGCTGAGTTCCCAAACACAGGGCTGGCCACGATCATTTACAAACCAGCCCTCTACTGATACACAGCGCTAAAGCTGCTGCTGAATTTCAGAACACAGGGTTTGACCGCGATTAATATAACTAGCCCTTTGCTCGCAAAACACACTGCAGCAGCAGCTGAGTTCCCAAACACAGGGTTACAACAATCATTACAAACCAGTCTTCTGATTATGAGCAACGCTGCAGCAGCCGCTGAGTTTCCAAACACAGAGTAGGCCACTAGAGTTAGGTGATTTTGGGTGACAAGACCTTCATTCATACGATCATGTACTGTCCCTCTAGTTTTTTTTTCGGTGTGCTGGAAAGTGCCAGCACCAGACCATCAGCTCAACAGGTAACTACCGATCCTTGTGCATCTTAATCTAATCTAATCTTATCATATTTGTGATCATGTATGGCCAGCCTGTAGATGAAGTGCATTTCAACACTGCCCTGCCAAATATATACCGCAGGGACACCATATACTTAGGGTTGGCCAGAACCGTATATATACACCGTATATGACCGTATATTTGGTGATCTCCCAGCCAAAAATACCGTATATACACCGTATATTTGGTTCTGGCCTACCCAACATATACTGGTTAAATTGTCCTGGCCCTGTAAATACTGCAAACACACACAGCTCTGGCCGACCCTCTAAAACAGTCTAAGCCAGCGCTCCCTTGAAAGAGCTGCTTGAGGCTCACAACTAGAGCAGCTCCCACACTGCTAGACTTCCACACAACTAGAGCAGCTTCCACACGTACATGGTGCCAACGTATACCGCTCTGGACAGGTCTATTTAAAGCGGCGTTAGTTTTAAAACGGCGTTGGTGTTTAAACGGTGCTGGTGTTAAAGCGGCGTGTTAAAACGGCGTTGGTGTTAAAGCGGCGTTGGTGTTAAACCGGCGTTGGTCTGCTGCTTTGAGTCTGAAAAGCAACGCAAGCTCCCGCACGTTCATGGTGCAGCATTTACACGCATTGCTCTGACCAAGTGTATTTAAAACGGCGTTGGTGTTACACGCACTGCTCTCTGCCCGCACGTTACACGCATTGCTCTCTGCCCGCACGTTCATGGTATAACACGCATTGCTCTGACCAAGTGTATTTAAAACGGCGTTGGTGTTAAAACGACGTTGGTATCAGTGCTCACTTGATACTGCTGCTGCTGCTGCTGCGAGTTGGGAGGAGTCCAAGATACACGCATTGCTCTGACCAAGTGTATTTAAAACGGCGTTGGTGTTAAAAAGACGTCGGTGTCAGTGCTCACCTGATACTGCTGCTGCTGCTGCGAGTTGGGAGGAGTCCAATAGACAGGGACTCACGCCCATCCCTTCCACCTCTTTGTTCTCTTGGATGCTGCTGTTCCTGCCACGCGGCCGCCACCTCATCAGCACCGTGCTGCAGGAGTATGCATGCATGTGTGTGTGAGTATGTGTGCGTGAGTATGTGTGTGTGTGTTGTGTGTGCGTGTGTGTGTGTGTGTGTGCTCCTGTCACGCGGCTGCCAGTTATTGAACACTGTGCAGGAGAGTTTGCGTATATGTGTGTATTGTGTATGTATGTATGTATGTATGTATATGTGCGTGCACGTGTGTGTTCATGTCTGGGTGTAGACAAACATGCTGCCCATATTCCAGCAGAAACACACGGAATCATTCGCACACACATAACACACAGTGCGTCACCCGCTTGCCTGCGAGAGTGTGTGTGCCAAACCACACTACTTTGCTCTAACTACGCCCTCCACTTGTGTGTGTGGTGTGTGTGTGTGGTTGCGTGTGTGTATGTGTGTATGTCTATGTTTGTGTGTGTTTGTGTGCGCGTGTGTATGTGAGTGTGTGCGTGTGTGCACCAAACAGCACCAACAGCTCCTCCGCCACCCGCTTACGCTCCTGGGCAGCACGGCAGCATTCCATCATCAGTGTCCTGCAGAAAAAGGCACGATGCTGCTCTCACCTGAGAGTGCGTACCCAGCAGCGTGAACAGCTCCTCTGCCACATCGCTCATGCTGCTGGGCAGCAAAAGCACGGGGCAAGAGGGTGCCAGAATGGCATGCTGCCGCCACAGTTCTAACATCAGCATCTGGGGTCGCTCCTCAACGTCACTCACGCACACACGCAGCGAAACGCGGACAGCCTGCATGGGGTGATGTCATGAAGTGTGTGTGTGTATGTACGTGTGTGTGTACATGTATGTATGTGTGTGTTTGTGTGTCAGTGTGTAGTGATGTGTGTATGTGTGTGTATGTGTGTGCGCGTGTGTGTGTGTGTAAGTGTGTGAAAGAGCGTAAATGTGCTCGAGCGTCAGTAGCATCAGCATCTGGGGCACAAGCAGGAAAAATGCGGGCAGCCTGCACATGAAGATGCCATGGACTTAATCCAACTTACTATGTCACAGGCTGGACAGGTGCCATATACATATACATGCCATGGACTTGATCCATATACATGATCCATATACATGATCCATACACATGATCCTTATATATGCCATGGACTTGATCCATATACATGATCCATATACTTAATCCATATACATGATCCATATACATGATCCATATACATGATCCTTATATATGCCATGGACTTGATCCATATACAAGCCATGGGCTTGATCCAATTTACTATGTATTAGGCTGGACAGGTGCCATATACATGTATTGTTTATGGCCGCTCTTTTGGAGGATGCCTTATTAAAAGTACCGTGTGTTTACCGTACGTGTGTAGGGTTGGCCAGAACCGTATATTTACACCGTACATGACCGTATATACACACCGTATATATGCACCGTACATGACCGTATATATGCACCGTACATGACCATATATATGCACCGTACATGACCATATATATGCACCGTGCATGACCGTATATATGCACCGTACATGACCATATATATATGGTGCTGGCCAACTCTACACATGTGTGGTCCTGGCCAACCCTAACAGGGCTGGTGGTGCGGTCCTGGCCAACTCTACACATGTGTGGTCCTGGCCAACTCTACACATGTGTGGTCCTGGCCAACCCTAACAGGGCAGGGCCGACACATGTGCAGGGCATTGGTCTGGATATAGTCAGCAGAGACACGCAGCAGCTCATATATTTTCTGCAGAGAAATATTGTCTGGAAATATATCCAGATCGATCTTTTTGTTTACTGGATATATCGGTCTGGATATATAGCCTGCAGAGATATATGGTCTGCAGAGATATATGGTCTGCAGAGACTGGACACAGTCTGCAGAGACAGGCAGCAGCTCAAAAGATACGCTGATGCAGTGCATTGATCTGGATAGCCTGCACAGACACGCAGCAGCTCAAAAGATACTTTAATGCAGTGCATTGATCTGGATAGCCTGCACAGAAACGCAGCAGCTCAACAGATACGCTGATGCAGTGCATTGATCTGGATAGCCTGCACAGACACGCAGCAGCTTCGACGTTAAGTCTTACGAGGCATGCTCCTTTTACGTACTGTACTGGCATTGCTGTTTGTACGTACTGTACTGGCATTGTACGTACCGTACTGGAATTGCTGCTTGTACGTACTGTACTGGCATTGCTCCTTGTACGTACTGTACTGGCATTGTACGTACTGTACTGGAATTGCTGCTTGTACGTACTGTACTGGCATTGCTGCTTGTACGTACTGTACTGGCATTGCTCCTTGTACGTACTGTACTGGCATTGTACGTACTGTACTGGAATTGCTGCTTCGCTAACAGATCTCGGTGCTGCCTTTTGCGTATCAACGCCACCTGATAGTCCGGCTTGTTCACCGGGAGACGTGCTCGCACAAAGCAAACAAGCAATAGCATCAGGTCATTCCCGTAGAGGCATTTGGTCCAGTTCATGCAATGGATGGACTTGTTTGTCAGAGTGGGATAACATGAGGAACACACACACACACATCTAAGGTGGGCCACAACCATATATATATATATATGCGTAGGGTTGCATGTATGGTCGTCCTCACGCCAAAGTCACCCCAAACAGTGCCAATACGCTTTTCACCCAACTCAAAGCCCTTTTTACCTCATCTGAATGCAAGACACTTGATTTTATATCTAAACCATTGACTTTTGCTGGAAATTCGGCATTCTGGGGGGCTGCGTGGGGCCCGGTGTGTATTTTGCACCCACTCTGGCAGGGAAAAGGTGCATTCTTGAAGTTAGCCTGATCAACCTCTGCTTCAGGATATAAGCATCATAAATGTTTTATAGTTGCAATGTCGATTTTGGGGCAGGGGTACTGGGAATGCCGGCGAGTGGGAGGCGCTGAGGGACACAGGAAAAAAGAGAAAAATCTGTTGCTCTATACCTACTGTAAGTTTTAACCCGGTTTTGGCTCTCAGAGTTGTGGGTTAAAATATTACATTTACAAGGGGCCAATCGGTGGCCTGGCTAATTTTTGGTGGAATTGTTTGATCCGTTACACGCAGCAATTTCTGCCTGTGCTACTTCAGCTCCATATAAAATTCCCACATTCACACCAGAGTTGCGGGGTGAATTATCAAGCCCTTTAAAATTGAAAGGGCGCGGACTGGTGCAGTGTGTGAGCAATGGTGTCTGTGTTTGACCCCTTACATTTTACTTTTTATTGCGAGCCACCCACTGGGTCTTTTCGCCTGCTTACTTTGGAAAGAAAAAATTAAGCTGTCCAACACAACTTTCAGGTCCCAAAATGGTGGAGTGGTTGGGGAGATATGCACAAGTTAGGGGTA
>Ga0307942_1002293_pt1 | contig 15487 bp, 16 predicted proteins | sample OrgLakmetagen175_FD_201846 | JGI IMG/M metagenome (GOLD analysis project Ga0307942, IMG submission 201846) | Saline water microbial communities from Organic Lake, Antarctica - #175 | ecosystem: Environmental > Aquatic > Non-marine Saline and Alkaline > Saline | place: Antarctica: Organic Lake...
TACACGCTCACTCTCACTCACACACACACACACACACACACACACACACACACACACACACACACACACACACACACACACACACACACACATACACACACACACACACAAAGACAGACACGTGTACACTGTTGTACATTAATGTCTGCAGAGGCCCACAGCACGAAAAGTGAAGAAGGAGGCTGCAGCTGCCGCTGCTGCCAAGTCAAAGTAAAAGGATTCATGATTATTTTTAGTACAGATGGGATTCCTGTCGCTTCATTTCCATTGAGGAAAAGATGAAACCCCGTTTCACTTTGGCAACCATGTTTTTTTGTATGTTTGGGCGGTTGCATTCCTGTCAGCATTTTTATTGGCTCTCTCTCGAACTTAGCTGGGATTTGTGTCCATATCTTTTCACCTCTATTCTATGAGCCGCTTCGAGCTCTTTGCCTGGAAGCACGTGTAAAAATGTGGAGTTAGGGACAAAAAAGTGCTGCATTGTCATGTTGCCTGTGCAACTTGAGGATGCACATCAGCACAATCGTTGTAACTTAGCACCGACAGGTTCGAGACTTCGTAATGATTGAGATTATTGGCTTACCTATTGACTCTAAATTGAAGCAATGTGCCGTCAAGACAACCTCTCTGACAAGTGTTCTGCCTGCCTTTCAAGGGGTTACAAGGATGGCCTGCAGCCCATGACTCTGGCTGATGGCAATTGGCTGGTGAAACAAAATCAACCAGTGTCGAAAATAGAAACTAAATCTGACACAACCTTTCAATTAGTGAAAGTTTCGAAGGGTGACCAGGCAAACAGCAAAGCAATTAATTGAAACCAGATAGTGTAAATACTTCCGGCATGGATTAGAAAAGGATGTTTTGTGTTCTGCACCCCCCAATGGATGCAGAGACACACAACATCCCACCTGGAGAATAAAAATAAGAGAAGCGTTTCAGTGGGGATCAGGTGGTTGGGAGGAAAAAGCCTGCACACCATCAGGAGTGTTGCTCATATATTATTTGTGGGGGTTGTATTCAATGTCTCGTCTCATCTGTATAATTTTTGTTGCGGATCTGATTGCATGTAGGCTTAATTTTTTCATGAGTGCCATGGCATGCAGACCAGTAGCTAACCCCAAGGCTGTGGAGTGGGTTCCTTGTGTGGCTGCTGTAAATGGTGCCTGTTGCTCCTAGCAGGATGGTGTGAACTTCTTTCTTGAAGGGTCTGTTTGCGGTGTCCGAGTAAGCGAGGCTTTTGCAGGCTTATGGGGCAAGTGTCTACACAGTACATATATGTTGTTATATAATTCCAATTAAATGTATATCGCGTTTGTTTGGTTGCATGTCTCTTGGTTTGATAGCCAGGGGGGGTATGGATTGGCAGCGCCATCTGCTAGGTTATCATGGGCAACTTTTCTTGCATTATTGGCAGACCTAGTTTGATATGTGTTTGTTAAGTTTCGTTTGGGGCGTGGATGCTGGGTCAAAGTAACTGTAATTGCATCTGGCTTGCTAAATTTCCGTCCCTGTTGTGCACTCCTGAGATTGGAAGCAAGGTAAGAGCCAGGTTGGGTTCATACTTATTTGTGTCTCTTCTGAAGGGCATATAATGCCTTATTGCATCATTTTTCCACGACTGCCTACGTCTGCTTGTGCTAGCAGGCATGCACCCTGTGTACCTTGTTGGATCGCTTTTATAATCATTCGTCGACGCTGGACGCCCAGCAGCGTTGTGCCTGTTAATAACCATTTTATTTATATTGGGATGACGACTGCAGCCTGACAGTCAAGTTTTTGGCAGATGGGGCAAATTGGTGGGCCATCTAAATGGTTGCACTGAGCGGCACGCTTGTGGTGTATATCAAATCCGTGTGGCAGAGCATGACATTTTCTTTTCTCCAGAGGTGACACTTGCATTTTGCCAAAATGAGTTACTTATGCCTTCTTGACAATGCCTTCCTTGATCAGTTCTTGGTATTTGTGTAGCACTTTGTGGACTGATGGTTTGAAACCTTTATGATTTAGGACAAAGTTTGTGTTGGATATGCATGTGTGCTTTTACAGCATCGAGATCTGACAAAATAGAGAGCCTTTCTGCTGAAGGCCCTGGTTGGCTGGTGTTAGGAGTATCTCGTAGGCAAGCTGGGGAGTTTTCCACCCTTGCTGGCCAGAAAATGGATGAGTGGGGATTGGCGTCAGTGTCAATGTGCATATCATGGCCACTTTGATTTTCTGCAGAGCACTTTGCTATGGCATCAGCGCACTCGTTCCCTAGGATGCCAGCATGAGCTTTAACCTTGCTTGTTGTAAAGATGAATGGTGTCTTTAGATTGTTGGATGTAGTGTACGATGGTCGCGCTGGGGGTAGAGGATGCTATTTCTTATTTGCTTATTTGCCATAGGGCTTACATAGAGTTTACATTTATTTGCCTTAGTGCACCAGCCAGCGCTGTCTGTCGCGATATGGGTGTGTTCATTTATCAAAGCAGCAGCAATTCCTTCTAGCTCGGCTCTGATTATGGTAAGATGAAGCTTGTCCCTCCAGGATTTACTGTGGTGATTCTGTTGGATTGAGGGTGGTAGACTCCAGCTCCAATAGACTGAGATCCATTTTCTTTGTTTGTAATACAACTCCATCTGTGAAGGCCCATTCTTTCCAGTTAGGGGCCTTGAGTTCTAGCAAGCACTTTTGTTGCATATGATGGGAGGGGACCTGGCTGTGTAATGTATCGCTTACGTCGCCAACATTTGCACTGATAACTGTGTTTCTTGAGTCTTTGGGGAGCCTACATGTTTTTGCCTTTCTTGGCAGTATCCTTTCAGTTGGTGGTTCATGAAAAAGTATGGTGCCTGCGTTTCTAAGATTTCAGATTGCCGCTGGTGATAGGTTTTGCTTTATTTTCTCTAACCAAGATGGGTTGTCTGTGATAAGTTGCTCCCTGGCAGCTTTGTTCCAGATTATTAAGATGCGTATGCCCCATCATGCTGCTTAAGGCAGGGGTGGTGTTTTGCTTTGCTGATATAGGAGTGGCATGTAGCGCACTTTGATCTGGGATATTTCCAAAAATAGTGCAAACATCCTTGTTGTCAGTGCAGGTTTATTTTGTGAAAAGCGTTGTTGCTGTTTTCCATCCAGTTTGGGAGCAGTAGGAAGTTAGTGGTTGCCTCTTGGTTATTCAAGGCAGATGCGGTTGCATGTTGAACTACTTTAAGCATGTGTTTATCGTCATACATCGGGTGGCAGATGGAGAAACCAGTGAACTGTGTGGAGAAAGCATCTGTTCCGGAATCAAAAAGCCCCTCTTGGATGGGCTGTCAAGAATTCTTGAAGCCCTGGTACAAATTAGAAGTGAGGCCATTCTTTCTTTTGTGACCAGGGCATGGTTGTGGAAGGCTGTCATGTAATGGGTGGACAGCCGATAATGCCAGCATTTAGCCTTGGTATTGTTGCCTGTCATTGAGAGTTGTGGGAGTCGGTGAAGTAATCGGGCCTTCATGGATTTCTGCTGCGAGGTCTTGGACAGGGAGACTCAGAAGGGCGTGTGTGCCTCGGTGACAAGCAGAGTTATATGCATCCTGTAAAATGATGAGGCGCTGAGGGGGGATGGTGCAAGAGCATTTACCATCTACGCCGTACACACATGTCACCTCTGGGAGGGTCTGGAACTTGGGAAGTGTGACTTTTGTTATCCAGTCCTCTGCCTGTGGCGGTTGGTTAGGTGTGTCGTATTGCTCACTGTCATGTGTTGTCTCTTGTACTGGAGGTGCGTGGTATGATAAGATCAACCTGTCTGTTACATAGTTCACAGTTGCCTGTGCCCTTGATGTCGTTTTGCAGGTCAGTAGGCTGCATGTCGAAATGAACTTTGTCCCTGATATGTTTGCCCAGCGTAGATTTCCATTGGGGAGTATGCCTGTTGGGATCCTCCAATTCTTGCCGGGCCAGGTTATCCATATATTTTATCCATATTTTGTCTGTGGGTTCAATTCTTATGCCAGGGGTGGACATATTGCCTGTCTTCAACTCTTCAGCCATTTTTACGTAGTTAGGGTTGATCTGATCATCTTTGCTGCTCCCTTGTTGCTCCCAATTGACCAGCCATATTTCACTTTCTGTCTGTCCATGCCGAGTTTCCCGTTGCTCCTCAGAGAGGTCCTGGCAGGCTTGGGGGCAGTGCCCTTGTTCTGATTGGTTTGTACTTGGGCGGGCATTGTGGTTGTGATAACAACCAAGTTGCATAAGGCACTAAATGGTAGGTGGCAGCAACTTATTAAACATGCTTTGTACTAGGCCACCGCAACCCCCTGCACTATCCTTCTAGGAGCAGCAGGCACACGGAGCTGCAGCAACCATAATATACTTGTAGTGTAAGGAGAAGAGATTTGAAGTCCACTGCCACCACCCTAACATTACTGGTCTTAACACTTGTGAGGCAGAAGCTAGGCTCACAATATTTTTGATCGGCAACAAAGATAGATTTTATTTGGCTAACTCTTAGCTTCCCTAGTCTTTATGTCGAGCGCCTTGCGGTTGTGTAGCTAGACATGCCCTCGGCCCGTTGCCTTTTTCTCTTTACTAGCTCTGTCTTCATAAACCTTGTTTTTACGTAGGCACCAAAGTACGCAGGCTTTCCTTCCTTCTTTCTTTCCCGTGCTTGACCTTTCTCGTATATGTTTTGACCTTCTTCTCATCAACCTGGTTGCCCCCCTACTTTCTTTTATTTCTTCCAGCCTGCCTCTCTTGCTCCCTTTTTATTTATAACCTTTCGGTTTGTTTCAACCTCGTAGTAGGAAGTTTGCTATCTCCCCTTGACCTAAGTAAATACGCCAACTACAGCAAGAATACTAGTATGGCCAGACGAGGCGAGACATTTACCGCTACTATTACTTTTTTACTATTATGATCCCTAACTTCCTTTTATCTCATTGCCGACACTGCTTGCGCTAACTGTTTTAAATAGCTTTTTACAGTGCAGATTGCTAATAGGACAGGACAGAGATGCGAGATAGCGTCAGCTACAGTCATGTTTAAGAACTATGTTTCCTTAGTTACCAGTCTTCATAAACAAAGTCATGAAAAAGAAGCTTGCACGCCATCAGGTCTGCAACAAAATCCTACATCCAGACACGACATCGAACGAAACATCAAATGAGTCCAAAGCAAGTCCTGACGGTGTGAGGGCCTTTTTTTTTTGTCACTTTGGATGGAATATCGTAGTTCTGCTGAGTGGTGCTGGGAATGATACAACATCCCAAGAAAAATCAAACTACGCAGGCAGTGAAAATTAACACTTCCCACATCAATCAAGGAAGAGGGGCCGCTTAGTATTGGATACCGTAAAACTCTTCCACCAGAAAAAATACAATATCAATGAGGATCAGGAGGATTACAGGCTTGGCCTAAAATTGGCTCCTGATAGAGTTGAACTGGAAAGGGCACGTCTGGTATGAACACGATAAGCAGCGTAGTTGACAAAATGCACATGGAGTTTGGAAGCAACTCTTTGACAATCAAAATTCAAGTTCCTGTCAAGGCTCCAGGGTGTGAGTGATGTAGATGGTGCCACATACACCCAAGAGGGTGATGTGCAGGTTAATGGAGGCTCCGTGAAGGATGTTGCAAGGTTTTAGTGATATATAGTTAATATTCCTAAGCAGCAGATTTGAGGTCTAGTGCCCACACGGTACTTAAACTTAACGAGATGGATGTCACGTCAGAGTCTGCCAAAATTTTTGGTTGGTTCTGTCTGGGGATGGTTGCTCTGCTGGTGGTGGGGATTGTTGCTCTGCTGATGGCTGGCGGTGTTGCTGACGTGCTCCGAGTCTCCCTCAATTGCCACTCCACCATTACTTAATTCATTTTTTTGCAGAGATTTACGCTACCCACAAATTCATGTTAAAAGGGTACTGAAGAAAGCCTTTGTCGAGATTTAGCTGGCTAGCGTCAGCACCATTATTACAGCTCTTGCTGGTCAACTTAATTGGTCAATCACAATCAAATTAGGTCTGATGACATCAATCTATGAGGGAAAACAAATATCATCGCACAAAAGAAGTCAGAAGCAAGGCATTCGTTTTCTGGCTCACTATCAATCCAATGCACAAGCAGCAGTACAAGACACAAGATGGGAGCAATTCAATCTCTGTTCGTGCAGCACAGGCTGTAATTACCTAAGTCTAATGAAGGCATACAAGTAGCACAGAATAAGAGCAATGCTCTCTTTTGGTACAGCAAAGGCTATAATTAATTAAATTTGTAGATTGCGTACAAAGGGCTCAAACTCGTAACAACAGTGTACTTAATGCTTAAGTTCACTTTTGAGAAGGAGCACGCCCACGAGGGGTTGCCGGTGCACTTTTGGCGGGTCTACCTGGACTTCCAATCCCTGGAGCTACCTGCATGTATGGGAATAAATGTTTCGACCAAAATGTTACTAGTAACAGCGTGTTACTAGTAAGAATGCTGTTTAAGTGTAGCAGGACGCTGCTCTCCACTGTGAATATTTGCAAAAGCAGGGTGGCTTTTACATTATTACATTGAGGATTAAAGGTGTCGTTGCTAAAGAACTAAGAAGCACTCAGATACACAGAATAAGCGAGGAGGTCTGGATACATCTGGAAAATAATTGACAGAAAGAGATAAGCAAGCCTGAAACAGGTGGCTGGGCCGGCGGCGCCGGGGGCCTGCCTGCAATTAACGTGTTTAACACAGCAACTAGATAAGTGATGAAAGGGAGCATAAGCAAGCTGGGGGATAAGGGACTAGGGGAAACACAGCAAAAGACGCCAGAGGCAGGGGCTGCTGGTGAGTGCAAACAAATTTTGAATGCTCTTGAGACACTCAAAAAGGTGGCTAGGCAAGTAATACTTGCCTACAAGAACTTAGCTTCTTCGGCAGCATACCGCATACTGAACATTTCATTATAATCATGCTGCATGAAACCCAGTGACCCTTTTCAATTTGCGTGGTAAGTGCTAAGTGCTGAACTTACCACACGAGGATCTCCCTCCATCTCCTCTACCATTCCAGCATGCTCAATGGCAAGGCCTGGCTGTGATTCATCCGTAGGCGCCTAATTGCAACGGATTTAAACTTGGAAGATGAAAGCAGGGGTGGGATTGTGTGTGCCTGCTACAAAGTGGAAGCTTTCATGCATAACAAACTACAAGCTGATTGACAAATGTGACACAACAAGTTCAGGATCTGCTGATGGAATGCAGGTGCGTGTACTTAAATTATGTTCTCTCCAAAGGAAGGTACAAAAGGTGCAAGTTGATCACTTGCAAGCATTGCTCGTATGCTGGCGGCACATTGATTGTTCAACGTAGTCCAGTGCACCCAAACCCGTTCACTCACCTGCTCTTTCCAGACAGAGCGAGACTCATCAGCCCTTATTTGCTCATTGTTGAAGTTGTCTGTGTGTTTGCAGCAAGGTAAGCCACAAAAGAACGTTCAGAGGTGTGTATGTCTCTGTCACGGAAAAAGGAATCCTCGATGATGGTTGCAGAATGCTCACTTTTTGAAAAGTTAGGGACGCTTGTAATTGTCACCTGAATAGGGGTCAAGAGAAAAAAAGCCCTCATCTTCTTTCTCCTCTGCTTGCTCAGGATAGCCAGGTGGAATCTGCAAAAGAAACGTCGGCAGAATGACGTAATCGATCTGCAACTGAAACGTCGATGCAAAACGACTTGATTGATCTGCACAAGAAACATCGATACAAGATGACTTAATTAGGGTAAATCCTAATTGATCAACCCGGATGCCTGGAGCACAGGTGTGTACAGCAATAATTATTATTAGTTTGATGTCTGAGCATTGAAAACTCAGAGGACAGCTTGGAGCTGTCATGTGAGTTTTGGTAAAGGTCTAACTAAGTTTGCCAAGCTCAGACCTCGAAGTAAGTGCACGCTTCGTCTGACTCAGGCTGGTAACTCTCATTGGGCCCTGCAAGGGTGTTGCTGTCCTGTTTTTGTAGGAGGGTGGAGGTCTCTGGAGAGAGTTCTGGTTGCGGGAGTCCAGCCTGTAGGTAAGAATTAACACACTACTTTTACAAATCTAGTTGATCTTGAATCAAATTATAAGGCACCATTTGGCAATCAGTAAATCTGGTGAACAAACAACGGCGTTCCTTGCCTCAGGTGTCATTTGCATCTGCATCACCACTCAGCCGGACATGTCAAGGCAGAAAAAGCACACTTGTTACCCCAAAAATCAAGCTGTCAGCACCTGCACCCAGTCAGGCACACCCTCTTCGTGCTGTGCAGCGTAGGTCTCCCCCTCGTCTTGGCTACCCGCCTCTGACGGCTCAGTAGGCTGGAATTGCATTCCAACAACAGGGCTGGTGCCGATTGGCTCATAGGTCCTTTCAGGCTGCTTGCCCTCCTCCGCTGCAGTAAATCAGCAAAAACATTGATACGCCACAAAATAGTAGCATGGACTGCTTGTGATCTACATCGTGGTGACGGCTTGGGTTTGGGCAATGTTCACAATCCATCATAAATTAGTCGATTTCTGCATCTGACTTCCTGCATGGTGGTGGAGGAGTTATATAACACTAGATACTTGATACCAAAGTGGCTCCTACATCTCAGTGATCATGGCGGGTGTTCTATTTTGTTTGCATTACGAGATCCGAAGTAGCTCCTACAACTCAGTAATCGTGGCGAGCGTTCTATTTTGTTTGCATCATGAGACGGCGGTTAAATATTCACAAGGAGACAAAAAATCCAATCTAATTCACTCCAAGAACTGGAGCTCGGGTGAGAACACTGGAATTCAGCAGCTTTCACTGCCTGTGCAATTTTTCTCTTTTCGCTTTTCCTGGAAATTAGAGGCAGCAGCTCAGAAGCTGCTAGTCCTTAACCAAGAAATCACACCTGCAGGAAACGTATCTCCTCCTTTAGCCTCACCCTCCTCAATGGCCTTCTCATTCCTGCGCTCGAAGTTCTTCAGAGCCTGGGAGGTACAAGACAAATTGATAGAAAGATAGTTAGACAAATGGAATCAGCTATGTTATCTTAACTTCTTTGTATATTTACTGAATGTACAGTGAATGACGCATTGTATTAAACAAAAAAAGTTTCTTGAGTTTCTTGAAGGTTAGACAAGATTGCCTGCAACTGAAATGATCCTGGGCAGATTAAACACAAGGTTGGATCAAGAAAACAATGCTGTTTGCCACACCTGTGCCAGGTCGGTGTAAGCAGAGCTGGAGTACCCGCCTTCACTTTCCACAGGCGTAGGGGACCTGTTTCCAACACAAAAAACCACAAAGCATGTGATTGGTGCAGAGACATGGCAGTAGTCATCAAGTCAGTACAAGGTAGTGTGGCTTTACGCCATAAAAAATATCTATTTGTTCCTCCTTTACTCTCGGATTCAGCTGCCGGCGTGTTTGTCAACGTACCCAGGAGCATCAGGATCAGGAAGCAAACCACCAAAGGGACTTCCAGCAGGCTGTTGCTTCTCCCCCTGTAGATGCTGCACCTTCTGCTGCTGGTCCTCCCCCTGGTTTGGGCTGGATACTCTGCAGGGAGGAGACGTGTGCGATCTACTTTGGTCTTGAACATCAAGGATGTTCTCAGGTGCCTGAATATTAAAAGTCTTACTTCCTTTACTTTCTTGATTTGCACAACTTGCAAAAGCACTAATGTAAATGATAGGAATGTAACGATACACATACTCTCCAAATGTCCAGACCGGTATCTCAGACAAAGACATCTATATTTACATTACCTATTACAGGTGCCACATCCTAGAAGAGCCTTTGTAAGTCAGCCTTTGTCTGCAATGTTGTTTTGCCCTGATAAATCATCAACCCAACACCACATTCTGCCAATCACCATTTTGCCCGATAGTAGATCAATCAAACACCGCATCCTGCCAATGACCATGGTGCTAGCTTTACCTGGACAGGTCAAGAGGCTCTTGACCAGCTTTTCTGCTCATAGCCCTTGGTGAGTCCCCAGGGTGTCTCAAAGACGATTCAGGGTCCACATCAACAGTGCTGGTGCGCGTTTCCATACCTCCTTTGAGGTCATCCTGCATGCAGGTATGCGAGCACAATGCTAATTGGTAGCACATTTGGAGTAAGCAACAGTCCCTGGTTCACACTGTTTGTTCAGAAGGTGCACATACACACACATACACACACAAAGACACAAACACAGCGCAATTAGGCTCTGCGACATTTAGGCAAGATAGCCAATCATGTGAGCAAGCCTCTCGCTGGGTCTAACAGTAAGTAGATATGCTGTTCCTTGCAGCATACATCACACCCAACCCACAGCTTCCTGTGTGCCATCAGCCTTTTCCTCTCTGTCCAGTAAATCCTGGAGCGAAGGATGCCCATGGTGCAGTGGGGGACCAGGAGGGCCGACAATGGGGCACTCAAATCCAGGGGTCTGCAGGTCATATGTTATTTAGTTTCAACCATTTCAGCGTATCAAAAACAATGTGAACCGGGTGTGCCGGTGCTTGCAGAGAAAAGCTACGGAAAAAATTGAGCCAGAGGCGTGAGTTGGATGATTGGATCGATGCAGTACGCACAACAACAATGAGGAACCAAGGTGCCAAGTCTTGTCCCTACTTGATTGCCTCGTCTCTTTTCTTGCACACCTGATCCACCACGCCCTGGTCGATCTTATCATTTGGGATCAGCAAATTCCCAGGAACGGCCCCTGAAACGTGACGCAGCACAATTATGCCCAAATTGCAGATGCTTACAGGTGCGTAGCGACACAAATCAAAAAGCACAACACAGTAACCTGTAAAGATAATGAAAGCTGTGTATGTAGGGTAAATGGCATACACGCACCTGCTAGCATGTGGTTTGGAAGTACAGGGTGAGCGAGGAGGCTGGGAGGAACACCACCAGCAGCAGCTTCTGGGATTGCTTGAATTGGACCAATCTCCAGGTTGAGTCCTACAATATGCAATCACATGTTGCGTATACTGATGTTGCGTATACTGATGTGTGATGAAGTAGATTTCTGGCACTGTGATGCATGGGAGTTCTGGAGAAGTGTGAAACCAATGAGGAGCAAGGAGTCAAAGAGTCAACTGACCTTTCAGATCAGGTGTGGGCTGCGTGTCCATAACGTTTGGAAGCTCTGGACCAGGAGGCAAGTGCTGCGCAAGGTCAGTGAAGCTGCCAAAGGGCTGATGCTGGGCAGGTTGTGGTGGTGGTGGTGGTGGTGCTGCACACATAGGCCACCATACGAGTACAAATTGTTAGGCAGTGCAGTAGAGTGGGTGAAACATATTACCAATGTTGAATTAAAGCGCTCCACTCTCAAACAATTGTGCCCTTATGAGAATGTCCTTGGATTCCTTTTGGAGAGATTGGAGTGATGACATCGTCGCCCTAAACAAAACAATCCCCTTCAGTGATTGCCTACCACAAATCATTTGGCAATGTTTTTAGGTATTGTAATACTTTGGTCCACACCATACGTGTCCACACCAGACCCTTACCAACTCTCATAAGGAGCCGGTTTCAGGTCAAGCCTGCAATCCTCCTGATCCCCATTATTTTTTCTTATTCTTTGTTGGAGGAGTTTTACAGTACCCGGTATCAAAGTGGCTCCTTTCTTTATTTAGTTTGGGGAGTGGTTTTTCACTGCCTGCGTAGTTTTTTGTTTTCTGCTCTCTTTTAAAAATTTGAGACATGAGCCTGCCACTATTTAACCTCTCACCACCGGCTGGCTCGTGGTTTATGGCACTGGCAGCAAAGGGGACCTCGTATGACTGACGCTGACTTCTGGCAGGTTGATAAGGAAGCTCTGACAAAGGTGCATGGTGTTGACCCCACTGCAAAAAAAGGGAGGAGATGGTGAAGTGCCTTTGAAGGAGCTGGACCCTCACAGCCGCTGCAGCCTCTCTACCGCTTCTAAAACAACCAGTTCAATACATCGCCTTGTCCATGGCAGAGAGTACTTGAGATCCTAGCACGCAAATATGTTCCCACATGAAAAAAGAAACAGGGCTTTTTTCTTTGTTGTTTGCCTCGTGAGATGCAGTAGACGAGAGATTTTTTACCTAGGATATCCACAACAGCTCAAAGGCCCTTACAACTTGCTATAAGGGAAGGAAACAAAAACTTATCTGAAGTTGTGAGGGCAAGAGGAGAAACAGCAGAGAAAGACAGATTGAAAGCAAAAGTGATAGAGTAGCATGTTACTTTTGCTGCACTACGAGAACCAGAGTGCTTGTGTTTTACACTGAAATAAGCAGCTTAATTTCTTGCCTACATATCAGTAAACATTGTACCTGACGTGGGCTGCTAAGCAGATCTTGAGCGGCTGCTGCTGCTTGTGCTGCGCTAGTGCCAGATCCATCAGAGGTGGAAGGATGCAGGAAACGGGCGCTGTTTAGCCAGTCAGTGGCATTTGCTGGGCCTGAACGATTCCATGAGTGAAAAGAATGATGGTTGCAAAATAGAGGGCATTTACAAAAAGTACCCATAATCTGGCAGTGCAAATTTGTGTTTTTGGAAACGTGTATGTGTTTTTTGAGCCAGACAAATACGATTAATAAAGTTAGGTAAAACATTGGTAAAATACATTTGATAGATTTACGTAAATCATCGTTTGCTGGAATGATGTGATTGGATAAAGTAGGATCACATTTAGTGATGATGATGATGGCGTATTACATAGGTCCAGGGGAGAAAGCGAACTCCCTACTACGAGATTGAAATGAAACTGAAAGTTGATAAATAAGAGGGAAGCAAGAGAGGCAGGCTGGAAGCAATAACAGAAAATAGGGGGAACAACTAGGGTGAAGAGAAAGAAGGGCAAAACGTGTACAAGAAGGTCAAGCACAGGAAAGAAAGGAGGAAGGAAAGCCTGCGTACTTTGGTGCCCACGTAGAAAAAACGAGGTTTAGGAGGCCATGGCTAGTAAAGAGTGAAAAGGCAACGAGCTGATCTAGCTACATCACCGCGAGGCACTCAACATAAAAAACCAGGGAAGCTAGAAGTTAGCCAGGATAAAAGCAGCTAAGCCATTGCGATGACTGGTGCGCCAAAGCCAAACTCCAACACAACCCAAAGAGAAGAGAGAGCCCCTACAGAAAACGCAGCTGCACCAACACGTCACTCTCAACATTACAAGCCAATACTTGGGAGACACAAAAGGAGTACTAGTATCAATCAATTGTAAAAGCTTTTTGTCCAAGTTTGTTACATTCACGGCACTAATTTCTTCTTTTGTCCAACAATAGCTACATATTTTCCAACAAAAACAAATAGCTACCTGTAGCCTCTCTCTATTTCTGGAAGGAGGTGGGAAAGTGTGTCAATGGATCTCATTGTGAAGCTGCCGACTACGGCTGATGGCCACGATCCAATTTTGGTGTTTGTGGACAGGCTGAGAAAGATGGTGCATTTGGTGCCCACTACAGAGTCCTTAAATGCTAGAAGCTTTGCTACCTTGTTTTTGAACAACGTAGTGAGGTTGCATGGGCTGCCAGCCACCCTCATATCAAATCGTGGGCCGCAATTTAACAACAACTTTTGGGCGCACACGTGTGAGTCGTTGGGCATGGACAAGAGGATGTCCAGCGTTTTTCACCCCCAAACAGATGGACAGAGAGCGTACGAATCGCAAGTTGGAGGAGATGCTTAGAGATTACGTAAGCCTATAGCACGATGATTGGGATGCTGGCGTGTGCTGAATTTGCAATCAACAACTCCTGGCAGGAAACCGTAAAAAATATGCCAATCTTTCTTAACTACGGCCAGCACCCCTTGACACCAGCTACCAAGCAACCCTCTACGATGCCCAAGGCTGCTGATTTTGCAGAAGGGATTGTAAAGAGTGTGAAGGAAGCATGGAAATGCATGGAAGCCGCACAGCAAAAAATGAAAGCAAGGGCAGACAAACACTGTAGAGAAGTGGTGTATAATCCAGGAGACATGGTGATGCTCAGTATGAAAAACATGAGGCACGGTGGACCAGGCGTAAAAAATCTGCGGCCATTATTTATGGGTCCCTTTGAGGTGGATCACATGGTAGGAGCAAGTGCCGTGAAATTCACCTGCCGCCTGAATGGCGCCGGATCCATAACATGTTTCATGTGAGCCTAACAAAGCCTTTCCTCAGCAACCCTGCCAAGCCATACAGGGCTGTCACGCCCCCTCCGCCTGTGCAATGGCTAGACGGAGAACCCCTGTATAGGGTTGAGTGCTTATTGGAGCACATGGTGGCAAAAAGAGGACGCAAGAAGTTTTACCGCTTTTTAGTAAGGTGGGATGGATACGAGGAGGAACACAACGCATGGGAACCTGAAGGGAACCTGCTTGGTTGTGACGATCTGGTCAGGGAGTATAATTCTACACGAGACCTTCCTGACAAACCATGATCTAAGCTAGTGTTAGAGCAAAGCTCTTAGGGGGCCTAGTCAGGAGGTCTGCTGACCTAAATGACCCTAGGAAGTGGCCCATGGAGGTGAGCGTGTTGGAGCTCATCCTACACTGGATAACCTTTTTGACAAATGGCGTTAACGTGACGCAAGTCCTTGCAGCAGCAAGGGCGGGGTACAGTTAAAGAACACTTGGTTGTCCACCGAGGACGGCTCAGCCAGGTGGGGGGGAGTGTTACGTGGTAACTCCTACCTTAAAGTGGTACAGAAAGTACCGAAGTGTGATGTCACACTACTGAGTATTTATAACAGTGACTTGAGTCAAAAGGGCAAGTTCAATTCTTAAAACATCATCACCCTAGATGTTTAGCTGTTATTAATATAAAGTAGAAGTGGCTAGCACGCTACCGTGCTTCGTAAAAGTCTGTGAATTTTCCGTTTGAGATATTTCAGTCATAGAGATTTTCTTTTTGACTATTTATGCTCAACTTATGCAAGTATAAACTCTTGGGCCGAGTGTGCGCTCATACAAGGGATTATAATCAATTGAAAGGGCAGGATATGCAGCATTGCAGGAAAACCCGTTAATTGCGTGCATCCCTTGTAACCTCCCTCACTTGAGAACATGCCAGGTGCACCACGAGGAGTGCGGGCAGGGCTCATGACACCCCCGCCAAAGCCTGCGTTGCTCTGCCCCGCTGAGGACCATGACGTTGGCTGTAAGCAGGACAGACAGGATATAAGATACGTGGTTTAACTTCACTGCAGAAAACCGGTCCCTCCTCAATGAGGACCAGGGCATACCACATAATCTTGCAACAATTTGGGATGCTCTGTTTTGCATAGCAGAATGCTATCAGGAGAGGCAGGGATGGATGCGGTTGTTGGTGATTTATTACCCAAAACACAGACAGACACACAGACAGACAGACAGACACACAGACAGACCGACAGACATACACCGACAGACCGACAGACAGACAGACAGACAGACAGACAGACACACACACACACACACAGACAGACACACAGACCGACAGACAGACACACAGACACACAGACAGACAGACAGACAGACAGACAGACAGACAGACAGACAGACAGACAGACAGACAGACAGACAGACAGACAGACAGACAG
>Ga0307942_1002295_pt1 | contig 15477 bp, 12 predicted proteins | sample OrgLakmetagen175_FD_201846 | JGI IMG/M metagenome (GOLD analysis project Ga0307942, IMG submission 201846) | Saline water microbial communities from Organic Lake, Antarctica - #175 | ecosystem: Environmental > Aquatic > Non-marine Saline and Alkaline > Saline | place: Antarctica: Organic Lake...
GTGGGTGTGTCGGTGGGTTTGTGTGTTGGTGTGAGTGGGTGGGTGGGTGTGTCGGTGGGTTTATGTGTCGGTGGATGGGTCAGTGTTGGAGTACCCATGCCTTTTCACATGTAAGGGGGGCACAGAGCAGAGACGATGAGCGCCATTGATGAGCAGCAGGTGAAAGACAGACATCCGGGTGGGGAGGGATGATATGTCAGTGCAACACCGTGACTGCTAAGGGGGTTTCAGTCAATTTTGACAGTGTGACACAGTGACTGCTAAGGGGTGTTAGCCAATTATCGTAATACAGTGTAAACAGTGACTGCTAACACAATGGAATGACGTGACATGATGTTTTGGTGCTTATGGCATTGCCTGTGAGGTGGTTGTGCGTCTATCGATGTGGGTGCAGGTGTGCGCAGAGCGGCGGTGTAAATAAAGCTCAGTTATGCCTGCATCACCCAACGAGGAAACAGCATACTACCTCTATTCATTTTTTGCACTCACTCACACATATACGCACACACACACATCGCGTACATCACACACACACACACATACATCACACACATCACACACACACACACACACACACACACACACGAGCACCGCACACATGATCTCCTGCACGCCAGCATCTTTGTTGCATGAGTGTGAATTCAGTGAGATGTTCCCACTGCACTGAATGCAGACACAAATGACGTGCCGCTGCTGCTGCCAGATTCACCCAGCATGGGACGAGCAACGAGCAGCAACCTCGCAGGTATTTGAACCTCCCCTTTGTACATTTGTATTTGTGTGGTCTGCGTAGCCGGGCCGGACCGTGAACTCTACGCCTTGGGAGGCCCTTTGAAAATTGAAGTGTGTATATGCATGGCTCTGACCGACCATGGTAGCATGGGAATGAGCTGTGACTTAGCAGGTGGTTTTAAGCCTTTTTCCTGATTTGAGATCAGTTTGTGAGTGTGCTTGCCGCTAGAAGGTTTGCTGATCAAACTTGTGCTGTCCTCTCCTCGGGACGAGTTGCGATTTATTTACCTATTCTAGCTGTTTTCCCTTTCTTAACCTTTTGAAGCACCTATTGCACAGCACGCCAAATTTTAAGGGTTGGCCAAAACCGTATATATACACCGTACAAGACCTTATATTTGGTGGATTCCCTTCTTAAATTACCGTTTATATAGGGTTATGGCCAGCCCTACAAATTCATCATCAGTCAGTCTGCTCGAAAGTGTCCCAACGCCCGCGTCGTACGTACAAAGGCGCCCTTCAAACGCCTGTCACACACTGCTGGGTCACACCTGCCACACACTGCTGGGCCACACCTGTCACACACTGCTGGGTCACACCTGTCACACACTGCTGGGTCACACCTGCCACACACTGCTGGGCCACACCTGTCACACACTGCTGGGTCACACCTGTCACACACTGCTGGGTCACACCTGTCACACTGCTGGGTCACACCTGTCACACATTCTGGGTCACACCTACCACACACTGCTGACTTACACCTGCCACACACTGCTGGGTCGACCAGGCAGCATGTTAATACATGCCGGTTGTTGACTGTATTATCAGGGACCTCCCTGCCACAGCTACTCTGGACACATACATTGATTACAGAAATGGCTGTCTCCATCCACACACCAACTACAACTATGTTGGCTGTTACCAGACACGCACCAAACTCATAATAAGCTGGCTGTTACTAGACACACACCGATTACAATAATGCTGGCTGTCACCATACATACACCGAAAACAATGAGTTGGCTGTCACCAGACACACACTGATTACAATAATGCTGGCTGTCACCATACATACACCGAAAACAATGAGTTGGCTGTCACCAGACATACAACGAAAATAATTATGTTGGCTGTCACCATACATACATCGATTAAATTAGGTTGGCTGTCACCAGACATACACCGATTACAATAAGTTGGCTGTCACCATACATACACCAATTTCATAATTAGCTGGCTGTTACCAGACACACACCGATTACAATTATGTTGGCTGTCACCAGACATACATCGATTAAATTAAGTTGGCTGTCACCAGACATACACCGAATACAATAAGTTGGCTGTCACCAAACATACACCGAAAATAATTAGCTGGCTGTTACCAGACACACACCGATTACAATTACGTTGGCTGTTACCAGACACACACCGAATAAGTTGGCTGTCACCAGACACACACCAATTACAATGATGTCGGCTGTCACCATACATACACCATATATAATAATAAGGCTGTTACCAGACACCAATAAAAAAAATATGTTGGCTGACACCAGACATGCACCGATTACAATGATGTCGGCTGTCACTGCAAACTGCTAGTGGGGTTGCAGAGGTGTTGCATTACCATGTATGCCATGTTTTGCATTACCTTGGATGCCATGTTATGTTTGAGTTCAGGGTGGCCAAATTAGGAGACAAGCTTGGAGCCTTGCACAGGCACATCCCTAGAATTTTAATGCCTTCTTGCTTTTTGTGCACATGCGCTCCCTGATTTCGCTACTGCCTGTGCCCTTTATTGTACACACTGTGTGCACAGAGGTGCTCAAGCACATGACTCCACTCACCACCACTTACACCCCCTTTATTCACACTATGCGTACAGGCGCTCCCCATTCACTACCACCAACGCCATTCAAATGTTTATTTGTGCAGGTGCTCAAAAAAGACCCGCGTTCGTCACTACTGTGTGTGTGTGCGTGCGTGTGTGTGTGTGTGTGTGCGTGCGTGTGTGTGTGTGTGTGTGTAGGGGCTCATCAAAGGCCCGCGTTCATCACCACTGTGTTTGGATGCGCTCCCCACTCATTCACCACCTACCCCAGCATATTCTTATACTGCTTTTTGTGCAGGTGCTCATCAAAGGCCCGCGTTCATCACCATCATGCCCGACCCAGAGCTTGACTTTGACTTTGAGGAGCTCATGTAAAATCACGAAGGGAGTGCACCCAGCACCACGCTTTGCACGCAACATGGTGTCAGTGGGGATGCTGTGTCTGGTGGGGCTGCTTTGTCAGTGGAGCTGCTGTGTCAGTGGGGATGCTGTGTCTTGTGGGGATGCTGTGTCTAGTGGGGATGCTGTGTCAGTGGGGCTGCCGTGTCTAGTGGGGATGCTGTGTCAGTAGGGCTGCTGTGTCAGTGGGGCTGCTGTGTCTAGACTGACTGTGCGCTGACTCAAGGCAGCGAGCATTCAGGATGGGCTCTAAACCACTGCTCAGTACGCTACTTATAATGGTGACAATTGGGGGCGACCTTCAGCCAGGTTATTCGGCTGATGTACCATTGTTAGCAACTTAGAACCCCACCATCCCCACCACTACCATCATAACTAGGGTTGGCCAGAACCGTATATATACGTATATATACACCGTATATTTGGTGATTTCCAAGCCAAAAACACCGTATATATATGGTTCTGGCCAACCCTAATCATAACCCAAAAGTAGGCTACTACACAACAGGCTTAGGATTAAGCACACGCACGCACACAGACATGTGGCTGATGCTGGGTGCTGGTTGAGCTAAGCTGATCTGCAGGATCAGCATGCTGCTGTACGGCAGGCTGTGTAATAAGTACATACAGATGTGTGCTTGCTTAATGGTGGGTGCATGTTGCAGTGAAATCTTGGTGCAAGGCATGATGTGTGAGCATGTGCACATCCGCCAGCTTTGACATATACATCTTGTGACACACACACATACTCGTACAAACAAACACACCCATGGTTAAAGTGAACTTGCGCATTTCAAGAATGCACGCAGAAGAAGTCTGTGTGTGATAGAATGTGCTTCTCCCTTTGCCTCTCCTTCTTGGCCAGGACTTGTTTCTTAGTTCAAGCATGCTACTCAGCTACTTATCTCGCTTGCTCATGCAAGTTTGGGCTGTGTATGCGTCTAGTGGTATGCTACACGTTTTTGTACAAATTGCTATTGTCCATTACCGACTCGTATGCCTGTATATGACATTTTACCTGTGGGTGTTTGCGCCTGCCACGTCTATGCTTCTCTGATCTGATTCGTATTCATGTCTAGCTTCTTCTTTTGCTTGTGGCGACCATCCAGATTAAGATTTTTGAAATGGGGGGGACTTTCAGCCTGAGACATGTCCTCGCTAGTTAATATTTAATGCATACGCGCTCAGACACACAAAATTTTTTGTTAGCGTATTACTTAGATCAAGGGGAGATACTAGCAAACTCCCTACTACAAGGCAGGTTGAAAACGAACTAAAAGTTGAAAGATATAGAGGGATCAAGAGAGGCAGGTTGGAATGGGAAAAAAATAGTGGGGGGAATTTGTTGTTCTCCTATGGTTCGTTCTGAAGGCGGTGAAACTACATTGTACAGAAGAACGACTGAAAAAAGGCACCAGAAGAGACAAAAGGAGGCTGAGAAAACAAGGGGGTTACAAGGATGGCCTACAGCCTGAGTCTCTGGCTGATGGCAAATGAGAAAACAAGAAAGGGAAGAACCACACGGACAACTGGCGTTGACACACATGCCTGCGTGCCTGCAAAAATGTGTCACGATGAATCATGGTCCTGCTCAAGGTAAGGTTACATCGCTATATAGTATGCCTCAGGGGCATCTGAGCGGAAACTTGGAAAAAGCCTGTAACCTTACCATCTAAACAAAAGGGGAAGCGTCTATGATAAGCAAGAGAAAGAGTCGGAAATAAAAGGTCTAGTTTCGAGAAGAATAAGAGAGACAATTAAGGATTAAGAACTAGCAGAAAATGGTTTGGTACTGCTTAATAAGCATGGATTGCAAGTATGCACATATAGGTGTGTGCTTAATATAGGTGTGTGCTTAATATAGCTTAATAGGTGTGTGCTTAACTTAATATAGCTTAACTTAATATAGGTGTGTCTTCTCCCTCTCCGTGAGCGGAAGCGACGGCTCAAGCAACGCACCGAGATGTCAGATCAAATTACCATCGCTGCAAGTTACAAGACTCGGCTCTACTAATAGATAAACCATAAGACTCAGCACATCTACTAATATAATATGTAACAGCCATAAGACTCGCCATCCAGCTTATTGAAAAAGATATATAAAGAAACAAAGAAACTCTTAACTGTCAACCAACCAACTGCTTGTCACACGATTTGTCGCTGCCAACGATTGGGCGTGACAGCTGTCATAATAAACAATGATGTATTACATAGGTCAAGGGGAGATAGCAAACTCCCTACTACGAGGTTGAAACGAACTGATAGTTGATATATAGAAAGGAGGCAAGAGAGGCAGGCTGGAAGCGATAACAGAGAGTAGGGGGGACAACCAGGGTGATGAGAAGAAGGGCAAAATGTATACGGGAAGGTCAAGCACGGGAAAGAAAGAAAGAAGGAAAGCCTGCGTACTTTGGTGCCCATGTAAAAGAACAAGGTTTAGGAAGATAAGGCTAATAAAGAGTAAAAGGGCAACGGGCCGATCTAGCTACACCACCGCGAGGCACGTAACATAAACACTAGGGAAGTTAAGAGTTAGTCAGGATAAAAGCAGCTAAGCCATTGCGATGACTGGTGCGCCAAAACCGAACCCTAATAAATTACCGCCACTGCAAACTACAAGATTCAGCACATCAGCTATACCCCCTTAATCTAAGAGGTAATGAAACATGCAAGACTGGAACAAGATGATGTGCCAACGTGAAGGGAATATCATTTGATGTACTCAGTCTTATACAATGCAGTGACAGTGGCAGTGATTTGATATGACAGGGAGCTTCCTGTTTTTTGTGTCTTGGGGGTTGTTGTCGCTGATTCTGTTGCTGGGCGGGTATGTTGGTCTCGCAATGCTGATACTGGTTGCTGGCTGAGACTCGCTTACTCTCAACTCTCTCAACTGCCAACTGATTATCCCACAAACTGAGCCACGTGACATTTCATCCTTGACGAGTTCTGCCTGCTTGCATTCTCTCAGAAAAGGGGCCAGTCTAAACTCTGCGTGGATCCAGGTGGATCATTGGAAATTTGCTGCCACCTGTTTTTTTAACATATTAGTCCATAAGTGCGGCTGTCGATCTTAGATTGATTTTTTTGTTGGGACCTAAAGGTTGAGCAGCCATGCCAGGCTGTAGGCCTTTGTAATCAAAACTAAACAAAAATTTGTCGCAACCTGCAGCCGCTTGGCTGTGTATCTGCCACTGCTTATGCAGTTTTTCTTCCTTGGATATAAGTATGGCAATACCAGCGGTATGGCCTTTTCGTTCTCAGAACCATTGGTCGCATGAATGTTGCTGGGAGGAAACTCACTCACTTTGCTGAGCTTGTTCACATTCAAGCTCGCTCAACCTCAAGCTGTTGAAATGGTGTTTGGGGCAAACTCGCTCACTTTGCAGGGACAGAAATGTCATACCATAACCGGTGCCACCAATGCAAGCCCAAACAAGTTGACATTACAAAGAACCAGCAAAATTTCCACACCAAAATATAAAGACAGTCCAATGATAGAAAATGACATCAATTAAGAAAATATACATGACTTCAATTAGTATGAAGGAAAAACCTTGCACTTCCTGTAAGAACTCCTTTTCAAAGCCTGCAAAACATCACACAACTTTGATGCCCACAACTTGCAACTTGATTGAATTCAAGTACTCCGACGCTACTAATATGTAGCGTAGATCAAGAAATGCTTTACATGTGCTACAGGATGGGTATTGTGAAAATTTATACAAACGAAATCCTGCAATTACAATGGCATATGCACAGTTTAATTCCCCAACTTTAGCCCTTTCTGGTAACTTGATTATGAGCATTTTGCACTGCCTCTCTGCACTAAACTATTTTCTGCTCTCTGGCCTCTGTAATACATTCCTTTGCCTTGAACCCTTTGCCCCTGATGTGCAAGCCTGATCAACCCTGTGACCTACTGTTGACATGACCTGTGACCTACTGTTGACATAGCCTGTGACCTATTGTTGACATGACCTGTGACCTGCTGTTGCCTACTGATTGTATTACTCGTAGACAGTTAATCATGATCTACTGAATTTACACACACTCGTAGACAAATAGAAGGGAATGACCTACCGTTGTCAAGTTCTCAAGATGCACTGATCTGATTAAAAGTATTGGTGGCCTTTCCACAGGTTCCTCAGCAATTGATCACCAGGCTTGATTTGGTACAACAGTTTAAAAACATAACTCCTGCTGAACTCCATAATCTTAGCCCTTTGCACTACGCTTTGTCTCTGAGTGGCAATCAGTCATCCTCTTTGTTGAGGTCCGTACGACTGCAAGAGCTAGCTGACGTCCTACTGTCCTGCTGTAAATGCCAAGCCATGCAACAATGTATGGTTGACATTTTGCATCCTGATTGGTTAAGTTGAGATTGCAGTTCTGTGGGATTTGTTAAAACCAAATTTACTCTACCGGGTGAAAAACAATGAATTACTGCAACAGACTGACAGCAAGTAACATTAGTTCACCGACGTAGCTTCCACAATATGCAAATGCGTTGCAGGCACCCCTGCACCACCTCCAAGCTAAGTAATGGAAGCTTGATGTAGGAAGCCTAATGTAAATTCCTGATCACCCCATGCTCATCGACTGCACCCCAATCCCTGATCACCCCAACTTCTGATCACCCCAATTCCTGATCAACCCATGCTCATTGACTGCACCCCAATCCCTGATCACCCCACCCAATCCCTGATCACCCCAACTTCTGATCACCCCAATTCCTGATCACCCCATGCTCATTGACTGCACCCCAATCCCTGATCACCCCACCCAATCCCTGATCACCCCAATTCCTGATCACCCCATGCTCATTGACTGCACCCCAATCCCTGATCACCCCACCCAATCCCTGATCACCCCAACTTATGATCACCCCAATTCCTGATCACCCCATGCTCATTGACTGCACCATAGCCATACCAGGGCAATGTGTCAATTTCTATGAATACTTCATTTACAGATGCACATACGGCAACACACACCTTCCTCTGGATGCATGCCATACCCTCCTCTCCTTCCAAAGGATCCAGTGCCTCCAAATGCTCAACTCCAAAAATTAGAGGCAGGACATAGCTGCAAATTGCACAGCAGACATTTTAATTCCACAGACGGAAGGCTCACAAAAACAGTCATTAAAAGAGAAGGCAGAAGCAAGCCAGGCAAGGCATCCAGAAATTTGCATAAGTTAGGGCATTCCAGATTCAGTGGCTTTCTTCCTTATTTATTGCAGGAAGTGGTTTCTTTCTGCCTGCGTAGTTGTCACGACACAGACGGTCCTCATTCTATTTCAGGCACAAGTCTGTAACACTTCCTTATTTATTGCAGAGAGTGGTTTCTTTCTGCTTGCGTTGTTGTCATGACACAGACTGTCCTTATTCTATTTCAGACATGAGTCTGTAACACTTCCTTATTATTGCAGGAAGTGGTTTCTTTCTGCCTGCGTTTCTGTCACGACACAGACGGTCCTTATTCTATTTCAGACGTAAGTCTGTAACACTTCCTCCCCCCACAGTTTATTCTGCACAGGAAACATCATGAAACCCGATCTCTAACTGGCTCTCCCCAGATGACTGTGGGTATACTGTACTGCAAAACAATGAACACCTTTCATGTCATAATATTGCATTGTATAGGTTTACCTATAGGTACTCGTGTTCTTTTCAGGATTGTTCTTTGGTGTAAATCTTGAGATCGTGCTGGAAGCTACAAATCTACACATACTTACATACGCATAGGGATAAGGGCCACCACTGGGACAGGAAATGCAACTCCCCCCACACCTGCCCAAGTCATGAGCGCCCACAAGCCTGTGTGTGTATGTGTGTATGTATGTATGTGTGTGTGTGTGTGTGTGTGTGTGTGTGTGTGTGAGTGTGCACGCGTGTGTATGCGCGTGCGTGCGTTTGTTTTTGTGCCAGTGTGCATGCGTGCGTCCTTGCCTGCGTGCGTGCATGTGTGTGTGCGTTCGTGTGTGTGTGTGTGTGTGTGTGTGTGTGTGTGTGTGTGTGTGTGTGTGTGTGTGTGTGTGCGCGCAAGTGTGTGTGCACATGTTCTCACTATGTGCGCAGGTACATAATCTTGGTAGATATGCACCCCAAAGAGATCCAAGGCAGCAAGTTCAGGAGCGCATTGCATGCGCTAGTTCACCTGCGAGCCATTGGAACTGCAGAGGGTTGCTTCTACGCTGACACTTGAGTGCCTTGAGACCGACCAGTCAGGCTACAATAATCACCATATTAGATTATGAACAGGAACACATCAAGTGCATGTACTCACCTGCAAGCCATCCGAATTGTAGGACCGTGAAAAGCATGATTGTGGGGTACGGCACCACCTTTAAGTAATCTGCATTGCCCTGCGCAGGACAGGATGGGCCAGAGATCCAATGAATTAGTCTAATGAATTAGTATGTTCAAACAGACATACAGATAGAGTCCTGGAAGTGGGTGGAGCAGAACGCTGCCTCAATCCTATGGCATTCCTGCCTCCCTCTTTATAAACCTAGTCAACGCTGGCTTGTAGACTGTGCTCTTTTGCTGTTAGCATGCCTCCCTTTTTCTTGCCTTCAGCACGTATTGATGAGCAAAGCAGTTTAGCCTCATTCTTTCCCTGCCTGATTCTGAATTCTGCCTCATTCTTTACCTTCCAGAAAAGGCGTCCCGGGCAAGAGCATTTTATCTGAAGATATATTTAAACCTCTGATTTTGGCGTGCTTATAGTGCACAGTGCACAATGCAGCACAGTTATCAAACTATTGCGCCACTTCCCACAGTCCCCACGCTTGGTACAGATGTTAGTTGCAAGACTTCCTCATCCTCTTTCACCAGAAGGACAGCACCCTTTCTTACAATAAGCACATTGTTGGACGCGTATTGAAGCTAGCTTTCTAACGCACTAAGTTCCAGACTGTCCTTTTGAGAATGGGGCAGCTAGACTTGATTAAGTGGAAGCCTAACCTAATCCAAAGTATTGTCATTACAACCACTTACTCCTGCAACCAAGGCGGGGTAGTGCCTCTTGTCTGTAAACACCAACATCATCCTGTCCCAAAATTGCATCCCTTGTAATGATGTGATGGCCATGTAAGCAAAGTAGCCCCTGCGATAGCAGTTCCAGTATGCATGCACACATATTTGGCCAAGTGCTTCATAAACTCTATTTTAGGGCGACATAAACACAAAAGGAAGAAATACAGGGCAGAGCATTCAAAGACTGGCGGCCCCTGCAAAAGCTTATTTCCATTTGCAAGTTTGGTGAACTGAAGCTTGAACCCTTTTAAAGATAATTTGAAGTCAAGATATATTAAGAGTAAGCATAGCATCACCCCTTATTTATTTAAAAAAGTAAAAGTAAGTCTAATCTGGAAGTCAACAGCGTGCATTAAGAAAAGGCTCTCAACTAGTGCTCACACTAGCCAGAGCCCCACCAGAAATGAGAAAGAAGAGAAACAACAGAGACTAATGAGGATCCGGCGGGTTGTCAGCCGTGCATTCCGGCCTGCGCCTAGCCTCCTGAAGCCAGCCGCTCTACCAGTAACCCCCCCATCAGATTCCCCATTATCACTGTTGTTGCTAAGGTGTATTTTGTGTCTTCTTTTTGTAATCTTGTTCAAGCTTTTTATTGCACGGCAGTGCAGTTTAGTAACTAGTTGGTGCACTTTGAGCGTGGGGACGCCTAAATTTAGTTAAGGAGTTATGGTGTACTGATTTTAGCTTGTTCCCCCGAATCCAAGAAGTGCAACATGAAGAGTGACTTGGTTGTTTCGAGAGATGCCTTGGAGGCTCCTTGTTCGTAGACGCTGGATAAGGGGTTGATGCTGGTTGTGCGCTGTTTCTAATGTCTGTTGCGGGATGTCTGAGCAGAATTTAAATTCTACAAGATGTATGCCTCTATCCTTTGGGGGGATCTGTTTGGGATCCAAATGCCTGCCTCTTTTCTCAATGGGCATAACTAACACGCCATCTGGACGGCTTTGATGTCGAGTTGGAAGGTTTTGTTGTGTTGGGAAAACCCAGTCAGGAATGTTTCTTTCAATGTCATCAGGGGGTTCAATGTTAAGTCAGATAACTTTTCACTGTTACAAGCATCCATTGTAACAAATGCTGAGCCCAGTTTGCCTTTGCTGATCTCTTTGCCACAAAGGCTAACAGCGTGGTGGTGTCGGATTATGTGCATTCTCTTCAGAGTATGGTTGTTGCACCTCAGAAGTATGTTATCAATAATATTATTTTAATTTCTAATATAATGAAGGTCACTGGGGTTCACATAAGATGTATTTCATTGGGCAAAGTAGCCCCTGTAGAATGAAACGTATTTTTAGGGTTGGCCAGAACCATATATATATGCGGTGTATATACGTTTTTTTTGGCAGGGAAATCACCAAATATACGGTCATATACGGTGTATATTTACGGTTCTGGCCAACTCTACGTATTTTCAATAGAGTTCAACGCGAGCAAAGGGGGCAAGCGTTGCTAACACATCAAAGTCCAGGTAAATGGAGATACACAAGCAAAGGCAGCAAAGTGTGTTCATGTCATAATTCATCGACCAAATATCCAGTCATATATGTGCACAGTAGATCTTGTCCTAACATATGCTTGCAAAGGACATATGCTTACAAAGGCAGCAAAGTGTGGTCATGTCATAATTCATCAACCAATAAAATATGTGCACAGTAGATCTTGTCTAAGCAATTGCTTGCAAAGGCAGCAAAGTGTGTTCATGTCATAATTCATCGACCAAATATCCAGTCATATATGTGCACAGTAGATCTTGTCCTAACATATGCTTGCAATCACAAGGCCATGTTTGGATGCTCATGTCCAACAAGAAACAGGACCGCTGCTTGCAGGTTCCTTTCAATACCATAACTCTGTGACGCTATGCAGTCTCTTCATGTAACGCAATGCAAAATCTGTAATGCAATGCAGTCTCTTCATGTAACGCAATGCAGTCTCTTCATGTAACGCAATGCAGTCTCTTCATGTAACGCAATGCAGTCTCTTCATGGAACACAATGCAGTCTCTTCATGTAACGCAATGCAGTCTCTTCATGTAACACAATGCAGTCTCTTCATGTAACACAATGCAGTCTCTTCATGTAACGCAATGCAGTCTCTTCATGTAACGCAATGCAGTCTCTTCATGTAACGCAATGCAGCCTCTTCATGTAACGCAATGCAGTCTCTTCATGTAACGCAATGCAGTCTCTGTATTGCAATGCAGTCTCTTCATGTAACGCAATGCAGTCTCTTCATGTAACGCAATGCAGTCTCTTCATGTAACGCAATGCAGTCTCTGTATGTTTTTGTGCTGCAACACCCTTCAAGAAGCCTCAACTATACTTCACACCATTTCTTTTGGTCCCGGAGCTGCACCATTTACAACTCTCACATGTTAAGACCCCTCAAGGACTTACGACTTAATCCTCAGAGAGCTAAGCAAGTTGCTCCAAAGCTCCAAAAGCATTCAACCGTATGCTGTTTTTCTTGTCCATACCAGACGTGCCCTTTCAGCACCGTTATCAACTCCCATCAGGAGCCGATTTCAAGCTTAGCCGGCAATCCTCCTAATCCTCATTGATCAATTTCATCTTCTCTGTGATGGATGAGTTTTACGGCACTCGATACCAGAGTGTCTCCTTCTCCCTAATCAATGTAAGGTGTTAACCACACGCAAGCACCTGCGTAGTTTATCCAACTTATTTGCCTTTCCTGATGACAGCACCTTTCCAAATAAATCCAAGGCATACTTTTAACACTATCTGCATTCTTTCCCTTTTTGTCTCTGAGGGACGTCATGTCCACTATGTTGCGTCAAAAGCAGTCCAGACACCATGGTCATGCACGCTTTCAGATGTTTGCATGGAGTTTCTCTTATACAATGTGGATGTGCTGAACACCACTGCGCTGGGAGTGAGCTAGATCGCAGTAGAAACGTAGCGACCGACCAAATCAGTGTGGTGGGGATGAGTTGGATCACAATAGAAACCTACCAAATCACTGAGGCATGAGCTGGCTCACAGTAGAAACTACAGACCCACCAAATCACTGCGGTGGGGATTATCTATGTGATAAGGATGAGTTGCATTACAGTAGAAACTTGGAGACCAACCAGATTTTTGTGATAGGAATTAGTTGGATCACAATAGAGACCTACCAAATCACTGAGGCATGAGCTGGCTCACAGTAGAAACTACAGACCCACCAAATCACTGCGGTGGGGATGAGCTGGATGACATGCATTAGGGCCAAGCTTATTGCCTGCATCAAGGACTGTATCAGGTTGCTCACTCGCTGCTCTGCCACCATAGGAGTGGCAGCCTCCTCTTCCTCCTTCTCATTGTCCGAGTCTTCTGCATCCGCGATGGCTGGGCACTGGGCGTGTGTAGAAATTGAGGGAGTTTGGATTTTCACAGATTCAAGCAAAATTGAAGCATAGCTGCTTACAGATGTGCATCCCTTCTTCAGCATGAGTGTTTCAGCAGAAACTTGTACAAAGACACAAAGAGCAGTGCATTTTTATTGCAGATATAGTTGAGAAATATGCCCTCGGAGCAGCTTAATCCAAACAACTAAATGGAACACACTGCTATAAAATTTGAGCGATGCTCTCTTTCTACCTACCTTAGTTAGCTTGCGAGAAGTCCCTTGTTTGTAGCATAAACATTGTGTTTGCCTGATAATGGATTTGTCCTCAAAATAATCATCTGTGTGTATTGGATCAAGCAGCATGTATGAACAACCATGCTTGGAAATTGCCAATTGCTACAAAGGCTTTTACTAAGCTCAAATCCGATGCATTCATGTTTTGTACTATTAACAAGGAAACTGAGTCCAGCGTAAAACACAAACAACCCATTTCTTGTAAGCAACAAAGAGGTATGCTCTGTATATGCAGACTTGAGCATAGACGCCTGCAGACCAAAGCATACCTTTTGTTTCTGGATCCAGCGCAGAAATATTTTGAAGAGGCCAGATCTCAGTAGCATTTGGGGGAAGATTGGGGGCACATGTCATTAATGGAACATTTGCTGCTTGCCGTCTGAAGGTCCTTGCCTCTGCAACAAAGGCAGACAGTCATCGGCTCTTCTTTGTGTGGGGCAAGGCCAGCGTGAAAACTAGTCTGGAATAACTTTGTATCGCACATTTAACCTAGAATTTGCAACAAAAACGAGCAAAAAAAAAATTGCCGTCGGCCTGCCGCCAGAGGATCTGCAACACAAACGAGCAGCTTACAGAACAAATTGCAAGGGTGGAGTATAAAGAGCGGTGCCACATACAAGGCTTTTTTATTTGGACATCTGAACATTGCTTTTTAACCTGTGTGTGCTGCGCAGCTATTGAACGCACCATACCTCTGACCCACAAAAGGGATGCGTCTAGTTTTTATCAGGCTCAGAATGCTCTAAGATTAGGCTTGATAACAAAGGTCATGTCTAAGCCTGACGCTTTGCCAATACAGGTAGCTACTTGCACTCACCTTTTCGAGCCTGCTGCCTCTCATCAAACTCTTTCAGCATGCGCATCGCGCTCAGTGCCTTTGTGTGCATTGGAGATTGAGGAATGCCTGCGGCATCGCACAAGCAAGGACGTGCAGCTTTTCTTCAAGGCAAATAACGAAAACAGGTAAGCAAGTGTCAGGAAGGGTCTTACTGCCAAATTCGAAGGGTGCAATACTAGCATTTTGAGATGGGCTACGTATACAAAGCAGGGCAAAGTCAAAGCCAGCTCTGCCAAGGAAAGTGCTAGCTGTCGATCATGCAGGGATCGGTGCGATACTCCCCTTTTTTATTATGGGCTACATGTACAAAGCATGGAAAATTTGAGGTCGGCTGTGCAAAAAAAACGTGCTAGCCACCAAGTACCAAAATTGCGGGGAGCTGACTACCAAAGCTAGTCGGAGAGTTGCAATCGTACCAGCATTTTGGAATGGGCTACCCAGCAGAGCTAGTCGGAGAGTTGCAATCGTACCAGCATTTTGAAATGGGCTACCCAGCAGAGCTAGTCGGAGAGTTGCAATCGTACCAGCATTTTGGAATGGGCTACCCAGCAGAGCAGTCAGGGCTAGGGTAAGGGCGCAGACAATCTGGTCCCAGGCATACGCCGCCGGCATCTGTAGGTTCAGTTCCTATTTACGTGCATGTATGCAAATGTGTGTGTATATGTGTGTGTGTGTGTGTGTGTGTGTGTGTGTGTGTGTGTGTGTGGGTGTGTGTGGGTGGGTGTGAGTGTTGTGTGTTGTACATGTGCGTTAATAATAGCTGTGACAATGAGGTTGAGGTGTGCAAGTGACTCCACGTGTAAGGTGCTGGCATTTGCAGGCATGATCAGTCCCGCCCTGTGGGTGTTGTGTGTTGTGCATGTGCGCTATAAAGAGCTGTGACAATGGAAGTGGGAGTGCTAGTCATTCCAGGCATACGCGTATGGTGAGGTTGAGGGTGAGGGTAAGGGTGAGGGTGAGGGTGAGGGTGAGGGTGAGGGTGAAGGTGA